>Ga0315282_10005456_pt1 | contig 21677 bp, 17 predicted proteins | sample YL17G07_20_MG_FD_203693 | JGI IMG/M metagenome (GOLD analysis project Ga0315282, IMG submission 203693) | Sediment microbial communities from Yellowstone Lake, YNP, Wyoming, USA - YL17G07_20 | ecosystem: Environmental > Aquatic > Freshwater > Lake > Sediment | place: USA: Wyoming | collected... | reverse complement strand
TGTGATGCGCTATGCGCATCTCCGGAGCCCCGTGTGCGGCGGTGGGCGCCGCCCTTCGACCCGTTCGACACGCTCAGGGCGAGCAAGCTCAGGGTGACCCCGAGCAAAGCCGAGGGGCCGCTCCGGAGATTCATGCGCCTCTGGCGTACGCGGCTGTGGCGCGATAGGATATCGCGCCTCCGGAAGTGTTGGCCCCGATTGGTCGGGGCTTGCTACTCTGCGAAGTAGCGAAGCTTCCGCCTTCGCGGACGACGAGCCCACTTCGCCGAAGCAGCATCGGCTGCGAAGGCTGAAAGTCCCGCTACGGCGGACGGAGGCGTCTTCGCTACGAAGCACGAGCCGGAGCGCCGCTCGCGGCGCCAGCGCAGCCGCACTCACGCGTCGCAAGTCGGGGCCAAAGATCCGGAGAAGCTGGCAGCCGAAACGTCAGCTTTTCGGCTGCGCTTCCAGGATGCACGCTCTTCAAGCGTAGTATGAATAGTCCAGGTTGGCACGAGGGCGCATGAGCAGATGAGGCGTCACTGGTACTGGATCCCGGTCATGGGTGTAGCCGGCCTCGCGCTCCTTGGCGGGCTGCGATATGGTCTGCCGCGCGCGCGCGAGCAGGCCGCGGCGAACCTGCGCGCGCTGACCCAGCGCCTGCCCGTGATGCCGGCTCCGAGGCACCGCGAGCGGATCCTGGTGCTCGCGCCCCACTGCGACGACGAGACGCTTGCGTGCGGCGGGCTGATCGCGGAGGCGGTGAAAGCGCGGGCAAGCGTCCGCGTCGCGCTCGCTACCAACGGCGACGGGTTTCATCGTGCCGCCGAGCGGTTTCTGGGTGAGATCGAGGTGCCCCACAAGGATTACCTGACCCTGGCGGCCGAACGCCAGGCCGAGAGCCTGGCCGCGCTTTCGACTTTGGGCCTGCCTGCCCACGAGGTGACATTCCTGGGTTATCCCGACGGCGGCACGGCGCACATGTGGCTCAACCATTGGGCGCCCGATCATCCCTATACCAGCCAGTTTACGGGCGACAGCCGCAATCCCTACCCCAACTCGCTCCATCCGGGCGCGCCGTATGCCGCGCGCACGATGATTGATGATGTGAAGACCCTCATCGGCGACTTCAGGCCGACCGTCATCTATTGCCCGCATCCGAATGACGACCATCCGGACCACTGGGCGCTCTACTGCTACACGCTCGCGGCGCTCTACGAGTCGGGGATGCTCGATCGTGTAAAGCTGCGGCTGTATCTGGTTCACCGCGGCGGACGGGGCGACTGGCCGGTGCCGCCTGGGCTTCATCGATCGGAGCCGATGGTTCCGCCGGCGGACCTCGCGAATCTGGGGACGCGCTGGCAATCCTTGCCGCTGGGGTCCGCGATCGTCAACCAGAAGCAACGCGCCCTCACGCAATACCGCAGCCAGATGCTGGTGATGCAGGGCTTCATGCTGAGCTTCGCGAGGAGCAGCGAAATGTTCGGCACGCTGCCGCTCGGCCGGCTGCCCACGGTTGCGCCGGGGACGATCAAGGTGGATGGCGATGCGGCGGACTGGCGCGGGATCCCGGTCGCGATTCGCGATCCGGTTCAGGATCTGGCGAAGGTCGATACCACGCCTGCCGCGGACCTGGTGGCGGTGTGCGCGGCGCAGGATGGACAGCGGCTGTTCCTGCGGTTGGACCTGTACCGCCCCGTGTCCGCCGACCTCGCATACGCCTTCCACGTCAACTTTCTGGCGCCGGGGAAAGTCGAGCCACCCGCGAGCTATGTCCTTCGCCCGGGCCAGGAGACGCCGGGGTTTCAGTTCCGTGCGGTTGGGCGGTGTATCGAGATGTCGGTGCCGCTGCCGGCGACTCAACCAATCCTTGGGATCATCTTGGGGGCCGACAGCCGCCTCGACTACCACCTGCTCGACAAGACGGCTTGGGCGATGCTGCGTGCGAAGTGAACTGCTGAGGGAACCATCGAGGCACGGCGGGAAAGCAATCGCAGAAAGAGCCGAGGACGAGGAAGTGACGTGTGACGGTTGACTACATGTTTGCCTGGATCTCGAGTCTTCTCCACCCCGCCGGGGAATATCCGCGGATTGTCGCGCGGGACTGACACTGACGTGGTCGTAAGGCCGCCGATTTCTTGCGTGTTATATGGATAGGATCACCGTTGCCGCGCCGGGCCGGATCTGCCTGTTCGGGGAGCACCAGGATTTCCTGGGGCTGCCGGTTATCGCCGCCGCCATTGATCTGCACATCACGATCGCCGGCGAGCGCGCGCCGGGCGACGCGATCCGCCTCGACATGCCCGACATCGGCGACCACGACGAGTTCGACCCCTGCTGCCTGCTTCACCCGCGCACCGCGCGCGATTACCTGCGCGCCGCCGTCAACGTCCTCCTCAAGGAAGGCATCGCGCCGCCGCGCGGATGGCGCTGCACCATCGCCGGCAGTCTGCCCATCAACGCCGGCTGCTCCAGCTCGTCGGCCTTGACCATCGCCTGGGTCAAGTTCCTGCTCGAAGCGGCGCAGGCCCCTGGGCGCAGTGACCCCGCAACCGTTGCGCGGCTCGCGCACCGCGCGGAGGTCATCGAGTTCGGCGAGCCGGGCGGGATGATGGATCATTACACCAGCGCGATGGGCGGAGTGGTTCACATTGATACCCGCGAGCCGATAACCGTCACCCCGCTGCGGAAGGCGATCGAGGGGTTCGTGCTCGGCGATTCGCTGGAACGCAAGGAGACGACGACGGTGCTGCGCGGGTCGAAGGAGGACGTCCTCGAGGGCGTGCGCCTGCTGAAGGAGCGCCACCCCGAGTTCGATCTGCACGCGACGCCGCTCGAGCGGGCGCGACCGTGGCTCGATGAGTTGCCGCAACGCAACGCGCTCAAGGTCGACGCGAACCTCATTGACCGCGACCTGTGCCAGGCCGGGCTGCGGCTGCTGCGCGCCGATTTCGCACCGGCCGAGCTCGGCGAACTGCTGACGCGCCACCACTGGGAGCTCAGCCGCAAGCTGGGCGTTTCGACGCCGAAGCTCGATCGCATGGTCGAGGCGGCGCTCGCGGCGGGGGCGCTGGGCGCGAAGATGAACGGCTCCGGCGGCGGGGGGTGCATGTTCGCCTACGCGCCGGGCGCAGAGGAGGCGGCGGCGACGGCGTTGAACGATGCAGGGGGCAAGCCGTATATCGTCCACACCGACCCCGGCGCGCGGGTGGTCGGCGGGGTCGCGTAATCGGATCATCGTATCCGCGGATTGCACGGATTCACTTGAAATGCAGGAACAGAGAAGTGTGCCAATGAGATGCGGGAAGTCTGGGGTTCGGGTTCGCCGCGGCGGGCGGGTGAGCATCGCGGCCGCGGTGATCGTCGCGATCGGCGTGGCGGCAGCAAGCATCGCAGTGACGCCAACGCTGGGCGGGCCGGGGGTTGCGGAAGTCCGGCTTGCACTCAGCGCCAACTGTAAGACGCTGCTCGAGACCTGCGGCTGTGCCAGCGACAAGACGGGTGGTTTCCCCGAGAAGGCGGCGCTGCTGGACCAATACCGGCGTGAGGGCGCGCCGCTGGTGGTGCTCGATGCCGGCGATGCGGTTGATACGACCGACTTGCCGGAGAAGGCGGAGGTGATGATCCGCGCCATGGGGGCCGCCGGATACGGGGCGCTCAATATCGGCGATCAGGAGGCCGGGCGCGGCCTGAGCTTCCTCAAGCACATCGAAACGCTCACGCCGATGGCGATCGTGTCCTCAAACCTGGTGGTCGCGGCAACCGGCGACCTGGTGGCCAAGCCCTTTGTGATCGTTGACGCGGGCGGCGCCAAGATCGGAGTGCTCGGCGTGGTGAGCGCGGTGGGAACGCCGAGTCTGAGCGGGAGCCCGCCGGCCGGCTCGGGAACGACGTCGGTGAATGCGCCGCGGGTGGCGGATGAGCCGCTCGCGGTGCGCAACTCAGAGGAGGCGATTAAGCGATACCTGCCACAGGTGCGCAAGCAGGCGGACGCGGTGGTCGTCCTGGCGCACGTGAGCCCGGCTCAGAGCAAGGAGCTCGCGCGCATCCCGGGTGTCGACGTCGTGGTCGGAGGCGATCAGCGGAGCGATATCGCGGACCCGGAACTGATCAGTAGGACGCTGTGGATTCAGCCGCCAAGCTACGGGCGTTTTCTGGGGGTGGTGCGGCTGGCGCTGGACGGAGGGCGCTTGCGGCCGTCGCAGTGGCGCATCGCGAAGGTGCCGTGGAAGGGGCCGCGGCAGCCCGAGGTCGCCAAGATCATCGAGGCCTACACGACCAAGGAAAGTGCCGCGATGGTGGAGCTGATGAACCGCACCACGACGCAGCACGAGGGGTATGCGGGTGTCGAGAAATGCGCGCAGTGCCACGCCGATATCGCGGAGTCATGGAAGAAGACGCGGCACGCGAACGGTTGGGAGACCTTGAAGCGAGCGGGCCACCGCTATGACCCCGAGTGCTTGCCGTGCCATACCACAGGCGACCCGAGGAAGCTGCCCTCGGTGGCGCTCAAGGGCGTGCAATGCGAGGATTGCCACCTGCCCATGAACCAGCACGGGCAGTACGACAGCGGCGCGCGGCATGAGAAGGATGTGGACTGGAAGGCTGTCTGCGTCCGCTGCCACGACGGCCAGCGCAGCCCGGGATTCGATTTCGCCAAGAGCCTACCGCTGGTGACACATTAGGGATCTACACCGCTCAGGGCAAGCTCTGCGCCACCATCAATGGCGGGCGAAGTCTAGTCTGCCACGGCAGATCCCCCGCTCGGCTCGCATTCTTCGACGGGCGCATCGAGACCAGCGGTCACCGCGGGCACGCGTCGCTGGACCATGAGCGCGAGGAGGAGCAGCATCGCGCCCATAACGACGAAGGGCAGCCGCAGCCCCGCGGTTGCCGCCAGCCAGCCGCCCACTGATGGCCCGATGGACATGCCGATCGAGCTCGCCGCCGTCGTCAGCCCATAGACGCGCCCGAGGCAATTGCGAGGGCAGATGTTGGCCATGAGCGCGTTGACGGCCGGGCTCATGCCGCCGGAGGCAAATCCCGAGAAGACGCGGATCGCGAGAAGCTGTGGCACCGTCCGCGCCAGGGCCTGCGGGAAACAGAACAGCCCCACCAACGCAGTGGTCACAACGAGCACGCGCCTGTGGCCCAAGCGATCGCTCGATCTCCCTATTGTCACCGCTGCCACCGCGGCGACGACACCCCCGATGGCGAGCAGCATGCCGGTGGTGGAGGCCGCGTGCTCGGCGGTTCCCATGAGCTTCTCGACGAAGAGCGGGAAGATGGGGCCGACGATGGTACCGCTGAGGTTGAGCATGAAGTAGATGCTGAGTAGGGTGACAACACCGGGCAGGCTCAGCAAGCTGCGGACGCCGGCAACGCCCTGAAGGTCGTGGGGCGCCGGCCGCTTGAAGCGCTCGCGGGCGCCGAAGAGCACGAGCAGCCCGCCGCCCAGCAGCAGCCCTGCAGTGACCGCGAATGGCGCGCGGTACCCGAAGCGATCAGCCATCGCGCCGCCGAGCCACGGCCCCACCGCAGCGCCGGTGAACACGGCCATCTGCATCAGGCCCAGGCTGTAGCCCATGCGCTTGCGGGGCGTCACGCTGGAGACGAGGGCGACCGAAGCGGAGATGGTACCCGTGACTGCGCCCTGGAGGATGCGCAGGATCAGAAGCTGCACTGGAGTGTGCACGAGGCCCATGAGCCCGAGGACAACGGCGCCGCCGAACATCGACCGCTGCACCATGATCTTGCGCCCGTAGCGGTCGGCGACTATGCCCCAGAGGGGCGCGGCGGCGGTCATGGCGATGCCGGACGAACTCGCGAGAATCCCGGCCCAGATGGGAACCTGGTGCGGATCGGTGACGCCGAGGTCATGCTGGAGGTAGAACGGGAAGAAGGGCATCACGAACGAGAAGCCCATGATCGAGCAGAGCTGGGCGACCCACGCGGCGTAGAGGGTCATGCGCCAATGCGGATCGCCGTCGGCCTCGTCGGAGGCGCCGGTGTCGATGTCCGGTGGGGCTTCGCCGCACTCCGGAGCCCCGACCAGTCGGGGCAGTTGTTCGGTGACCTCAGGTGGGGGCGGCTGATATGTTTCGTCAGTTTCCACGAGTCCCTGCGACGGCAACTCCTCTCCTGGGATGCGGCTCAGGCTGGATGACGGCCTGGCGACCCAACGAGGGGGGAGAGGCGTAAGAGATACTAGCTTCCGATGCGCGCCAGCGCCCACAGCAAGGCCAGGATGGCGCCGGAGAAGACGAGCGCCACGACGAAGCCTCCAACGTTCACCAGCGCCGGGTGGTTAAGCTCCCACGGGTGACCGTTGCTGTGGCCGGCATAGACGACATCCACGCCTTCATTGCGCAGGCGGTCCTCATGGCCGACGGGGGTACGCAGCAGCAGGTAGAAGCGGTCGAGCCGCTGTCTGTCCAACGGACGTCCCACCAAGCTCCCGACGATCATCGCGATGATGCCGACGGGCAGGTAACTGGCGACCAGCTGGGGCAGCAAGGCTTTGTCGGCATACATGCCCAGCCATCCCACGCTGGGAAACAGCGGCTGCAGCACCTTGCCGAAGACGCCGAACGCCAACCACGGGAGGCTCATCGCGATGAAGGAGGCCCACGCGCCGGTCGGGTTCGCTCGCCGCCAGAGCACCCCGAACCAGATGAGGAGGCCGGTGAGAGTGTTGACGGCCCAGAAGATCGTGAGCGCCTCCGCGACACTGCCCACGATGAACGAGAACGCGAGGCCCGCGGCGACCACGATCAGCCCTGACCAGCGGCCGACGGCCAGGATCGCGCCGTCCGACGCGTCGGGCCGCACGAATCGCAGGTAGATGTTGCGCGACAAGAGGGCGCTGCCCGCGACCATGAACGCGCTCAGCGTTGACATCTGAGCCGCGAGGACCGCGGCGAACATGAGGCCGGTGGCGCCGGTCGGCAGCAGATCGCGGATCGCAATGCCGAAGGCGTACTCCCGCGTCTGCAAGCCGGGCACCTTCGCGGCCGACACCATGGCGATGACGATGAGCCCGGTGAAGGCCCACCCCATGGCACAGAATCGCTTGATGAAGTTGCCGTAGGTGAAGCCGACGCGGCCTTCGAACTCGGTCTTGCCGGTGGAGCAGATCTCCATGACGTGGGGCTGCGCGACGATGCCGATGAGGCCGATCACAGAGGAGACGAGAATCCAGGGGATGGTCATCTCGACCGGCGCGGCGAGGCTGAACTTGGCAGCGGGGACAAGCTGGTGCAGGCCAGCGCCGCCGCCAATCAGCTTCAGCCCGAAGGGCACGATGAGCAAGGACATGACCACGATGAGCAAACCCTGCACGCCCTCGGTGATGACCGTCGCGGCAAGGCCGCCGGCGAGCCCATAGGCAACGAACACGACCGTCATTGTGACAATCGCCGCCCACTCGGGGATCGCGCCGCCGGTGACTGCGGTCGAGATGGTCCCAGTGCCTTTCAGTAGGGTGCCCGTGTTGACGCTGAAGGCGACGATGCCCATGACGGTATAGAGGGCGCCGAGGCCGCGGCTGTAGCGCGCCTCGAAGAAATCGGCGGTCGTGATGAAGCGCGAACGCCGGAAGAACGGCGCGATGATCCAGTAGAACGGGGTGACGAAGAGATAGATGTACGTGTACCAGATGCCCGAGAGGCCGCGCTCGTAGACCGCGCCGGTCACGCCGACCGGATCGTCGGCATGGGTGCCGGTGCCCAGCGAGTGCATCGTCATCAGGAACTTGTTGAAACGGCGCCCGCCGGTGAAGTAGTCGCCGGAGGTCTTGATGCGGATGATCTGAACGATGCCGAGGATGGCGATACCGACGAGATAGGCGGCGACGACAAGGATATCTATCCAGCCGAACTGCTGCACCCTCTGCGCTCCTGATCCATACGGGCTTGACGCAACGCGGCGCATGCTGCCTTCACCGCACCCCGGCTGATCTCCTGCCGCGAGGCGGGGCTGCAGCTACGTCGCATGATCGCAGATGCCCGGCGAGGCTTCTTCAGTTCGCTCAGCATGACGGCACAGGGGGCGCCGCGTGACCCCTGTGGATCTGAAGCCCGACGCCCTGCCTAAGCCGCGCGTCGGCAGCAGCAATCCGCATGGTACCAGAGGATTAGTACCGGCGGCCCCGAAGATCACGACTTTCGCCGGACACTCCCGCCCTTGGCCGATGGGTATACTGTAGTCAGAGGACGTGGCCGCCAAGCTCATGAGCTGATCGCCGGCGCGGGCGCCGCAACTCGTGCCGGCGCCGGCGTCTGCGCCGGAAGCGGGGAAGGCGGGATGTTTCAGGATGCTTTTCAGAGCATCGTAGGCCGCGCGGCGGAATTGCTGGGTCGGTTCGCGGAGCGTGAGCCGATGGCGCTGGCTTTCGCTGTCGCTATCCCGATTGCCGCCGCCGTCATCGTCGCCTGGGTGCGCGAGTCGCTGCTGCGCCAGCGCTGACCGCCGACCGACAGGGGCACGATTCGCCAACACTGCGTACCGCGCGGAACCCGGATTCCTCGCCGGGTGCCCCATGCCGGCATGGCTGGCACGGCAAGGTAGCACCGCGCTCCCCCACCCGGTGCTGTTTTCCGCGGTTCCGGTATACCCGTGGTCAAACGCGTGCGACCAGCACGCGGTCGAGACCGGCGAGGTCGCGTTCGACGCGCACTCGCGCGAAGTGCGAGCGGGCGAGCGCGAGAACGCGAGGCCCCTGGTCGGCGCCGATCTCCACGACCAACGCGCCGCGATCGCGCAGGTGCTGCGGGGCTTCGTCAATGAGCCTGTGAATGACCGCCAGGCCGTCTGCGCCGCCGTCGAGCGCCTCACGCGGCTCGTAGTCGCGCACCTCGGGCATGAGACGCGGAAACTCGCCGCTCGCAATATAGGGCGGGTTCGAGGCGATGATGTGCACCGACTCGGGAAGCGGATTCAGCAGGTCGCCGCGCAGCAGACGTACACGATCCGCGAGGTTGTGGCGGCGGACATTCGCGGCGGCGACCTCGAGCGCGTCCCGGGACGAGTCCGTGGCATAGATGACCGCACGCTCGAGATTCACGGCCAACGCCACGGCGATGCAGCCGCTGCCGGTGCCGATATCGGCGATGACCGGCGGGTCGAATTCGCGCGCTATGGCGAGCGCCTGCTCGACGACATGCTCGGTCTCGGGTCGCGGGACGATGACACGCCGATCCACGAGCAACTCCAGGCCGTAGAACTCCTTGCGCCCCGTGATGTAGGCAAACGGCTCCCGCGCGGCTCTCCGGGTAACTGCGTCGCGCAGGCGCGTTTCCTCGTCGTCGCTCAATATGCGCTCGGGGTGCGCGAGGATCCCCGCGACTGGCGTGTCGAGCGCCCACGCGGCGATAGCGACGGCCTCGCGCTCGGGTTCCTCGACGCCGGCGCGGCGCAGCGAGGCCGCAGCGTCGCGCAGTACTTGTCCGAGAGGGGATGCCATGGCAGTAGTGATGCGTCGAGCGAATTGTAGCGGGAAAAGCGAAGGTGCGCCAGAGGCGGGGGACGAAGCCGGCAGCGGAGCGCAGGGGTGCACGCGTTACTCCACCGTGACACACGCTTGGCCGAGGGAGGGCACGTTAGCATGAAGACGCTGGGAGAGTGCTTTGTGGCGGCGATGCTCCTGCTGGTGGGTGCGGCGTCGGTGTCCGCCGCCGAGCAGAAGGTGTGGACCGATCACTTCATCATGAACAAGAAGGATCTGTCAACCACGGGCGCCAACCCGCACTTTATCTTGCGACCGGGCTACCAACTGCACTTCAAATCGCAGGACGGCGACCTGACCGTCACGGTCCTCAACGAGACCAAGAGTATTGATGGCGTGCAAACGAGGGTCGTGGAGGAAAGGGAGACCGAGCGCGGTAAGCTCGCCGAGGTATCGAGGAACTACTACGCGATCTCGAAGACTAATAACACCGTGTTCTACTTCGGGGAGGATGTGGACACCTACGACAGGGCGGGCAAAGTCACCAGCCACGATGGGGGCTGGCGCGCCGGCGTCAAGGGCGCGAAGGCCGGAGTCATGATGCCGGGGGCTGCCCTGCTCGGTGCGCGTTACTGCGAAGAAGTGGCCCCGGGAGCGGCGATGGACCGGGCCGAGATCGTGAGCCTGACCGAGTCGCTGCGCGTGCCCGCGGGAGTGTTCAAGGGCGTCCTCAAGACGGAGGAGACCACGCCCCTTGAGCCCGGCGTAAAGGAGTACAAGTTCTACGCGCCTGGTGTCGGGTTATTGCAGGACGGCGACCTGAAGTTGGATAGGTACGGATTTGTGAAACAGCGGTAGCCCGGATTGTTCATGACGGGATTCGATCGTGTGCGTGGTGGCGTGATTGCGCCACGGGCGCATCAAACGTCGCGGATGCAGCGGTCATCCCGGCGACGCACTATGGAGCATGAATAGTCCAGGGTACGACAGAACGTGAGGGCGCAAATCCGCGCGCCGACTGGCGGGTGCGCTGGTCGGTGCACCAAACGGCCTGCGGGAGGGCTCATGCCCTCCCGCAGTTCGTTGCATCCCCCTCCTCGCAGGGATCACCGATCCGTCACTGCACCCGGCGCCAGGAAATGGCGGCAAACTGGGCGGGGTCGGAGTTCGCGCCAGGCAGGGATTGAGTGGGCTTCTTGTAAGTCACGTTGATGGTGCCGTTGGCGGTGATGACGTCCGCAACGACTCCGCCGGTGATATTTGCGGTGCCATTGCCAGCGAAGCCGGCGGGCACGTCCAGGTTGTGAGTATAGATGAAGCCGTGGATGGTGCAGGTGCCGTTGACTTTGACGCCGCCGGCGGACACGATCGCCAGGCTGTCGTTCTCGAGGCTTTCCAATGTCGCGGAGCCGTTCACAGTCACCTTCCCGCTGCACACGATGATACCGGTGCCGGAGAAGGTGGCGTTGATGTCGCAGTTGCCGTCGACATAGGTGATGCCGTTGAGCGTGGTGTTGCCGACAAAATGGTACCCCGTGCTGACCACGGTGGTGGCGATGCTGCGATAGTACGCCAGGTCAATGGTGGGCATCGGGACCTTCGCCGCGAAAGCGGTCTTGGATCCGGTGATGTTTCCGACCTTGCCGGTGATACTCCCTGACGCCCGCGCGTCCCCGTTGACAGCTGAGTTACCGCTGAGCGTGAGATTGCCGTTGCAGGCGACGGTGCCGTTGATATCAGCCGTGCCTTGTAGGGCAAGGTCGGCGTTGGAGAAGAGCGCGTTGTCGAAGATCGGGTTGTTCTCTTCGGGGTGTACCAAGAACTCCCCGACCACCTTGACCTGTGACGGCCAGCCCTGCGAGGTGCCCGTGGATTGGAGCACCACGGTGTTCGCTACCGGATTGCCTGAGGGGTTCACGTAGCGCGACGCGGTCACGGAGAACGTGCCCGTGCCAAGGTCGCTGCGCGTCCAGGTTACCGGCAGGGACTGCGTGGGGCTGTAGTAGAGCTTCCACGCCGCATAATCAACACCCGCCTCGGCGAGGTTGAGCGCGCGCGATTCCTTGCGCACCCTGCTCGCGGTCTGCAACTCCTGGGAGCCGGTCTGCACCAGGCTCGCGCCCACGATCAGCAGCACCACCAGGAAGATCATCGCCGAGACCAGGGCGAATCCTGATTCCGAACACATCCTGCGCCGCATTCGTTGACCCGTCATGCTCCTACCCCTTCCTTGAACTGTCGCCATGTCCTCACAGATTCCTCAGATAGCATTCGGTGTGGGCAGTCTGCGGCTGAAGTTGCCCATGCACTATTGAAGTGGAGGTGATCCACATCTCGACCCCCCACAGGCGCGTCACGTCCGGCCAGTATGTGAACATCGGCCGCGGCAGTCCCGTCGCCGGGTCGGTCGGGTTCAGCTCGGGATGAACGTCCTCAGCGATCTTGACCTTGGGCACGAAGGTGCTCGTGCCCTTGGCCTTCACCGCCATCCACAGGCAGTGGCCGGTCGCGCCCAGGCTGCCCGTGCTATTGGAGAGGTAGAATGCGACCCAATCGCCCTGCGACAGCGCGAGCTGCCCGGTCCCATCATCAACCAGCACGTTGTCGCGGTTCGCGGCCTTCTCGGGCATGACGGCGATCATCGTGCTCGCGCCGGCGGTATCGATCAGCATCGCGCCCCGCATTTCCTTGGCGACGCGTTCCACGGCCTTGGTCGCCTCATCGTAGGGCCGGAGCTTCCACACGTTCTTGTTGTAGACGCTGAGCACCGAGAAGTAGATGAGCGACACGGTCCACGCCAGCACGCCCATGACCGCCATCGCCACCAGCAGCTCTGGAAGAGTAAATCCGCGCATCCCGCGCCGTGTTCGCAGCTTCATCATTGTGCTCCTCATTGTGGCCGGTTGGCTATGAGCGAAGCGAGGCTATAAAAACCGTTCGACTGGCGCGATCCGCCCCAGGCGATGGTCACGGTAACCCGCTTCATATTTTGGTAGGGCTGGCCGGTCGCGGGGTTGGTAGCCTGGGCTTCGGTGTCCTCGGCGATGGTGATAGTGCCCTGCCCGCTGGGCAGTTCGGGCACCGCGAACCGGGCTGTGGTCGAGTCGACGATGGTGTAGGTGGGCGAAGGGAAACGGACGGCATCCACGAGCGCGCCGAGATAACCCGCGTCACGGATGCGCTCGATCTCCTGCATCGCCTTCTCGCCGGCGATAGTATAGTGGGCCGATTTCTGATGCGACAGAGCGCCGTAGTACACCATCGAGGACACGCCGACCAGGCCGACGCCCAGGATCATCGCCGCCACCAGAACCTCGATCAGGGTGAAGCCCCTGCACCCCCGGACCCCGAAACGGCGCCGCCCGGGGCCGGTTCGACTCAGCGCGTGGTGTGTGTCTGACATAGCTCTCTCCGCTGCACGGTTCCGCGACCAGATTGCGCGGCTTGGCTTGGGCGGGAGCGCCGCCCAGTGCCCATCCCGGCTTGTCAATCGGATGCGATCGCCTCGCGTCATCGTTTCCCCCTAAACGAGAAAACCCGCTGTCAGCACAACCGTTTCGCAGACAGCGGGTCGCTCCATGGCCTTCTGGAAGCCAGGCTGCCGCGAAACCCGACAGGCAACTGAACACCTGCTCGAGTCCCGTGTCTGCGGACACGGTCTTCGGCAACCTGGCGACCTTCGCGGGAGGTCCCGCGGAAGGCCCATGGCTTTGCGTCCCCGGGTTTCCCCGGGTTTGCCCTTTCGGATCAGCGAGGGTTGAGAAGGTTCACGCGGGCGCATGAGCGCCACGCACAGGCATCCGAATCTAACGTTCCATATTCGGGGCGAGATTTCACATAGAGTCTTTGCGCCGGCGACGAGAGAAGGCGCATAACCCGGATTATTCATGCTGAGTTCGGTGGCGCGGCGCAGCCGCGCACCGGAAATGCGCCGTCGGCGCACTCCGAAGCACGGCGCAGCCGTGCCCAGGATAATCCGCGCGCGGGCGGCGCCGACTTGGGACGCGGCCTCAGTGCGGCTTCGTTGGCGCCGCAAGCGGCGCTCCGGAGCCCCTGTGCGGCGGTGTCCGCCGCCCTTCGACTGTATCGCGCCCCGCGCGATTCCGGAACGGCGCCTGAGGTGCCGCCCTTCGACCCGTTCGACACGCTCAGGGCGAGCAAGCTCAGGGTGACCCCGAGCAAAGCCGAGGGGCCGCTCCGGGAGACGCGCTCCGGAGATGCGCCCCAGGCGCATCCAACGTGGCTGGTGCAGCAGCCATCCCGACGACGCGCTGCGGAGTGTGAATAATCGAGGATGAACGGCCCGTGGGCGCGGCTGGAGCTGACGGCGGGGGGATGCCGGAGACGAAACGCCGGAGGCGCTACTCGAGCCGGCTGTGGCGAGCGAGCATGGTTTCCTCGGTCTCGCCGAGGCGCGCCATGAGGCGCATAACGACAGCATCAAGGAAAAGGAGCAGCGCCTGTTCGAACGCCGAGGCGCCCGGCTGGGACGAAGCCACTGGGGGGATCCGCACGACGTTACCCGCCGCCGCGGCAAGCGGCGATAATGGATCTTGCGTGGCCGCCCACACCTGGGCGCCGGCCTCGATAGCTTGCTCCGCGTTGAGCAGAGACCCGCGCGTGCGGCCTGAACCCGAACAGACAATGAGAAGGTCGCCCGTGGAGATTGCGGGCGTCGTCGGCTCTCCCACGACGTGCGCCCGTTTACCGAGGTGAACCAGGCGGGTGGCGAAAGCCGCGCCGACGAGACCGGAGCGGCCGCGGCCGGTGACGAAGACTTCCCGCGCCGCCGCGATGGCCTCGACGAACTCGCGTTCTTCGCTGTCGTCAACGGCGGCAAGCGCCTGCTGCACCTCGTCGACCACTCTTGCCCTGATCTTGTCCATCACCACCTCATCCCGGACCGTTCACGTTACCCGGCCCCCGCACCTCGGCGACGACCAGCGGCGACGCGTCGTGCGTGACATGGAGCCGATTCGCCATCAGCGTCAGTGTGTGAAAAAGAACCCGATCCTCGCCAGCAGCGCCTCAAGATACGCGCGCACGCCCGGCCCGAGGCTCAGGATCAAACCCATCGTTATCGCGGCCACCGCGACGATCGCGAACAGGTACGTCGGCGGCGGAGCGCCCCGGTATAGGCGGCTTACACCCTTGGCGTCGACCAGAACCGATCCGACCTTCAGCCGGGTCAAGAACGTGCTCGCCATGCCGCCGCGCGCTTTGTCCAGGAAATCCACGAGACTCGAATGCGTGCCGACGGCGATGATGAGTTCCGCGCCCTTCTCATACGCGAGCAGGAGCGCGATATCCTCGCTGGTGCCGATGCAGGGGAAAACCTTCGGGTTGAACCCCTGGGCCTGAAGGCGCTCGAGGCCCGGGGCTCTGCCATCCGGATAGGCGTGCAGCACAAGCTCCGCGCCGCAGCGCAGGCCGCGGTCGGAAACACTGTCCATATCGCCGACGATGAGGTGCGGCTTGTAGCCGGCCTCGAGCAAGACGTCGGCGCCGCCGTCCACGCCGATGAGCACCGGCTTCATGTCGCGGATATAGGAGCGAATGATGGCGAGGTCCTCCCGCGCGCCCTGCCCGCGGACGACGGCGAGGACGTGGCGGCCCGAGATGGGGGTGTCCAGATCCGGGATCTGCCCGGGTTCAGCGAGCAGCGCCTGCTCGGCGCCGATGTAGCTCAGGGTATTCTCCACGAAACTGCGCAGTTCGACATCGAGGTTGGCTTTGGCCGCCTGCATGGCTTCGGCCACGGCGGCCTGGGTCAGGGCCCGGCCGGAGCAGATGACGACACCGTCGCGCAGCACCTCATCGCCGCTCACCGCGATGCTGTCGCCTTCGCGAATCAGCGTCATGACCTGGTCGCCCGCGTCGTCGACGACGGGGACGCCGGCGTTGAGCAGGGCCTGCGGCCCGAGGTTCGGGTACTTTCCGCTGATGCTGCGCCGGGCGTTGACGACGGCGGCCGCTCCGCGCGCGATGAGGTCGCTGGCGCAGGATGCGTCGAGATCCTGGTGGCAAATGACCGCGATATCACCCGGCGCGAGGCGCAAGGCGAGGTGTTTGGTGCGCGTGTCGACCCGCGCTCTGCCGTGTATGCGTTGCATGTGAGCCTGGATCATTCATACTACGCTTGAAGAGCGTACATCGTGGAAGCGCAGCCGAAAAGTTCACGTTTCGGCTGCCAGCTTCTCCGGATCTTTGGCCCCGACTTGCGACGCGGCCTCAGTGCGGCTTCGTTGGCGCCGCAAGCGGCGCTTGCTACTCTGCGAAGTAGCGAAGCTTCCGCCTTCGCGGACGACGAGCCCACTTCGCCGAAGCAGCATCGGCTGCGAAGGCTGAAAGTCCCGCTACGGCGGACGGAGGCGTCTTCGCTACGAAGCACGAGCCGGAGCCCCGACCAATCGGGGCCAACACTTCCGGAGGCGCGATGTCCTATCGCGCCAAAGGCCGCGTACGCCAGAGGCGCATGAATCTCCGGAGCGGCCCCTCGGCTTTGCTCGGGGTCACCCTGAGCTTGCTCGCCCTGAGCGTGTCGAACGGGTCGAAGGGCGGCGCCCAGCGCCGCACACGGGGCTCCGGAGATGCGCGTAGCGCATCACAGGCGATGGCGCCTACGTCCGGCCGTCGATACGGCTTTCCGGCCGGACCTCTACGTGCGATGCGTGCGCGCATGAGTAATGCGCGCTAGGTCAGGGCCGGAAGCCCAATCCCAGCAGGAGGTGATTCGCGGTGCTTCACCCTGCTACAATTGCACGGGCGGCCCGCTCCGGTACCGGAGCGCACCCTGCGTTAGGTCGCCCCCGTGAGCCGTCTAACTCCGCCCCGCCCAGCCGAGCTTGGTGCGCACCTTGACGAGGAAACTCGGCCCGCTCACCTGAACGATGTGCGCCGCCACCGGGGCCTTGCGTACCCGCACGAGGTCGCCGTTCTCGAGCGCGCACGCCTCCTGCCCGTCCGTCATCACCAGAACCTGCTGCCCCCGCTGGCGGCTCGTCGCCAGCACCGATACCTGCTCGTTCGACGGCAGCACCATCGGGCGTGCGGACAGCGTATGAGCGCAAATCGGCGTCACCACGAGCGCCTCGACCTCCGGGCTCACCACCGGGCCTCCCGCGGACAATGAGTACGCGGTCGAGCCGGTCGGCGTGGACACGATGACGCCGTCGGCCGAGAAAACACCGATCTCCTCGGCGCCAACCATGATCTCGAGCCGCAGCAGTCGGGAGGTGGCGGCTCTGGTAATGACGATGTCATTCAGGCCGAGGAAGCCGCGCTGGCGCTCGCCGTCATGCAGCACATCGGCCTGGAGCATCATGCGATCGCGCACCCGGTAGTTGCCGGCGAGAACCTGCGGCAGCGCCGCCATCAAGTCGGATTCGGCGAGCTCGGTCAGGAACCCAAAGCCCCCGAGATTGCAGCCGAGGATCGGTATCCCCTGGGGCGCGGCGAGCCGCGCGGTGGAAAGCATGGTGCCGTCGCCGCCCATGGCCAAAGCAAGCGACACGCCGTCCATCAGGCCTTCGTCCGGACATCCAAGCTCTTTGCGATGCAGCCGTGCGGCGAGCTCGAGGCGCAGTCGCGGCTCAATGCCGCGGGCCTCGAGCCACGCCACGAGATCGCGGATGAGCGAAGCAGCGCGGCGCCGATGCAGGGAAGCGACAATGGCGATCTTGTTCACGCTGTCCTCGGTAACAGCAACCGGCGTCCTGATCCGCGAGCCGGACCATTGGCCCCGACCAATCGGGGTCAACACTTCCGGTGGCGCGATATCCTATCGCGCCGCAGCCGCGTGCGCCAGAGGCGCATAAATCTCCGGAGCGGCCCCTCGGCTTTGCTCGGGGTCACCCTGAGCCCTGCGGCGCCTCAGGCGCCGTTGCGGAATCGCGCGGGGCGCGATACAGTCGAAGGGCGGCGGACACCGCCGCACACGGGGCTCCGGAGTGCGATCGAGATCGCACCATTGGCCCCGATTTCATCGGGGCTCCGGAGTGCGATAGAGATCGCACCATTGGCCCCGATTTCATCGGGGCTCCGGAGTGCGATAGAGATCGCACCATTGGCTATCCCGGCGCGGGCGCCGCAGCGGGCTGGGCAGGCTTGCCGGGCTGCAGACGCTCAAGGTTGAACCGCGCGTCCTCGTAGCCGGGATTGGCTTCCAGGGCGCGCCGATACTGAGCCACGGCCTCCTGGCGCTTGCCCTTGGCCTCGAGCACGATCCCCAGGTTGTTGTGCGCCAATGCGTAGTTCGAATCAATCGCAAGGGCGCGAGAGAAGACCTCCGCCGCCAGATCCAACTCGCCCCGGCGGTAGTGGATAAGGCCGACGTTATTGAGCGCGCCGAGGTCGTCCGGCCGCAGCTTCAGCAGTTCGTTGTAGCGCATCTGCGCCGCGTCGTAGTCGCCTTTGCGGAAGTAGTAGTCGGCGAGCGCCTGCTGCGGCGCCGGATCGTTGGCGGCGACGCGCGCCATCCGCTCCCACTGCTCGACCGCTTTCTCGGGCTGGCCCTTACGCATGTAGGTCACGGCCAGGTTCTGGCGCGCGAGCGCGAATGCGGGCGCGGCGCGCACCGCCTTCTCGAGGACGGCGATGGCGTCATCCACCTTGCCTCCCGCGAGGTAGGCGGCGCCGAGGTTGGACAGCGCGCGCGGATCCACCGATTTGATCTTCAGCGCGTCCTGGTAAGCCGCGATGGCCTCCTCGTACTTCTCCTGGCGGGCCAGTGCAAGGCCGAGGTCATAGCGGGCGGCAAAATCGTCAGGCTGGATCTCGGCGGCGCGGCGGAAGGCAGCGGCGGCTGGCTCGAGCTCGCCGCGGTCGAGCCGAATCAGGCCCAGATTGAGGTACGCCAGGAACGACGACGGATCGACCTGCGCTGCGGCCTCCAGTGCGGATTCGGCCTCGTCAAGGCGTCCCGCGGTTCGCGCCGCGGTGCCCAGGTTGACCTGGAACTCGGCATTGGCCGGCTGCAAGCGCACCGCCTCGCGGTATGCCCCCAGGGCGTCCTGAACCTTTCCGCGGCGCTGCAAGGCGACGCCGAGGTTGTCGTATGCGGGAGCATGCTTCGGATCCGCCGCGATGACCTGACGATACTCGGCAATGGCGCCGTCGTTGTCGCCCGCGGCGAGCCGGGCGTTGCCCAGGTTATAGCGGGCATCGGTCATCCCGGGCGCCAACGCGAGGGCCTTCTGGTAGTGCGCGATCGCCTGGGCGGTATCGTCCTTGGCGAGGTACGCGTTGCCGAGGTTGTTCTCCGTGTCGGCGGAGTTGGATTCGAGTTCGAGGGCGCGGGTCAGGGAGGTCACGGCGTCATCGGTGCGCCCGGCGCGGAGCTGGGCGCAACCCAGCCACGACCAGGCCGCGGCGACTTGGGGATTCGCCGCCGCGGCTTTCTCGAACGCGGCGAGGGCTTTGGGATAATCGCCGGCGCGGAAGACCGCGATGCCGTCCTGTAGGTCGTCGGCCGCAACGAGCGAAACCGCAAGCGCGATGCAGACGGCCGAGACAATAAGCCGTAGAGATAGGTGGCGCACGTTCAGAACCTCTCGTGCTGTGAATGCCCCGCGGTGTCCTCGCATTGCGGCAGGCTGCCGCGCGGCGCCGCGTCCCACGGAAATGAGCGAACCGCCCCAGGCAACGCAGCCGCAGAGTCGACCGTGCGGTTGCCAGTTGCTCCGGATCGCGCGTGGCACGCCGCTAACCAGCGCCGAACCATGCGTTCGGAACGGACTTCTACGTGAGTATATCACAGCGCAGGCGGGGTTTCAACGGCGAGACGCGGCGAGACAGGACCTCCGTCTTTGGCACCAAGGCGCTTCGCCGCGGCTTCCGGCCTCATGTGGCACGGCCGCCCCCGGCTGTGTCGGCGCCGCAGGGCGGCGCCGCACTGAACAGGCGAGGGCGCCTGTTCCACATCCACTTGCAGATTCGACTGGGAGATCCATCACTGCGGAACCCCAAAACGGAGCTCCTGCGTGGCGAGAGACGAAGGTCGAGAGACCAACGCCGTGGCTGCGGAACGGTGGCCCGCGGACGAATCCCGATAGCGCGGCTCAGAGGGCCGTCCCCCAGATGTCTCACCCGCCCAAGGTCGGAACTGTTACCGGCTTTCCCGTGCGGGCGGATTCGGCGGCGCACAGCGTGGCGGCGGCGGTCTTGGCGCCCTCCAGCGCGTCGACCAGCGGCCTCTTGCCGGAGTTGATGCATTCCAGGAAGTGCTGAACCTCCGGCTCGAACGGGTGCCCGGGCGGCGGCGCGGGCATCTCCATCCAGGCGTGCTGCCCGTCGAGACAGAGGCGGTTGCGCAGCACCGTCCCTTTGGTGCCATAGACGCCGAGGTTGTAGAGGTCAGGCATCGGGTTGACGCAACCGTAGAGTGCTGTGACCTTGCCCACCGCGCCCGAGGCGAAGCGGTAGGTTGAGACGATGGTTGCGGGCTCGGTCATGTCGGAGTATGCGATGCGGTTCGCATAGGCGAAAACCTCGATGACATCGCCCGCAAACCAGCGCAGCAAGTCGAGGGGGTGACATCCTCCGCCAACGATGGGGACTTCCTCCGTCAGCTTCCACGGCTCCATCTCGCGCTGGACTCGCAGGTCGTGAATGTAGTCGGCCTCGAGGTAGAAGAGGCCGCCCAGGACGCCCGAATCAACCCACTGCTTCACGGTTCGAAAGACCGGGTTGAAGCGCAGCACCTGGCCGACCATGGCCACCCGATCCGAAGCTTGCGCCGCCGCGAGCATGCGGCTCACGTCGTCGAGGGAGTTGGCGAATGGCTTCTCGACGAAAACATGTCTGCCGGCATCGAGCGCCCGCAGGAAAGGGTCGGCATGCAGATGATCGGGGGTATGGACGGAGACCGCCCGGATGTCCGGGCTCTCCAGGAACGAGTAATCCGCGTAGCCCTTGACGTCGTACTCGTAGGCGGTGGCCCGCAGGCGCTCCTGGTCGCGATCGCACACCGCCGCGAGGCGCGCCAGGGGATTCTCGCGATAGGCGCGGCAGAACGCGCGCCCATTATGGCCGAGGCCGACGACGGCGACGCCGATTGGCTCGCTCACGGCGGTGTCTCCTTTCCGCGCTTCGAGGCAGAGAAGACGCGAGCGCAAGCGCGGGGCGGCTTGGGATCAAGACGACGGCGCGCAGCGCCGTGGGGAAGCTGGCCCTCGGGTCGACGGGGCCGGTAGCGGGTGGAAGAAGAAGCACCTGGGCGGCTCGCGTGAGCGCTGCAACTGCCTGATGGGCATGGTGCACAAGCCCTCCCGGGCTTGTGAGGGGGGCCATGCTGGCGTCTGTTGAACGGCCGGCTCACCGCCCAGGTGCAAAGGGAACGAGGGAGGACAAACAAAAACCCATCGCTCGCCCGTGCGAGGATGGGCGTCCCGGGCCCCTTGTGAACTCACTTCGGGATTCACACCTATTCGATTGTGCAACTCATGCTAGCAGACAGGCTTGCGCCTGTCAATAGCGCGACCGCGACCGGCGCAACAATATTCGCGGCCTTCGTACGCGTCGCTCACGCCCTCCGGAACCGGCCCGTGCTTTCTGCCAGATGCTGCCGCTGCGCGCGAGGCTGTGGAGCATACGCCCTCGCCCGTGCTGGGACCACGCCCGAGGCGGGCGCGGCCCATTCCTCAAGCCTGGCGGGCCTTGCGAGGCGGTCCGAGACTGCCGCCTATACTGTCTGCGCGAGAAGGCGTTATGAATAACCCAGCCTAAAACTCCGGCCGAAAAGCCGTTTTGTCAGGCAAACTGAGGCGCTACCACGCACGATTCGGAGAGGCTGGCAGCCGAAAGGGGCCTTTCCGGCTGCGCCTCTAACGCGCATTATTCATGCGCGCACGCATCGCACGTAGGATGCACGCCCTTCAAGCGCAGTATGAATAACCCAGCCTAAAGCTCAATCGGCCCCTCGGGGCGCGTGCGGCGCGGCGGCACCATCTGCGGCGCCATGAGTTTGCCGGCTTCAATCACCTCGAGGGCGATCAGCTTCATGGGGCGGCGCTGGTCGCGGCTCGCCTTCTGCAACCGCCGGAATGCCTCACCCTCGCTGAGCCCCGCGCGATCCATGAGGAGCCCCTTGGCGCGCTCGACCAGCTTGCGGATCTCGAGGGCCTCGTTGAGATCCTCGACCTCGCGCTTGGCCTGCTCGAGTTCGGCAAAGCGAGAGGCAGCCACGTGGAGTGCCGACAGCAACTGACTGCGGCTCACCGGCTTCACCAGGTAGGCGGAGGCGCCAGCCTCGGTC
>Ga0315282_10005455_pt1 | contig 21679 bp, 20 predicted proteins | sample YL17G07_20_MG_FD_203693 | JGI IMG/M metagenome (GOLD analysis project Ga0315282, IMG submission 203693) | Sediment microbial communities from Yellowstone Lake, YNP, Wyoming, USA - YL17G07_20 | ecosystem: Environmental > Aquatic > Freshwater > Lake > Sediment | place: USA: Wyoming | collected... | reverse complement strand
AGTATTGATGGAAAGAAAGTGTCCATATTTTCCTCCTTGTAAGATTTTTGTTATCAAATCTAATAACAAGGAGTTGGATGTTTTCTTTCCCATTTTTTCAGTTATTTAAAACTGCGAAAGTATAGATGATGAAGTAGTTACACATAAAGCGGTTAAGAATGTTTCAGATGTCAATCTAAACGAGGTTACAATTCATAAAGATGAAGTTGAAATAATTGGTTCTGCAATGGTTAATATGATCCTTCAATATGGCTCAGACGAAGATATAGCTAAAGGCAGGGATTTAAGTATTGATGAATCTTTTATGCTTGATTTTCACATTCTTTTTGGTTGGGGCTTTGAAGTGAAAGAAATCATCAGATTTTATCTGGATACATCGGATTATTATGATACTCAAGACGCTGGTTCTTTACAGGTAGCATCCAAATCTTAACACTTAATTAGGAGGGTACGAAAATGGCAAAAGTTCTTGTTGTCTATCACACGTTGTCTGGTAATACTGAAAAGATGGCTAAAGCTGTTGCAGAGGGCGCAGAAAGCGTTGCTGGAATAGAGGTAGCCGTAAAGAAAGCTCTTGATGCGACACTCGATGATCTTATAGAGTGCGATGGCGTAGCCTTCGGGTCAGCGGATTACTTCAGCTACATCTCCGGTGCCGTGAAAGATTTCTTTGATAGAACTTTCTATCCATCACGAGGCAAAGCTGATGGTAAACCGTGCATAGTTTTCGGTACTGGCGGAGGAGGAGGCGACACGGTAGTCGGGGTTCTTGAGCGTATATGCTATAATGCCTTCAAGCTGAAGAAAGTTGTAGACAGCATCTCTGCTAGTGGAAAAATATCCGACAGCGATCTCGAAGAGTGCAAAAAAGCGGGCAAGAAATTAGCTGAAGCTGTAAAATAGCATCTTATATGGAGTGCTAAAGCTTGCCTTAGCACTTCCAAAAGTTACTAACTAAGTTTTTGCATATGGGGCATTGTCAAAAATAAAATGAAAATAAACACGAAGACACTAAGTACACAAAGATCACAAAGAAATAAAAAGAGAAGGAATCAAAAATACTTTGTGTTCTTAGTGTCCTTTGTGCCTTCGTGTTTAAATTTTTTACAGTGCCGCATATTGCAAAGGAGGTAAATTCAATGTTACTGTCTAAAAGAATTTTCATTTCTATAATTCTTTTGTTGTTTGTGTTCACACTGCCAATTATGGCATTTTCCGGCGGTAAAGCAATCAGCAAAAAAACACCAACCCCCATAAATATTGATGGAGACCTTAATGATGCTTCATGGCTTGCTGTCAGTGCTGACTTTGCGGATCAAGAGATAACTGCAAACCCCCAAGATTGGTACCAAATAAAACCCAAAAGCGGAGCTGACACTAATGCTGGAGGACTTCGTGTCACTCGTGGGCAAGTTGACGGAGATAGTGACCTGAAAGGTGTATGGATGACTACGTGGGACGATGACTATATATACTTCGGCTTTGCGGTATCAGATGATGTTGTTGTGGAATATCAGGGACCTTTTGATGTCCGAACCGGGGATACTGACAGTTTGGTCATAATATTCGATACAAAGCATGATGCGCCGGTAATAGAGTTTCCGCCAAAGGAGTTTGACACCGGGGCAGTCGCCGCTCAAAGCACCAATCAGCCAGATGATGTATTCTACATTATGACGCCTATAACAAATCGTGGTACTCCTGGTGTTTTTGAGGGCGCCGCTCTTGGTCAGAATCTAATTCTCAATGATCCCGCTAACAAGCACGCTATGGCTATAAAGACAAACACTGGTTATAGTGCTGAGATACGGATACCATGGTCATTACTTGAGCCTTTCTATGGCGGTCCGCTTGTACCAAAAGAAGGCATGGTGATGGGATTTGATATATCGTTGGTAGACAGCGATCCGACTTATCCTGCACCTGTTGGCGGCGCTATGGCTTGGTCAAGCGACTTTGAAAATGATAACAGCCCGGGTGTGCTAGGTGAATTGACACTAGGACCAGGGTTGATTCCATCAGCGATTACACCGGCTGGCAAGCTTACATCTACATGGGGAAGCATCAAAGCTGTTAAATAGTTTTATAAAGTATAAGGGTTTTTCACTTATAATTTAGAAAGACCCTTGACTTCGTTCAGAGTGATAGAAAATATCACTTTGAACGAACAGCATTGATATGAGATTTTACATTCTTTGGAAAGGAGGGATTTATGTGATAAATTTTCTAAAATTGTTTTTTGCTTATATGTTTGTGGTCTCTGTTGTATTTTTCGGTTCAGGATTGGCTTCTTCAGCCAAAGAACTTAGTATTGGTTTGGTTCCAGGCGGAGGTGTTGATGCCGTTTTTGACCAAGATGCATTTAATATTGCAAAAATTCAATATAAGGCATTTACAAAAGATGATTACCAACTTGCTAACATAATGAATTTTGACGTGATTGGAGTCGGTGTAATGGCTTATGATCAGAATGATGATCTGAAGGCAAACTTCCAGAACCTAAATGAATACGTAAATAGGGGCGGTTATCTGGTAACGGTTGATTACCAGCAGGATGCTACTTGGAAAGCAGAATATCTACCGTATCCTATTGCTTTGCTTGATGCTAATGATGTAGATGAAGGTGTCGAAATAGAGATAAAAGATCATCAGATATGGAATACACCAAATAAAATCACCAAAGATAATTTTGTAGGATGGGGAGTTGGTGATTTTGTTGCAGATGCTCCAAACGAAGCAAAAGACCCCTGGAATACGTTACTAATTGTCAATAAGTGGCCAGTTGTTGTAGGGGCAAGTTACGGACAGGGCTACGTTGTGTTTAGTTCATTACAAATCGTTCAGGCATTGGGAAGAACAAGTAATCCCAAAATCGCTGAGGTTTTACAAAATTTTCTACTCTGGCGAGGGGCTTTAGCTGTTGATCCAAAAGGCTGTCTTGCGACGACCTGGTCAAAGTTGAGGAATGATTAATGGAATGAAAAGAAGCATATAGTGCTGAAGCCATGCTTTATTATTACAAAGAGCTATAATTCTATGGATTCACAGAATCGAGAAATTGCTGAACTGAAAGTATTTTTACCATCCTAGAAAAATATACAGGATGCAGGATGCAAGATTCAAGATACATGGTGAGAAAACAGCATCCTGTACTTGTGTCTTGTATCAATATTCAACTACGAGAAGAAAATGGACATGAAATTAAATTCAATCCTTGCGACTGACTGCGGTAGCACAACGACCAAAGCGATTCTGATAGAAAAACACGGCGATGAATACAGGCTTATTGCACGTGGAGAAGCCCCTACAACTGTTGAAGCACCCGTTGAAAACGTAACCAAAGGCGTGATCAATGCCATCGTAGAATTAGAAGAAATTACTAATAGAAAACTTCTTCATGATGGTGGGATCATAAAGCCTCAAAACGGCAATGATGGCGTTGACATTTATATATCAACCAGCAGCGCCGGCGGTGGATTGCAGATGATGGTCGCCGGGGTTGTTCGAAACATGACTGCCGAAAGTGCGGAGAGAGCGGCACTTGGAGCCGGTGCAATAGTCATGGATGTGTTAGCAAGCAATGACACCAGAATGATTCATGAACAGGTCGAGAGAATCCGTCAGTTAAGACCAGATATGATACTCCTGTCTGGTGGTATAGACGGCGGAACAGTATCTCACATAGCTGAATTATCTGAAATTATAAGGGCGGCTGATCCAAAGGCTCGATTGGGCCTAACTTATAAGCTTCCTGTCATATACGCCGGCAACAAGGATGCCAGAGATGTTGTAAAGAACGTTCTGAACGAAAAAGTTGCTCTGGATATAGTAGATAATATCCGCCCGGTTCTGGAGCGCGAAAATCTGATGCCTGCACGCTTGAAGATACAAGACCTTTTCCTTCATCACGTTATGGCTCACGCACCCGGTTACAAGGATTTGATGTCGTGGACGGATGCGCCAATTATGCCAACTCCCGGCGCTGTTGGTGCAATGATCCAGACTGTTGCGGATAAAGAAAATATACAGGTTATCGGGGTTGACATAGGCGGTGCAACAACAGACGTCTTTTCGGTATTCAAGGGCGTTTTCAACAGGACTGTCAGCGCAAACCTCGGTATGAGTTACAGCATCGCCAATGTGCTTGCCGAAGCGAAGCTGGAAAACATAACGAGATGGCTGCCGTTCCAGATTGATGAAAGGCAACTTCGGAACAGGATCAAGAATAAGATGATCCGTCCAACCACGATTCCGCAAACTCTTGAAGAATTGGTGATAGAGCAGGCAGTAGCGAGGGAAGCGCTCAGACTTGCTTTCGATCAGCATAAGTCGCTGGCTGTCGGACTAAAGGGTGTTCAACAGCAGAGGACAATTTCAGATGCCTTCGCTCAGACGCAGACGGGTGCTACTCTCGTGGATATGATGTCGCTTGACATGATCGTTGGTAGTGGTGGTGTTCTATCGCATGCACCACGAAGGAGTCAGGCGGCGATGATGATCATGGATGCTTTTATGCCCGAGGGTATGACAAAACTGGCAGTGGACAGTATATTTATGATGCCGCAACTCGGTGTACTTGCACAAGTCAACAAGGAAGCCTCTATGCAGGTTTTCCATCGTGATTGTCTGATCAATCTTGGAACTTGTATTGCACCTGTTGGAGCTTCATCAGAAGGCAAAAGCTGTATGAATATCGAAATCATAATGAAAGACGGTTCAAATATCCAGAAAGAGATAAAATTCGGTCAGATACTTGTTATACCATTGCCTGATGGCGAAAATGCAAATGTAAATATTCATCCCAAGTCAGGATTTGACGTCGGCGCAGGAAACGGCAAAAGATTAGAGACAGAGGTAACAGGTGGAGTAGTAGGGGCCATAATTGACGCCAGGGGCAGACCGCTACAACTCCCGCAGGATGCCAAGCAGAGAGTGACCAAGTTGCAGGAATGGGCTTCTGCTGTAAGTATGTATCCAAGAGAACAATGATGGAAAAACGAAAGTCATTTGCGGATTATAAATTGGATGGACACAATTGGATAACTTTAGCTACTGGAGAATATTATCCGGATTTTCTGAATGATGCTTGTGAACTATATAAGCCTGTTTTGTTGATATTTGGGGAATTGCTTGGAGCTTCTGAATCCTCAGTTCAATTGTTTCTAAAGATTTCGGAAATTACGGATGAATGGATGAGAACACAACTTGCAAGAATATTCCGGAGGTATGTCAGTCCCAAATTACCAGTTGAAATGTTAAAGAAAAAAAGGAAGGCAGAGGAAATATGTAAACAATATGGTTCGGGTTTTAGACCAATTCAGGAAGTTCGTAACGCATACGTTAGACGTTCTATTCCTGATGAGGCATTATGTGCGATCTTAAGAGAGTATCAAGATCGTGGTAAGGAAGGTTACGGTTTAACTGAAAGATTCTTTTCTTTATTTCGTTCTCAATTTTCAGATTTGATTATTGAAGGTCCGGAAAGGGCTGGAAAAGACATACTTATGGGAAAAGTATTCAAAGATTATCCAAAGCCTAAGCGCCCTGTTGATTTTATTATACGTGAACAAAACAGTGATATACTTGCAATAGGATTAGCAAGATATGATTCAGATCGAGGCGGCTCACAAGAAGATGATCGAACAGGTGGTTATCAAAACTGTGCTGATGAAATACTTGGTTATGCTCAAAATCACGATTTAAAAACCAAAGTGATCTTTCTTAATGATGGTCTGGGACTTTTGCTTGGATCAATGTGGGATGATTATTCAAATCTGGAAAAAATCTCCCCCGATAAAATCCTTGTTGTAACACTTCGGATGGTTCCAGAACGTCTTACTATTGAATGGCTCCGATCTTGAAAGGGCAAAAACATGGCTACTGGTGTTCCTAAAACAAAATGGAATGATATTAATTTACCATACAATATTAGTAATATGCCTAGCAACAATATTGATGTGTCTTTATCTTATGATGGAAAACGTCAAGAACATGACATACTTGCCACAAAACCTGTTGGAACCAATGTATTATGGCAAAACAATCAAGAGCAAAGTGATAACCGTCTTTATTATGGTGATAACTTGCCTATTATGGCTTCTCTTTTAAACGATTCATCAATCAAAGGTAAGGTACGTCTTGTTTATATTGATCCTCCGTTTGCGACCAAAAGTGTTTTTAAATCCCGATCTCAATCCGATGCGTATTGTGATCTATTAGATGGCTCTCGTTATATTGAGTTTATAAGGGAAAGGCTATTATTTATTCGGGAGTTAATGTCAGAAGATGGCTCAATTTACGTTCATCTTGACGACAATATGGCTTTTCACATTAAGATTATTATGGATGAGATTTTTGGTAAGTATAATTTTCGGAATTGGATTACACGGAAAAAATGTAATCCCAAAAATTATACTAGAAAAACTTATGGTAATGTTTCTGACTTCATAATTTTCTATACTAAATCAAATGATTATGTATGGAATCGTCCTTTTGAAGAATGGACTTCTGAACATGCTGAAAAGGAATATCAATATATAGAGGATGGGACAGGTCGTAAATATAAAAAAGTTCCAATTCATGCTCCCGGTGTGAGAAATGGTAAAACAGGAAAACTCTGGCGGGGAATGACTCCCCCCCCCGGAAAACATTGGCAATTTCCACCAGATACACTTGACGATATGGATGCACGTGGTGAAATATATTGGTCACCGAATCGCAATCCAAGAAGAAAGATATATTTGGATAAAAGTCAAGGTCTTCCTATTCAAGATATATGGCTGGATTTTCGGGATGCGCACAATCAAAACATAAAAATTACAGGTTATCCAACAGAGAAAAATCCTGATTTACTTGCACGTATTATTGAAGCCTCATCAAATTCCGGTGACTTAGTATTCGATTGTTTTTCTGGTTCTGGAACTACTTTGTCCATAGCTTCCCAATTAGGACGTAGATGGATAGGAATTGATAGTAGCTCTGAAGCCATTGCAATTACTCTCAAAAGGTTTTCAAAAGGACTTGAACCAATGGGGGATTTTGTCAATCAAAGTAAATCTCTAAATAATAATGAAAGAAATGAAAATTCTCCTCTTACGCTATTCGATTGGAAAGAACCTAGTAACCAAAGTGACGTAAGCTCTTCAAAAAAGAATGTTATCAATGATTTTTCTCTATATGTAACCGAATCTTATAATGATGAGTTAGATGTGATTCTAAAACAATGGTGTGAATGGAATCAGGAAGACCAATTGGTAAGAAATCGAAGAATTTAATTCAAGTGCCTGTAGAGGAATTTGCGGAGCTGTAAAATGGATAATAATATAAGCGAAAGATTGAAGAAAGAATATCACAGAGAGAGTCATTCTTTATTGCTTTTATGTGTCAACTTCTTTATCCCGTTAGGGATAACTGATAATAGCCCAGCAATTTATTGTTGGGTAATAAAGCTATAAAAAACCTAGTTCCGTAGGAACGAATGAATCTGATTAGCTTATGTTTTCATTCGTGCCTACGGCACTTAATCATATTTCGTTTTTTTAACCCACTACTAAAGTTGCGGGCTATTTTCAGGCGTGTCTACGACACTCTTTTGCACCTACTAATATCGGTTTTAGGTCTTTTGTGTTTTGTATTTCTATAAATATGTCACCCCTCTGGGGTTTAGGATTATTATTGGACTATGCTTTTATTACATAAATTTCAAGATGCACAACTAAATCTGACATTGGAGTTATTCCTGCGTATGACAAAGGATTTCTTCGAGGATAGGCTAATCTCTGTGATCCTATATGGCTCGATACTCTTTGATGACCTTGCGCCGGGATATGGCGATCTGGATTTCTTAGCTGTGATTGACGATGACCTTTCTGATGAGGAACTCCAACAGCTTATCGAGCTTCGCAAGCCTTTGCGTAGTGGTGACTATGGGATTATGGCGAAAATGATTGAAGGAGCGTTCTTACCGAGACGTATGCTCAATCCTGACATTACAGGAAAAGCATTCTGGTGGGGTACAAGCGGTGAAAGAGCATGGGATAGTAACCAATTGGGTTGGTTTGTGCTTCACGTTATCCGTGAACGTGGTATAATTATATATGGAGATGACATTCGGCAACAAATCCTAGTGGTAAGCAACGAAACTCTCAGAGAAGAGTTATTGATGGCATGCAGTAGCATAAGGGAACATGCCAAAGATGGCAGTATCTACTCCATAGATTATCTGCTAAGTCTAGCAAGATTTCTCCTCTGGACGAAGGAAGGCAGACTCAGTTCAAAAAGCGAAGCGGCTGATTGGGGTTATCTTAATGCAAAAGGCGGTTGGCGTGAACTACTACCTTATGCCAAAAAAATACGATTAGACCCTGTGGTAGCTAATATAACTTACCTGAAGCAATGGCTAAGTGAACTTGCAGAACCGATCAAAGAAGCATGTGATGAGGTTGAACAAGAGCTTTTGGCACAGTGACTACAAATAATGAAAATATTTTATCCGCTAATTTACGCTAATCATCGCGAATCTTTTTTATAAATGGCTCTTTGGTGTAAAGACTTACAATGTCAAACAAAAAATAAAGCAAACTAATTTGGTCTAACTGGCAACAAATTTACCCCTGAATAAAAGCAGGTTGATTCATAATATGACTGGCAATAGAAGCAGGGACGGTCTTTACATGATGTTCATATCATCGAAAAGCGTACCAAAGAAAAGCTACGACAACGACTCGAACAGCTTACATTACAAGAGCGTAACCAGATTATAGCTTTATTTATTACTTTTATTATTGATCGTTTTGCAGGCGTTTGATAAGATGGATATATTATTATATGAGCATTAACGTTTAATTAAGGGAGAAATAGTCATGTTGAAAGTAGGTATTGTTGGTTTAGGGCGTGGGATGAGTCATTTGGGAGTGTTTTCACAGCGCACAGATACAAAAGTCGTAGCTGTCTGTGACGTAGATGAAGCCAGAGCCACAAAAGTCAAAAACGATCATGGACTTGAGAAGGCTTATACTGATTACGATGAGTTCCTGTCTCATGATATGGATATTGTTGTTATTGCAACACCATTGCCATTACACGTTAGCAATGCAATCTCCGCATTGGCGATAAACAAGCATATTCTTTGCGAAGTTCCAATTGCTAATAGCCTGCCAGAATGTGAGTTTCTTGTCAAAGCTGTCAGGAAAAGCAAAGGTAAGTTCATGTTTGCAGAGAACTGCAACTACTGGTATTTTGTTCAAAAATGGGGAGAAATGGTGGACGAAGGTAAGATCGGAAAACCCATTTACGCAGAAGCTGAGTATATTCACGACTGCCGAAGCATAATGCGAGATTCAAAGGGAAATCCAACGTGGCGCGCCAGTATGCCACCAATATACTACTGCACGCATAGCTTGGGGCCAATATTGTCAGTGATAAATGACAGGTGTGTTTCTGCTGTTGGTATGAATACCGGGGTAAACGTTGCCCCAGAACTCGGCGCCATTGATATGGAAGTTGGTTTATTCCATACAGAAAAGGGTGCAATAATCAAAGTGCTGTGTGGATTCTCAAATCCACGAAAACAGGCTTTTCATTATTACTCAATATATGGTTCAGAAGGTGTTATTGAAAACGTTAGGGGTACAACAGACAAAAGTATTGCCTGTTTCAAAGATTCACAAGGTATGGTTGACCTTCCATACTCATATAATAATCCTGAAGCACCAGAAAATGCGGCGATAGGTGGACATGGCACAGCCGAACATTACATGATTGATGCTTTCGTAGAGTCAATTAAGAACAACACCAAACCGCCTATTGACGTATATGAAGGGCTTGATTACAGTTTACCGGGTTTGTGCGCACATTTGTCATCGGAACAGAATAAAATAGTGGTAGTTCCAGACCCTAGAAAAGCATGGTAATATTTTTAAACTCGTTGGCTGAAGTATGGAAAATATTTAATCACGAATTACACAAATTGACGAATTTCACGAAAAAGATACAAGATACTTGATAGAAACTATTATCTAATATTGTATTCAGAATTAAAATAATTCGTGAAATTCGTCAATTTGTGTAATTTGTGATTAAACAGTATTTTTTAATGATTATAAAGAACTAAATTTTTTCTTTTTCATGTCATACTTATGCTCCTTTTGGGAACTTATATATTGAGGAAATATTTTATAAGGAGCAGGAAATGCAGACGGAAGATGGAAGTATAATTAGTAAATGCCTTAATGGCGAACCAGAGGCTTTTGGCATACTCGTAGATAAATATAAATCCGGTATCTATGCGTTTGTCTATACCAAACTTAATGATTTTCGTGATGCTCAAGATGTGACTCAGGATGTTTTTGTGGAAGCATTTTGCAAATTACACAGCCTGAAAAGATGGGAAAGCTTTGCCTTCTGGCTTTATCGCATAGCATCTAACCTCTGCAAACGGTGGATCAGAACAAAAATCAGGCATCCTGAACCTGAATTTATTGAGGATCAGAACCCTCTGGAAATTGATTCTACTGCGATTAGCTCTTATCGAGATGATCAGATGAATCTATTAATTCGAGAGGCGATGGATTCACTGCCTGAAATCTACCGTGAAATATTGCTCCTTTACTATTTTGGTGGGATGAATAGCAATGAAATTGCAAGGGCTTTAGGAATATCCCCGACAGCTATATTGCAAAGACTCACCAGAGCGAGAGCGCAATTAAGGGAGGATATTATAGGCATGATAGGCGCAACTTTTAATGAAAAAAGACTGGGATCAGGCTTCACTTTCCATATAGTAGAGGCTGTTAAAAGGTTAAAAATTAATCCTGTATCAACAATAAAGGGATTGCCGTGGGGAATTTCGCTTGCGACTGTTCTTATGGGAGCAGTATTATCTATTAATCCGCATCTGACCAATTTCGATTGGGTAAGTACCAGTTCATTTCTGTCATCATCGAGTGAAGCAAAGGTTCTGGAAGTCGGAGAGTTTCCAGTAAATATCTTGAATACTTCACAAACGCCAAACATCTCAAAGGGTATAAGCGAAGGTAAAGGTTCTGAGCAGCTTGGTATGCAAAATGCTCTTTTTATGTCTCCACAAGCTGAAGGTGGAAAATGGATAAAAAAAGCAGACATGCTAACCGCAAGGTATGGGATGTCTGCATCAGTAGTAGATGAAAATATCTACGTCATCGGTGGTTATGACAATAGCTTCTTAAATACAGTAGAGATGTATGACTCAATACATGATAAATGGGAGATGAAAGCAAGCTTATCACAAGGGAATCTTGGTGTTGGAACTGCTTCTGCTAATGGTAAGATTTACGCCATTGGTGGATGGAATAGTAATGGTCAATATCTAAATACTGTAGAGGAATATGACCCGCTTAAAGACACATGGACGAGAAAAGCTAATATGCCGACTGCAAGAGCCTGGGTCTCTGCTGCAGTAGTCGATGATATCATACATGCCATTGGTGGCATGGATTCAACAGGAAATTTCACTTCTGTAGTAGAAGCCTATGATCCAGTGGCTGACCAGTGGAATAGCAAGGCTAATCTACCAGTAGCCAGTGAGTGCTGGACAGCTGTCGTAGGGCATAAGCTCTATGCCATGGGATTGGGTATAGGATGCGCTGACGTTTGTCCACTGCCTGACGTATATGAATATGATTCAATGCTTAATACTTGGTCGAAGAAAGCGGATATGCCAACGACACGTTATGCAATAGCGCCTGTTGCTATTAATGAGAAAATTTATGCTGTTGGTGGAGTATCAAGCTTTAACCCTTACAGAATTGTTTCCACAGTAGAAATCTATGACCCAAAGACGGATACATGGGAGAAAGGGATTAATTTACCTGATGCCATAGGATACCATGTCGGTGCAGTAGTCGATGGTAGAATCTACATCATCGGTGGTGCTGATGAATGGCAGAATCCTAATGTTCCCCCAAATTTAGTGAGTTCAACTGTCGAGGTTTTTGACACAGGACTCTCTATCTCTCCGCAAGGCAAACTCCCCAATACATGGGGAAAGATAAAGGCAAAATGAACGTTGTCTATTTTGTGAATATATGATATTATACTCTTGAAAGTATTTGCATTTATTTCTATGTTGAAAAGATAAAATTGATGAAAAAGGAGAGAAATATCTTGATTACGAGGGATTTGCTCAAAGAAGAAATAGATAAAGTGCAAGATAATTATCTAAATGTCTTATATCGGATTATCAAATCTCTGGAAAATCCTCCTGATTCTGAAGATTTCCACACATTAGAAATGTCTGACTGGAAAAATTTCATTGACGCAACTTATGGCTGTATGGCTGACGATCAAATTGATAGGGGAGAACAAGGACGGTATGAACTGCGAGAGGCGATTAAATGAAATATTTGCTTGATCTATTATTTGGTATAGTCTATAATCAAGAAGCAATATAAGAATATAATGGTGGACATATAATACGGAGAATCATAATGCCAAAAACTATTACTATATCAGAGGATATATACCTTATTCTTGAGGAAGATGCACAAAATAAGAGTATTTCGCTAGATGCTCTAGTAGAAAAACTGCTCTCTGAATCAATAGAGAAAAGCACAAAATCTTGGTATCAGTCTTTTAGAGATAAGATGATAAAAGAAAATCCAGAATTGGAAAATAGATCAAGGGAGGATGTATTAAAGGAATTTGACAGATTATCAAATAAGATAGCTCAAAGTATTCATTTTGAGTCATTATTATGGGTTTAACTGATTAATGACAACGGTTTAAGTTCCTGAAAATCCACCATAGTACATAGTGACGTATTCTGTGTGCTTATGCCTGCTTCTTCTACAGCGGCGAGTGGGTTCAATCCAGCGAGGACAACCAGTCCAGCGTAACTATTAGCAACAGGTATCTGAAGCGTTGGCTGGTTGGGTTCTCCAATTACTACTGATCCTGATAACCCGATCTCTTCAAGCCTTTTAAGTATGATCTCTGCTTCTTTCAGGCATGATATGGGTATCTCCCTGAATCCTGCCAGAACCTTGCCATATCCTGTCCTTGCGGCACTCAGAACATTTGTCATTTTCCCTTTGATAAATATCTCTGCTGGATCAAGGGATGAGGCGTTATACTCAATTATCTCCGTAAAACGTAAAGGCTGATAATCACGCATCTGCAGGATCCCGCCAAATCTTGACTTTACAGGTATTCGATGGTGGAGCAATATACCGTTTATAGTTACAGCACAGACAGTTCCCAGCGCTTTCATGTCTTTGGGTACAGTCAAATAGCCTAATTTTTGTCCTTCGTCAGCAGTCAGAATCAAATTCCCAACACACATATTGGACTCAAAGGCTTCTGCGGCAATATCCATAGCTTCTGCAAAATCATCTCTTTTAAGCAAGGATACGTTAAGAATTATTTTACCTTGTCTGGTATCAAGGTCGAAATTTGTCAAATACGAAAACTCATCCATACGGCTTGATACCATGCCAACCTTGTCTGATACAAGCGCATTGGTAAGTTCTTCACGTCCTTTGTCTGTGATCTCTCTTCCAGCCCTGTTCTGACGTCCAACTGCTCTGGTGAGATTCCTTTCATCCATAATTTGCAGATGAAAGCGTACGGCTCTTTCTGTCAGATGGATGCCCTCTTCCTCAAGTTTCCTTGAGATCATCCTTGCCCCTAAAGGTTCAATGGAATCTGCTATTATTTTTAGTATGGTTATAAGTTTTCTTTCAATGATCCTATCCATACATAATTACCAAACAAAACATTAGCCACAAAAGCGATCTTCTGTGGCTAATTGAATTTACACAATATCAATTTTTAATTATTGATACCAGTTTTTCTGTTAGCTAATTTTATAAATGAAAAAAGATTCCTCACTGCGTTCAGAATGACATTTTCTGTCACCCTGAACGCAGTGAAGGGTCTCAATTATAACTTAACTGAAAAACTCGTATTATTGTTCTAACGGATTATTTTCGCAGAAACAGCCGAACGTTCCCGTTGGACAGCAGAATGGCATATCATCAAGTCTTATGCACTTTCCGCATAATTCACCCGGAACTTTTATTCCCTGACAAGGTATAAGCTTGCCGGGGCAGATAGAATCACATCCACCGCAGTTAAGGCATAGCTCTGAGCGAATAGCAAAAGGTGCGGATATTCTTTTTTTCGGACCTCTGCCAGCAAATCCAAGCGCCTTGCCTCCCATGTGTTCATCGCATATTCTGACGCAAAGACCACACAAGATACAACGGTTGTCCTCCATCTTGAAGCGAACTTCATTAATCCCAAATCTAGCCGCAATATCCTGTGCAAGCTTAACGTTGGGGGCAGAGGCAACCAGCAACTCCGCCAGCATCTTCCTTATTCTTCTTATCTTAGGTGTATCCGTTTTGACAGTGATGGGTCGGTGTATCTCATAACTACAGGATGCGGCGACTCTGTAATCGTTACCATCATTAGTTGACACTTCAACACTGCATATCCTGCACCCACCGTAAGGGGATAGACCCTCAAGATAACACATTGTCGGGATGTGTATTCCACAATTATGCGCCGCCTCCAGAATGGTCGTCCCTTCGTCAACTTTCATTTGAAATCCGTCAATCTCAACCGGGTAAGTTGAAACTTCAGTAGTAATGGCGAACATTTTATAATCCCTCTTTCTATATTGCATATCTGTTTAACTTTTTTATCACGAATTACACAAATTAAGCGAATTACACGAATGAAAAATTAGCCTGTACGCTTGAAACTTACTTCCATAGCTCTATTACCTATAGACCTTTCCTTAATTCGTGAAATTCGTCCTATTCGTATAATTCGTGATTAATAGTTTTTGCAATTTCACATTATTTCAACTGCATCAAACTTGCAAACATCCATACAGATACCGCATTTTTTACATTTCTCAAAGTCTATATGATGAGGTTTCCTTCTCTCACCCACGATTGCTTCATACGGACAGTTTCTCTTGCAGGCACCGCAACCGGTACAGGCATCGGTGTTAATTAAGTACGTAATAAGGGCAGTACAAACTCCTGCCGGACATCTCTTCTGTTCCACGTGAGCCATGTATTCGTCACGGAAGTATTCTAACGTGGAAAGTACCGAGTTTGGGGCTGTTTTCCCAAGTCCGCAGAGCGAAGCATCCTTCATAACAAAGGCAAGTTCCTCAAGAAGATCAATGCTACCTGCATATCCATGACCTTCTACAATATCGGTCAGTATCTCGTCCATTCTTTTAAGACCTTCTCTGCACGGCAAGCACTTACCGCAGGATTCATCTTCCAAAAACTTCACAAAATACCTTGCTATATCAACCATGCAGGTCTTTTTATCCATTACAATCATACCGCCGGAACCCATCATTGAACCAGCTTTGGTCAATTCATCGAAGTCAACGGGAATATCTAGTAACCTGTCGGGAATACATCCACCCGATGGTCCCCCAGTCTGAACTGCCTTGATCTCACTGCCATCAGGCGTTCCACCACCTATATCGTAAACTATCTCTTTAAGTGTAATACCCATAGGAACTTCAACCAACCCGGTGTTCTTGACTTTACCAACGAGGGAGAATATCTTAGTTCCTTTGCTATGCAATGTGCCTATCTGTGCATACCACTCAGCACCGTTATTGATAATTATTGGTATGTTTGCCCACGTCTCAACGTTATTCAGATTAGTCGGTTTATCCCATAAGCCACTATCCACTGTGTGAAGATGCTGTTTATCACGGGGTTCGCCTGCTTTTCCCTCAAGTGAGGCGACCAGCGCAGTAGACTCGCCACATACGAATGCCCCTCCGCCTCGTGCAATATCAACGTCAAAATTAAGACCAGTACCAAGAATATCTTCTCCGAGAAGCCCCAATTCCTTAGCCTGTTTGATGGCTATTTCGGCGTTTTCCCACGCATAAGGGTATTCGTGACGAACGTAGATGTAACCGTCCTCTGCACCGATAGCATAGGCTCCTATGAGCATCCCTTCGAGGACAAGGTGAGGATTTCCTTCTAATACTGACCTATCCATATATGCTCCGGGGTCGCCTTCATCACAGTTGCAGATTAAATACTTGACGTTATCTTTCGCTTTACGGCAGCTATTCCACTTCTGCCACGTTGGAAAACCGCCACCGCCTCTACCTCTCAGTCCTGATACTTTCACCTCATTGATAACTTCCTCAGGACTCATGCCTTTTAGAACCTTGCTAAAAGCCTGATAACCACCAATAGCGATGTAATCCTCTATCTCAGCGGGGTCTATTGAACCGTTCTGACTAAATATGATCCGCTTTTGGGCTTTGTAGAAGGGAATGTCCTTCTCATAAGTGATTTTATTCCCGGTTACGGGGTCTTCGTAGAGAAGTGAATCTATGATTTTTCCATTGATCAGAGTCTCTGAAACAACAGAAGCTATATCATCTTCGCTTACCTTACAGTAAAATATACCTTCGGGTTTGATAAGCACAATAGGACCTTGCTCACAGAAACCATGACATCCGCTAAATATTAACCTAACTTTATTACTAAGACCATTTTCCTGCAATTCACGCTCAAAAGCGTTCTTCAATGATTCAGAACCATAAGCCCGACAACCAGTTCCGCCGCAGAGAGTGATTGTTTTCTCGAAAGCCTTATTTTTCTCTATAATAGACTCTCTTAATTTATCCAGATCATTTATGCTCTGTAGTCTTTCCATGCTCTAACTCCTGCACTTAACGAGCAGATCCTTCACTTTAGGCATAGTCATCTTGCCATGATACTTGCCATCAAGAACCACAACAGGTCCAATTGCGCATGCACCAAGACAGTTAACTACGTTTAACGTGAACTCTCCATCTTCTGTTGTTCCACCGGGTTCAACGTTCAAGAAACTCATGATTTCATTGACTATTCTCTTAGAACCCCTAACGTGGCACGCTGTACCAGAACAGACAGTTATGCTATGCCTGCCCTGCGGGATAAGGTTCAACGTCTTGTAGAAGGTTGCTACTCCGTAGAGCCTTGTAAGAGGGATCTCCATTCTCTCAGAAATTCTTCTAAGGACTTCTTGAGAAAGATAACCGTCTTGCTTTTGTATATCTTGAAGGATGGAGATCAAAGCCCACGTTTTTCGTTTATGTTGATCCACTATTACGTCAACCATGCTAGTTTCCATTTTAGTCCCCCAAGATTTTCTCTATATCCTCTTTGTCAACATCCATAATATAGCTGATACCAGATACATCAGCGGCTTCCCGTGTTAGGGCAAATATATCATCTCGTGAGATGTAATTCAGACCGAACTTTCTGGCTCCTGCCATGAACTGCTTCAAGCCTGTTCCAAGACGATCATAATAGGTATACATACCGATAGCACCTGCTGGCAGTTTATCGAATTCATCTTTGCCTATCTTCTCTTTCAGATCAATACTGCCAACGAATATCTGATCTATAGTTTCACCATATTTGCTGACGTCAATTGGGAGTGATTTTCCTGACTTTGCAATCTGACCAATGGTGTTGCCTACCATAGCGGCAGTCATCGTTGCTCTTCCAAGACAAATAGCCTTTATATATGGAGCGGCAAGGGCGATACCTTTGAAAATATGGTCTTCGAGTGAGAATCCGCCAGCCATAGCACATGATGGTACAAATTTTCCTTTTTCATCAAGAGTTTTTAGACATCTATACAATATGCTTTCAAGCTCAATGGTTGGGACACCCCATTCATTCATCATTCTCCATGGGCTCATGCCAGTACCGCCGCTTGCGCCGTCAACTGTAAGAAGGTCAATCTTTGCATTTGATGCAACCTTGACCGCCAGTGCAAGGTCCCTTGGACGATATGCGCCAGTCTTGAGAGTAACGTATTTTGCACCGAGTTTTCTTAATCTTTCTACTTCCTTGTAAAAGCCTTCTTCAACAACCATTCCAAGCCTTGAATGACGCTCAAACTCCTTGAATCCGCCATTGTTAAAGTCTTCAACAACGAATGGATCCTCTGGGTCTGGATAAACGATGTAACCTCTGCTCTTGAGTTGCTTTGCCCTTTCCAGAGAAGGTAGTTTCACCTCTCCGCCAATGTCCTTCGCACCTTGACCCCACTTGAGTTCCATCACTTCCACGCCGAGTTTGTCTATTACGTACTCAGCAACTCCAAGACGGGTATCCTCAACGTTCATCTGGACTATAACATTCCCTTTACCGTCCTTGTGCCATCTCCTATAACTCTCTATCCTTCGTCTCATCTCAGGGGATTCATATATTTTTCCGTTCTTTATTTCGCTTTGCGGGTCCATACCACAGACATTCTCCCCGACAACGACGAGTGTTCCACAAAGCGCTGCACCGACAGCTAATGATTCCCAGTGTATTCTGGCAATCTCTGTAGAGCCAACAGCACCCGTAAAAAATGGGATGTCCATCGAAATCTTGTTTTGTGCGCCAACGCTTGTAGTTATATTTACAGACTGGAATACTGCCTTATCCGAATTAGCCTCTGTTCCAACAGCACCAACACATGATCCGTGAATGTTGAAATGAGAAAAATCCACAGGGTAGCTCTTTTCCGACCCGGCGGTGATCCTTCCAAATGGCTGAGGATAAAGTATTTCTCTACCTCTCAGGGTTGATCTTCCCACTTCACAGGGACCCAGGCACCCATCTATACAAGTTACACAAATACCTGAAACGGGCGCACGACCTATTCTGTTTCTCGTTAAAGTAGCCGAACTTGCGTTTGGTAGACTTAAAGACATATCTTGCTCTCCTTATGAACTTTTAGACTCAACTATGTCTATGAAATGATTAAAACGGAATCGTCCATATCCTATATGGTATATCCAATAGGAAGTAGGAAACTGATTACCTTATAATACCCAGTAATTATAAATTATATGCTTTATAAAGTCAAACTTAATTTTTATTATATAAAATTAATTTATAATTAAACAGGATGACCAAATAGGTCCAGTGATCCCAAAGGACACATGGGCATTAGTGGCTGTTGCGCTTGATCCAGCACAAGCAACTGAGTATATTTACACCGATGCAGACGGATTGAAAAGCGCTACTAATACGACTGCTCATCCTGCAGAACCGATTGATAAAATGCAGTTAGGTAATGATGCTTGTTGCGGAGATACAAGATGGTTTATTGGTATGATGGATGAAGCAGTAATCTACAGCCGTACCTTAACTAAAGATGATATCCTTGAGTTAGCTACTAAAGGTGTCTCTACCACTGCTGTTGAACCCGGTGGTAAACTAGCAGTAACTTGGGGAACGCTCAAACAGTAATTGCGTAAAAGGTTGATGTGTTCCTTTTTCTTTATTATTTCGCTAGTATATAGGATTATGGGGTTATGGGATTATAAGCTAATATGTGATCCTACAAGCCTATAATCCTATATCCCTAAGATTATGCTACAACAATATCCAACCTTGTCACTGAAGCAGGACTAAACTTGTGTATTAGCTTGCCATCCTTTAGTTCGATCTTATATGTAATTGGTACGACTTGCATTGGCTTTGTAAAAGTATTGTGTGCATGAATATCGTCATGAGATAGACAGGTCATTTTCATCTCTTTTATTATGGCTTCATTTATGCAAATCTCTGCCTCCATAGATTCTGTTGCATGAAGGTTGGTTACAGTCAGGCATATAGTTCTGTTTTTTATTGAAGCGGAACCGATAATAACTGGCAGATTGACGATATTTGGTACGTCAAATTCCGTCTGCAATGATAAAGCGCCCTGATGAGGTACGTACATCTCGTAAACGTAGAAATTTGGTGTAGCAACAAATTTTTCCTCGTCAGCGAGGAATAATGAGTGAAGGTTATTTATCATTTGGGCTACGTTAGCCATGTAGATTTTATCTGCATGACGGTTGAATGTGTCGAGGGTTAGACCAGCTATAATTGCATCTCTCATAGTGCTGACTTGCTCAAAGAGGTGACGGGAGTTGATCTCTGTTCCCGAAGGATGCCATGCGCCCCATTCATCAACGATGAGTTTCATGCTATGTTGCGGGTCATAGTCACTAAGTAATTCCCATTGGCTGTTGATTATATTTTCCATGACGTTAGCTTTATCCAAAAGTTCATACCACTGGGCTTCGGTGAAGTCTATCGCTCCACCTGCCGATCCGCAGTAATAATGGAACGACCAGCCATTTATAACTGTTCGGCTTGCACGTTTGTATTGCTCAAAGAATCTCTTTGTCCAGTCACGATCATCTCCGCTTGGACCGCAGGCTATGCAATACAAAGGCACACCGTAAGCAGGTAACCAAGTTGTAAATCTACGATAATGATCCGCATAATCCTCTGGTGTAAAGCTACCACCGCAACCCCAGTTTTCGTTGCCAACTCCCCAGAATTTTACTCCGAAAGGATCCAATGAGCCATTCTTTGCCCTCATGTCTGCAAGCGTTGTTGTGTTTGATGGGGCGTTACAGTATTCAACCCACTGCTGAAACTCCTCTACCGATCCTGCGCCGACGTTTCCAGCAAGATAAGGTTCCGCATTTACCTGACGGCAGAACTCTATAAATTCGTGTGTACCAAAGTAATTTGGTTCTGTAACGTCACTCCATCTACCGTATCTTCGAGGTCTTGATTCTCCCGGACCAATGCCGTCTTGCCAGTGGTATCTGTCAGCAAAACACCCTCCGGGCCAACGTATCACCGATGGTTTTATACGTTTTAGATGCTCAATAAGAGATAATCTGATCCCATTGACATTCGGTATTGATGAGTTACCACCAACCCAGATGCCATCGTATATTACCCCGCCGATATGCTCAGTGAAATGACCATATATATAAGGTGAGATTGTTCCAATAACTTTTTTCGGATCAATAGTAATTTTAGCCATCCATTTCTCCTTAACATAATCGTTAAAAATGCCATTTTGACATGGTAATTCAATACTTTTCACAACCCCATTTATCTACCTTTTCTAAGAGGAACTTAGGATTCGTCTTGTTTTATTCCCCCTTTTGAAAACATATCTTTACCCAAGCATAATGTTTTTGTCCATAAGTATAGAAATGGCATAAAAATGCTTGCATCATGCGAAAAAATGACACATCCTATTTAGGTAAAAATAAACTTAAAGAAAGGATGTGCCATAATAAACAATATAAATGCTAATACAATAGGTCTGGTTTTTCAAGACATAATCTCACAATGGATACGAGGGTTCAGAGAAGACCACATGCCCAAGAGTAGATATATACTTGATTACTATCATCTTTGTGAGAAGGTAAAGGATCGAGTGTCATTAGTTTATGAAGACAGGAAGAGACGAGAAAGAGCAAGACGAGATATAATGAATTATCTTGATAATGATGATGTAGAAGGAGCGTTGTCATATATACAGGAGTTGCGTAAGCAATTCCGCAAAGAGAGCAAGCTTAATTCATTGGATCGTCTATCAGGTTATATAGAGCGAAACCGTGCAGGTATATGGTATAGAGAAGCAAAAGCGAAAGGCATCAGCATAGGTAGCGGAACAGCAGACAAAGCAGGAGACATACTGATCTGTCGTAGAATGAAGTTGCGAGGCATGATATGGAGCAGGAAAGGAGCAGATTCAGTATTATACCTATTTTAGTTAGAAATGATACTTATTCTTTTTGACATATAGACTGAACTGATATATAATGGCTAACCGTAGCTATAAAAACCAAAGAAAG
>Ga0315282_10005454_pt1 | contig 21679 bp, 17 predicted proteins | sample YL17G07_20_MG_FD_203693 | JGI IMG/M metagenome (GOLD analysis project Ga0315282, IMG submission 203693) | Sediment microbial communities from Yellowstone Lake, YNP, Wyoming, USA - YL17G07_20 | ecosystem: Environmental > Aquatic > Freshwater > Lake > Sediment | place: USA: Wyoming | collected... | reverse complement strand
AAGACAAGCTCGTCGCCAACAGACTGCACCCTACCTTCGAGGAGATGAAACAGGCAATAGCTGAAAGAATGAGAACGAGAAGATTCAAGCTCAACATGATCAAATACTTATGTTAGTTGCTTTAGTTGCTTAGTGAAATGGTCTCACTTCAGGTCTGATCGGTCTCTTTACGTATTGCTCGGCCCACTTTGCTTTACTTTCTTTGTCGAGTTCACTTCCCTCCCCATAGCACATTCTCACGCAACCGATCCAGATACCCGTTCAACATCTTACCCGTCAAAAATCATACCCCGGTTCTGGTAACTTGGGTAGGGGGTGAATCAGAGTGGTAACTTTTAGGGGGGCTCCCTTGCATCAGCGAGTGGTGTCGTGTTTGGCTAGGTCTTCTGAGATTCTAGGAAGGAAATGAGGGCTTTCGCAAGCCCATAGGCGGCTTCACCATGTACTGTGGCTTCCTCGAACTTTCCAGCTTGAAAAACAGAGGCTAAGCGTTCTAGTTCGCCCGAAGTGAGCTTGACTTGATTGACTAAACCGAAATCCCAAGAACCAGGATATTTCCCAGGCAGGTCAACAAGAGAGCGTGAGAGTACGTACATATCTTTGGTGTGGTGCGGTCGCCATTTTGCTCTCATGTCGGAAGCACCGTATTGCTCCCAGATGGTCATGAAGTATCGAAGCGAATTGAGAAGTTCTTGTGCACCAAGGATTCCATCGACGCGTCGCCTAGGTTGAGGGACTGCGCCTGATGAGGTGGTTTCACTTTCCATCTTTGAGACGGGAACAGAGGATTCTGGTTTAGTGCTTGGCACAGGAGCGGGCGTACTCGCTTTGGGTCTTCTTGACCAGTAGATATTGAAGACTAGCATCAACAAGAACACTACTAGTGCTCCGAGTGTGAAGCCACGCCAAAAATCGACCAAATACGCGGAGAATACTCCATAAGCCGTGACGAGTATGACTAGGATGTAGAAGATGATTTGAAGAGCCTTTACTGTTTCATCTAGCCATCCTTTCGACAGACGAGATGCCTCCTATAGCCAGCGTCTCCTTCTTGAAGTCATCCAAAGATAGTACAGAATTACCAGAATGAGAATGACGACCCACAAGGGAACGCCAAAAATCGCCGTCTCAAACAGAAAACGCAGTAGATCATCAATAGCCGACATGATGTTCCGTACAAGATTCACCTCCTTGCACCTTTAACGTTAATCGAAAAATCTCAAGAAACCCTTGTGGTGTGTCTTCTTTATGGTTGGCTTGAACGCGGCACTCACCTATCCGCGCGCGAAGCGCATTCAACGAGCCGCTCTGGAAGACTGCCCATTCACACACTCGACCGGTATTGGTCAGGGTCTTTTCGGGCTTACCAACCACAAGAATGACTCACACGCTGGAACTTGAGACTTTTCATCCTTTCACACACAAAGGCGCCACACGGGGTTGTCATGGCACATTTCGGGATTCGCTAGCAGTTGAACCGACATATCCTTATCCTGCACTCGATCCCTAGACCGGATGACACCGTTGCGCAATATCCCATTCACTTGCATCCAAGTCTGTGTAGCTGCTTAAAACCATGCGAGGCATGACTTGGCTTGGACCGAGGATCCCGTGATGCTTTGAGACCACGCTGGCACCCATTATAAGCTTCAGCCTCCGAACGAATTGCGGTGCAGGGTGCCATGGCACAGTTCATCTGTAAGAAGTGCGGTTTTGAAACGAACAGCAAGATAATCTCTGACTTGCACAAAAAGAATTGCCCGCGGATCGCCTAGATGGTGCGTCTTTCTTTCGTGCGTCGTGTAATTCTTCGAACGTACTTGACCACTTTGGAGCGGAAGCCATCCTCACCGGCAGAGATTTGGCCGTCAACCTCGAGGTGGTCGCCGATTCTTGGCTTGACCATGCCGACTTGGATAACTCCGCCTTTTCCGTCATCCATGTAGGTTTTGTTCAGCATCGTCTGCGTGTTTACTAGAACCTGTACAAGTTCGCCCTTAGCTGTTCGAATGGTGATTGGGCAATAGTCGGCTCTCCACCGGTTCCCAACTCCAAGCTCGTAATAGTCGCCTACACTAACTACTTGGCCATCAACGATTCCCATTTGGAACCACATCCTCAACTTCTATGGGTTTTCTTAAAGGCCTCAAGTACGGTTTGAAGACGCATTTCTTGTCTTTCATGCATGTTTCTCTGAAGGTGTCGCCTATCCATTCTCGTATGAGGCTTGATCGTATCCACACGCCGTAGAAATGTTGAAGCAAACCTGTGATGTCTCTTTCAGAGAAGCCTTGGTATTTGGAGAGTCTGTAAGCGGCAAAGAGTATCCGTCGTCTCAGTCGGTGCCATTCTGCACGCGCTAACCCCTTTCTCAAAGTGTACGCTTCCACGATTATTCTAAGGTTGACGAAAACTCAGACAAGGAATATCTTGCATCATCTTTTATCGATTAGCCTAGCGTAGTTCTGAAGGCGATTCTATCCGTTCTCTTTCTACGCACCCCTCAAAGCCTCTCAAATGTTAGGTCCGTGACGTTTTCAGCAGCTTGCAGATTGGCCAAGCATCCCTCGCAGACTCTCTTCTCAAAAGGTGCTACGGCAAGTGCTTCTTCTTCCAGAAAACCCATGATTGTCGTTTGGAGGTATCGAGCAGAGAACCTTACTTTTCGGGTGGCCGGCTTTTTCCCGCAGACTTCACAGAGGCCGATCTTAGATGGCGCCAATGAGACCGCCAACTAGGGCAAAGATGATTAGGTTAAGCCAAGGCTGACGAAAACTCAGACAACGCATACCCGTTTGACTCATGGAGTATGATCGCCTTTGTTTGCTTCTGTTGCCCGTTTTATGAGTGATAGCCATCGGTTTCCGTTAAGAAGCACCTTTGAATTCAGCACTTCAGCCGGGGTTCTGTCACCCAAGTCATCGACTGGCCAGACGTAGTTGTGGCAACGGAAATCCCGCGCCTGAACAAAGTTGGCTATCTCAGTAGCACCCCAAATCTCTCTCGCTATAGTAGCCGGAACAAAGGCCTTCGGCTCAAGACCAAATTCTGTTTCACGCCTCAGTGGACCAGTCGTCAGAGATGGATGCGAGGCGAGGAGACTACTTATCCTTGCAATCCGGAACGAGTCGACTGACGCCAGTCCAACGCCGCCACAGTCTAAGTCGTTGGGGTCTCTTGGTCTAGGAAAGGATACCAAAGCGGTGTCTTCTCGTTTCTTGCATTCTAGGACTAAACCCATTGTTATGCGGTATGGATAGTTGGCGGAGCCTTTCAGCGCCGTTCCTACATGGTTGTAGGCAAGGATGTCAATTTCTCGATACTCTTCTGTGTCGTAGTCATAGAAGAACGAAGACGGAATCACCTCCCAGCCGTGCCGCTGCAGAATATCTGCAACTTCTATCTCAAGTGGGAAGCCTGACTTCCTGATCTCCTCTGCGACATGTTCATTTTCCTTTGACAACGTCTCACCCGCTTGCTTCCTCAGAGCTTATTGCGGATAAGGCTGCTTCTCACAAGAATAAGAGGAGTTACCCCAGTCTCGACTAGATCGCGTTGTGCAGAAAAAGCCCAGTGGCGTCATTCTTGTTTTCGCAGGGCCAGCCGTTCGTGTGTGCCATTCATGGTGCGGGCGACGAAATTTGGACTCGTGGTGTGTGGGTCTCATGGTGCGCGACGACGACGACGAAAAACGCCCCTCCCCTCCTGTGACGGTTCAAATCTTAGTGCCCGCACGAAGTGTACCGACGACGATTCGAATCATGACGGTGGCACCAAGGTACTCGACAACGCCCATCCTATGAGTGTCCAGACCATGAAGCCTGCACCAAATGACAAGACGACTAGCCGATCTTCCGAACGTTGAGTGCTCGAGGACCTAGTAGATCAAATCCGATGTTGAAGGCAACCAAGTTCCCCACCGTAGGTGTGAACTCGCAAGATGACGGCGCAAATCGAAGGTTTCCTGTCAGTTTTCGCAGACTATGGCATGTCAGCTCTCCATTCCGCGAGTCCTTGATATCCACAACTGCACCTTCAAAAACGCGTTTCTCCTTCTTGCTATCCAGAAGTAGACCCTTCACCTGAAACCGTCTGCTGTGTCCTCTACTCGATCTGTCGAGTTCTCTGAAGGCTTTGTTCGACTCTTGATACAACTCAAGTTCGAATGCGACCCTCCCAAGCTCATACAACAGAGTTATGTTTCTCGGATCAGATACGTTGTCGTGCCATTCTTTCAAGTGCTCGAAGTATGTTTCAATGTCCGCACCTGACAACTCGCCATAGAGCTTGGCTCTGAATGCCAAGCAACTCATGTCGTCAGGATACTTGTTCAGCCCGCTGGATATCTCATCAAACGCTCTTCTTAATAGCGTGTCCTTTTGGAAGTCGGTCTGCACGAGCGCTCGCCGTCTGAGAACACTTGCATACAGGAAATATCCCAATCCACTATTTGTTGCCTTTGAAATATCGTCGATGATCCCGCGAATTTCTCTTTCGTCGCCAAGTTCATCGTACAGGTTCATCTCCAACCTCCGCAATGGAAGCATGAAGTCCGGACTCAAGATGTCACTGGCCTCAGCCGTGATCCTCAGGGCCTTTGAGATGTGTTCGAACTTTTGGAGTGTATCGCTCGCGTCTTGAGCGCGCTTCAAATACATGTAGGCGTGCGCGTGATAGGCGTGAGGATTGGCAGGTACACCCATCCTTCCTCTCTCGAAATTCGTCTCGGCTAGCTTGAATACCCTTTCTGCGGTCATGGAGTCTCCTTTGGCGAGCATCTCCAATCCCCAGTGAGAGTAGCAGTTGCCCAGAGTCGTCAGGAGGTTCTGTTCGGATTCTTCGCGCAGATCGTCATAACCTGATTGGGGAAGCGAGAGAGCCCTCAGAAGCAATTCCTCGGCCTTCTCGTAGTTTCGCTGGGATATTTCGAGAATACCCCAGTGATGAATCAGACATCGTGTGCTGTGGTCTTCGCAAATTCTGGAGAACAATTCTTGTTTCTGTTCGTAACCAAGACTAGACATTCCTTTTTCTGCATCAATACAGCTTACCATGAGTCTCTCGATTATCTCTCGCTCTATCTGATTGTAGAACTCGCAATTGGATAGTATTTGGAGAAACAAGTTTTTCTGAAGCTCCGGCTCTTCGATGAAGAATTGGACTGTCTTGCCGGCTATTATCCTGTGATGAGTCACGCAAAGCATGTTTCCATTTCTGTCTTCCAGCTCGAAAAGAACTCCCTTTGCGTCACGCTCGAGCATGTTGTAGAAGTCCGGAAAAGAGCAGCCTAACGAACGAATCAACAACTCGGTCGGGAGAGAAATCCCAAACTGATGCATAACACAGACGAGATCCAGAGCTCTGCGTGCGGGCCCCAGAAGCCTGCGCCGCTGATCCTTGATGATCTCCTCCAGCCCCTTTCGAGACGGGTGGACAAGCGTGTACATCGTCGCAAAGAACGACTTCTCCTCACGCTGTGCTATCGCGATCAGGTCCTCCAAGGAAGTACTGTATCCGATCTTCCTTAGATGTTGAAGTAGCATCGCGCGCTCTTCGTCAGTAAGTGAATCATCAATTCTGTAGGTCTCTCCTTTCGGTAGTCCCTCGCGGATGGACATCCCCCACTCGTTATCACGTCCGCTTGCCACGATGAGGGCCGGGATTCTTCGCGAGGTCAATAGCTCATTGAGGTATCTAACGTCCCATGGCAAGAGCGCTGCATCGTCCACAAGAATGAGTGTTTTGAGTTGTGTGCGAGCGGGTTTCCCAGATACTTCATTATACTGTAACGTCAATGATTTCAGAGAGGAATAGAGCAGCTTGAAATCGAAAGTATCTCTATTCGGGTCAAGTAGAACTACTGGGGCAGTGCCGCTTTTGTACACATCATAACCTAGCCTACGAATCATTATGCTCTTGCCTGCCCCGGGCATGCCCGTTACGTAGAGAATCCTGTTCTCCTCGGGTTCGGTTTTGGCCAGTTCTGAATAGACCCTCGACTTAAGGCCCGTTTGCTCAGTTGAATAGGCACCTCTGATGAAATCCCAGCCTTCATGAAAAGCGGCCCAGCTACGATTCGTCCCTCTGAAGAAGTCATCCCTATCACCAGGACTTCCAAGAAGAGATGCCTCGGTCACAATTTCGAAATAGCCTTCCAAATTGCGCCGTTCATCCACGCCCATTTGCAGCATCGTTTCGCCTATCCGGATCTGGGCTCCTGTTCTCGGTGGATGTACAATTCCAATTGGATTAGAGCCCAGATATTGAAAGAACTCTTCGAAGCTGCAGCTGACAGCAACCAGTTTTCTTCGTCGCAGACGTTCCTGTTCTACTTGTGTCAGACTCTTAGCATCAGGGACAAGGAAGTAGTTGGAGGAAAGGCTATCGTCTCCATATTTGTCTTTCAATTCGTCGATGAGTTCGAAAACGAAGAAATCTCTGCCACTATATCCTATGAACACAACTGCGCCGTCTTTCAGAACATCGTGAAGGCAATCTATGTACCGATCGTGTCGTGCCCTCAGCATTCGGTTGTAGTCAGATCGAGTAAGAACCATTCTTCCGGCTTGATCGGTTCCGGTAAGAGTCCCCATGAGCTTGAACAGATAGACCTTGTCATGATCGAACAGGTTCTCGTTGAAGTCTGTCGAGCAAATGGGGTGGCACATTCTCTTCCTGTCAGGCGTCCTGTATGCTAGTTCGATCAGTTCGTCGTAGTTTGTGGTGAAAATCGCTTGCCAGTCATATTTAGTCAATGAAGAATGAGCAGGTGTCGGTTCCAGATTGTCAAACTGAGACTTGATGAAACTCTCAAGTTCAGCTCTCCCATAAGGTGCGGTCTCGACTATATCTTGGCAGTTTGAGAAAAGATCCGTGCCCTGAGCATCCGTCAAGCGGAATTTTTCTTTCATTCTTTGGATCAGCGTATCCGTGTCAGGCGCTCCAGCAGACACCGATGCACCGGCTCCCAAGAAGAGAGTTATCTTACCAAGTTTGACTCTCTCAAGAATCTGTTCGAGGTACCTTTGATCCTCAGAATCCATACCCTCAACGTGTTGAGTGTACCTTTTGGCCTTTGTGCAATCGTTCCTCTGCGAGGTCCCGAACGCTGCCCTGCGGGAACCCAGACACGTGTAAGCTCGCCCAAACAGCTTCGGCGCGTGATTGCCAAGAGTCTTCCTTTGCCGCGCTGCAAGACCAGACGCTGGAGCATAACAAATCTCTACTTTGTTATCCCCCTCCCCGTCCAAAGGTGGGGTACAACGATTCCCAGCTAGATTTGGTGAAAGTCTAGGTTCATGAACTTCGACAGTCGTTTGATCTCTTCGAAGTCTTCCATCTTGACCTTCGTGTCTCCACGGTAGAACGCGTGAGCCTGAACCAAAGCTCTCAACTGCTTGTGGACTCTGAACCCCGTGCTGAATCGTGTCTCTACTGTGGCTAGATCCTGAATTCTTCTGGCGATCTTCGCCGGAATCTCGACCTGTGTTCGTTTCCCGGTAATGATCTCAATCATCTTAACTGGGAAGCCCTTGCGGATGTGTTCATGTATTCTCAGTTTCGTCTTCTCAGAGTACGAGTAGGACACGATAATGCATCTGCCTACGAATCCAATACCCTTCCAGTACTTCTCACGTGCACGATACGCATCCTTCGTCATTGCAGCGATGACGCCACATCTGACGGGCTGTTTGAACTCCTTCCGAACACCGTAGAACATCACGTTCTTCAGGCCTTCCTCCATAATGGAGTTCAGCATAGTGATCGTATTCCGTGTCACAACTTTCTGATGACCTAGGATCTTCAGAAAATCAGGTATCAGAATGTGCGTCTTGCCTTTCTCCACTTGCGGAGCGATTTCATCTACTATGATCTTGGCCGACAGGTCGTTCGCCCAGATGATCGACTTGAGGTTCATGAATACTTCAAGGATCTGCGTCTTCCCGGTCTCAGTGTCACCTATCAACAGCATCGAGACGGGTTTCGCATTCTTCACTCTCCCCGTCAGCAACGCCAAGTTCACGAGCTTGATGAGATCGTCAACGTCGATTAATCTCGTTGACACCTTCAAATGGCTTCATACCCTCGGTTTCTCGAAGAGTTTGTCCCACTCTGGGAATCCAACTTTGATTCTTGCGCGATTGAAGTCCACGCGTCCATGGTCGTCGAGCAACAGCAACTGAAGCATGTTTGCGGTTTCAGCTGGAACTGGTTTGTTCAGATAGATTCTGACATGGTATCCTCTGTTTCGGCTTGGTGTGATCCTGATGGAGTTCGCCTTCAGTCCGTAGGATTCGAGGACTCGCTGCACCATGTGCCTGTAGTGTCTCAGCCACGAGCCATCGACAGTTATGTCCAAATCAATCATCAGAACCTTTGTCGAAGGAATTGACCTATCTCCTGCCATGCTTCTTCCGCTTCTTGGCGAATTTCATCTTGCCTGATGGAAGCTCTTCCGCCACCCATCGCCTGTCGATACGACGCATCATGAGCCTTCGAACCGAAGCGTACACTTGCTGGACCTGTCTCTTTGCGCGCTGTTCCTTCTCGAAGTTGACCCGGACAGCCCTGTCAAGCCGCACGTTCAGGTGTTTGCGAATCCAGTAATGGAAATGTTTGCGTCCCTTCTGTTCCAGTTCGCTTCGAATGCGTCTGATCTCAGCTATTGTTCGTGCCGCGCGATTGATGATGAAGTACATTTCCATTTCGACGGGTTGGTGTCTTCGCTCGTCATAGTCGAAGGATGATGCGGTCATCCTGAAGTTACGAACGGGGCGCTTTCGCCCTCTTTTCCTCATTCATCCTTTCACCGTTATTCAACAAGGCTATATCGGGTGTCCAGAACTTCTCCGTGTGGGCAGTCACAATGCGGATGACGGGTGTCCAGAACGGGATCAGCAAGCAGCAGATTCGCAACCTTGAAACATACTCGGATAACGATGCGTTAATCCTAAAGACAATTGAGCTAGATCCCGGGCTCAACAAGACCCAGATCTCGGCGAAAACAGATCTGACGAGAAGAATTGTACGGAATCACCTCGTGAAGCTGCAGGACAAGGGACGAGTGGAGCAAATCGACGGTGGCTTTTTCCTTGCTGGCGCATCCTCAGCTGAGCTCAATGAATCAGTTGTGAAGGCTGTTCGTCGAAATGCCATTACACCTTGGGACATACCTTTCGTTCGGAACGTTGCGGGCTGCTACTGCTTGGTCAACCCGGGCAAAGATCTTAATGTGTTTCATGACTTGTTCAGGGCGAGAGTGTACGAGTTCAGAGAGAGTGGTTTCTGGCTTCAAGAGATCTTGGTACACGCGATTAGGTATGGTTTTCTTTCGCGTCGAGTTTACTCGAAGAAGGAGAGAAGAATTAACAGGAGACTTTTGAGGAAGGGTTGGGAGCGCTGTTTTGGCGATGCCAAGTTACTCTTCTTCGCATATGCGATAAGTCCGCCGGATTTCTTGCGTTACTTGTCATCACCACGCGGCATCTCATGGGCGGAAAGAATTGTCGAAACGATGTGGGATTCTGTCATGGATGAAGTCAACAGGAACCCTGTATCTAGAACGGCGCGTACAGCGCTTCAAATGAGCAGAGACGGAATGGTCGAGAAAGACTGAGTAGCGGCCATGGCGAGTAATTACACCCGATAGACAAACAACATATTCACAATCAGACCCGCGACCGTGCTAGACATCAACCAGACCTGCTCAGGTGGAACGAGAATTGAATCCACTTTTACTGGCTGGATTCGGGAGCAGCCTATCCGTCAAGGATAGGTCTCTGATTATAACCGAGGGTCGGTTTTCGCCTCTCAGCTATACTCGCTATTCGAACGGGGAATTCAGGGAGCCCAAGTTGTTGAAGTTCAGGCCGCGGCAAATTCCGTATGACTCAATCATTGTCGAAGGCCACTCGGGAATGATCACGTTCGAAGCTATCAATTGGCTCATGCACCACAACACTCCGGTTTTCATGCTCGACTATGATGGCTCATTGATTTCTGCGATAATGCCTCCTCAACCGATTCGCGGTGATCTCCGTAGAGCGCAAGTGGAAGCGCATCTAGATTCAGAGAAGCGTGTGGCGATTGCACGGTCATTCATTGAAGCGAAGCTGGAACGATCCGATCAAGTGCTAGGTTGGCTTGGGGAAAGCCACGACATAGAACAAGACATTCGATCATTCAGGGAAGAGGCTCATGGTCTAGACCACGCGAAGACGGTGGATGAAATCAGAAGCGTAGAAGCCCGCGCTGCCGAGACCTATTGGCGGGCTTTCCAGAAGGCGGTGCCAGTCAAGTTAGAGTTCAGGAGCCGAAGTTCAAAGGCCCGGAATCGCCAGTACAACGCAAGCGATCCAGTCAATGCTCTCTTGAATTATGGCTATGCGTTTCTGCAGAGTGCTGTCCGACGCGCGATCAACACAACCGGGCTGGATGCTTCGCTTGGCTACTTGCATGAGGATAAGGCGGCCACGACACCGCTAGTGTATGATTTCCAAGAACCATATCGATGGATTGTGGATCACGTGGTTCTGAGGATGGTTCTGTCGAGAGCGTTCTCGTGGGATGACTTCTGCTTCACCGGAGACGATTACAGGTTGAGGATCAAGCCTCCGCTGTTGGATCGGTATGCTGACTTGCTGCGGGAGCAGTTCAATTCAGGAGTGATGTATTCGTGCAAGCGGTTACCGTGGGACACGCTGATCTTGCGTAAGAGTCAGGAACTAGCCCGTCATCTATTGGGTAAGACAGCTATGTTCGATGCGAGAACACCGAGGCCCGTTCTTGAGCGGTCTGACACTCGCGCATTGCGAGAGAAGATACTAAGCATCTCCAGTTCTGACTCCCAGAAACTTCGACTTGGCAAGAGCACAGTCCATTACTTGAGGAAACGGGCGAGAGAGAAGAAGCCATTCAGGGTCTACGCACCGGTTCTCGCTAGACTGGAAGATTGAATCACCTCAATGCTTGACGCCAGTGTCAGAGACGCCTTTGGAGTCAACTCCAGTTTGGAGTTAACTACAGAGAGTTGGCTATTGTACCCAATCGATTCTCGACGTAACTATTCATATTATCATTCTTAGAACTGATATTCGAAGAAGAATGGTTAGAATAAACCTAGAGATTCCGGACGATGTTCATGCGAGGCTGAAGATGCTGGCGTCAGCTGAGGGCAAGGGATTCTACGAATGGCTTAAGGACGACCTCACCCATTGCTGCCCTGACGAAGAAACACTACTCCAAATCCTTAGAGTCATCAGAGAAGACCGTGCGAAGCAGGGATCGAAATAGAAGACTTCGAAGAGATCAGGCGGCTGTCCAAGTTCATAAACCTAGACTTCCGCCAAGTCTAGGCTGAGAATCATTGTACCCCGCCCTTGGTCGAGGTGGGGGATAACAAAGTAGAGATTTGTTATACCCCAGCTACAACCTCTTCGAGCGACGACACTGATTCCGGCTTCGTCTGGTCGTCTCCTGATATTGGAAACCAGGTCCTATGGCATGCCTATCTAAGCGAACTGCGTTTTGACGAAACAGGCGGAAGCGTCGTCGAGTCATTCGCTTGATACTCTCAGCTCTTCACGGAGAGAAAGCTCTCCAAGCCATTCCTAGCGAACGTCTCAATGATGTCCACTAGGATCTTATGCTCTCTCTCTTCGTCTAGGCACATGCCGCATGATACCAAGAAACCTCTGCCATACGGAACCGCAGCGACAGGATAAACCTCTCCCCAAGACTTGTCGTCGGTCACGACAAGTGGTATGGGGTTGCAGGGACTGTCTGCAACTATTGGGCGGAAGACCCTTGCCGGCCCCTTGAATGGTCGTTTCAGTTTCTCACTGTATCGCACGTCGACTTCATGAGGCCCAGTGACTGTTGGCAAGTCCCAAGCCGCGGCAGCCTTGAACTCGACAGTCAAGATCAAAGCGTCTCCGGGAAATCTTGCACCACCCTTGGCAAGTAACTCGAATTGGTTCTCGTTGATCTTCTTGACCTCAATTCCCGTGACTACGTTGACGTATGAGACTAGCTGTCGCTGGTTGTCAGAAGGTGCGTCAACATCCCAAGTGTATATGAAAGGGTGCCCGGCGCTGTTTACGAAAACACCTCCATCACGAATGTACTCCAGGATTGTCTCAAGAGCCACGCCACGACCTTGGCCCTTTTCCGGAAAACATTCGCCAAAAGGGTTGATTACGATCGGGTAGAGGCCGCTTCCGAGCTCTGCAATGCTGATCTGGACCGGCACAAAGAGATCACCAGTTGGATTACGAAACTCCTCATCCGGGTCTATGTATGATTTCTTCAGATCACCAATCCACTGCGACATATTTCGAAAAGTGGAATATGGATAAGCTTGACAAGGCTTTTCCTCAGCGGGTTCGTTCACAAAACCGGACAAAACCCCTATTCTGATTGGGGGTTCTGACATCTGACTCAAGTGAATTCGTCGAAGTGCTTCTACGAGCCTGCGTACTCTGTCGAGATCCTGCACTACGTCTCCGGGCTGGAGTATCTTGTCTGGCGTTACCAGCGCCTTGTTCTTCTCGGTGTAGCCGTAGATTGCAAGCTCTCTTCGAGAATCGGGCAGTTCGGATAGTATCTTGAATAGCTGAGCTTTCTCTTCGGTCTTGAGGATATCGCCGGAGATCTTCGAGAATTCATTCTTGGGGGTTTGGTGCTCGAAATCAAACATTCGGCCGGATAGAACAACTAGGGATTTCCAGAAGAATTCTGCGGACTGAAACAGCATTCTGTCGCAAGAACTGTACATGTGCATTGAATAGTAGTCCTCAGCTCTGGATAGCGAAGATAGACACTCACGGACAAGATAGAGATAGTACTCCTTCAGACTTTTTTCGAGAGAGCCGAGAACTCGTTTCATACTCTAGAGAACTGCGCCGGCGAGTTTTAGGCATTCCGTGTGGTTTGGATACGGATAGGATATGGAGCGGCAGCACCAGACTCGACAAGTTTGTCCTTACTCGTCGTCGCCACACTCGGATCATCATGATAGAAGGGGATAGTAGACGTCTAGGAGAGGCATTCGTTCGTCGTCGGTACACTTAGCGCGGGCACCCAAATTTGAACCCTCATAGGAGGGGCGTTTTTCGTCGTCGTCGGGTCTCATGGTGCGGGCACTCCAATTTGAACTGCTAATCTGGGTCTGCAAGTAGTTCGGTATCTAGACATACACGACCGGACCGGGATTCCAAAACCACAGCCTCACGCCTCTCTTTTGAAAGTCTGAAAACGTTACAGATCCCTGAAAGTCAGAAAGAGGGACCGGTGTCAACACAGACACCGGTGTTATTTGTCTGACTTTAGCGACTTGTAACGATTCCAGACCTGCATGTCGGAGAGTGTTTTGGTAACGTTTGCAGACTTGAAACGAGTAATTGTGAGAGCGGGTTGTGAAATTGTGGCAGCCAAGCCCGAGACTTGCTAAGTGTTCTTGTCTGTCTTTTGTCGTTTCGCAAATTGCCAAATGTCGTTCGGGATAACCTTCGTGCGAGCGAGTTCAAGTGGTGCCTTATCCTTCTTCCGATCGACTTCGGAGTCATACATCGGTCTTGCTCTGAACGCTGCCAACAAGAGATTCATTGCTCTCACGAAGGCAAAAGGTGAGGTCGCGTGAATCCCTTTCCTAGCACGCAAGAACAGTACTTTGAACCTACCGATGCCGTACTCGGCGGCATTGGATGATGTGACATCGCGATCAGCAGCATAATGTGCCTTCAGCCATGGAATATCCTCTTGGAGGAGGAGAATGACTTCGCGTCCTCTTTTGGTTGTTGTTGCGAACATTTGCAGGATGCTCTTCCATATTTCATCGAAAGTGTCTTCGTCTTTGTCTTCTTTGTCCTCTTTGGCTTCCTTGCGAGCGTAGCGCATCTTGACTATCAGCTCATAGAGTTGTTGTTCGTCTTCGTTCTGGTAGTCCTTGCGTCGTCTTCGTTTCGCTTCCTCCGGATTGCGTGGCGGAAGAGGCATTATCTTGAGAATCTCACGCATCTCATGCTCCCAATCGATTTGGTGATGCTTGCCTGGGAAGTGTCTGGCCACAGCGCGAAGAAGGCAACGCCCTAGACCTTTGTCACTGACGATTAGTTTGATGTCGTAGCCTGTCCGGTCGAAACGATGAAAGAACTTGATCCAATCTTCTTCGTTCTCCACTCGGCCACCCCGGATGTAGCAGACTGCATCGCCAGTTCTCTCATCGAAGGCCAGATACTCTAGGTATGAGCTTCCCTCGGGGTTGGTTGCGTCGAACGCTATTACACCGCCATTAGGGCTATTTTCAGCCCAGTCGGGCTTGAATTCTCTGATGATGCCCAAATCGTCGAGGCATTCGTCGCGGAGCTTCCTTAGCCGGCGCGCCAGAACTTGGCGGGATTTGCCAATTTCGCGGGCTCGATACTTCTGTGAACCACCTCCAAACAAATAGTCGTTTATCTTGACATTAATCGCACGTTCCATAGCGTCGACCAAATCAGGCACGTAATAGTATTCGTCAGTTTGACAATAGTAACGCTGGACTTCTTGACCTCCGCGGCGCACTTTGCCCCTGCGGATTCCTGCCTTGAAACAGTTCGGGCAGACTGCCTCGCGACCCTCAGATCCTGCCTCAAGCTCCTTATCGTCTAGAAAATCGGATAGAATGCGTTGTGCGACATCTGGGAATCCTGAGCCACGCCGAGGCCAGGCACCGGCTCTACCACGCTTGTTGTGCTTCCTCTGCATGCAAGCGTTCCCTTGCGTGACTTAAAAGGCGCGATCAATGCACATTGATCACATTCACTTGGAGCCCGCGATGGGAGAATGAGTGTTGGACCCGAGCTTGGAACTTGAGTTCTGGGACTTGATACTTTCTCCAAAGTCATTTTCGAGATTCGGGACTTCGGCTATGTTAAGTCATCCAAGTTCTATGCTCATCCCAGTTCCAAGTGGATAGTACATTACGCAAGAGTGAAGAGGCGAGTCGAATGCAGGAGTATGGCTTGAGGAGACTGTAATGGATCTCTACGAAGCAATCAAGTCGCGTTACTCCGTTCGCTCGTACTTGAACAAGCCGGTTGAGCAGGAGAAGCTCGACCGCATACTTGACGCGGCGAGACTGGCGCCTTCGGGCTCCAACCGACAGCCATGGAAGTTCGTCGTTGTTCGCGACGCCGAGACGCGTAAGAAGCTCGTGTCGGCCTGCTCCAATCAAGAGTTTGTTGGCCAAGCGCCCGTTGTCATCGCTGCCGTGGGACTCATGCCTGACCGCATAATGAGCTGCGGCGTTCCTGGCGATCCGGTGGACGTGGCCATTGCCTTGGAGCACGTGGCTCTAGCGGCGACGGCGGAGGGATTGGGCACTTGCTGGATAGGCTCCTTCCACCAGGATCAGATCCGAGCACTGTTGGGCGTTCCGGTTAATGCTAAGGTCATTGAGGTGATGACGCTAGGCTACCCGGCGGACCACCCCCAACCCAAGACCCGCAAGCCGATGAAAGCGCTCGTCTGTTATGATCAGTGGCAGTGAGGCTTCACTGGGAACGTATCTGCTGAGGGCTGGGTTCACACACACAAGAACGACGTACCACGAGACTTCGCCCCCCAGAAGGTCATATGGCAGCCAACTCGGAGCGTAAGACACAACTCTTAGCAGGACTTGTGCTGACAACATGGATTCCACACCTACCTTAGACGATGCGATTCTCCTCGCTGCACAGAAGCACTATGGTAAGAAAGACAAGGCAGGGCGTCCCTACGTGATGCATGTGCTTTGTGTCATGTTTCGCTTATGGTCTGACGAAGAACGTATCGTCGGTGTCTTGCATGACGTCGTTGAGGAAACGGACGTGACTCTCAAGCACTTAAAGGAACTTGCTTATCCGGATCGAATCGTCGAGGCGATTGATTGTCTGACGTGGCGTAAAGAGCAGGAGTCCTATCAGCGATATATCCAAAGGGTGAAGTCGAATCCGCTCGCGGCAACCGTCAAAAGAGCAGACATCAAGGATCATTTGACGCCAAGCGTTGACGGACGCCCAGGCTGGCTTGAGCAGAACCACCCCGATCTCCACGAGAGATACCAGAAAGCCCTCCAAGAACTGGGCCAATGGAAAGTCTTCGGCAAAGACGCTTTCGACGTTGAAGCGGAAATGTATCCACTCGGCGAATACATCACTGAAAATGAGGCTGCAGAGGTCGCCTACAAGTACCTCAGAGAGCTTGAAGAGAAACAGCCGACTTCCAGCTCCGGAGGACAGCGGCTTGGCGGAATACAGGACAGAGTCTTCATTCAGAGTCCTACCGGAAAGCTCATGCAAGTCATGCCCGAGCAAGGCGGAAAAGAGTAGCTGTCGATCGAAATTCCAGTGCTGCTTGAAGTACAACCAGAGGAGGATTTGGTTGCTGTCTTTGCATGTGCTTGAAAAGTCATCTCGGGTTCTTCCATGTTGCAGCGACTGCAGGCCTAGTAAGAAGGATAATGCTCACATTCATAGCCGTTCGAAAGATGCCTTGCAGAGTCATGCCACGGGACATACGTCCATTTTGATCGATCCGATTGCAGCGACGAGAAACGCGTGGGAGGTCGTAACAAGCCTGGATTTGGCGAGCATTTGGGGTAGCTCAAATATGAGACCTAAACCGCACTGGATATAGTCCGGAATCTGGACGTACTCCTCATGTCAGTGCTGTTCGGCCGCAGGGCTTCGCTCAACTATCTCACAGCCAAAGGCCTTGAGGCCCAAACTGGCCTCACTCGCGAGTGGTTTCCGTACGTCGTCGCGAAAGAATTGATGGACAACGCCCTCGATGCCTGCGAATGGGTTAGCCAACCTAGAGTGAGCGTACGAGCTTATTCGGAAGAATCATTGAAAATACGCGTTTCCGACAACGGGACGGGCCTGTCTCAGGAAGACATCGATAGTATTCGCGAGTGCTTCCACATCATTCCGTCCACCAAGTACTTCCAGAGAACAGTCACCAGGGGAGCGCTAGGTAATGCTTGGGCATGTCTTTTGGGCATAGCATATACAACAAGTGGGCCTGCGGTCTCTATCCATGCGTCTATCCGCTCATCCAAAGCCTCGGCGGATCTCACTGTGAGATACGATGAAGCGAGAGACGTCGTAAATGTCATGGCCACACCGCAGAAGACAAGTGTGATCACCGAGATCACCGTCGTCGTGGGGAAACCAAGCGATACAAGCCTCTTGAGATCGGAGTTAGAACAACTTGTAAAGGAATATAGGCTGCTAAATCCACACATCGAATTTCGCGCATTCTTTCACGTCGATGAACACCCTTGGAAAGCTGCCTATCCTATAATCCGCAGAAGGCGATTCACTAAGAGCTCTCACAGCAATGTCCACCTCTACGAAGCAAAGGAGTTCCGGGAACTTGTTTACGCACTCCTCAGGAGGCTGGGTGAGAAGGGCGAGTTGGGAATCGCGGAACTTGTACGCGACCAGCTTGAAGGCGTGAGGACAAGTCGAATCAAGCAGGACCTGCTAAGCAAAAGACTGACGCTACGATCGTCGCCCCAGACCATTCAGCAGGTCTATAAGGCCATCCGTTCTGCATCGCAAATTCCGACGGCCGATAGTCTGCATGGTTTCCTCAACAAGCGTGCCTTCAAGAAAGCTCTCACAGATACCTACGGCGAACCGAAACAGGTTCACTTCTTGGAACGCAGAGAGTGCCTAAAACTGAACGATGTTCATCGCCCGATCCTGATTCAAGTTGGGTTGGCGGATGTTCCAAGCTTGCATCGAAGAGAGGAATGCCTTGCAGTAAATTACAGCCCTAGACTGTTCTATCCTTTCCCACTCTCGGTTGAGGATGAACAGGACACAGTCGAAGTTGATGAGATCCTTTCTAAGAGGCAGCTGACGAAGGAGAGGGCAGCCCTGATACTCGTCAACATAGTCTCTCCCAACCTGAGATATCAAGATCCTGCCAAGAACCGTCTAGAACTCGGAGGAATAGGAAGCATCGTCAGACGCGCACTCGAGGATACATGTAACGTCTACCCCAAGTGGCGCAAGAAGGCTCTCGGGTTTCGGAAGGTCGGCCCCATTCGACTTCTTCTCAGAGAAGAGCTCCAAAGACGCGACAAGCTTCTCCGTCAGTCCAAGGACGGCAAGATCCCTGAGGAGATTGTGCTTCCACAGCAGGCTTTGTGGTACACACTCAGGTTCAAACTACGTGAAACACACCCCGAGATCTTGGAGGATGCAGAGAGAATGCATGGGATGCGAGAGGACTTCCCGGCACAGGTCGTTGCAGAAGCGGAGATGCTTGGCCGAACACGTGAAGAGCTCGGAATGTACGCCGCAGCCAGAGCGGAGCAATACTTCAGATACAAGGTGAATTCCGTTAGTTGGCAGGCGATAACCGACCTAGCCAAGTTGGGTTCGGATGTCATTTTCGTTGAGAAAGAGGGCATAGCGGAGGCCCTTGCACCTTTCGCAGCAAAACGCGGTATTGCTTTGATAAACAGCCGTGGTTACGCTTCCCACTACGCCGCACGTCTAATGCAAGTTGCTCGAACAGAGGGCGCGAACGGCTTCCTGTTCACCGATCTAGATATTGACGGCCTACTTATGTCCCAAAACCAAAAAGACGTGCCAAGACTCGGCTTAGACGATGAACTCCTCCGCAAATTAGAGCTCAACCGGTCAGAGCTTGCCGAGCCCTACAGGCCGAAGAAGGGAGCTATCACAAAACTGATGAAGCTCAAGATCCCGCCAGAACTCAAGATCTTTCTAAAGACGAGGAGGGTGGAACTCGACTCCATCCTAGGAGCGGTCGGGCCTGCTCATATGTGGCAAGCGATTGAAATGCGAATCGTGGAAATGTTCCCCTATCGAAACCTCGCTAGGTCTGTTGACCCGCGCGTGACGGTCAAGGAAATTCAACAATCTCTTGATGCGATTCAGGCATCTGTCAAGAAGATCGGAGACCCATTAAGGACCGTTTTGCTATCCAGTTCACAACTCCGCAATTTCAAGGGTTTCTACAACGGCACGTTGACCATATATGACCTTGAACGGGAATTGGAAGCTCGCATAGAAAATGGCCTGCGCACCAATGAGGTGATTCGAGAGCTCACTGCTAAGCTGACGGCGCTCAGTCCGCTCATAGAGAAGGCAAAACCTGCCCGGGAGCGAACCGTAGAACCGGAAGTTCCTCGAGAATTGTACACTGGGAAGGAAGTAGAATCTGTGGTCATGAGAGCTGCGGAGGAATTCCTTGGGCAGACCCCAGCGGTAGACATTATTGTACAAGACATCATGAAGGAACTGAAAAAACTGCGATCATAAGGCACCCTTCTCATGCAAGACCAAAGTTGCCTGAGGGAGATCTGCTGACCCTGCGAGAAGGCAGCATTACGTTCAGAGCATCGGGATGCTCTCCTCCAACGATGAATGAGGCTCCTCAAAACATGGCAAGCAGGTCTTGTCGCGATTAGGAACAAGGAAGGGGCCATCGAAGAGTGCAGGAGAATCACTACCTCGCGAGACCAAGCTGCGAAAGATCGCAGCACTGCTAAGGAAGGCAGCGCAGTTCCTACCTGAAGTAGAATGAATGTGGAGCAGCGTGGTCCGGGCTGGCCATGTGCAAGGCCACATCACGCGAATCTGGCGCAGTTGCTGCTCTCTTTTTCAAGCTACAGCATCAGGTATTTCATGTCGGCCGAACAGGTGAAGGTTCCCAAGAGGGCATCTAACCGATATCGAGCGAGCCAACTTCGTCTTCCTTGTAGCCTGCAACAAGCAGGAGTTCCCTCTTGAAGGCAGTCTTGGCGTCCTCTTGACGCTTTCTGGATACTTCGGTGGTTTCGAGCAAGTGTTGACTCTTACGATAGCTCTCACGCATATCCTCAGGCAAATCACACGCAAGAGCACACTCCACAATCTGCATGCCAAGGACGTAAACAAGCGCGGTCGACGAATACTGCGTGGCAAGGCATACTTCTTCCACAAGAGGGAGCACTCTCGCAGCCTCTGGATAGGTTATGCGGACTATGAGCGTGTCTGCGCAAAACATGCGCCGCGCGTTATGGTCGGGAAAGGGCGTGTAGTGTGGAGGAGGAAAGACACCAAGCGGTTTTCGGCCAATGATTGACCGCTGCGGGTCGACTCGTGCTTTTAAGTCATGGTCACTAGCCATTTCATGAACTCTAAGCAAGTCCCGGATTGGGTGAAGCTCCTGGAAGTCATCGCACAGCAGGCTAAGGCATTAGAGGGGAAGCAGGGGAAGCCTATGCTAGCTTCTCGACGAGGCAAAGTCGACGCATCTTCTCAACCAGCAAGGCCTTGACTTCAGAATCCTTAAGAAGTGTCTCCATAACCTGCTCCGCGCTTCTTATCCTCATGTCATTCTCTATAGCCGCCTGAATGTCAAGTGCTGATCCGCACCTGCTGCAGAATCGACTTGCTGACGCGTTCTTCATCTCGCACCTTGGACAAATCCTCACAGTCTGCTCCAATCTCTCAGCATGTTTAGGTTTGAGACCGTGCAGTTCCAGCAATCTATTGTCGATATCTCTGCCGCTTAATCGCACATAGATGCTGGGCATCTTGCTGCCCTGCTTCCACCCAAAATACTCGCACATTTGTGCCTCAGTCAAGAAGTTGGCCATGTAGGTGGCGGCTGCATGCCTGAAACTGTATGGGTTCACCCTTTTTCTCACGTGGGCTCGTTCAGCAAGTTCTCTGAGCAGTTTCCTCGCCGCATAGTAGCCGTACGCACATCCATGATTCGTGGTTCCAATGTTGACCCAAAGCGGCGCGTTTGGATTCTCTCTTTCGGGGTGTATGTCCAGCCAAGCTGCCAAGTATGGGGCGGAGGCGACTAGTCGTATTCTCCTTTCGCCCTTCTTTCCTCTAACAACTATCACGGCACCGTACTCGTCAAAGGTCACCGACCTGACCTTCATGGTTAAGACTTCGCCGGGGCGCCCTCCGCTCTCGTCGGCTACTGCGACGTAGGCTTTGTCGCGTGGATGCTCAGCAGTCTGAATGAGCTTCTGAGTCTCTTCCTTGGTCAGGAGGTCTTCGGGTAGTACCGTCCTGCTTTGGGCCTTGCCTATCGTTATCCATTCGGTTTCAGGCGGGTCTTTTCCTCTCGGGAGTCCTTTCAACCAACGCCAGAAACGTTTCACAGTGACGCGGTAGTTGTCTTTCGTCCATTCTGCCCAGTCTTTTGCGTTGAAGGTTCTGATGAGTTGTTCAATGTCTTCCTGGTTTGTCTTGTCAAGGTCTTTTCCTAGTATGACGGCGATTGTTGTCAGTCGTTGCACGTAGCCCGCTTGCCTTGCTATGCTTAGTCCTTCTGCCTTCAGTCTGTCGAGGAATTGCTTCACGAGGGTCTTGTTGTGGTCTGAGGCTCTTGGGTGGGCATTCAGGAAGCTGATGGCCCGTTCGAGTCGTCGCTTGTAGTTGTGGATGTCTATTGTGTGTCTGTCATGCATCTGGGACGCCGTAGGGTCTCTCCTGAGCTCTTTTAAAGCGAGGAAAGCCGCGGAATCGTCAGGGGTTGAACCAGAGGTTTGGCGCCGGGAGAGGGATTTGAACCCTCGCGGCCCCAAAGGACCACAGGCTTTGTGTCCCCGATTCCAGGCCTAGGCTCCTCAAGTTGGGATCTGCCCCGTACCAGGCTCGGGAATCCCGGCGTC
>Ga0315282_10005453_pt1 | contig 21680 bp, 22 predicted proteins | sample YL17G07_20_MG_FD_203693 | JGI IMG/M metagenome (GOLD analysis project Ga0315282, IMG submission 203693) | Sediment microbial communities from Yellowstone Lake, YNP, Wyoming, USA - YL17G07_20 | ecosystem: Environmental > Aquatic > Freshwater > Lake > Sediment | place: USA: Wyoming | collected... | reverse complement strand
TTTTCAGAGTCAAACTCTAGATTCATTTTAACAACCGGCAACCCCTCCGCTGTAATTGACACTCTATCTCGATACAATGTCCCAGCTGCTTTTGCCGGAACGGTCGGAGGCAACTCACTGACTCTAGCAACGAGAAACAACATACTGGATTGCAAGTTGGAGACGCTGGAAGCGGTCTACCTGAACTCGCTGCCGGAGATCCTAGAGCCATGGCAGATGTGAAGGAGAGCTGCGGCGTAGTCGGCGCTTTACGCTTTGAGGGCGATGCAACACGAAACATTTGGCTTGGTCTCCTGGCTTTACAGCACCGGGGGCAGGAAGCATGCGGCATCTACACCTTCGACGGAAACCGCTTCCGCCATAGGAAGCAATTGGGACTATTGGGGAACGCCGAGGATTTCGAAGGCCTCAAAGGTCGACTGGGCATAGGGCACGTAAGATACTCAACTGTCGGTCGACCCGCCGACGAAGGCACATACAGCGATTCACAAAAGGTGGAGGAGTTCGCTCAACCCTACTTCTCCGATCGACCAAAGGGCGGCATAGCCCTGTGTCACAACGGCAACCTAGTGAACTTCCCATCACTCTGCCACGACCTCCGTTCCAACGGAACCTTCCTCTCAGCTACCTGCGACGCCGAGGTCATGCTCAAGATTCTCGCAAACGAACTATCCGACGGAGGCGACTTGGAAAGAGCACTGAGGAATTGCATGGCGAAGTTTGAAGGCGCTTACTCTGTTGTCGCTTTAACAGGAAAGGGCGAGTTAATCGCCTTTAGGGATCCGAACGGCTTCCGACCGCTCTGCTTCGGCGAGAACGACGGTCTTTTGATGTTCGCTTCCGAGACCGTTGCCCTTGACATCAATGGAATACACAACTGCTCAAGCGTGAAACCTGGGGAGCTCGTCATTGCAAGAGAAGGCGAGCCGCCTGTCAGAAAGCAATTGCTTGAGCAAAAGAATCATTCTCATTGTATGTTTGAGTACGTTTACTTTAGTCGTCCTGATTCCACAATTGACGAGAAGGACGTTTATTCGGTTAGAATAAGACTCGGCAGGAATCTCGCGAACACCTACAAGACACATGCAGACCTAATCGTCCCTGTCCCAGATACGGCTCGGCCTGCCGCTGAAGGAATCTCCAGAGAGACCGGCATACCCGTCTTGGAAGGGCTCATCAAGAACCGCTATGTGGGAAGAACATTCATCATGCCGCATCAGCAAGGACGAGATAACGCTGTGCGGTTGAAACTGAATGTGGTTCGAGCGGTCGTTCACGGCAAGAACATCCTACTAGTAGACGATAGTATCGTACGTGGAACGACGATGCGGAAGATTGTTAATTTGCTCAAAGAAGCCGGTGCAAGTCGCGTCGAGGTTTGGGTCACATGTCCACCAATCAAATCGCCATGCTTCTACGGTATCGATATGCCCACGCACGCTGAGCTCATAGCTTTCGGCAAATCAGTTGAGGAAATCCGCCAAACAGTCGGCGCTGACGAACTCTGTTACCAAACCATTGAAGGCTTACTGGACGCGATAGGATTTCCTAGCCACAGAACTTGCCTTGCTTGCCTTACCGGAGAATATCCCACTCCTCTCGCTCAGAATATTGCGAATGAAATGCGCGGCAAACCTCACCAGCCCCACGTAAGATATTGGGAGACCCAACATTGACTCGTGTTCTGCTGGTAGGCTCCGGAGCCAGAGAACACGCGATAGCCCAGGCCCTCGTCAGATCGCCAGACATTGAACTCTACGCCGCTATGAGTTCTCGTAATCCCGGAATAATGAATCTCTCGAAAGGCACGACAGTCGCGAAAATTGCGGATCCGCAAGCCGTTTCGGATTATGCCCGACAGATCGGTGCGGAATTGGCCATAGTGGGGCCTGAAGCGCCCTTGGTGAACGGCATAGTAGATTCTCTGAGGAAGCAGGGTGTTGGATGTGTAGGCCCAGCACGAGTTCTCGCTTCGTTGGAAGGAGACAAGGCCTTCTGCAGAGAACTTCTCAACAAGTACAGTATTCCTGGCAATCCTCTCTACCGAGTGTTCACTGATTCAGATTCAGCCGAATCATTCCTAAGAAGTGCAGGACCGGTTGCGATCAAACCGGCGGGTCTGACCGGCGGCAAAGGGGTGAAGATCTCTGGTCAGGATCTCCCAACAAAAGAGTCAGAACTTGAGTACGCGAGAGAGATACTGCAGAATGAAATCGGTGGAGTAAGAAAGGTTGTGGTGGAAGAGAGGCTTGAGGGGGAGGAGTTCTCACTGCAAGCCTTTGTGGATGGTCAGAGTGTGCACGCAATGCCACTTGTGCAAGATCACAAACGCGCCTATGAAAACGACTTGGGCCCTAATACTGGTGGGATGGGAAGCTACAGCGACAGCAACTTTCTACTGCCATTCGTTACACAAAATGACCGTGAACTAAGCTCACGAATAATGAGTGAAGTTGTGCACGCTCTCCGAAAAGAAACTGGCGAAGAATACCGAGGAGTACTCTACGGACAGTTCATGCTCGCGAAAAGTGTGCATGAAGAAAGGCCAAGTCCCAAGCTGATTGAGTTCAACTGTCGTTTTGGAGACCCAGAAGCCATGAATGTGCTTCCAATACTCTCAGAAGAAACAGATTTCCTAGAAGTGTGCGAACGAATTGCGAATGGCAGCCTAAGTCCAAAACACTTTTCTTTCAAGCCAAAGGCTACTGTATGCAAATACCTAGTCCCGGCCGCCTATCCTGAAAATGCAATGCCTGGCCAGACGGTCGAAATTAACGAGAACGCGATCATAGGCAGTGGAGCTCTTCTGTTCTACGCGAGTGTCGATGTGAAGGGCGGGCAAGTTGTTACAACTTCCTCAAGGACAGTCGCTGTGACTGGAATGGGCCACACGATTGGCGCGGCTGAAAGAATCGCAGAATCGGCAACCACACTGGTCAAGGGTCCGCTAAGGCATCGACGAGATATTGGAACTGCTGAGTTGATTGAAAAGCGAATTGAGCGTGTAAGGTCTCTATGGTCAGGGCCTTCGCTGTCGAATCCTCTTCAAACGTGGGTTACATGAAACGCCTAGCGGTTTTCGCGTCTGGCCGCGGCTCGAACTTTCGAGCGATAGTAGATCACACAAGAATGGGCATCCTCAAGAATATCAAGATAACATTGCTCCTGACGAATGACCCTACCGCACCGGCGGTCAACATTGCCAGGGAGAATTCTATTTCTCATGTCTTCATTGAGGGAGTCTTCGGCAGAAAATTCGCGACAAAACTCGACAGAGAGAAGGCGCGAGACGAATTCGACGAAAAAGCCGTCGACGTGTTGAAGGAAAACCGAATCGACCTGATCGCCCTAGCCGGGTTCTTGCAAGTCTTGGGTCACGAAATCGTTCGCGCCTATCCGTTGAGAATAATGAACATCCACCCAGCAAAGGATCTAATGCGATTTGGAGGGCCTAGGATGTTTGGCGAACGTGTTCACGCTGCAGTCATCAAGGCAGATGAGAAGGAATCAGGCTGCACCGTCCACTACGTGGACGAGAGCGTGGATGGCGGTCCAATGATTCTGCAGAGCACTGTCCCAGTTGAGTCAACAGACACACCGGAGAGTCTGGCTCATCGAATTCTCATTCAAGAGCATCGAACATACTCCAAAGCGATCCAACTACATGCCGACGACAGAATCACCGTAACGAACAGCAAAGTATCCATTGATTGGAGTGGGAATTGGGAAGAACAATGGAATCGCAGACAAGAAGCCTTTATCCAGTATCAGACCGAACACTTACGGAAACCTGAGCAGCCGCTCCAATCGAACGCTTGAGAGGTGAATGCTGAACATGACTGACGTTTCAATTGTAATAGGTTCTAAGAGCGACTTGGAAATTGCAAAGCGAGCCGAACGAACCCTCGATGAACTCGGCGTAAGTCATGAGACGCAGATTCTGTCAGCTCATAGGGATCCCGAGAAACTTGATGCCTATCTAGCTTCAAGCAGAGCGAAAGTGTTTATCGCTATAGCCGGGTTGGCGGCACACCTTCCCGGATATATTGCGTCCAGAACCGAGCGACCAGTCATCGGCGTACCGGTCAACAAAGCCTTGGGCGGTCTGGACTCATTGCTCTCCATCGTCCAGATGCCGCGTGGTATCCCAGTCTGTGCGGTTGGAATAGACTCAGCAGAGAACGCAGCGCACCTCGCGAAAAGAATCCTCGATGTTTCCAAATGAGGGTGCATCAAGTCGTCGCGCACCTACACTCAAGTGGGGGTTGACATCACCAAGGTTTCGAAAATCCACAAAAACATCGAAACCATTCTTTCGAAAACCTTCCAAACCAGAAAAGGAAAAATCGGGCGCGTTCTCGATATCCGCCAACACTACGCGGGTCTAATAGAGATTAGCAAGGACTACGCGCTGGCACTACATGCGGACGGTGTTGGTACAAAGGTTCTGGTGGCGGAAGCTCTCCACAAATACGACACGGTCGGCATTGACTGCGTGGCTATGAATGTAAACGACGTCATATGCTTAGGCGCTGAACCACTAGCTCTCGTAAACTATCTCGCGTTGGAAAAGCCCAGACCGAGACTCGTCGCTGATATCATGCACGGATTGCAACGAGGCGCTCGCGAAGCCGGAGTGGCGGTCGTATCAGGAGAGACTGCTGTAATGCCGGACGTGATTAATGGATTCGACTTGGCTGCCACCGTCATAGGTATCGTAAGAAAAGACAGAATCATTACCGGAGAACAGACTGAGCCGGGCGACGTTATTCTGGGGTTGCGAAGCAGCGGTATTCACAGCAACGGATTGACATTGGCGCGGAAGATTCTCCTACAAGGGAAGCCTGAATCAGGGACTCTACGTGAATTATTGCGGCCAACCAGGATCTACGTGAATGTCATCTCGAAACTTCTGAGTTCGGGCGTCGAGGTTCACGGTCTAGCTCACATCACGGGCGGCGCCTACTCAAAACTGAGGAGGATAGGACTGAGAGCAAAGGTTGGTTTTCAACTGGGTAATCTTCCTGATCCTCCATGGATCTTCAAGAGCATACAGAATAGAGGGCATGTCTCTGACCGCGAGATGTTTCGAACATTCAACATGGGGATAGGATTCCTCATAATCTGCCCTCGCCCCGCCGCAAAACGAGTTCGGCGACTAATTTCAGAAGTCAGGCAGGTCGGGTGCGTTACGAAGGATCAGGCGGTACGCGTATCGCTGAATGGCAGAAACGTGAATATTGAGAGTTACTAGCGCATATCCACCTTGATTTCCTTGATTTTCCTCTATCCTACGCGTAGAACGAATGCATGGAATCCCGCCAAGTCATAAAGAAGATTAGAAAGTAAGATATAGCAAAATCCAGATAGAGACTCTAGGTTGTTCTGCTCTTGGACTCGCTCATTTCTAGGTGCCGTTATGTCACAGAAACCCCGAAAGCAAAAGCGCTAGTTCTCATCTCACTTTTCATGGTTTCAGGCATCTCAGCGGTATTTTGGAGTAATGTAATCAATCCAGTTTATGCTCCCACCACAGCCGCAACACTAACCGAATGGACGATACCAACCCCAAGTAGCACGCCTACTGGATTGACGTTGGATCCCTCCGGGAACTGTTGCTGGTTCGTTGAATTATCTGGTAACAAAGTAGCACAGCTGGATCCGTCAACAAACACGTTCAGGGAATGGGCAATTCCTACCCCAGGCTCGTCGATCACAGGTTTGGCTGCGACAACAATCTCGGGTTCAATAGCGCTCTTCGGAGTCGAGTTTGCCACAAACAAAGTGTTCATTTTCTTCCCCAACACAAACACCTTCAAGGAGTACACATTACCCACGGTCGATTCAGGCCCAGAATATATCTCAATAGAACCAGCGGGAACTGACATCCGAGCCTGGTTCCCCGAATTTGGAGGGCCTTCAAACAGTTACACGCGAAATTCCATTGGTGAGCTAATCTATACCCCATCCAACGGTAACGCCTTCCTCTACGAATTGACGCTCCCTGCAGGGGCGGGGGGAGGAGCAAACGGCGTCTATGCAGGCTCTGGAATCATCTGGTTTGCCGGCGTTAATGGATTAGTGAAGTGGGATAGGGCCGCAAGCCAATTCACAACATGGGCGATTCCATCTCACCCTTCAACCACAGGTGCCTTTGTCGACGTCGATCCTCTAGGTCAGCCTTGGTACACTTCACGAAGTTCCGGTGCAAGCCCCAATAATTATGTTGGAGTTCTGAGAGGCGACAACACTTACAAGGAATGGCAGGTGCCGACAATCGGTGCTGATCCTAGAGAGATCAGCATTAATCCGTCGACGCAGAGTCCTTGGATTGCCGAACAAGGTGGATCCAAGGTCGCCGCTTTAGATCCGTCGAGTGGCGGTACGGTTACAGCTTCGCCTCCCGCAATTACTCCCTTCGCTCCTGTTCTTGGGGCGCTTGTTACCGCAACGCCTCCTCCTGTGGGACCGTCAACTGCCATTGTCAGCCCAACGAGTGGCCCCAATACCGGGTCCACAACCAGTCAATTCACTGAATGGACGCTGCCCGCGAGCACACCACACGATGTTAAGGTGGACTCCTCAGGAAACGTCTGGATACTAGAATCTGGAACCAACAAAGTTGCAAAACTAACGCTCTCAACGCCTGATTTCGGCCTCAGTGCATCGCCGGGAACAGTAACGATTGCGCAAGGTGCTTCGGGGAGTGTGGCCGTCACCGGCAATTCCATTCTGAGCTTCTCAGGTCCTGTGACACTATCGGTAACCGGTTCTGTCCCAGCCGGCGTGACGTTCTCCACTTTCACTCCTAACCCAATCATAATTCCTTCTGGTGGGTCGGTTTCGGCTACCCTAGGAATTAATGTTGCGTCTAGCGCAACGCCTAGTACAAGTATTATCACTTTGAGTGGAGTGGGTGCAGCAACCCACACCACGTCCTTTGTGCTCGTAATAGCTTCAGGTAACGATTTCTCACTATCATTGAGTTCGTCCGCTCTCTCTGTTGGATCTGGAAGTTCCGCCACAGATACAGTGACTGTAACATCGTTGGCTGCATTCAATTCCGCCGTAAGCCTCACCGCCAGCGGACTGCCGAGCGGTGTTCACGTTTCCTTTTCACCTTCGAGCGTCACACCGCCTCCAGCTGGAACTGTCACATCTATGGCGACTGTGAGCGTTGACTCCGGTACGCCTGCCAGCACCCCAACTATAACGATCACAGGAACAAGCGGTAGCCTCACTCACTTCCAGACCATCGCATTGACAATAACGATTACTCCCGACTTCACTATCACAGCCGGCCCAAGTTCGATTTCAATTGCTCAGGGAGCTAGCGGTACTTCTACCATTACGGTTGGTTCCTTGAACGGTTTCACTTCAGCAGTTGCCCTAAGCAACTCGTGGATGGGTTCTGCTCCATCGGGTGTCACCGTCAATATCCCAGGACCCATAACGCCACCTTCCGGTTCGACGGCCACATCAACTCTCACGGTGAGCGCGTCGCCAGGGTCATCGTTGGGTTCGTTCACCCTATCGATCATCGGAACGAGTGGAGCGTTAACGCACAACGTCAATGTTGGAATCGTGATAACAGCTGCTGGCACGACAAGCAGCAGCAGTACCACCACCCTAGGTGCTCCAAAGTGTTTAATCGCGACCGCCACTTACGGTTCGGAGCTTGCTCCAGAAGTTCAGCTATTGCGCAATTTCCGTGACAATTCAATTCTAAAGACGAGTGCTGGTTCGAACTTCATGCTCGCATTCAACGCTTGGTACTACTCTTTCAGCCCGTACGTCGCAAACTACCTCAACACTCACTGGGTAGAGCGGACAATAATGAAAGGTGTCCTCTATCCGCTCATCGGAATGCTCTATCTAACCTCTAACCTCTTTGTGGTCACGGCCACTTATCCTGAAGTCGCCGCGCTAGTGTCGGGCCTACTGGCAAGCAGCTTGATTGGCGCGTTTTACCTCGGCTTACCCTTCGCCGTGCTGAGAACCAGAATTAGACGATTACGAGGATGGAGAACACAGAGATCCCTACAGAAAATCCTTGCCGCAGCGCTCTTGATAGCTTTTGGCATAATGTTAGTCGGCGAATTCATCTCCTCAACCCCATTACTGATCATATCAAGCTCGACCATTGTGCTTGCAACACTCTTCCTGTCAGCGATAATCACTTCAGGTACAATTGCCAAGCGATTCACTACAAAGTAGGAAACACGGCGGAAATCCGCGCTCGAACAAACGGTACCTCGTTCCAACCACAACTGTTTTCTTCCGAATCCCAGTCTTCCGTCCAAAACTCAAAGAGTGTAATGTGCCTTGCTGATATCCAAGGGTCTAGTGTTGAGCTTGGTCGCAATCACGGTCCTAGTTGCTCTCCCTTTCGCCAACGCGCAGACCACGAGTATTAGCGATTTGAAATATCCTGCTGAGGCCCCGGGGGGAATAGATCCCATCATAGTGGAAGCATCGGTCTCTTATCAAGGTGCCATGATCAATTATTCACTCGTAGTTGGAATAGTCGATCTCAATTCATCTTCCCAGCAAGTCATACCCGGAATTCCCACAGCTACTCCGGATCCTTGCAGGAATCAGTTAGTTCTCGCTGCGCTCTGCTTGATGGAGCCTCAATCATCCTCCGGCAGTGAACATCTTGCCTTCAAGATAGGAGGTATTCTAGATAAGATGCGTAATCCAGGACCTTGGGACCTCGAAGTAAGAGCCGTACTACTGGATTCAGCGAATAATGCGATTCAGGGTTCTACTAGCAGCGTGCCTTTCACAATCATTCTAACCCCGTTGTCACTGACTGTCTCGGTTCCAACGCCTGTAAACGTTATAGTGGATGGAAAGAACAAACCTCAACACCCGGTAACTCTCGCTGTTGCTGCAGGTCAACACAACGTAACCGTGTCAGATGTCGCTGAACTCGGCAATGGGACAAGACTGAGGTTTGATTATTGGGCGGATGGATTCCAAGCCCCTAACCGTACGATTTTCGTTGACTCGGACGTTGTCTACGAAGCGATCTATGTGACTCAGTATAGGTTAATGATCATCGGAGGGATCAATGCGAGTGGAACGGAATGGTATGATGATGGGGCGGTCGCAGGATTCGCCGTTCCCCCCACAGCACCGATGAACGGCTTACTAGGAGTGCTTGGAGGCAAACTGCATTTTCAAGGTTGGTATGAAGAAGGCAAGCTGGTTACAAAATTATCCAACGACACGATATCCATGGGCGAACCACACACCCTCACTGCACAATGGCAAGCAGACTTCACAACGCCAATCGAGATACTCGCCCCGGTCACAATTGTGGTGATAGCGTTCGCCTATGTCGCCACCAAAAGAGCCGGCGCCGCAGGAGCGACGAGACCACCTCCTCGAGCCCATAAAAAGAAAAAGACACGCGTGACGCGGACCAGGGCTAATCGTTCAACCAAAACCCGATAAGCTTGGGTCCACAGGAAGAATCTGAACGCCTTATAGACGGATGCCTGAGTTAGGGTACACTGAGCTGACGAATTTGGGCGAGAAAGAATTTGGATTAATCGGCCTTGGCGTGATGGGACAAAATCTAGCAAGGAATTTTCAAAATCACGGCTACTCAGTAGTTGTGTACAATAGGACCGAACAGAAAACGCGCGAATTCGTCGCTAGACATACTGAGATTTCAGCCGCCTACAACCTAAAGGAATTCATGGGTTCGATCGGCCAACCACGTAAAGTGCTCCTAATGGTGACGGCCGGTTCGGCGGTTGATGCAACCATCAACAGTCTGGGTGATCTCCTTGCTCGAGGAGACGTGTTGATGGACGGTGGTAATTCACATTTTCAGGACACAGAGAGACGATGCATTGATCTGGAAAAACGAGGAGTGAATTATCTGGGGATGGGTGTCAGTGGAGGAGAAGAAGGGGCCCTCAAAGGCCCATGCATCATGGTCGGAGGACCGAGAGAAGGATACGATCAGGTCAGTGAAATGCTGAACAAGATAGCAGCCAAAGTCGACGGTCCATGCTGCCAGTATCTCGGACCCCGAGGGGCAGGCCACTATGTGAAAATGGTCCACAACGGAATCGAGTACGCGATAATCCAAATCATCGCCGAAGCCTACGACATCCTAACACGAGCATCCGGAATCAAAATTAAACAAGTCCAGGGGATTTTCAGCAAATGGAACAGAGCGGAGCTAAACTCATTCCTTATGGAGATTGCAGCAGAAGTTCTGGCAAAATACGATTCTGAAACCAAGCTGCCACTTATCTCACTGGTTCTTGATCGAGCACAACAGAAAGGAACGGGAAAATGGACCTCCCAAAGCGCCCTAGACCTCGGAATTCCGACACCTACGATCGATGCAGCTGTTCAAGCCCGCAATCTATCAGCCCTAAAAGATGAGCGTATTTCTGCGGCCAAGGTCTTCAAGCATCCCACTAAGCTCCGCTCTCTACGAGGCAGTTTAGTGCAGAGTTTGCGTCGGGCTGTTCGCGCCTCGATTATCGTTTCATACGCTCAGGGTTTCCACTTGTTGCGAGCAGCTTCGATGGAATATGGGTACGGAATTCCCTTTGCGGAAGTTGCTCGTATCTGGAAAGGAGGCTGTATCATACGCGCGAAGCTCTTGGATTCAATAACACGAGCTTTCAGAACAGATGAGAGTTTGTCGAACCTAATGACAGATTCAAGACTTGCTAGGGAGTTGATGAGTTCGGAGAAGAGCTGGCGTGGAACAGTCAAGGCGGCTAAGGAGGCCGCAGTCCCCGTTCCTGCATTGAACGCCTCTCTAGATTACTATGATGGTTACAGAAGCGAACGATTACCCGCGAATCTAATTCAGGCACTGCGAGATCGCATCGGCGCACATGGATATGAGCGAATAGACAGGCCAGGTCATTTTCATACAAACTGGTCAGCATAATGTTGTGCCTTAGCCGAAGAAGCCTTGGTCTGTGGGACGGCAGAAAATAAGAAAGGAATGACAGGTAATGGTACCTGTCAGTCTAGGATTTCTGGGCCAATAGATAACTGTATGCGCTTAGAGCGACGTTAGCCCCTTCGCCGATTGCAATAACTACTTGGTTGGCGTTCACGTCGGTTACGTCACCTGCAGCGAAAAGTCCTGGCATGCTAGTCTGGTTGTTTTCACTGATGATTATTCTTCCTTCGGCGGTGGTCTTCACTAGGTGAGAGAAGGCTCTAGTGTTCGCAACGTAACCTAGCTCTACAAAGACCCCTCTCACAGGAATCTCTTTTTCAATCTTCTTTGATTTGATGACGATCTTCTCGGGTGAAGACTCTCCTATAATCTCTTTAACAGTGTAGTCGCTGTAGAATTCAGCTTTTCCCGAGTCTTTGACTTTCTTGCCCAGCGGCGAGTCAAGATGTTTGCTCGGCACGCCAACGACATGCACCCTTCTGGCAATCTGAGCTAGCTCTGCCGCTGCTAGAAGAGCGGGCCGACCGTCGCCAACCACGGCAATGTCCATGTCTATGAATAGTGGAGCGTGGCTTACGGTAGAGTAACTGACTCCTCGTCCAAGGAACTTCTCCTCGCCAGGCACGTCAAGCCGCTTAGGCATCACACCGGTCGCTATGATCACGGTCTTGGCTTTGAATGTCTCATCTTTCGTTGCAGCGACGAAGCGGTTCCCGGTCTTCTCAAGCTTGGTTACTTTGCCCAAATGCCGTGCAAAGTCGAGATATTCGATCTGCCTCTTGAACTTGCTAACGAGTTCTTGTCCGTCGATGATCAGATGTGATTCGACTCCCGGCAGAGAGAACTAGTAGTTCGTCTTTCCTCCGAGGTCCTCGCTGATCAGCATTGTTTCAATGCGTTTTCGGATTGCGTATGCTGCTGCGGTTAGTCCGGCTGGGCCTCCTCCAATGATGAGTAGGTCATATTCTTTCTTTGTTGTATCTTTTTTCATGTTCATTCATCTCCTATGCGGGTGCCTTCGGAATGAAGCCGAGCTTCATTGAGTTCTGAGTCATGTCGCGAGATCTCTTGATGATTGTCGTTGCCTGCTCGTAGAGTTGTGTTCGAGTCGGTTTGGTTAATCCAGCTACACCGACTTCTTGTGCCTTCAGTGCTACGGCTACCGCCTCTCTTGGAAAGACTTCCCATTCATCCATAGTTGGGGCGATGTATTCTTCGTTGATGCCCTTCTCTTGAGCGCATTTCGCCAGCTCACTGGCAGCCGCGATGCACATTTCATCTGTGATTGTTTTTGCGCGGACATCGAGGGCTCCGCGGAAGATTCCCGGAAAGCCTAGGGAGTTGTTCACTTGGTTTGGAAAGTCGGATCTGCCTGTGGCGACAACTTTTGCTCCGGCTTCCTTGGCCTCCCAAGGCCATATCTCGGGGATAGGATTGGCACATGCAAAGATGACCGAATCTCTGGCCATTGACGCAACCCATTCTTTCTTGATTGTGTCGGGTCCAGGTTTCGATAGTGCGATGCAGACATCCGCGCCTTTCATTGCCTCTGGAATGCCCCCGCTTCGCTGCTCTTTGTTGGTTATTTGGCAGAGGCGCCATTTGTCAACGAATTCTGCCTTACGCATCTCGAGATCCTTTCGCTCCCTGTTCAAGATGCCTTTTGTATCGACAACGATTGTGTTCTCGGGCTTGATGCCATAAGAAAACATCAATCTGCTATTGGCGACATTCGATGCGCCAGCACCGACCATCGTTACAGTTACGTCGCGTGCTTTCTTGCCAACGATCTCAAGGGCATTGATTAGGCCGGCAAGAACTATTGTAGCGGTTCCTTGCTGGTCATCATGCCAAACAGGAATCTCGGTAGATCCCCTAAGGGTGTCGAGTATTCGGAAGCACTTTGGCTGAGAGATATCTTCCAGATTGACGCCGCCGAATGATGGCTGCAGCCATCTTACGGCTGTAATGATCTCGTCGGGGTCCTTGGTGCCCAAGCAGATGGGGACGGCGTCCACTCCGCCAAGGTACTTGAAGAGAATTGACTTTCCTTCCATGACCGGAAGTCCAGCCTTCGGTCCAATATCACCAAGCCCCAAAACTCGTGTTCCATCAGTAACGATGGCAACCATATTCCATTTGTTCGTGTAGTCGTAAACCAGTTTCTCATCTTTCGCGATCGCTTTACAGGGTTCAGCTACACCGGGCGTGTACCATATCGCGAAGTCGTTGAAGTCTCGAATACAACACTTCGGGTTAATCTCCATCTTCCCATGGTAGAAAGGATGAAGCTTCATCGCGTCCTGTGCAGGTTTCTTGGTTTTCTCCAGAAGTTGTTCTTTCGTTAGTGTTTGCAGAATCCTTCATCTCCTAATCGAATGATGTCCGAATGTAGTTTGTTCGAGGCTTATTTACCGTGCACATTTAGAATATACTATCTACATATGTCACCAGTCCTGTACGTAATGAATAGTGACTTCAAAAGCACTTGATTTGCAGCGAATGCCCAGTTGGACAAAAATCGCCGCGTCTCACGCATTGGCTGGCATTGACCCAGTGGTTACTGAAAACTGGGCTTTCGACCGGATTCTGCAACTATCGAGCTGGCTCAGTACTCGGACGTTAGGTAGCGACTAATTCATAGACATTTACAGTAGCGATTTCAGATTATCAGCCGCGATGATTCGCCCTAGTCTCCCAAGAATGACTCCTCGAGCTATCACAATGGGGCTTCGGGTCCAGCCAGCTGCAATCTGAGAAGCGATCAGGCTTAGTAGTTGTGGACATGGAAAGTGATATATCTATTCGACTCTGAGAAGAGCTGGGTGAAAATCATGAAATTACAGAAACTGGGTCGGCAACATTTCGTGACACTCATCAAGTTTGCTCCTGGAAAGGGACCAGAGCATGTTGAGAAGTTTGCCGAAATCGTAGACAAGCAGATGAAGAGCAATCCGTCGATTGGTAAAACTCGTCATGAGATGGACATTCACGAAAGAGAGTCCTTAGTGATGTTGGGCGACTACGACATGATCATATACTGGGACGGGCCCAACATGGAAACGGTGCATACGTTTCTCATCGAATGGATAAACCTCTTCGCCCAGCATGGTTTCGGAACCACGAAGACTCTGATGGCTCTATCGCGTGGAAACTATCAGTGACCTCCGCCATAGGTCTACCTCCGGTGGGAAGCGCCAAGCGACAGTGAATCAAGGTTTGTCTATTTATTTGACTTGAGGTCTTGAGTGCCCCGATAAACTCGCGGCCCGGTATACTTCCTCTCCCAATTCGGATAGGGGTGTTAGAGACGTCTCATTCGGTTTGGAGATAATAGCGTGCCAGCCTTTCACGTGTTGAATATCTAATCCAGAGCGCATGCGCATAATAGTGTGAGTCGCGCCACGTACCTCGACCGTCCGAACATCGATGATTCCGTCAAACATTGATTGAAGATCAGCGTAAATCCTCTTATCCAGTACCCTAGTAGCGAAACCGTACATGAAGACTCTTGTGTCCTGTTTAGTCCTAGCTATTCCCGTATTGATGTACTTGACGCACACTGAAGGTTCGTTGTAATTGAAGAGCCTACTCATATTATCAACAATTGCAAATTCAATAAAACTCGGATCAGATTCCGGTGCCTTGCCCTTCCCTACATGCCATGATCTGGCTGAGATCAATCCTAGTTCTTCAACACGCAGTGAGGGAGCCATGTCCGAAGGAATCTGAGCTGGCACGCGCCCCGTCAGACAAGTGTACCAATCCGCGATCTGCAGAAGACCCGTGTCGAGCGCTTTGCTCGTGTCAACTCCAAATCTGGCAATGTCCGTGCAAATCTCACTTGGAAAACGAGTGGTCGTGATGATGCCGGCCCGGAGGCTGGCTTGAAGTCTAGATGCGATCGTAGCCACGCAGATCAGCTTCCACTCCGAGTCCGGAGAGAAGAATGTCCCTATGGCCTTACCCCTTTTGATTCCTTCCGGTAGAAGAGGTTCTAGAAAGGGGATTCTGACTGGATCCAAGCGGAACTAGGAGCAATGGTTAATGAGTGCTATTCAGCATTTCGGCTAGTCCATGAGAATTTTCATTTTCGGCGTTCAGGGCTAGTATTTCCGTGGAGGAATATCTTATGGTGGTCGCCAGAAATCCAAGATATACTCGAATGTTGTACCCATTGCAATGTAATTATTCGGCCACCCGAAGATGCCCATCCTGTTGACGATGTCTCTTCGATCCCAAATGATTGTGTTCCTGAGCTCAAAACCCGCTCTCTCCATGGCCTCTATGACATCTATGTGAACCAAGACACGCTTGTTCTTCCACCAAAAATCTGCAAGATTGATCACGCAATGAGCTTTGACTCTCAGCAGTGGCAGGATGCCTCGATAGATTCCTTCAAGTGCATTTGCGTAGTCCTTCACATCCATGGTACCGAGATCGTGAGGATCGCTTGAATACTGTTGCACCTCTAGGTAGTGCTCGTTCTGACGAAGGTCCCCACGGATACTCTTGTTCTTTCGCGGTCTGTTGAGCATGTTCGCGTAAGGCGGTGAGGTAACGCACAGTGAAACCGTCTCTTCTACTAGATATTCCGGTATTCGCCTTGCATCTCCACAAATAGCAACCTGCCTAGTGGACCCTACTAGGCGGCTCTGTTGTAGTCTTCTGCTGGTGAAATCAATGTACTCTTGTTTAAGGTCGAAACCTACAGCATTTCGATTAGTGTCCTGTGCTGCTAGGAGAGTTGTTCCGATTCCAACAAATGGGTCTAGGACCAGTTCACCCTCATGCGTGAACAATTGAATGCATTTCTTGGGTAGTCCTATCGGGAATACTGCTGGATGAATTCTCTTGTCCCGAATATCGCGGTGCTCGTAGTAGAACCCCCAGATCGCAACTTGGTTCTTCATCCAATCCTTGGCTGTAAGGCAGTTGATTCTGTTCTTGGGACATTTACATGTGCGATCGTGTCCGATCTTCAATGGTTTTGCAACGTCTTCTTCCATCAGCTTTCCTTCTGTTTCTCAAGTTTTATGGGTCGGATTTGTGGGGTCGGTAAATCGTACATGAAACTCAGTCTCTGGTTATGTGAAGGTTGTGAAGCGCCCAAATGAACAGTCGGTCCAGGTGGGCTGCAACGACTCGCGGAATCTATGCGGATCTCACAGGCCCTATTGGCATTACGGTTCTCTTGTGTGTCTCGTTTAGTACCTCTGCAAGCGAGAGGTAGAAGGCCGCAAAGCCGCAAAAGACTCCATCAATCCCGGCCACAGGCAAGAGAGCTGGGATGCCGCGTGCTGCCGCCAGCAAGAAGAATAGGATAGCTAGCGACAGAAAGACTGTCTGGAGGACTCTGTTGGCTTTTAGAGTCCCAAAGAACATTATGAACGTGAAAAGCCCCCACATGAAGAGGTACGCAGCCATAGACAGGTCGTCAGCTGCAAGAGCCGGTCTATCGAGGGGAAGCAGGATTAGGAAGACGAGGGACATCCAGAAGAGGCCGTAGGAAGTGAAGGCCAATGTGCCGAAGGTGTTGCCCTTTCTAAATTCCATTATCCCAGCTATTACCTGGGCTAGTCCTCCATAGAAGATGCCCATCGCGAGGATCATGCTGCTAAGCTTCAATAGGCCTAGGTTATGCAGGTTCAGTAGAACCGTAGTCATCCCGAAACCCATCAAACCCAACGGAGCCGGATTTGCAAGCTCAGTTATTTTCATGCCCATTCAACTCACCTAGTCCGACGATTCATTTCTATTTCTGCTTGCAGTTCACCGTAGGCGTGTTTCATTTCCTCGACGCTTGTTTCATCCTCTATCGTTGTGATGTCGCCTAATGGCTTCCCTTCCACGACAGCCCTAACTACTCGCCTCATGATCTTGGCGCTGCGCGTCTTCGGCAGTTTGCTCACAAAGTAGATGCTCTCTGGAACCGCTATGGGGCCTATGGTCTTCCGCACGTGGTCTGACAGTTGCTTCTTCAATTCTGGTGTTGGATCGTAGCCTTGCTTCAGAACGACGAAGGCGACTGGAACTTGCATCTTCACAGGATCCGACTTACCTATCACCGCTGATTCAGCTACGGCAGGATGTTGGATTAGGCTGTCTTCTAGTTCGACGGTTCCGATTCTGTGTCCCGCGACCTTCAAGACCTCATCTGCGCGTCCCAGAAGCCAAAAGTAGCCGTCATCATCTCTGACGGCGAAATCACCCGGATAATAGATTCCGGGGAATCTCGTGAAGTATATCTGCCTGAATTTCTCTGGGTCATTCCACAAGGTCATGAATTGACCGGGCCAAGGTCGCTTGATCACAACGTAGCCTTTCTCCCCTGCCTTGGTGGGTACGCCGCCTTCACTGAAAACGTCCGCATCCACACCGGCTATTGGAAATGTTGCCGATCCTGGTTTGAGAGGTATAGAAGCGATGCCGGGTTGTGGGCTGATTAGGATTCCGCCGGTTTCAGTTTGCCACCATGTATCAACTATCTGCGTTTTCTCATGCCCTATGTACTTGAAGTACCATCGCCATGCTTCAGGATTGATGGGCTCACCGACTGTTCCGAGCAGTCTCAAGCTGGATAGGTTGTGTTTCTGTGCCCATTGTTCACCGAACTTCATGTGCATTCTGATTGCCGTTGGACTTGTATAGATGATTGTGACCTTGTATTTCTCGATGAGATCCCACCATCTGTCGGGCTGTGGGAAGTCTGGAGTGCCCTCGTACATCAGCGAGGTTACGCCAGCGATCAAAGGACCGTAGACGATGTACGTGTGACCCGTTATCCACCCGATGTCGGCGGTGCACCAGTAGATGTCGTCGTCTTTGACGTTGAAGACGGCCCTCTGGGTGTAGTAGGCCCAAGTCATGTAGCCTCCAGTACTATGGGTTGTGCCTTTGGGCTTTCCAGTCGTCCCGGAAGTGTAGAGGATGAAGCTGGGAGCGCTTCCATCCATCTTCTCGGGTTCAACGAACTTCTCACCCAAAGCGACCAGATCGTGATACCAGAAGTCACGGCTTGACACCATGGTTATCTGGTTCTTCGCTCTCTTGACGACGATAACCTTCTCGATTGATTTTGCTTCCTTGATCGCTTCGTCGACAATAGCCTTAAGCTCAATTGTCTTCCCCTTTCTGAGCGATCCATCCGCAGTGATAACTATCTTGGACTGTGAGTCGTTGACCCTATTCGCAACGGATGACGCTGTGAAGCCAGCGAAGATCACGGAATGAATTGCTCCAAGCCTTACGCATGCAAGCATACTGATGGGCAGTTCTGGAATCATTGGAAGGTAGATTGTGACTCTATCTCCCTTTTTGACGCCAAGCTTTCTAAGTGCAGAAGCGAACTTGTTGACCTCTTCGTAAAGCTCATTGTACGTCATCTTCCGTTTCTCTCCGTTTTCACCCTCCCAGTAATAGGCGACCTTATTCCTCCGCGGCCCAGCTACATTCCGATCCAAGGCGTTGTATGATATGTTCGTCTTCCAGGTGGGGAACCAGCGAGCGTATGGAGGCTGATCTACGGCCTCGAAAGCCGGTCCCTTCTTATCATACCAGTAGAGATCGTCGGCGACCTTGCGCCAGAACGACTCCGGGTCCTGTAGACTCTTCTCATGAACTTCGCGGAGTATCGCTATTTTATCGCGATTTTGAGGAAAGTACATTTCGGTCGTTGGGAGAATTTCTCGTAGCGACATTACGGAGCAAGCCTCTTGTTGATGAAACTCGGAATTTGATGGCGTGTTCTTAACTGTTTAGTCCGAGTTCCATGCTCAGCATCTTCAACAAACCGACACGGAGCCACATCATAAATTAGCCGACCAGAGCTCTCGTCTTCTATTCCCATTTCTCCCAAGCGGCAAACTCTCTGCCAAGCAGTTGCAGGCAGGGGTACTTCCCGCTCTTTGGAACGGATACTGGCAGTGACTCAAAGGGCGTGTACATACACATCGTCAGCGATTTTCGCAGTGAATACGGAGTCCTTTGGCACGTGGACCTAAACTGCTTCTGCTACCAAGTAAGCTAAAGATGTAGACGCTTCCTCGACGAAGCGTCCATACCTCTCTTTTTCTCGAATACGAGGCCTACTCCAAGAGGAATCTTCCGTTTTTCTGAATCGTTTCGCCGTCCATGATTATTACCCCAGGCTTCATGGTCTTGATCAGGTCCCAGTGTACCGCGCTCTTGTTGATTCCGCCGCACATCTCGTAAGCGTCGCCTATCGCCAGGTGGATTGTATTAGCCATCTTCTCGTCGAAGAGTATGTTTCTCGTAAAACGATTGATTCCCCTGTTGGTTCCTATACCGAATTCTCCCAACCGCTTGGAACCTTCGTCAGTTTCAATCATGTCCTTGAGTAATGATTCATTCTTGCTTGCTGAATAATCCACAATCAAACCTTTGTCGAAGGTTAACCTGACGTCCCTAGCTTCCTGGCCATATTTGACCGAGGGTAAGTCGAAGTATATCTTGCCCGTCGCAGAGTCGTCGACAGGAGCCGTGAAAACCTCACCTCCAGGGAAATTGTACTTAGCATCGTCTACAACGGCCGTTCGACCCTTGATTGAGAACGTAAGATCGGTATCCTTCCCGATCAGTCGAACTTGGTCAGTTCTTTCCATGGTTTCTTTCAGTTTCACCAAGGGTTTTACCTCAACCTCCCAGTCGCGAAGCATGGCTGAATAAACGAACCTTTTGTATCTTGCCAACGACATACCTGCGGCTTTTGCGTGAGCAGTCGTGGGGTGAAGTGTTCCAGTCCAGCGTTTCTGCAGGACTTCTCGACTGATTGGTTTCATGCCGATCAGATACTGACCAATTTTCTTGGAATTGACTCCTTTCAGGTATTGCGTGTTTTCTTCAGCCTGTATCCCAATTATCGCGTCGCAGGCTTTCACGAGTTCGATATAGTTTCTCGGTGTTACTGCCAAGGTTCCGTCGGGTGACTGTTCGAGGTAACCTCGCACAGCGTCTCCAGTAAAAATCAACAGGAGTGGTTTGGCTCCAACGCGGCCAACCTCTTTGAATACCTCTGTCGCGAGCTCTAACCCTTCCGCGTCCCCAGCATAAGTACTTCCACCGAGACGTATCAGCACATTATCCCCGGCTTTGACACTCGTACAATAATCTACAAGCCGCTTTGCATGCTCCTTAACCCTAGGATCCAAAGCTCAACCCCAGCTGGAGCATAGGTAGTTTCGTATATTGATTCTTTTCTGCAAACGTTAATTCTCAACACGCTTGAATGCTCGATTTGATCGGTTGGCAGTACTCCCTTGACCGCAGACATAGCCCAAGTCGACAAGATTCTGCAAGAATTGTGGGACAAGGATGTCAAGGCCTGGAACAAGTGGTGGGTCCCAATCTTTCGAAGGTTCGCGAGCGATCTCATATTTGACGCGAAGCTACGTCGAGGTCAGATTGTACTGGATGTTGGGACGGGGACTGGTGTTGCAGCGATCGAAGCAGCGAAGCGAGTGAGGCCTGGGGGAATTGTCTTCGGAATCGATCGTTCTTCTCCAATGCTGAAGTTGGCTGAAGCCACCAAACCAAGAATGGCCGCCAAGAACCTCTACTACCTCGTGATGGACGCGGACCACATGCTCTTCCAAGACGAATTCTTTGACGGCATTGTCTCTAACTGCCGAATATCCTACGCAAGCTTCCCTAGGACAATCTGCGAAATCCTCCGTGTTCTATGTAAGGGTGGAACGTTCGCTCTCAATGACTGGCATCTGATCGAGGTTCCTGTTCATCGGAAGTTCGGCGAGATTCTACAACAATACAGGACGGATCGTCCTTCAGAAAAGCTGCGAATTCTCAGAGCTTCATTGTCCACATACGAACGCACAGGTAACCGTTTCGCGTCTCCAGAAGTGCTCCCGGATGAACTGAAACGGGCAGGTTTCAGCGAAACAACATCACGTCGTCGGAAATACAGGATAAGGCTAGATGGCCTGCAACAGTACCTTGATATGTGGCTCAGAAGAGCAGCTCTGCAACAAGAGTTAGTTGAACTTTCTCGGGTTCAGCGGAGTCGATTGTTGGCTGAACTCAGGAGCGGATTGAAAAGTTTCGAGCGTGGTGGACGTTTCATCATGGATTGGGACGTCAACTTCATACGGGCCAAGAAACCCGGCCAGGACTGAAGCGTTCACTAGATTCGGGCGTCTGTTTTGTTTCAGACACAGGCACCATGCCTCATGCATGTGCTTAAGAGAATGTCTGCGACTCAGGAATTGAGGAGATTGCAAGATGCCCATGCGTGTCAATTTCTCTTCAGGAACAAAATGGGAACCGATCGTCGCATATTCCAGAGCAGTTAGGCTAGGCAATGTTGTGCATGTGTCTGGGACGACTGCTACCGATTCAAAAGGCAACTTAGTTGGAATTGGTGATGTCGAAGAACAGACTGAGCAGGTTCTGAGGAACGTCAAGTCGGCTCTCGAAGCTGTCGGATCCAAACTAGAAGATGTCGTTAGAACGAGAATCTATGTGACTGACATAACGAAATGGGAGAAGATCGGTAGGATTCACGGGAGAGTTTTCCATGAAATTAGACCAGCAACAACGATGGTTGAAGTGAAAGCGCTGGTGAACCCCGATTTGTTGGTGGAGATTGAAGCGGATGCAATCATAAGTGATCGGAGCATAGATGATGAAAGCAAATCTGAGTGAAGTCAAGTTAGGAGAAATCTTCGAGCCCGTATACTCCTTAACTAATTCGCGT
>Ga0315282_10005452_pt1 | contig 21685 bp, 22 predicted proteins | sample YL17G07_20_MG_FD_203693 | JGI IMG/M metagenome (GOLD analysis project Ga0315282, IMG submission 203693) | Sediment microbial communities from Yellowstone Lake, YNP, Wyoming, USA - YL17G07_20 | ecosystem: Environmental > Aquatic > Freshwater > Lake > Sediment | place: USA: Wyoming | collected... | reverse complement strand
TTTTGATTCTGCCGGGGTGACGCGCCTGAACTCCTATCACGCGGACCTGGTGTTCAACCAGAACATGGCGACCGCTTATGCCAACGGTCGTTACCAGCAGATGCGCGATCCCGAGGTGATGTTGGGCTTGCCCTTCTGGCGATACCGCACGGCCGAGGACGATCGGGTGCGGCCAAACCATGCGGCACTCGATCAGTTTGTAGCGTCCGCCGACGATGCCGTATGGAGTTACATCTACCCGCCCAATGGCTTTAGGTGCCGGTGCCAGGTCGAGCCCCTACTGCGCTCGGAAGGGGCAGCAGCACTTGGTGCCAGCCTTAACGTGCCGGGATCCGAACGCCTGCCGGCGGGTGGCGGCCGCGATCCCGGATTCGAAGGGAGTGCTTGGGTAACTTTGCGGCAATTGGCAAGCGGCGAACCGCTGTGAGATAGACACGATGCCCTTTGCGGGATATGAAAACTTCGAGGCCTGCGTGCTCGACCAGACCAAGAAAGGGCACGATGCGGAAAGTGCCCGGAGGATTTGCGGCAGACTTCAGGCAGACACAGAGGCGGAGATGGCGGAAACGGTAACAAAAAAAGAAACGGATGGCGAACATCCAGCGAGCCATTACTTGGTGGTTGGGGACCCGGAAAAGCCGACCACCTGGGACCTGCGGGTGAAGGATCCGAGTGGGAAATTCGACCCGCGCCTGCTGGGCGATGCGCACGCGGCGCTCATGGCCCCCAAGGGATTTCGCGGCAGACCGTACGAAGGGCCGGACAAGGAGAAGGCCATCGCCAAACTCCGCAAACTCTATGAAGAAGAAAAAATGCCCTGGCCGCAGAGCCACAATATGGGCGAGCTCGATGGCAAGTGGATTGAGGTCTTCCGCGCCGGAGACTACGGCGAGAAGGGGAAGTACGGTCGCGACGACCTGGACAAGATCGTGGCCAACTACGACGCCAAGGTCCATCAGGCGCCGGTGGTGGTCGGTCATCCGGAGGGGGATTCGCCGGCCTACGGTTGGGTGGAATCTCTTCGGCGCTCGGCCGATGTCCTCGAAGCGCAGCTCGGCCAGGTGGACCGGGGCTTCGAGGACCTGGTGAAGCAGGGGCGCTTCAACAAACGCTCGATTGCTTTATACAACGATCTGGGCGGCAAGGGACTCTATCTGCGTCACCTGGCGTTTCTGGGCGCGCGACCGCCCGAGGTGAAGGGTCTGAAATCAGTTTTCCACGATGCCGATTCGAAGGGTTTCGTGGAGATCGAGGAGGAACAAATGGAAATTGGCGACATCAAGAAAGCGTTCGGCGAGGTTTTGGAATCGCTGGGACTGAAAAAGCGCGAGCCCGATCTGACCGGGGCCGCTACGGTCAAGACGTTCTCCGAAGCTGAAATGAAGGCGGCGGAAGCCAAGGCGGCGGCGGAGGCGAAAGCCGAGGCCGAAAAGCGATTCGCGGAGCAGCAGAGGGCGGAGGTGGCCAAGGCCGGCCGCACAAAGCAAATCCACGAATTCATCGAGCGGTTGAAGCCCCTGGGGAAATGGATCCCGGCGTTCGAGAAGCTGGGCCTGGTTGAATTCATGGAAGCACTGCCGGCAGAGCAAACCATCGAATTCGGCGAGGCGGGAAAGAAAGAGAAGAAATCGGCGGTCGAGCTGTTCCAGAAGTTCCTGGAAGGATTGCCGAAGATCGTGGAATTCGGCGAGCTGGCCGCACCGGCCGGCGCCGGCGCCAGATTGCAACCTTCCGGTGTTGAGCGGCCCAAAAACCTCTCATCCGGCAAGCAAGTTGTGAACGAATGGCGCGTCACCCGCATTCACCGTCTGCAAGAGGAGGCGGCGAAGGCGGGCAAGAAACTCGGGTATATGGAGGCGCGTGCCATCGTCTTCAGCGAAGAGCAGGCGGCAGGGATCGATGGCGACGGCCAGCCGGCGTGAAAAAGTCAAAAGTCGAAGGTTAAAAGTTCAAAGCAAGACCTTTCGACTTTCAACTTTCGAGTCTTAACTTTTCGACAAGGAGCACAACATGGCAGAACCGAGAAGCACCATTACCCGGCTGGCGGAAGGCGGCGCGATCGGCGCGGGCCTGGCCGTGATGCCGGGGACCGATACCAACGCACAGGCCAAACTGCCCACGGGGGCGGGAGTGCGCTCGTTGGGCGTCACTCTGATCAAAGCGGATGCCGCCGGGCGACCGTTGACTATCGTCACGGCGGGCCAGGCGGTCTGCGTAGCCAAATCCGGCATCAATGTCGGAGATCTCATCGAGGTCGCCGGCACGGATGGCAAGTGGAAGGCGGCAGCGCCGGCTTCCGGGGTCAATGCGCTCTGCGCCGGAGTGGCGCTGACTCTCGCCACGCTCGAAGACGATCTGTTCGAGGCAGAGATTGCCCCGAGTACCATGCAAGGCGCGTAAGACCAGGTTAGAGGGGATAGGTGACAGGCCGTCAACTGACGGCCCGCCTGTAACCTGTAACCTGAAACCTGAATTTCAGAAGGAGAACCTATGCCAAGTCTGATCACGAATCCGTTTGCGGCGCACGTCGATCTCGATCTGACGAACTTCGCCATCGAGCAGGTCAATGCGCCTTCGGCATTCGTCGCCGACGTGATTGCCCCGCTCGCTTCGGTCCCCGACCAGGGCGGCAAGTACGTCATCTTCGGCGAGGAAGCGCTCGAGGATCCCGGCGACGTGGTCCGCGGCCCTCTGGCGGCGCCGAAGGAACTGGCCGCCAGTCTCTCGCGCGATAGTTACCAGTGCGAAGACCATGCGGCCACCTTTCCCTATGCCCGCGAAGAGGAGCGGGCGGCTCAGGGCATCTACTCACCCGAACAGCGGGCGACCCAGCAGGCTCTGGAACGCATCATCCGGCTGAAGCGCGAACTCGCGTTGATCGCCACGGTCACCGCTGGCAGCGCCTACGGCGCCGGGAACAAGTTGGCGCTCAGTGGCGGCAAGAAGTGGTCGGATCCCCTCAATTCCGATCCCATCGGCGACATCCTCGGCCTGGCGAAAGCTGTCGCGCTGGGTTGCGGGTTCACCCCCAACCGGATCGTCTTCAGTTGGGACGTCCTGGCCGCGCTCAAAGTTCACGAAGACATCAAGAAGCGCTTCGTGAACGTGGTGGGCGGCGCGATCACCCTGCAACAGATCGCGCAAGTCTTCGAGATCCCCTGCTCGCTGAGTTCGGCGCGCAAGAAGGCGGGCGGGGTTAAAGGCTTCGCCTGGACGGCCGGCACCATCTGGATTGGCTACACCGCGGTCAGTCCCTCGATGCAGGACGTCAGCTTTGCCAAGACGTTTCTGTGGTCGGGGGCGCCGGATACGGTGGGCGGGATCGGGGTGGAAACCTACGACCTCTACCCCCCGGGGCGCAAAGGGCGCGCCGTGGACGTCCATTTCTGGCATTCCGATGTGAAGATCACCACAGCGGATGCTGGAGCGTTGATCACCGGCGCGATCTGAGTCCGTCAGGCGACGGATTCGTAGCGGCGATCTTTAGATCGCCACCATGTCCCCTTCGGGATGTCCCGATAAATCGGGACGCTACGTTTACGTCGGATGAAGTGTAGTTGTGAATCGCACGCTGAATTTCCGCCCCGACGCGTCGGGGCCAAAGGAGAACGAAATGAAGAACCGAGGATTATCTTTTCTTCTGGCAGGGCTGCTGGCGCTAGCCATGGCCTTGCCGGTTTTCGCGCAGACACGCACGCCGGTGGTGATTTCGAAACGCGCCATGGACGCCGGCATCGTGATGACGGGCAACGGCAACTTGACGACGGCGGCCGAGTATGTCGGCAATTATGCCGCCATGCTGGTCAGCGTCCGCAAGACTGGCACCGTCTCCGCCTGCACCCTGACGTTCTATGGGGGTCAGACGGCCGCCACGGCGACCAACGCGCTCGATGATGCCAACAACAATTTTTCCTGTGCTGCGGACGTGAACAAGGTAGTCAACAACATTGACCAATACCTCCTCGGGACGGTGAGTTCGTGGACGGGCTCGGGAAGCATCACCATCTACCGGACGCTCATCAACGGGGTGGGGTGGAATCTAAATGCTACCCTCAGCGCTGTGACGCAATCGACGGGCTCGGGCGCTCCGGGGAGTTACTGGTACACACGACTCACTAACGGCACGACTGGTTTCCTGGACGTCTCGAATGGTGTGGGGGCACAGGGCGCCGGCGTGTTGCAAGTGGGGAGGCTCGGCACTCTATCAGCGGCCGTGGCGAGCGCTACTATGACGCAAGTGGTGGCAGCGCCTGGCTCTGGGTCGATTGTCCTGCTGGGAGTCTTCGTCGAGAAGGCGACCGCGACAACAGGATTGGTTACGGTGAGCTCCGGGACGGGGACCAACTGTGGCACCGGCACTGCGACTCTACTTTCCATTGGGGCAGGATCGCCAGCGATTGGATTTTATCCAGTCGAGTCTCTGGTGGGCACTACCAAGGCGCTGTGCCTGACGACTGATGCGGCGACGACGTCGGCGCGAGTGCTGACGCAGTAGTTCGAAGAAGTCGAAGAAGCCGAGGAGTCGAGGAGTTCAGCTCCTTCGGCTCCTTGCGAGGTGAAGCATGAGCGCAATGTGGCAGCTCGGTTATTCCTCGCGGACCGAACTTGTGAGTATTGACAGATGCCGATAAAGCACGCCTTCACATCATCGAAGCCCGATGGCACCGACCCCACCCAGGTCCAGGCATCCCACTGGAATGCCGACCACACCGGGAATCTCACTGAGGCGGAGATTACAGGCCTGGTCACCGACCTTGCCGCCAAGGCGGACAAGGCCGCCGTAAGCGGGGCGACAAAGACCAAAATCACCTACAACGCTCAGGGGATTGTTACGGCAGGCGCGGACGCCACGGCGGGCGATGTGGGCGCTATCCCTGTGACGGAAAAGGGCGCAGCGAGCGGCGTGGCTACGCTTGATGCCACAACTAAGTTGCCGGGCACACAACTTCCTGCGCACGCGCATGCCGAAGGCGATGTGACGAACTTAGTCACTGACCTTGCCGCCAAAGAGGCCACGGCGAACAAAAACATCGCGAGCGGCTACGCGCCCTTGGACGCTTCGGCGAAATTGCCCGCAGCCAATTTGCCCACTTACACCCATCCGACCAGCTTTGTGTTCGCAGACTTCATCTCGTCGGACAGTGCGGCTTTTGGCGCGATTGGCAGTCCGTCCGGCAATACCGGATACATTGGCGGGGCGTTAATGGACGCGAACCACCCCGGCACTGTTCATATCGAGTCAGGAACTGTGCCAGGCGCCGGTGAGTTCGTGTACATCTATGCTAATTATTCAGTCGGTGGCCTGGCGAGCGATCCACTCTGGCGGTGGGAATCGGCGATTCAACTCTCGACGCTCACCAACGCCAAATTCCGGGCTGGGGTATTCACGGCCCACAACGCTAATCCACCGACTGCGGGGCATTTTTTCGAGTATGACTCCGCGGCAAGCCCCAATTGGCGAGCAATCACGAAGTCCAGCGGGACGAACGATATTGATACGCTCGTCCCAGCCTCCGCTGGCGCTTGGATTGTCCTCAGAATGGAGGGCGATGCCACGTCTACACGATTTTACATCAACGGTTCCTTGGTCGCCACCAGCACGTTGAATCGGACGGACAGCGGGCTACGGATCGTTTGGCAGGCAATAGCAAACAGCACCTCAAACGTAATACTTGATGCGGATTATTTGATTTGGTTCCGAAACGTGTCGCGGTGACCGGAACTTCGCCTGGATGGCGGAGGCAATAGGATGGGTATGAGTGGGGGATTGAAATGACCGGCGCCTTTAGTTTCCCGATTTTCGATGATGGAGCGTTTTACTGTGGCGTTGTGGTTCCTCCCAAACGAAGCTTTAGCCTGCGAGCGAAGGAGAAACTCGCTCTCCTTGCGAAGCGGGGGGAATTCAAAAGCCGTCGAGAGCACAAGGACCTGTAAATGAGCGTTGGAACCATTCAGAAGCAGCCGTATGAGGTCCAGGACTACAGCCTTGACTTCGCTCTGCGCTTGGTGGCAGGGGAAACGTTGACGCTGGTTTCGGTTGCCAGCGTCAACTTGGCGACCGGCGCCGATTCGACCAGCGCCCTTGTGGGCAGCAGCCCCGCACCGGCGGTGACGGGAACGAAGGTCGTCTTCTGGCTCAAGGATGGCGTGGATGGCGAACACCACAAGGTCACGGTCAAGGTGACGACTTCCACCGGACAGAGTTTGGAAGGCGACATCGATGTGTTCGTTGTTGAGGAATAATGGCGTATATCACCCTGGCGGAACTGAAAGACTTCATCACCGAGGCGGAACTGATCCAGCTCACGGACGATGAGAATACCGGAATGTTGGGCGCGGCGGCGCAGGCGCGGGTGACGGCGGCAATCGAGGCGGCGGGCGCCGATATCGATAGTTATGCCCGGGGACGCTATGCTACGCCGCTCGCCACCTCCGTCAAAGTGAAGCAACTGGCTCGGGCTTTGACCATCTGGTATCTCGAACAGCGCCGCCGGGCCATCCGGGAGGATACGCAGAAAGCTTACGAGGCGGCGATGGCCTTTTTGAAAGACTTGGCGGCAGGGCGCGCCCAGGTGGATCAGCCTACGGGGGCCACGGCGCAGTCCGATGCTCAGCAAGTGCGCACGACGGAGAAGCTAGGGACATTCTCAGATGACAACCTCGATAAATTCTGAGGGAATCCGGCCATTAGCTTATGAGCGAACCTGTTTTCAGGATTAATGCAACGGAAGCGCTGGGGAAATTCGGCAACCTGGCGCAACGCCTCCGGGACAAAGGGCCGGTGCTGCGCATCCTGGGGAGCCTGATGCTGGGCTCGGTGATGCAGACGTTTTACGAGGAAGGCTCCCCGGCGGGAAGCTGGCGGCGAGTGTTTGCTGGATCGCGCATCGCCAAATACGAGCACGGGAAAAAGCGCTCGCGCAAAGCGTTCCAGCAGTCCGGGCAGAATACCGCAGGCTTTTTGCGCTGGAATAAAACCGAAAAGATTCTGGGAGGGCCGTCAGGAAGTCTCGCCCGCACCGTGACGTTTGCGGTGGATGCGGCTGCCAGCCTGGTGCGTATCGGATCAAATTGGAGAGGGGCGCGCATCCATCAGCTCGGCGGCACGATTGTGCCGAAGAATCGGAAGTTCCTGCGCTTCCCGATTGGCGGTGGGCAGTTTATGTTCGCGAAACGCGTATTGATGCCCGCGCGACGGTACTTGGTCCTGAGACCGGAGGACCCCGCGCGGTTGGCGGAAGCTGCGCGCGATTATCTGCGCGCCACGTTCGATCCCGGCGGGACCCGCGCGGGCGGTGGTGGACCGGCCCCAGTGGGTGAATGGTGATTGTGAAAAGTCCAAAAGGGCAGTCGAGAGTCGAAAGTTAAAAGTTCAAAGCAAGACCTTTCGACTTTCAATGCCGCTTCCTTTGAGAAACTTTTTGCTGAGGCGGCATTCAACTTTCGACTCTTAACTCTTTTCAATGAAACTCGCTGAGATCGAGAATGCGATTATCGACTTGGTGAAGGCGACCCTGCCCGGCATCAGCGTGCAAACGGCGGCGAGCCAGCACTTCGACGACGATGGCGACATCCTGGCGATTCCCCCGGCGGTGCTGGTGATTTACGCTGGCGGCCTGGGACAGTCGAAGGGGGTGCGCGGGTTGAGTTACGTCGCCAAGCCGCATTGGAGGGTGGCTGTCGGGGCGTCGAACCTCCGCGGGGCGCTCGCGGAGCAGCAAGGCGACACGGCCACTGGCGCGAAAGGTGCCTACGATTTGCTCGATGCTTTGCGGACGCTTCCGGGCAAGAAAATTACGTTCGCGTCCGGGGGTCAGGGGTTGCTGGGATGGGTTGGCGAGGAGTTGCTCCAACACTCGAGCGAAGGCACCTGGTACGTAATGGAGCTCGAGGTGGACACGCACTTTGTGAATACGGAATGAGAAAAAAAGTTGAATGCCGCCTCAGCAAAAAGTTTCTCAAAGGAAGCGGCATTGAAAGTCGAAAGTTGAATGCCGCCTCAGCAAAAAGTTTCTCAAAGGAAGCGGCATTGAACGTTAAAAGTACCGAGGAAACCATGACCCAAGAGAAAGAGCAACACGGACAGGATTGGATAAATTTCAAGTTGAAAGTCGACGCTCCGGAGGAAGTCAGTCTCGGCAACGTGCGTTTTGCGGGCACTTTTCGGCGGTCGGATCAACCATTTTCTGCCACGCGGGGGGAATGGTTGCTGTTCCTCCAGGCTACCGGCTGGTTTGAGGAGATCGCGGAAACCGAAAGTTGAATGCCGCCTCAGCAAAAAGTTTCTCAAAGGAAGCGGCATTGAAAATACGGGCCCCGATTAGATCGTGGCTCCCTATTCTGAATCGGAGGTTTTGCCATGCCATTCGAACCACAACGACCCTACGAAGGGCGGTTTGCCTTCTCCCCGAATAAGGAGACAGCCTACGGCACGGCGCTGGCCGATGCCAAGTTCACGCGTTCCACGCCCCCGAGCGGTTTCGATTCCCCGGAGATCGTGAAAACCTTTCTGGATGATGCCGACAAAGCCTGGAAAGGTTCAGAATGGCCCACCGAACGCGCCCAGACCCGCCAGAACCTGAGTTATCCGCTGAACTTTGAATTAAGCGCGCTGGTGGCCGGGCACATCGCCGCCTTCGGCATGGGGAAAGTGACGACCACGCAGAAGGCCGTGGGACCGCCTGCCGCCTACGAGCACGTCATCATTTTCCAGGACCCGGTCACTATCAGTCACCAAGTTCCTTCGACCGGACACTGGTTTAAGATGGCGCCGGATCTGCGGGTCAAGTCGAAGGGTGCGGTGTGCGCGGGATTCTCAGTCTCCTATTCCCGCGGCCAGCCGGTCCTGCAAATCAGCTCGAAGTGGATCGGCAGTGGTGATTACGTCGACGCCGATTTGGCTAACGTGCCCGCGCTCGATACCGTGGCCAGTCTGGGATATCTCTACGAGAAGGGGCTCGATATCCTGCTGGGAACTCCCGGGTCGGAGGTTTCGATTGCGGACCGTGTCCAGGCATTCTCCATCGAGATCTCGAATGGGGCACTCGAAGATACCGCCTACTATCCCGGCACCAATCTCTACAAGGGCCGGTTCTGGATCGGTAAACGGACGGTGGTGCTGAAGTTGACCATGTTCGCCAAGTATCCGGACGACCTGAAGGGCCTTTTCGTTGGTGATACCTTGCAGGGTTTCAAGGTAGTCATCACGGGAGAAATCATCAGCGGCACCGAGCCTCACAAGTTGACCATCTATACGCCCAACGTCCGCATCACCGCGCCGAAGTTCATCGACGCCGGCGGGTATGTCGCGTGGGATATGTCGCCGCAGGTTTTCAAACCGGCAGCCGCGGAAATCGTTACGGTCACGGTTGAAAACGTCGAGGCGGCATACCTCGGAACGTAGGTTTTGTAGCGCCGGCTTCCAGCCGGCATGCCGCCAAGATGGCGGCGCTATAGGTTGGGGCGGGCTGCGGCCCCGGCCAATCGAGACTTCGGGCCTTGCTCCCCGGAGATTTGGGATCCAGCCCTTGCTTGCTGGCGAATTTCAAATTTCTAGTCCCGCAGCGCGGGGAAAACGGAGGCAAGGCAATGTCCGAAGGAATCCACAATTCACAGTCAACAGTTGAAACTAAATTGCTCGATCTGGCCGCGCCGGAGCGCTTCGTCGCCCTCAGGGCAGGGGAGAAACGATTAGTCCACCGGTTCGCCCCGCCCACCGCAGACGATTGGATTGCGTACGAGCGCACCTTGAAACCCAGAGTGACATTCACCGGCGAGGAAATCGAAACTCACGTCTCGCAGCGCGAAGCTGCGGACGACCTTTGGCGACGCCGGATCAAGACGGTGGAGGGTTATCCCTTCAACATCGTGCCGCAATGGACGGAGCGCGTCCCGCTCGAACACCGCGCGCTGGCGGTGAGTGGCCTCGACCGCGTCCAGCCTGCCGCCGACCAGGATTCCCTGCGCGACAGCGAAACCATCGCCATAAAACTCGAAGCTTGGTGGAATGGCGAGTTCTATTCCCAGCTCGTTCACCGGTTCAAGCGGCCATTGGTTGAACATGAGTTGCGGTTCCAGGAAGCCGCCGAACGCCGGGCCTTGTTGCGTCCTAAAATCGGCGGGCAGAGGAAACCTGCGAGCGACATCCTCAGCACAAGGGCACTGCCGCAATTGCCCACCCTTGTGGCTCTCTATGAGGAATTGATCGTGGAGACAGAGGGTTACCTCCAATCCCCAGGCGGTTTCAGTTTGATGGATACCCCCCACAAGGCGGCTGCTATTCGCGAACTTTTTCGCGCCGAACGGATTGAGCTCGACGACTCCGGAGGGGGCGATGCCCATTGAGGTTGCCAGCGATTATTCCCGGCTGCGCCACTACGCCGAACTGCAATTTGAGTATGCGGCGCGAGTGGAAGTTGCTGGGGCGCACGCTGATATGGTAACGCCGCCGGAGATCCCGGCAGCCTATTCCGCCTGGCTCGACTTCCTCGGACGCCTGGCGAAAGCGTGGGCGCGCGGTGGCTTGAATTTGCCGCTGCGTGTCGATGTGGCGCGTGGTCTGGAATCGCTCGATGAGGGCTGGAATGCATTCCTCAAGAAACATCGCCGTTGTGGGCATTGCGGCCGGTTTCTGCCGCGGTTCACCAAAACCTGTGTTTGCGGAGAGAAATTCTAGCGATGGGCAGAAGTTAGGAACGTAAGCAAAGATCATGGGTACATCGCAATTTAACATCTACGGTCAAGTCACCTTGGACACAGGCCCGGCCGCAGCGGGTGTGAAGCAGGTCGGGAGCGAGATCCAGAACCTCGCGCAGACGGGCATCGCCGGGTTCGAGCAGGTGCGCAGTCGGTTGATAGCGGCAACGCGGGAGGTGGTGAACCTGCGCAAAGAACTGCAAGCCGCCACCGACCCTCGAGATGTAGCGCGATTGAATGCGGCACTGGGCAAGGCACAAGGGCAGATGAATCTGGCCCGCACCGAGATGCGCGGGATGAGCATGGCGACGCGCCAGACCACAGAGAGCGCCAGCATGCTGGCTGCACAACTTGGCATCCAACTCCCCATGGGCCTGGAGCGTCTGATTGCGCGGATGCCCATGGTGCAGGGGGCGATGGCTGCGGCATTCAGCGCTACGGTGATCTTGGCGGTTGGTGCAGCGATAGTTACAGTGATCGCCAAAGGAGACGAATGGCTGGACAAATTGCGAGGAATCGAAGCGGCCAGCGCGGACGTCTTCAAGGAGGTCGCAAAGGCCAATGAGACCTTGCAAGCCTTCGGCAAACCTGGGAGTACGGAGGCATTACGCCGCGAGATTGCCGGTGTGGGCGCCGAAATCTACAAGGTCCAACAGCACATCAAATCGCTAGAGACCCTCCCGCAGACGGGACTTTTCAGTCCGGGAATGTGGTTGATCAACCGCAAAGAGATCGGACTCCTCGAAGACCAGTTGAAGAATCTCACTGCGCGGCAAAAGGAACTTGAGTTAGCCATTCCTGTGGAGAAAATCAAGGAGCAGACAGAAGCCCTCAAAGAAGCGGGAGAAGCGGCAAAGAGGCTCCGGACCCAGCAACAGGAATCCTTGGCGGCGTGGAGTGAGGCGCAAGTCGCCAACCAGGAGACACTCAGGAAAATGACTGAGGAGACCCAAAAGCTGGAGTTGGACACGGACAAATATTTTCAAGAGCAACGCCACAAGATGGCCATGGAGGATATCAGGGACCAGGAAAGTGCCATCGGGGAGGCGGAACGGCGCTCTCACGTCCAACTGAAGACCCTGTCGGATGCTGCGCGGGAGATTCAGGCACAAAACCGGGAAGTGGCATCCCTGGTCGAGGCGCGGGCGCGCCACATCGAGTCATTCATCGACCGGGTGTTCATCCACGCGCGGTCACTCTCCGATGTATTCCACCAGTTCCTGATGCAATTGCTCGGATCGTTTGCGAAGTGGGTGAGCCGGGAGATTGCCCTGGCGTGGTCGGGGATGAAACAGATGACCGGGGCGCAGGCGGGTGGAGGCGGCGGGGGAATCTTCGGGTCGCTTCTCGGCTCGATGTTTGGCCTTGGTAGCGCTGGCGTCTCGCCGGCTCTGGGGTATGCCGCCGGGACGGCGGCATTACCGGGCGGCATCGGGATCGAGGGGATAACCGGCGGACTTACGTCTGGCGCGATTGCACCTTACGGCGCCGGCGCGGGTGGTATTCCCGGCGCAGCGGGTGGGGCGAGCTCCGGAGTGTTTGGCCGGTTGGCTTTTGGCAAAGCTTCCCTCGAGGAATTGATGGCCAGCGGCCTCCCCTCAGCTGGGATGATCTTGGGTGGGGGGGCATTGCTCGGGAGCGCGTTCGGAGCGGGCGGACCAGTCAAGGGCGCGATTGGTGGAGGGTTGGTAGGTTTGGGGATCGCGGGACTGCTGGGCGTGGGTCTCTTCGGCGGCCCGATCGGTCTGGCGATTGCCGGAATCGCCGCAGGCATTGGCGCGCTGATTGGGGCCTGGGGACGCGGCCGGGCGAAGGAAAAGGCCACAGAGATCGAACAAGGTGTGGAGTTTGCTGCCAACGATCTCTACGCGCAGTTCAGAAACTTCGAGACCGATTACCAGTCGGCGCTCGCGGGGATGCAAGCGCTGATCCAGCAAGGCCAGCAGGCGGAACTCGCTTCAGGGACCGGTAAGTGGGGCCAGAAGGGTGCGGAGAATTTGACGCGAGTGATCCAGGACGAGATCACCGCACTGAACAACCTCCAGCGGCAGCGCGAAACCTCAGCCAATGTACTCGGCGGGATGAGCATCCCGGAATTTGCGGTAGGCGGACAAGTACTGGGAGTAGGGAGTGGAGTGCTTGCCATCCTGCATCCGGGGGAATTTGTGATGCAGCGCTCGGCGGTGGACGCTCTGGGCGCGAACTTCCTCGCGGCACTTAACCGCGCGCCACGGTTCGATTCGGGCGGATCGGTAGGGCCGGGGCTTGCCTCGCCCACGGCACTACATATTGGCACGATCAACGTCTATCCCGAGCGCGGGATGTCACGGCGGGAGGCAATGAACATGGTGGTTACCGCAGTGCGTGATGCCCAGGCAGATGGGGCGATTTAGAAAATGGCCGTCACCGACGTCTTCCCACTTACGCCCTCTTACTCGATCCCGCGGAAACTGCGCGACCGCAAGGTCCGCCAGCCGCTCGAGTCGGGGAAGATGTACGTCCGATCGAAGGGCACGGATCAATGGATGTTGGACCTTGTCGGCATCGGACCGTCGGCAGACATGACCACGTTGCTGAATTTTTATGAGGCACAGGCCACCGATATCTTCAAGTTCGAAGACAAGAGCTTTTCGCCGCAGGTGGACCGCATCCTGATGTTTGCCGCGCCACCGGAGTGGGACGAGATCGGTTACGAGCAGTTCGAGTGGAAGTGCACGTTGCTGGAGACGACCTTGGCGTGAAGAGAAATGTTTCACATTAAGGCGCCAAGCAAGGCTTTTTACTCTGAACGGTTGAAAATCTTTGCGACTTTGCGGTTTGGTGTGAGGATTTGAAATATGCCTAGGAAAATGGTTTCAGGCGCTGATTATCCCACCGGCTACCGCGGCCAGGTGATTCGTCTGGCGGAGATCACGACCGACGTCGCCACGCATTACTACGCCGAGGAAGAGACGGACTATGCGGGGAACCACTATTTGCCGGGGCTAATCCTGCCGGAAGCGGTTCATCGTTACCGGTCGCTCCAAGCGGATTCTGCGTCGATCGCTCTGGCCAATACTTCGGCACTCGAGGCGTTACTTTTTGGCGAGAACTGGGACGGGGCGGCAGTGCGCGTCCTCGATTATTTTACCGGGCTCACGGAAGGCCGGACCGATGCCTGCGAACTGATTCGCGGCCTGCTGAATAGCCGCGAGGCAAATGAGCAGTTGATTACCTGGACGATCATCCCGAGTTGGGACCCGCAGGCGGTGGAAGCGCCGGGGCGCGATTTCGCGCGCATCTGTACCGAACGCTTTAAGAGCGATCGCTGCGGCTACACTGGCGCGCTCAGCACCTGCGACAAAACTTGGGCGGCCTGCACCACGCGCGCGCGGACGCACCGCTTCAACGCATTCCTTCAGGTGAACTCCACACTCGAGACGGTTTATCCGCCCAGCAGCGAGCAGTTGGGCGCCGGGCGCGACGGCGGGCGCAAACAGATGGAAGTGATTTGATGGCAATGCCACCATATGACCGGCCCGGCCTGTATCCTCCCGGAAGTGGCGGCCCTGGCCGCCCGTGGGGGACCGGACAAGGGGCCGGGACGCGCCTCCCCACACACAGTGACGTGGCGGCGCTGCAGCTGCTCGAATCGCGCATGGGCAAGCCCATCACGCTTGCCTACGGCCGCCACATGGTGGCTGGCACTCCAGCGTTTCAGCACAAACAGGCGGATGGCTCGACGGTTTTATTTGTGGCCCTCGGGGACGGCGAGTGGGATGGCGCTGAGGTTGCTTGGGTGAACGGCAAAGTCATCAACATTGCCGATACCAGCCTCTACCACTTCCATCCTGGCATTGATGGCGAAGTCGGCACGGAATCGAACCCGGCAGTGCGCAACCAGAAGATTTGCTCGTTCTTCCCGGCGGGGTTCACGCAGACCACCTTTTCGCGGACTTGTTACAGTGCATTCAAACTTGCCCCTGACCCCACTGCTCCGGGGCCGGAATTCGATGTGCGAGGAATCTTCAAAACGCGCCGAGTGCGCATCTTCGACGCCGCCGGCAACCAGACCGGCTATGCCTACTCCGCAAACCCCGCCTGGGAGCTGCTCGACGCCTACATCGCGCTCTACCTCAAGCCCCGCGCCTTGGTGAACGCCCCACTTACCACCGCCGAGAAGGCTCGTATCGATTTCGCCATGTTCAAGACCTCCGCAGATGACTGCGACGTGGACATTGGTGGCGGGGTGAAACGCTTCGAAGGGCACGTCGCGTTCATCGAGAAAACCAACCTGGCGACGATTTTCGACACTCTGAACACCGTCTGCCGGGGATACATCATGGAAGTGGGCGGCAAACTGGGCCTCTACGTGGACAAGCCGCGCGCGTCGATTTTCACCATCACTACCGATATGATTCGCGACTCGAGTTTCGAGATCCCCGCAAAGGACCTCCGGCAGATAACCAACCAGATCACGCTCAAAATCCGCGATACAGAATCCGGCGGCGCCGACCACTCGAAAGATTTCGCCCCTTTTACCGCCATCCACAACGAGGAAGCGCACCAGGACCAGGTTGGCCGGGTGATCCCGAAGGATATGGACCTCGGGGCAAACACCAAAGAGCGTTCCGAACGTTTGGTACTTTACTGGATGAAGCGCTCGCTGCTCAAGGAGCAGGCACATCTATTGGTCACGATGGATGGTGGGCATCTCCTCCCCGGCGACGTGGTTATCGCACCCAAAGACCATAACTTCACCAGCACGCGCGATTGGGAAGTGATCGAGGTGACGGATGAGCCTATTGCCGACTCGAGTGGCCGCGTCCCTGGGAACGCTTTCTTGCGCGAACTCTTCCTCCAGCAGTATGACCCCTCGATCTTCGGCGACGCCGCCGGGGCACAGCAGGGGGTCGAAGGAACCAGCATCCCCGCCGGCACCGCCCCTGCCGCTGCCCCTCTCGAGCCGCCGAACCCACCAACCTGGGTTGCATTCACCGGCGAGAAGGGCATCTTCCACTTCGAGATTGCTGTGGGCGCAGGCGCCCTCGCCACGCTCGAGCATCAAGTCGAGATTGCCTCGGACTCGGGGTTCACTCTAAGCGTTCTGGACCTTGGACTCGGCAGCGCCCTTACCAAGACCCTGCGGTTGCCTCGGGTCACCCGCTATGCACGCGCTCGCTCGCGGTACGCCTCGAGTCCCTGGACGGCATGGGTAAATTGGGGTGCGCCTACGGCGGTGGCGAGTGGGCATCCCGTGGACGAGGCGGTGGGAGGAAGCTTCGATCCTGCAAGCCCATTTATCGATCAGATGCCGGACAGCCCAACCTATATTCGTCCGCCCGATCTCGGCGCAACCGCAGTTGAGAATGGCAATTTCGAGGCTTCCGGAACCATCCTCCCGCCACCCGGCTGGAAGCTTTTCCTCGGAGCGCCGACCCTGTCCTATGAAACCACGACGCAATATTCGGGGACGCGCAGCCTCAAGATTGTTGCCACGGGTCAATCTGGAGTGGCCACCTTGCGAAGATGGCTTTCTCGCGGCGCGCCAGCAGGAGATAAAATCTACATTTCCTGTCAAGCCAAGGTTGACTCGGGCACGGCGGTTCTGCGTGTTAGTTTCCGAGATGCTGCAGGAGGATTGCTTGGGTCTGGTTTTGCATCTACAACCTCGACGAGCTGGGTAACACTTACCGCCTCGGGAGTGGCGCCAACCAATACCGTCTACGCCCAGGTCGAGATCTATTCAAATGCTGCCGGAACGGTCTATTTCGACGAGGTTTTTGCCCGCAAGGTCGTGGACATGGACGCGGAGATGGCGGATGGCACGATCTACGCCCGCACCACACCCAATCAGCGCGACGGTGGCGGGCGCGGCTACAATGCGCTCGACACGCTCTACAAACTCACCACCGGCACGCCCAACAAAACCTCTTCCGAGATCGAGACGGGGGTGGGTCGGGCTTCTTCCGCCATCGACGCAGGCAACGTTGTGGTGGCGGCCGGGTTGGATTTCAGCCGGGCCTACACCGCCAAGCACCTGGACAACGTCCCCGACGGGACCACCTACGCGCGCACTACGCCGAACCAACGTGATGGCGGCTGGCGCGGCTACAATGCGCTCGATTTGGTCTATAAACTCACCACCGGGACGCCCTATAAAACGACTTCTGAGATTGAAACCGGGGTCGGTCGGGCCAGCGCCGCAATTGATGGGAGCAACATTCTAAATGCCGCAGCCCTCGACTGGCAACGCGGCTACACAAACAAGCCACAGGATCTTCACAACCTAATCCTGGGACCGACCGGCGACTCGGGGAGTCAGACAAGTTGGGGCAGCGGAGTGACCGTTGTCGCAGTTTCGGGTCGAGATTGGATTTATGCGCTCAAATTTATCGCGCGGGATAGCTCCGAGGACAACAATTGGTTTCCCGTTCGCGCGGGGGACAAGTACTTTGTCGCGGGTTGGCTTAGCGGTTTGAATGCAAATTATCCCGTCGCGCTGGGTCTGCATTTTCAGGACTCGGCGGGCGGTGGAAATGAGTGGATTCCAGGTGGAAGTGTTGGCGCGGGAGTGGATTGGACTTACGTGACCGGATGGATCACGGTGCCAGCAGGCAAGATCAGGGCCCGTCCATGGCTTCAAATCGACGGGTCCAGCAATTTCGGTTACGGTTTAGCAACCCGGCTTTTTGTTGGCCGATACGAAATTGGCGCGGAAATCACGACCGGCAAAAGTGTGGACATCCTCATCGACGGGACCACCTACGCGCGACCGCTCGCTACGCGGATCTCTTCCGGCAAGCCCTTGATTGACTTCTCCGAGGCGATTCACTTCAACAAGAATCTCGACAACGTGGCGAACACCACCACGCGCAAGGCAGTAGCGGAGGTGGACGCCGCCAATCGCGCCCTGATCGATTTCAGCCAGGCGGGACATACGGCCAAACACCTGGACAACGTGCCGGACGGCTCGACTCGCATGGGGCCAACCATCACCCGAATGAATGCGGCAACTGACACTTCCGGGAATTTGAAGCTGAAAAACATTGCCAAGGCCACCCCAACCACTTCTAGCCCAACGACTACTAGCGACTCATACGTGGACATGCCGGAAATGTCTGTGACCGTCACCACACAGGGAAACAAGATCCTGATCATTTTCAGCGCCTCTTGCAGCCAGAACACCGCAAATGCCGGGGGAAGATTTCAATTGCTCCGCGGGACAACAATCTTACTTACCGATTACGGATTTATCACCCCCGTGGCGACTTCGGTTTTCGGCGTGAGCTTTAATTGGTCTGATGCTCCCGCGGCGGGGACTTATACCTACAAGATTCAATGGGCCCGCGGAAACGCGGCTGGAACGCTAGGCAGTAACAGCCTTTATCGCAATTTGCAAGTTACAGAACTCGGCTAGGAGATTTCGATGATCACTTTGAATGCTCCGCTCATCCTTCCGGCGCCACTCAGCGAGACCCTGGTCAACGCTACCTTGGTGACCGCCAGATTGGATTTACACAATCGGGTGGTTGAGCTCGTATATGCCTACGGCAATTACGCGGCCCAGGATTTCGCGCCCTCTACAAACCTTCCGGGCATCAACGTCAGCATTCACCTATCGACTGGGGCGGTGTATGTGCGCGGAGATTTCAAAGGTTGGGTTGCGCCGAATACGCTCGTGGCGATCCAGCGAACGATTGAGAATTTCGTGAAGGGCTCGGAGACGCTGGCCACGGGCATCACAATCACGTTGCCTAATTCCGATGGCTCGAAGTCGGCGAACACTGCGCAGGTTGCGCTGTTGCCAGGAACTATCAGTTAGGAGCGGCCCAGGCCGAAACTAGAAAGAGAGAGAAGGAGGAAATCGAAATGAAGCAAATTCAAGAGGTAACGCTGGATGGTCGCATGTACCGCGCTACGGTTGTCAACTGCGACAAATGCGGCGGGGAAATCCGCCTGGGGCACGAGGCGTTCCTGGTCCGCCAGATCAGCGTGACGCTGGTTCATGCGGATGGCGCTCGACCCCAGGACGAGATCGTCCACCAGAGCAACGAACCGGCAGGCTGCTTCGAGTACCTATGTCAGACCTGCGGACTTGCGGAAGGCAGACTCGTCCGGCGCTTCGATCCGTCAACCGAGAAGGTGCGCGCCGCACTCGAACGGCAAAAGGAACTCTATCCGGCCATCTTTTCGGCGGCCGTTAATTGATAGGGGCTTTGCCGTTAGACGCAATGATGACCTTCAAAAGGAGCAAACGATGATCGAAAAATTGAAGCGGTGTTTGATTGTTCTGTTCTTGTTGCTTTCTGCCTTCTGCTTACTGCCTACTGTTCTCACCGCCCAACAGCCGACTTCCACGGCGCCGTTGTTCGTTGCCAATTCGCAGTACCTCCAAGGACGCACCTGGGCGGATTACAAGGCCAGCGCCGGCGCCGGACTCGTACTCAATATCGCTGCCGGGACGGCCTATTGCGGCAACCCGCCCGTGCCGGTTTTCTATGCTGGCGGCACGCTGACCCTGACCGCCAGCCAGACGAATTACGTCTATCTCAATCCAGCGGCAATGTGCGCGCCGGCATTCAACATTGCAGGATTTGCAGTGAGCCAGATTCCCCTGGCCAAAGTGGTGACTGGGGCCTCGGCGATCAGCAGCGTTACCGATGTGCGGTCCTGGTTTACCCCTTCCGCCTGCACGATGGATTCAGCGGGGCGGGTCATCTGCAGGCCCTTAAACGCGGGGAAGAATATTGCGATGCGCGGCCAGTTTTATTCCTTTAAGAAGGCAAACGCCGTGGCGCGCAACTATATTACGGGAACTGCGTGGACGATCCGAACGTCCGCCGCCGACAACGACTGGCATGGGATCGCCTGGTCCCCGGAACTGGGGCTGTTTGCCGCCGTCGCCGACACCGGCACCGGAAACCGCGTGATGACCTCGCCCGACGGCATCAACTGGACGATCCGAACGTCCGCCGCCGACAACAACTGGTATGCGATCGCCTGGTCCCCGGAACTGAGGCTGTTTGCCGCCGTCGCCTACACCGGCACCGGAAACCGCGTGATGACCTCGCCCGACGGCATCAACTGGACGAGCCGAACCTCCGCCGCCGACAACAGCTGGATGGCGATCGCCTGGTCCCCGGAACTGGGGCTGTTTGCCGCCGTCGCCAGCAGCGGCACCGGGAACCGCGTGATGACCTCGCCCGACGGCATCAACTGGACGATCCAAACGTCCGCCGCCGACAACTCCTGGCGTGCGATCGCGTGGTCCCCGGAACTGGGGCTGTTTGCCGCCGTCGCCTACAGTGGCACCGGGAACCGCGTGATGACCTCGCCCGACGGCATCAACTGGACGATCCGAACGTCCGCCGCCGACAACGACTGGCTTGGGATCGCCTGGTCCCCGGAACTGGGGCTGTTTGCCGCCGTCGCCAACACCGGCAGCGGGAACCGCGTCATGACCTCGCCCGACGGCATCAACTGGACGATCCGAACGTCCGCCGCCGACAACGGCTGGTATGGGATCGCCTGGTCCCCGGAACTGGGGCTGTTTGCCGCCGTCGCCTACAGCGGCACCGGGAACCGCGTGATGACTTGGTATTGCAATCGTGTGTTTTAAGGCGGAGGAACAGCATGACCATCGGCGCGACGCTTTCGACTTGCAGCGCCCAGGATTTCATCTTCGACGGCACGAATGCCTACGCCTTGAGCGCCGGCGTGACGAATATGTGAGCTGTAGCGGCGGTGTCTCACCGTCGCAGTAGCGTCGGCCTTCAGGCCGACAGATTGCTGCAATCTGAAATTATGGTGGCAGGCAAGCAGGCTCTCGCCCTCGGAGGCAGTTGGTGAACAAAGCGGATTGCATCCTGCGTTGGCGCGGCTCGAAGTGCCAACTGGCCCCGGCAATCGTCAAACTGTTTCCGGGGGACTACGAAAAGCTGATTTATGTCGAACCGTTCTGCGGCGGCGCGGCCGTCTATTTCGTCAAACGGCCGTCGCGGTCCGAGGTTCTGAACGATCTAGACGGTGACCTCGTGAACGTCCTATTGACCATCAAGTTCCACCCGCACGAATTGGTCCGCTGTTTGCGCCTGCTGCCCAATTCCCGTGCGCTGTTTGCCGAGGTGCTCGATGCTGGGATGAGATTTTCGAGCATCTTGCGCGCCGCGCGGTTCCTCTATCTCTCGGCGGGGTCGTTCGGAGGCCTAGGCGAGTATTGGGCGCCGGCAGCGCGCCATGGAGGCACTTGGCAACTCGACCGGTTTCGAGGTCGCGTTTGGAGGTGGGCGAAGCGCCTGTCGCGTACGTGCCTCGAGTGCGCGCCGTGGCAGGAGATTGTCGAGAAATACGATTCGCCGCAGGCGCTGTTTTATATCGATCCGCCTTACCCGGAGACCACGGGATATGGGCGGTTGTTTGGCTGGGCGGAATGGCGCGAGCTGCACGCGTGCCTCGAGCACCTGCAAGGGAAGTTTGTCTTGAGCGGGCCAGGGAACGCTCGCATGAAACTCCTCTGGCGCGGCTATCATGAGCGCCTGACGCAGGTCACAAGTTCCCTGGGGACCGACAATGGTCGGGTCCAGAAAGAGTTGTTGGTATGGAACTACTAACGCGGGCCGGTCGTCGCCAGGAATGGCCATGGGGCGCGCATTTGGCCCTGGTTGGGCGGCCAGCGAGTAGTTGGCGATAAGGTAACCTCTCGCCTGGAGGACTTTGAAATTTGGCCGCCTGGATCGCGCCAGGCGGCCCCAGAAAGCCAAACCGCCAGCGCTCGGCTGTGAGGTCTATGACCCAAGTGGATCGGGCTCGCAGCGGGCGCATTTGTGTTTCTCGCCCCCAACCTCCAAACTATTCTCTCCTACCTCCAAACTATTGTCCCCAAAACTCCAAACTATTCTCACCGCTCACACTCCGACAATCTCGTGTCCTTGCTCATCCACTTTATTCTGAACCGGCACTAACCCGCCACGACAAAAGTCCGCGTCTGCTCTGGACCGAGGAGCGCTTG
>Ga0315282_10005451_pt1 | contig 21686 bp, 21 predicted proteins | sample YL17G07_20_MG_FD_203693 | JGI IMG/M metagenome (GOLD analysis project Ga0315282, IMG submission 203693) | Sediment microbial communities from Yellowstone Lake, YNP, Wyoming, USA - YL17G07_20 | ecosystem: Environmental > Aquatic > Freshwater > Lake > Sediment | place: USA: Wyoming | collected... | reverse complement strand
AGACGTAATATCGAAATTGTCCGTGGGTTTTTAGAGTATAACCGCGAATTAGATGATACTTGATAATCGCCCCTATGTGGTTCTAAATATTGCTGTTTCGGCTGATGGTAAAACAGATACCGTCGCGCGACGTGGCGCGTCAATTTCGTCGCCTCACGATCCTCAGCCCACCCTTAAAAATACTTCATGGACCACGCCCGAGAAAATCCTATCAGCGATTCTTTACCTGTGTTCGGATGAGGCGCTGATAATGAATGGGGCGCGCATACCTTTGTATGGCGCTGATTAAGTTTCTATTCGAAATTACGGGGGGGGGTTCGCTTTTTAGAGTATGTGCAGCAAAGTTGCACATACTCTAAAAAGCGGCTCATATACTTAGAACGACGCCTGATAACGTTCAGGACCAGCGCCTGTGCACCGGGAAGGTCGGCAAAGACTCGATCTGGTGCTTATCGAGCTTCAGGAACACGGTATCATTGAGTGTATCACCCATTGCTGAAATGGGGATGATCACATCCTTTTGTCCCCACAGATGTCCTTCTCTCATCAACAAATGGGTAATGTGGCCGTTCTCCGGGTTGACCACGAATTCGTCGACTTTGCCAACATAGCCATCCATTGCCTCTATGCGGGTACCACGGCGCACAGCCAGTTCCCCCGGTGGGATCTGCATATGCTCCACGGGTATTTGTATTGTCATATCAGGAGTCACATAGGGCATATAGTAGTATGATCCCATTCCGTACATTCCACCACCATAATACGTCTCGGGCACCCTCTTTTCGATAAACGTCGTTTTGATAAACGGATCCATCTTCTCCAACTCTGCCTTGCTGCTGCGCAGTTGAATCGTATCGGCTATGGTTTCGGTTACAAGATCAACCGGTACAATATACTCTGTGTTGGGAAACAAATCCTCTTTCACGACCAAATGGGTCACCTGGTCGATAACCGGGTTGATCAGTACGTACACTGAACGCCCACAAACGCCATCTGTACACTCAACTTGAGCGTTTAAAGGAATTTCCATTTTGCACCTCCATAGCAAATCATCCGAACTTTTACATTGATCCATCCTGTAAAGATGGTCTTGCTGCACATCATCATATTATAATTTTTTTTGGAAGGAACTCGATTATGACGCTCACCCAGCCAAATCCAGAAAATTATTCAAGGAGTTGCTAACTGGCTGTAAATATTTTTCTTATGGTTTCCAAAAATGGAGATGGACGGGTGATTTTATCACTTTCCATTTCCTTTGAGCTTAATTTATAAGCCAGGGATAAAATTGCCAGGCTGGCTTCAGATCTGGGAGCAGCTAGGATAATCGGGTAACCCGTATTTAGATTCTGGATAAAAGCATTACCATCGTAAGGGATAGTGGCAGAAATGTCCTTTTTCAAACCTGCCGCGATCTTCTCAAGCGGCAGGGGATGTTCAGGAAAAATATTGTTGACAACCAGCAAGATTTTGGATGGGTCAATGTTGAATTTTTCGAAAATTTGCATGGCATCATAGGCCGCTTTTACTGAAACCAGCTCTGGAGCCAGCAAGAGCAAGATGATATCTGAACGCTCAAGGATGGGAATAACCGGTTCGCTAAAGCGGCTGCCAGCATCAACGATCAGGTAAGCGGAATTGCTCTGTAAAAAAGGCCATATCATGTTAATGGTGGTTGATGTAACCAATTCGCTTTCCTCGAGTGTGGTTGGGGCCGGCAGGAGTTTGATACCCGATTTATGTTTGATCAGCAGCCCGCCGACAACATTATCATCGATAACAGCATCGACTGGCCAATTGGCAAAAGTGGATATTGTGTTTTTGGGTTTCAGGTTAAGAATGAAAGCACAAGCTCCACCCGAGGCAGCCATGTCCCACAGTGTAGATTCAATCCCCCATAACTACGAAAGGGCAACTGCCAGGTTGATCGATACCAGGGTGGTACCTACCCCACCTCTCAGGCTGAAAACAGATATCGTGCGCGCCGCCGACTGGGCAAATGTGCCCTCAGTCGTCTGCGAACGAGAGAGCAGCGCTTTAATCCTCAGCCCTAACTCAGTTGGGCTGACCGTCTTTGGTAAATAGTCATCTGCGCCAGCCTGGAGACCCGCCAGCTTATCGCTGATCTCTTGCTGGCTGGTCAGCATGATGACCGGCGTATGCAATGTGGCGGGTTTTTCCCGCACCTGGTGGATGAAATCATATCCATTCATGTCGGGCATGAGCACATCTGAGATGATTAAATCAGGTACACCCTGGCTTGCTCATCCATTCAAGTGTAGACAGCGGACTGGTGTATGTTGTAACTTTATATCCGAGTCGGACTAATATCGCTTTCAGCTTGAAGAGTGTAATTTCACTGTCTTCAACGACCGGGATGTGTGTATTTTCCATTTTAATGTACCTGCCTTTCGACAATCCCAATTACCTGATTGGCTAAGCAACCATAACGGCCCATTAGGATTTTTCGTGGAAGGCCCCGGATTTGGGGGTTTCATGATACCCCCAAATCCGGGAGTTCACACCACTCTTCAGTGCATACTCTTCAGTACATACTCTTCAGTGCATACTCTTCAGTACATACTCTTCAGTACATACTCTTCAGTACACCCGAAGGGGTGCCCGAAGGGGTGCCCGAAGGGGTGAAAAACTCCAATATTAATAAACCATTATACAGTCGTGCAGTTTAAATATGGCGATGGAGTTCCTTGTTCAAAAAGAGGTTTAAAAAAAGCAAGGGATTTTTCCTCGTGCTCTCCTGATTTTCATGACTTTTACTTATCCCTGGCGGCCCTACGCTTGATTTCAGCAAAATACATTTGGAATTCTTTCGGGTCGATGGTGGATTGAGGTGTAATGGGTAAAATAATGTTAAATAGACGTTCTAATTCGACTATGGTGATCAGCTTTTCTCGCAGCATAAAAATCACATCATCCAGGTCAGTTTCAAATCCGCGACCAATTTTACTGAGGGCAATGCTGTACAGGTCGAAGAGGTAAGCTTCTAGATTGCTGTAGCGGCCGATAAACTGCCGTCTTTGGTAAACATCTGGGGGCAGCGGGATTATTTCAGCAGGGTCAACCAGCTTTAACGCCAGTTTCATTTCAATTGCCAATTGTTTAACTCTACATTCAAAATCAAGCGGATCACCTGATTCCAGGTCAAAACAATAATCGATATCTGCGGTCACGCGCGGGTTGCCGGACAGGCATAAGGCACTGCCTCCTAATAAATACAGCTTAACCAGTCCCGGATATAAATGTCCCAACTTTTCCAGGAAGGTATGCAGCTTTTCCGGAGTTATTGATTCCATTGGGCTTCTAACTCCAGTTGATGCAGCAAATGGCGGGCGACATGATCATACGTGCCAGTCCAATTGGCGATCTTTCCTGAGCGAAGCTGGTGTTCTGCCCCCAGCAACTTGAGATTTTGGTCGGGTGAATTATGAAGCGCAGGGATGAACTCTGAAGAATAACAATCTGGCAGGTCTTGCCAGTTCTGCTGAAGATATTTATACAATTCCTCCCGGTATTTTTGTTGTAAGAAGAGGGCAGCAGTGTAGTAGAGCTTAATCATCCAACGGCACTCTCCGCGTAATTTACGCAGGGCAGCCGGGACGGATTGGCCATATTCAGGATGGACCAGAAAAACTGCGATAATCGCATTGCGGATGCGGCTGTTTGGCTGGCGGACCAGGGCAGCCAGAGTTTCTTCAGGCAGATGAAACAACCAGGGTTGGCTGGGGGTTTGCCGGGAAAGATAGCGCACACCCAGTTGTTCTAACTCAGCAACCAGGGCTTCTTCCCGCTGGCTTTCACGCCTTTTATTTTTCTTGATTGCCAGAGCATCAATACCAGGATACTGCATAAATTAATTATACAATAACCAGTAAAAAGCTATTCAACTACGAAGGCTTCAGCCTGAGCAGTTACCGGGGATTATTTATTTGAAGGCTACATAAGCGGTCATATTCCACAACAGGCGTGGGTCTTGCTGTTTCAAGAGAACATATACTGTGTAGGTGTTGTTGCCGTGCTGCGTCTCCCCCAACACCTTGATGCATTCCACCTCACCCGCCAGTTCCAATCCAGGAATAGCATCGAAATGAACTGTAACCGCCTGGCCTGGAAGGATGCCTACCACATCTGCCTCTTTTAGATCGGTGGTTTCGATCTTCCAGGAGGAAAGGTCACCCAAAACTACCGGCGTAGCAGGACCGGCCATCTGTCCAACTTCCAGGCTGCTGTCAACCAACACGCCGGCAAATGGCGCGGTCAGTTCCAGATCGGTCAGGCTGGCTTTGGCAGCTTCGAGCTGAGCATTGGCATTCGCCAGGCCGGCCTGCGCCAGGGCCTGGTCTTTGGGGTCGGTACCGTTCTTGCGGCGGTCAAACTCAAGCTGGTCATTCTCAACGGCGGCTTTGGCCTTCGCCAGACGGGCATCCGCTTCAGCGATGTGGTTGCTATCTGGCGCACCACTGGCATAGTTAACCTGCCGTTGGAGGTCATCGCGCTGGCGCCGGGCCAGCGCCAGGTTGGCCAGAGCGCGAGCCCGGTCGGTGTTGGTTTCCGATAGATCGGCCACGTTCTTGAAAATATCTTCGGCGTCATCGACTGCATTCTTAGCGATAATGAGCTGCGCTTGCAGCCCTTCCAGGGTGTAATCATTGACGCGGGCGTAGTTTAAGTCGTCACGATGTTTTTGAGCGTCTTTCAACTCGGTCTGGGCCAGGGCCAGGATTGTTTCAGCATCAGCTGCTGCAACCTTGGCCTTTTCATCCAAATTGTCCAGGGCTTGCTGTGCCTGTACCACTCCCAACTCGGCGGCTGCTACGGCAGCCTGAGCTTGTTCACCACCTTCCAGGCGCGCAATCACCTGGCCTTGGGTCACGGGTTGGCCTTCTTTCACCATTACTTCTGCCACTTTGCCAGCAGCAGCGAAGCCCAGTGTCACGCTGCGGGTCGGTACCACTATGCCTTTGACCGCTCCGGCGTTCTCAGAACTCACCGGCGCCGGTTTGGTGGGTATGGCGGTCGCTGCTCCACTGCAGGCACTGAGCAAGATGGCCGCCAGCAGCAGGGTCATTAATTTCAAAGCCATTTGTTCCAAATTCATCCATCTCATCCTGCTCACCTCCCCTCAAAGGTCACGAAGGCCTTCATGTTCCACAGCAGGCGCGGGTCCTGTTGGTCGAGCAGGATGTAAACTGTATAGGTTATATCGCCCTGCTTGTTCTCGCCCAACAGCTTAATGCGGTCGATCTTACCCGCCAGCTTCAGGTCGGGGATGGCGTCAAAAGTTACTGTCACAGGATAGCCGGTATGCAGGCCGGTTACATCCTGCTCGGTCAGGTCAGTGGTTTCAATTTTCCAATGGGAAATATCGCCCATCAGGATTTCGGTCTGTGGGCTGACTGCCTGCCCAACTTCCAGGTCGCTGCTGGCCAGCGTACCGGTAAAGGGAGCTTTTAATTCCAGGTCGGATAGGGCGGTGTGCGCTGCTTCGAGCAGGGCCTGTGCACTGTTTAATGAAGCCTGCGCCAATGCCAGCTTCTCAGGATCGGGACCATTCTTGAGCTTATCGTACGTTGATTGGGCATCGTCCATGGCGGCTTTAGCTTTAGCAACCCTGGCATCAGCTTCTGCTACCTTATTCGACTCGGGACGTTCCATGGCCTTGTTTAGATTATAAAGGGCGTTATCGCGTGCCAAACGCGCGGCTGAAAGTTTACTTAGAGTGTTCGCTTTTGTCAAATCATTATCGGCCCGGTCTTTTACCTGATCATAATCGTCCGAGGCAGTCTTGAAAGCATCCTGGGCGATGATGTAGTTAGCGCTCAGCAGGTCAAGGGTATTCTGCGTCACCTGTTGGTAATCCAGGCTCGTGCGGTCATCCTGGGCACTTTTTAGCTCAATGCGCGCTTTGGCCAGTTTAAGATCGGCGTCTGTTGAACCCAGCCTGGCTTTTTCATTCAAATCGTCCAGCGCCTGCTGTACCGAGAGCACTTGCAGTTCAGCCTGAGAGACGGCTGCTTCAGCACTGGCCGTGCCCTTCAGCCGGGCAATCACCTGGCCTTGCTGCGCAAGTTCGCCCTCTTTGACTGAAACGGTTTCTACGATCCCCGGGTGAGCGAAAGAAAGGTAAGCTTGCTGGTCCGGGACCACCTGCCCTTCGGCCATTGTAGCTGCAAGCGACTTAATGGCTGCCGGGGTGGCGGTTGCTTTTGAGCTGTTTGCCGGTCCTGATGATTTTGCTGCACAGCCTGATGCCAGCATGAAGGTCAGGGCGCCTGTCACTATTAGAAAATAACATCGTATCCGCATAACTACCTCAATTAAATACGAGCTGTAGATCGTCTCTTATAAGAAATAACTGCTGTTAAGAAAAGACAGGCTAATAAGCTAATTTTACTATTATTCATATGCCAGTACTTCGCGAATCGTCAGACGAGCCGCATTACGGGCAGGGATCATGCTGGCTAACACTGCCAGCAGTGTGACCAGCCCAAGCCAGACAAAAAAGCCAGTGGCTTTATATGCCAGGATAGAGGGAGCATCAAATATTGCCTGGCTGATGGTGCCCGAAAGCACATTGCTGATTGGAAAGGATATCAAACTGCCCAATACCCAGGAGATCAACCCGATCAACAGCCCCTCAACGATCACCAGGTTCATGACCATGCGGTCTGAGGCGCCAATCGCACGCATGATGCCAATCTCGCGGGTGCGGTCAAGAACATTCATGCTCATGGTGCCCATCAACCCGATTGCTCCCACCAGCGCGGTCAGTGTCGCCATGAATACCAGGAAAATCGTCAGGGCATTCAATCCACCGGTAGAAGTCTCGATGGCGTATTGACCGGCGGTCACATCACTGATGCTGTAGCCCTTCTGGCGTAGGTAAATTTCGATCTGGCTGCCCAGGAGCTTTTGCTCCTCGATAGTCAGGTTTTTTTGGGTAGACAGGACATGAAATGTTATGGCCTCGTTGGGCTGGCCGAGCAGGTGGGAAAGGTAACCGTAGTCGGTATAAGCCCGGAATCCGACACTTTTACCCGCCAGTTGGAAAAAACCCACCACTAACCAATCTTGCCTGACGCCATTTACCCGCAGGCGCAGCAGGTCACCCACCTTTAAGTTGGGGTAAGCCGAGAGGAAACGTTCGTTGAGCACCACTGCGTTCTGGTCACCGGGTATCAGCCAGCGCCCCTTGATCAGGATAGGGGTGATCTGTTTGCTGTCAGGCGGCACGCCCAGCATTTCAACGGCTTCGCCGGCTTTATCGCCATCCAGCAGCACCTCGCAGCGGGCATATGACCAGCCTTCCAGCTCTTTTACACCCGGGAAGCCAGCCAGTTCCTGCTGGATCAAGGCAGTGCGGTAGGGTTTATCCATGGTCAGGCTGACATCTGCCAGAAAATATCTGGAAATACGTTTGATATAAAGAGTCATGGCTTCCTGTACATTGAAGGTAGCAATGAAAATGCCGCCGCCCAGCGTGAGGGTGAAAAGGGTCAATGCCAGCCGCCCTTTATGGCGAAACGTATTGCGCAGTGAGATCAGCAAGGGACGTGATAGGCCGCGGATCAGGTTGATCTGGCGGTCAAACCAACTGCTTTCGGCTGACTCCTTTGAGCTGATGCCGCTCAAAGCTTCGTGTACATTGATCTGCGAACCATGAATAATCGGCACCAATGCGGCCAACTGGGGTACCAGCAGGGCAATCAAGGCCTGGGCGATGACCATATTGGGTACTACCCGGAAGCTGCCCGTCATGAAATTCAAGCGCGTCGAGAGAAAATCGGCCAGCATATAGCTGATCCGGGCTGCGGATGGCACGGCGATGATGAACGCCAGCAAACCAAAGCAGAAAATCAGTACCATGTAAATGGTGATAATCTGCCAGCGGCGCGCCCCAACGGTTTTCATTACGCCGATCTGGCGCATCTGTTGGGCTAACAGGGTCGAAAGTGTATTGGTAATCAGGAAACCACTCAAGAATACATCCAACAAACCCAGCACCAATAAAACGCCTGAGATAGCCACGATGTAAACCGAGTTAGGATGTTCGTTCTGGAGGCGCACGACGGTCGAGATCACCACGCCGTGGTTATTTTCGATCTCGTCGCTGATGCGGCTGGCTACCTGGCGGATGTAGTCAAGATCGTTGGGATTTTCGGAGACCGTCACGTACAGCATGTTGTAAGTCGTTGGTTCATCCAGCCATTCCAAAGTATGTAATGAAATGTAGCCTTGCAGGGGCGCCACGAAAAAGCCGCCGCCTCCGCCGGCTGAACCAATGGTTTGGTCAAGAACAACTCCACTCAAACTCACCATACGGGTTTTGCCGGAGGCCAGTTCCAATTCCACCGGCTCTCCTAACGATACGCCGATATCAGCAATCTTATGCTGGTCGAGCACGATTTCCCGGTAGGCTGGCGGCCAATTACCCTCTACCAGTTTCGACAGGTTGATCTTATGGTTGTCGAAATCCGGAAAGGCTTGCAGTTGGATGCGGTTCCAGATGCCGGCAGGTGTACGGACCCGTAAACTGACCATGTGCACAGCCTCAGCGTCTTTTACGCCCGACATTTTCCGGATCTTATCCACCACCTGGTCGTTTATGCCAGCAGCAGTTACCTGAATATTGGCTGGATTGACTGCGGTGTAGCCGTTACGCATGTCTTCCAGGATGATGCTGTTAATGCTGACAATGACCCCCAGCGCAAACAATCCGATAGCAATTGAAAGGATCACCAGGCTCGAGCGGATTTTATTGCCCCACAGGTCGGTCAGTACCTTGCGCCAGCGCGGGCGGATCATAATTTACCTCCCGCAGTTTGAGCAAGCGCGGCTCGTTGCGTGGCCAGTTGTCTAAGAACGGCCTGGCCATCATGCGCTTCAGCCAGCCAGCTTTCTAACCCGGCCTGGTTGAGCACTGCCAGTTCTAGCCCGGTATCGGATGACCACATTTCCTCGGGGAGCAAATTTCCTACCTGGAAATCAAAACTGCTGAAGCAGGTGCCGGGTTCCAATGCGGCTTGGGCAAAGGGTGCAGAGGACGAGGCAGGACTCGCCAATGGAAAACCCGCCGGCGCCCCGATACTAGTTGGGGCAGGGTGAATCTCGACTTTACCAACCGTCACCAGGCCCAGTGCAATCTCCTGTGAGCCATCCGGAAAGAGCGGAGCGCCCGCTTCACGGCGCAGTGGTTTCAACCGGCGGGTCAGCGCCAGCATCGAGTGGTGTAAAAGATGAGGCAGGCCCCGCACCACACTGGGGTGTACCAGCTCGCCATCTGAAAGCACCAGGGTACGCTCGGCGTGTTGAGCTACGCTGTCTTCGTGGGTTACCACCAGGATTGTCTTTCCCTGTTCTACCAACCGGTCGAATATCTGTAAGACCATCTCGGCCGTCTGAGTATCCAGGTTGCCGGTAGGTTCATCGGCGATCAAGATCGGCGGGTCGTTGGCCATGGCGCGGGCGATGGCGGCGCACTGCTGCTGGCCTCCTGAAACGGCTTCTGGCAATTTATAGATGAAATCTTCCAACCCGACCGAACGCAGCAAATCCCTGGCGCGTGTCAAACGCTCGTCCTGGCCGTACATATTGCAGAAATCCATTGGCAGCATGGTGTTTTCCAACAGTGATAGCATTGGCAGCAGTTGAAAAAACTGAAAAACGATCCCCAGGTTACGCCCACGCCAAACTGAAAGCTGGCCCTCACTCATTTTAAGTAGTACAGACTCGCCTATGCGTACTTCGCCAGCGCTGGGATGGTCAATGCCGGTGATCATATTAAGCAGGGTCGATTTTCCACTGCCCGACTTGCCGATGATGCTGACGAATTCGCCAGGATAGAAACAGGCGTTGATATTTTTAAGCGCCGGGAAATCTCCGGCAGGTGTCTTATAAACCTTGGAGATGTCATCCAGTTCGATCAGGGCCGGCTCGCCGCTGCAATGCTCGGAGAATAAAGCCGGTTTCACCCTCAGCATTACCCCCAGCCCTTCGGGTGCTTCGAGGGTCATTGCCCCTCCCGGCTGTGCTCACCGGTTAGATGGCCGTCCGTGATCGAAAGAACGCGGTTAGCGCGCTGCGCAGCGGTGGCATCATGCGTCACCATTACAATGGTTCTACCTTGTGCTACCAGCTTGTCGAAGATATCGAGGATGGTTTCAGCGGTGATTGAATCAAGCCGGCCAGTCGGTTCATCTGCCACGATGATGGGCGGGTCGTTAGCCAGTGCCCGGGCGATAGCCACGCGCTGCTGCTGTCCACCAGAGATGGTGCTGGGCAGTTTATAAATTTGGTCTTCCAACTCGACCATCCGCAGCAGCTCAGTCGCACGCTCACGACTGCGGCGCGGCCGGTATAATCCGCAGAAATCCATCGGCAGCATCACATTCTCGAGCAAGGTGAGCATCGGCATCAGCTCAAAGGACTGGTAAATCACACCCAGGTTGAGCCCACGCCACAGGGCAAGCTGGTCCTCGTTCATGCTGTGAACGTTGACGCCGTTTACGATCACATCACCGTTGCTGAGAGAGTCGATCCCGGTGATCATGTTGATCAGGGTAGTCTTGCCAGCGCCTGATTTACCCACAATGCATACAAACTCGCCTGGGTAAATGCAGGCATCGATATTTTTCAATGCCATGAACTCACCGGCTGCTGTTTTGTAGGCTTTGACTACATTACACATCTCTATCAATGGCTGCCCTGGTCTGGGGACAGCCAGGGGAATTACTGCTTGTTGAGACATTAAACCGCTCTCTTATCCATTAAGGGCGTCGCGTAACATCCTGCTAAGGTGGGGACGCTAAAAGAAGTTTTTATTCGTTGTAAAATCTTCTTAGGGGAAGGTTTTTTGTGCTATAATAAACACTTCATTCATAATTGAACAATCTGTTCATCTGGATTATACTGGCTTCTCGAGGACTGTCAACCACCAATTCAAATGCCCTGTCAAATATTGTACAGATGTTCATGAAAATCCCCGTTTTGTGGGGAGAGAGGTGCTCATGCAAGAAAAGAAATCCGACCGCCGTATCAGCCGTACCCGGCGCATGCTAAAGGATGCCCTGCTCAGCCTGATCCTGGAAAAAGGTTACGACGCGGTCACTGTTGAAGATATCACTGAACGGGCCAATCTGGGGCGGACTACCTTCTACCTGCATTACAAAGATAAAGAAGACTTGCTGTTGGAGAGTATCGAGACCATCGCCAACGAACTGGTGGAGCACATTTCTCAATCCAACCTGCTTCCGGTCGCCACCGACAGCGGACCACAACCTTCTGAACGCTATATGCCAGCAATCCAGCTTGTGTTCCGGCATGCCGGGGAGAATGCAGTACTTTACCGCATCATCCTGCGCGGAGAGGGAGCGGTGTTGGCTTCGGAGCGCATCCGCTCGATCATCAATGCGACTGCCAGCCAGATTATGCAGGCTCGTATGAGAGAAAACCCTCCAGACGTTCAGCCGCTCATCCCGCTGGAAGTGTTATCCAATTATTTTGCAGCTTCGCTGCTCGGCCTGGTGACGTGGTGGCTGGAAAGCAATATGCCCTATCCACCTGTGCAGATGGCCGATATCTTCCGTCGTTTGTTTTTCGATGGCATCCAGGGGGCAACCAGGAGTAAGAATTGATTTGAAATACTGTTATAATGGCTCATCGGGATTTACCGTGGAAGGCTCAGGATTTTGGGGTGTGAGCGTACGTACGAACGCTCACACCCCCCAATCCGAGAGTACACCACGGAAATTTCCAAAGAACCGTTATAATCCCTATTCTACTGTTAGTCAAATTTCCCCAGGTATTCAATGTATATGGAGAGAATATGCTTCAGAGGAGCCCCTTTCTTAGATTCCTATTGGTTACCAGCCTGATTGTTGGGATTTTATCGGAAGGCTGTGCAGGCAAGACCAGCCAGGCACCGCAATCGGCTCAACAGCAGCCTACCCCAACTCCAATTCCCCAGGAGGTTGCCCCGCGTAAACCAACTTACCCGGTACAGCGGGGTGATATTTCAAAAGAAGTAAAGCTCAGCGGGCGCATCGTTCCTGTCGTCGAGACAGAACTCTATTTCCACCAGCCTGGCCGGATTGATAAAGTTTTAGTGAAAAAGAACGATACTGTGAAAAAAGACCAACTCCTGGCCCAATATGAGACGGGTGGTGAGGAATATGAACTGGAACGCGCCCGGGTAAACCTGGAAATGGCGCAGATAGACCTGCAGTTGACCGATATGAATACCTCAAAATGGGCCGCTGATTACAAGCTGATCATGGAACTTAAAAAGCGCCAGGTGGAATTAGCCCAGATTAACGTTGATGAGATCAATAACAAGATCGAAGGTATGCGAGTGGTGGCGCCCTTTGATGGCACAGTCCTTGTCCTGACCATCGACGACGGTTCTTTGGTTGAGGCTTACAACCCGGTAGCGGTTGTCGCTGATTTGAGCAAACTGGAATTATCCATTGATCCCCAGGGAACGAATTTTGATAGACTGGCAAAGGATATGACTGCTACTATTGAAATGATCAATAAACCTGGCACGGTGTTGCATGGTGTAATCCGGCGTTTACCCTATACGACCAGCAACCCCAACCTGGCAGACCACGATCGAACCTTGCGCATAAGCCTGGCAGAGGACCCGATTTCAGCTGGTTATCAGCTGGATGACCTTGTGCGTGCGACGGTGGTGCTGGAAAGTAAGAAAGGGATCTTGTGGCTGCCGCCTCAAGCAATTCGCACCTTTGAAGGTCGAACGTTTGTGGTGGTGCAGGATGGCCAGGGTCAGCGCAGGGTGGATGTCGTATTAGGCATTCAGGCTGAAGACAAGGTTGAGATTGTAAGCGGTCTGGAAGAGGGTCAGGTAGCCATTGCCCCTTAGAGTCTTATGAAACTTAAAGGTACCTACCTCCGTTTTATATCAATTCTGATCGTAGCTATCAAACGCTGCCTTTCGCAGCGGGGGTTGACACTGGCCGCTTCGCTGGGGATCGTGGTAGCAGTGGGTCTGGCGATGAGCATCCCGATTTATGCGGATGCGGTTTACCAACGCCTGCTGAATGAACAAATGACCCCACAAGGCGCGGAAGCATACGTATTCCAACGCCCACCGCTTACCTTTATGTTCGAGTACCCGGGCTCCTGGGAAGGTGTGCTGGATTGGGAGAAAATCCGTCCGGTCGATACATATCTGAGCACTAAAGCTGGCATTGATCTGGGTTTACCGGTTAAGGTAATGGTACGTTTTTTCAAGACCAGCAGTTTCAAGGTATTTCCTGCCAACAATGCAAGCTACCCCGATGTCAGAGAGCCGCTCAATTGGGTTAATTTTGGCACTGCCAGCGACTTGAGCAATCACATCACCCTGACGGAAGGAAAAATGCCCCAACCGCAGGCTGATCCGAACGCTGCTCCGATTGAAGTGCTGGTCGGTGAAACCTTTGCCACTGAGATGGGTACCCAGGCTGGCGAGGATTACCTGGTGTTTGCCCCTGGAGCAAGCACCGATGGCAAATCAAATGTACAATTCCCTGTCAGAGTGGTTGGCATCTGGAAGCCTACAGACCCGAGTGAAGACTACTGGTTTTACAGCCCGGCATCGTTGGAAGAAATGTTGATCGTGCCCGAGGAAACCTTTGTAAACCGGGTCACACCTTACCTGAAGGGGGGCGTCGAGCTAGGGTTGTGGTACCTGGTTATGCAAGGCAAGGGCATTTTGCATTCCGACAGCAGTGCTTTTCTAAGCCGGATTGGATTGGTGCAGCGCACCGCCAGCAATCTGTTACCAAAAATTCGCCTGGCCCTTTCCCCGGTGGACGTGCTGGTCACGTACCAACGCGCATCCAAGGAATTGACTTTCCTGTTGTATGCTTACTGTATCCCCATCCTGTTGATGATCCTGGCTTTTATCGGGCTGGTAGCCGGAATGGCAGCTTCACAGCGACGCGGCGAGATTGCTATCCTGCGCAGCCGGGGAGCCACCCTGGCGCAGATTATGGGGATCGAGGCGATACAGGCTTTACTGATCGGTTTGCTGGGCTTGGGTGTTGGGATTCCGCTCAGTCTGGGGATTGCTGCTTTGCTTGGCAAAGCCCGGAGTTTCCTGGATTTCAGCGCCGCAGCTGGACTGGATGTAGGCCTGACCACTGCGGCCTGGGAGTTTGGCCTGGTTACAGTAGCCCTGGCGGTGTTGGCCCAGCTCATCCCGGCCTTGAGTTCGGCTCGTTTAACAATTGTGACTTATAAACAGGACCGGGCACGCCAGTTAGCCCCACCCTGGTGGCAGCGAGCCTGGTTGGATATTTTACTACTGATCCCGGCCGCCTACGGATTCTATCTGCTGCGGCGCCAGGGAAGCCTGACGCTGCCCTTGCCTGGCAATACGTCTTTGGCTGACCCATTCCAGAACCCACTGCTGCTGCTGGTGCCTTCATTGGGCATCTTTGCGTTGACGCTGCTGGTTTTGCGCCTGCTGCCGTTTTTTATCCGTTTTGCTGCCTGGCTTCTGGCGCAAACGCGCAGCATCGGCATCTTGATGGCCGCGCGCTACCTGGCCCGTTCACCCGGGCTTTATAACGCGCCATTGATCTTATTAGTGCTCACCCTCAGCCTTTCGACATTTACTGCCAGCCTGGCCCAAACACTTGACCACCATCTGACCGACCAGGTTTATTATAAAACGGGGGCCGATTTGCAGATTGTAGAACTCGGAGAAGGCAACAATACCAGCGCCGCCCCGCCTGGAACGGGTGCGGCTAAACCACAAGCAACAGACCAACCAACGGCTGCAACCCAAACAGTTCAATGGCGCTTCTTACCAGTGAGTGAACATCTGAAGGTGCCAGGAGTAGTGGGGGCGACCCGCGTTGGGCGATTCACTGTCCAGGTCGATACCGGTAAAGGATCGGTCGCTGGGGTTTTCATGGGGATCGACCGCCTGGATTTCCCCAAAGTAGCTTTCTGGCGCTGGGACTTTGCTCCCCAACCCTTAGGAGCTTTGATGAATGACCTGGCGCTGGTGCCGGATGGCGTGCTGGTGCCGCGCAGTTTTATGGCGAAATATGGCCTCAATGTGGGAGACCTTATCCAGGGCAGTCTCATGACTTATGGACAGAGCACCGATATGAGCCTGACGATTGCAGGTGGATTTGACCTGTTCCCTTCCTGGTATCCCGATGATGGTGTCCTGTTGGTCGGTAGCCTGGACCATGTTTTTGAACAAATTGGCAGTGAAGTTCCTTATAACGTCTGGTTAAAAACGAATCCCGGGGTAGATTTCACGACAGTGACGAAGGGAATCAATGACTTATATAAACACCTGATCAATTGGGATGCGGCTCCAACGGCGATTGCGACCGAGCAAAATCGACCGTCACGCCAGGGTTTATTTGGCGTGCTTTCGGTGGGCTTCACCGCATCTGCCGTGCTGACCGTACTCGGTTTCCTGCTTTATGCGATATTTTCATTCCGCCGGCGGTTTATCGAAATGGGCATGCTGCGGGCGGTAGGTCTCTCGGCTTTTCAAATGATGGTACTGCTGGCATCTGAGCTGGCCTTTCTCATTTTTATTGGCCTGGCAACTGGTACCGGGCTGGGTATCTGGGTCAGCAACTTCTTCATCCCATATTTACAAATTGGGACGGGCGCAGCTGCTTATATTCCACCCTACCTGGTGCAGATCGATTGGTCGGCAGTGGCCCGCATCTACGTCTTGTTTGGGATGATCTTCGTGGCCGCGCTGGGCGCCCTGGGAGTCTTGCTGCTCCGTATGAAGATTTTCCAGGCGGTGAAATTGGGCGAAACGGTGTAAGGATGGCACAAAACTCATTTATTTCGTGTGATGGCCTGGTCAAGATTTATAAAATTGCCGACCTCGAGGTGGTGGCGCTGCAGGGCCTGGACCTGGAGGTGCCGCGGGGTGAGCTATTAGGTATTGTGGGGGTGAGCGGCAGCGGCAAATCTACCCTGATGAACATCCTGGGTGGCATGGACCGGCCTTCAGCCGGTAAGGTTACGGTAGATGGCAGTGACCTGCTGAAAATGTCGGACAGCGACCACAGCCGTTACCGGCGCAGCAAGGTCGGTTTTGTCTGGCAGCAGGGGGCACGCAACCTGATCCCTTATTTGAGCGCACTGGAAAATGTAGAGCTGCCCATGACACTGGCGGGTACCACCACGGATAAACACCGCCGCTCCCTCGAATTGCTGGATGTGGTTGGGTTGTCTGAACGGACCAGCCACCACCTGATCGAGCTTTCAGGCGGCGAGCAGCAGCGGGTAGCGATTGCAGTAGCGCTGGCCAATGAGCCGGTTTTGCTGTTGGCGGATGAACCCACAGGCGAGGTTGATACTACGACGGCGGCTGGAATCTTTAAAGTGTTTCAAGACCTGAACCAGCATTTGGGTTTAACAATATTGATCGTCAGCCACGATCAAGGCATTTCCCGCTACGTCAACCGGGTGGTGGCTATCCGGGATGGCAAGACTTCCAGTGAGACGGTGCGCCAGTCGACGGTTATGTTGAACGGGGCAGCTCTGTCAGCAAAACCGGAGCACGCCGCGGATGAAGTTTATGAAGAGCTGGTGGTGCTGGATTCAGCCGGACGTTTACAGGTGCCGCGCGATTACTTGCAGCACCATAATATCAAAGATCGGGCCAGGCTCGAGGTAACCGCAGACGGAATCTTGATCCGGGCGGTGACGGTCAATAATGGCCAGGCCGTCGCCAGTCCTCACAAAAACGGGGATTTCCATGAAGAGGCGGTTGATGTTGGAACTGGCAAAGCAGCCGGCGGCCTGCGCGGCTGGTGGCAGTGGGTGCGCGGAAAAAAGGATGTCCAGTGACCAACTCTGATGAAACCAACCCGGATGGATGGGCCATCGAAACCCAGGATGTCTGGCGCATTTACCAGCTAGGCATTCGTGAAGTGCCGGCGCTGCGCGGTATCAACCTGCAGGTGCCCAAGGGGCATTTCATGGTTTTAAAGGGTCGTTCGGGCAGCGGTAAAACTACCTTGTTGAACTGTATCGGCGGGTTGGACCAGCCGACGCAGGGTAAAATTATGGTGTTCGGTACCGACCTGGCCATGCTGGATGAGAACCATTTGACCCGCTGGCGCAGCCACGAGGTGGGCTTTGTTTTCCAATCTTTCGGTCTGCTGCCGACGCTTTCGGCGTTTGAAAACGTCGAGCTGATGCAGCGAATCGCCGGTAAGGCTGCCCGTGAACGACGTGAGCGCGCCTGCCAATGCCTGGAGTTGGTGGGTTTAACCAAGTGGCAGAAGCACCGCCCCTATGAAATGTCCGGTGGTCAGCAGCAGCGGGTGGCGATTGCCCGCGCTCTGGCCAACCAACCCCATCTGATCCTGGCGGATGAACCGACCGGCGAGCTCGACAGCACTACCGCCCGCGAGATCCTGTCCATTTTCCGGCGAATTGTTAATGAAGAAAAGGTCACCCTGCTGGTTGCCTCGCACGACCCGCTGCTGGATGACTATGCTGACGATGTTGTCCGTTTGAAAGATGGGCAGATTGCCGAGTAGGTTACCGAGCAGGTTGGATTGAGGGCGTTTCGCCCGAAACCCAACGATAACCTCGTGAAATATTAGGTGTCGGATTACCTCGACCCAACCTGCTTTGATGTGACTGGGTGGGAATTTTATGTATGTTGCGGAAAGGAACCGGATAGATTGGGTTGTGTTTTTAATAATCGTGTATAATTTTTAATGGGTAATTTAAAAGGGGAAAAGGCGCGCGTTGGATGCGCCGGTCGCTTCTAGTCCAGGGAAGGCAACCATTCATGGAAAAGCTGCAGGCATTGATCATCGATGTCGCCGAGCGCGCCCTGGAAACCGCGAAAATATCCGGCCAGGCGAGTGTGTGCATTGTAGAGGAAAAACCGGTCAGTCCAAACAATCCTCTGTAGGTAGAAAATAAAATGAAATTAATAATCATAAGTTCGAGCCCGAATAAAGACGGGCTGACGGCAGCCTGTGCAGCAGCCGCCAGGGACGGTGTCGTTAAAGCCGGCGGAGAAGTAGAGATGGTGAGTTTAAACGACTTGCATGTCGGCATGTGCCAGGCCTGCGATAATGGCTGGGGCACCTGCCATGAACACCACGAATGCCAGGTGCTGGATGATTTTCAAGATTTGCACCAGCGGACCTGCGCCGCCGATGGGTTGGTGCTGGTCACCCCGGTTTATTGGGGAGAGATGAGCGAATCGGCCAAGGCTTTTACCGACCGGCTGCGGCGCTGCGAAGCCACCCGGGATGATGAATCAGCCTTGCGAGGAAAACCGGTGCTGGCGGTGGCAGCCGCCGGCGGCAGCGGGGGTGGCATGATCACCTGTCTGGCCAGCATGGAACGCTGGATCCAGCACGTGCGGGCGCGCACCTTTGACCTGCTGCCGGTCAACCGTTGGAGCCGGCAGTATAAACTGGAAACGATCCGGGCAGCGGCTGAGGCGCTGGCGCTGGAACTGAAGTAACCTGTGTTCATCTTTTTCTTACTGCTGACCATCCTTTTTGGCCTGGCGCTGGTCGCCGGGTTTGTGTGGGGGTTGATCGTACGCGGCAAGACCACCAAACACAGCGGGCGTGAAGTTGGAGCTGATCTGATGGCGGAAAAGATGGACGCTGCCACGCTGGGGACGGGAAAGAAACCGCTTGCCGGGCGCACCTGGTTCCGGGGCAAAGGCGTCGAGGTCGACCGCGAGGCCGAATATTCATACAGTGAAATCAAAAAGATGCTGGGAGAAGGGCGTTTTCTCGAAGCGCTGCCGGCGCTGCTGGGGATGGCGGGCATCGTTGGATTGACCTTCTTCCTGGGTTTGACACTTCTTACCGGGCGGGCAACCCTGATCCCAGGCTTGATCTTGCTGGCATTCAGTGTTTATGCCGCTTACCTGATCTTAGCCGGCTTTATCAAGGATGAAAACTGACGAGGAGCTGTTCGATGCCAGCCATCTCCGCCCGCTGGCTTCAATGAACCGGAGACAGGTAATCGCCTTACCCGGCGTCGAGGCGGAAGCGGTTGGTAAAACCGGGTATGAGCTGCTGTCAAAGTGGGCATTGATCGCGTTGATCCAACCTTATATGCGGGGATTGGGTCTTGGTGGCATACAACCGGGAGAGTTGCCCCAGCATTTGCATACGCTGCTGGAAACCCAGGACTAACCGAAGCGCACGATCGCTGAGGCGATTGCGAAACGATATGGGCGGCGGCTGGGCTGTCTGATTGCCTCGATCCTGCTTTCACCCAATGGCCTCACCTCACCGCTAGAGCCATGGGAAGCAGCGTATTTGGATTATTGGAAGATGGAAGTCAGGGAGTTCGTATTGGGGGGTGGGTTATACAATGGCAGGTTCGGCAAATATATCCGGCCGGTAGTCGAAAGTGTTCTGGTGCAATGTGGTATAACGGATCGCCGGGTGAGCGTGTCTGAATATCCATCCTACCTGCCTTTAATTGGGGCAGCGCGCAGTATTCCATGGGAATTGCAGGGTGCAGCAGTCGTGGTAGATTTTGGCAGCACACGCGCCAAAAGAGGCATCGCATTTTTCGATGAGGATAACACCCTGAGCAGGCTGCAAATCCTCCCAACCAAAGACATCACAGATCTGACAGGCCCTGGAAAAACCACCGAACTGGCGGCAGCCATGATTAATCTGATCACAGATGACATTAACCAAGTGAGTCAAGGTGCACCGCTCGTTCCAAAAATCATGTGCAGCATGGCCGCTTATGTCGAAGGTGGCGAGCCGGCGAAGATCAACCGGGGAGCTTACACCTCATTGAACCAGCTTTCCCCGCGGATTGCGGATTGGTTTTCCGAGCGCATCAGCCAGGCGGCTGGCGTGAAGGTGGTGGTTGAATTCGTACACGACTGCGACGTGGCTGCCTGCGCCCTGGCCGGGCGGCCGCGCAGCGCCATACTCATGCCGGGTTCAGCATTGGGGGTTGGATTCGCGCCGCCAGGCGATCATTACCGGCCCATCGCCGGTGATTTTGCCCTGCGGTTGAGCGCTTGCAACGTCGCCCGGATTTCACCTTTCGGTTGCCGTTATGACGCTTATCACTTGTTCTGGGTAGGTGTTCCAATCAGGTTCGAGCCGGCCTGCCAGAAGTTTATTTCACGGTTCTCGGGAGCATATGGGTGGAAGAAAAGCATTCGTACGGGGTGGTAGCCCGGTTCGTTGATCCAAACCGTGACCATAATACGATTGGGCAGGCGTACATGTGTATCATAGCAGCCGTTAGCGTTGGTCGGGCCAAGCACCTGGAGGGCATCTGAAAGTCCCATTTGCAGCAGGAGGGTTACTCCGGGAATGGGGTTGCCCTGGGCATCGGTCACACAACCGTAGATGCGGTTCTGGTCGTCGCTTGCAGGGGGCGTGATTGTACCCCAATAGGAATAAAAATCGTACTTCCATTCGGTGACGCCCGCTTCAGCTTTCCAGTCATAATAAATCGGTTCAAAGTGATCCTCGGCTGATACCGCCCGCAGACGGAGTTGGTCGCCGGGCTGTAAATCGGTGGGTAGATCGATTTGATAGGATCCGTCGACCATGCTCGCCACGGACGACTGCTGGCTGCCGTTGACCTCCAAAATCACCTGGGCCGCGCCTACCCCAACAGGTTCGGCGCCGGGGAAAAGGCGGTAGACATAGCCAGAGAGGAAGGCGCCCGCAGATGGCGGGGTAGGGGTTGTTTTCAACGATCGGGGCGTGCGGGTGGACAGCTGCTGTTGGCTGGTTTGAGTGGGTGTGAGGGTGGACTGCATTGGTGTAGGAGTAGACGGCCTTGGTGTTGGAGTGATCAGCGTCGGCGTGGGTTGGGGAGTGGGGGTGGTCGTCTGCTGGGTGATGTCCGGGCCAGAGGCGACAAAGACCACGCGGTGGATACGCAGCAGGCCCGTGGGTGTCCAACGGTCATCCTGCGGTTGGAAGCTGGTCGTGCCCAACTCGGCCCAGACGCGTACTTCTGCGCCTTCGGGAACAAGTAGTGACCCCATATACAATCCAAGGTTATTACTGGTTCCGAGCATAACCGGAAAATGCCCTGCCAACTGGGCGTAAATTGACGCACCGCTCAAGGGCTGGAGCAAGGCGTTGGAAGGCCGGTACACCATACCCCACAGCGTGGCAGAATGGCTCTGAATGTTTTCGTCTGTGGACTGATCCGTCTGCCCGGTAAAGGCAGCAGACAGTATATAAGGTTGGTCAGACGCCTGGTTGGAGTAACTTTCCAGGCGTAAATAATATTCGCTCCCGGCTTCAAGCGGCTGTTCGAGACTGAGCGGTTGCCCCGGCGCGCTCCAATCTGTACTGACCTTGAGGATGCGGTGGGCAGTGTATAGCTGCATGCGGGTGCGAATTTCCGGCGGCGCCTGAAGATTAAACACAACCGGAGTTCCATCCTGAGTCTGCGGTGCGATCAGACGGTAAAAATCCTGGCGCCCGGAAGCCTTTTCCCAAAAATAACCCTGCACCGGGCCACTGGGCAGATCCCACACGTCCGCCGAGTTCATGGTGTCGTTCGGTTCCCCCGCATCTGGGATCGTTTCGACATGCAGGCGGTAAGGTTGTAAAGAGTAATTTCTTACATCAGGCGCGTTGACCCAAATATAGAAAACCTCACCCGGGTTGGCATCCACGGTAATTGAAAGA
>Ga0315282_10005450_pt1 | contig 21688 bp, 17 predicted proteins | sample YL17G07_20_MG_FD_203693 | JGI IMG/M metagenome (GOLD analysis project Ga0315282, IMG submission 203693) | Sediment microbial communities from Yellowstone Lake, YNP, Wyoming, USA - YL17G07_20 | ecosystem: Environmental > Aquatic > Freshwater > Lake > Sediment | place: USA: Wyoming | collected... | reverse complement strand
CTTTTTGAGAGGTCGCTTCGGCGCTTGGTTTCGTCACCCACTGAAGTATGGGACAATGTAAGGAGAACATCAGATGAAAATTATTCAAGATGCGTCTTGCCACAGCGCAGCCTTTCATGGATAAACCTTCGTAGTGTAATCGTAACGCCTGATGCGCGCTGCGTCAATATAAGAATTTCGCCACACAGGCGCGGCGCCTAAAAGTCCACCACGCCTGCCGGCGTGGTGCTTCCGGCAACTTCCAATTTGGGGGGCGATAGACCTTCGGGTTAGATTTTTTTTTGTGTCAGATTGACAAGAGGGTGAGTGAAGATTATAATAGAGCGTTTACTGGCATTCTTCTAACCACGAAAACACTACTGGTAATTCTTTGGGAGGATTGAAGAAATGGCGAAGAAGCAGTTGGTGTTTGACACGCAGGCGAGGGAGAAACTGAGGTTGGGCGTTTCAAAGTTATCTCAGGCTGTCAAGGTGACGCTCGGTCCCAAGGGCAGGAACGCTGTACTTGATAAGGGCTGGGGAAGTCCGACAGTTACAAAAGACGGCGTCAGCGTGGCGAAAGAGGTTGAACTTGAGGACAAGTATGAGAATCTTGGCGCGCAACTGGTGAAAGAGGTTGCCTCAAAGACCTCAGATGTTGCAGGCGATGGCACCACGACCGCGACTATTCTGGCGGAAGCAATATTTGTTGAGGGTCTCAAGAATGTTGCCGCCGGAGCAGACCAGATGTCGCTCTCAAGAGGCGTGAACACAGCGGTTGAGAAAGTGGTTGAGCATCTCAAAAAAGCGAGCCGACCAGTGGAAGGCAAAAAGGAGATTATGCAAGTCGGCACTATCGCGGCAAACGGAGATGCGGAAATAGGAAAACTGCTCGCCGAAGCGATGGATAAAGTTGGGAAAGACGGAGTAATCACTGTTGAGGAAGGGAAGTCGCTTACGACAGAGTTGAAGGTAGTTGAGGGAATGCAGTTTGACCGCGGGTATTTGTCGCCTTACTTTATTACGAATCCCGACGCAATGGAAGTGGTCTTAGAGGAGCCGTTTATTCTGATTTACGAGGAGAAGATTTCAAACATAAAGAAACTGATACCGCTTCTTGAGAAGATTTCCAAGGCTGGCAAGCCGCTTCTTGTCATAGCGGAGGAAGTTGAGGGCGAGGCTTTGGCGACGCTCGTCGTGAACAAGTTGCGCGGCATTCTTCCCTGCGCCGCTGTAAAAGCGCCTGGATACGGCGACAGAAGGAAGGCTATGCTTGATGACATAGCGATTTTGACCGGCGGGCGCGCCATATTCAAAGACCTCGGAATAGAACTGGATTCTATCCAGATAAAAGACTTAGGGCGCGCAAAGAAAGTGACAATAACAAGCGAGAACACGACGATTGTTGAAGGCGCAGGCTCCGCAGGTGATATCAGTGCGAGAGTCAAGCAGATAAGGAAAGAGACTGAAGATACAGATTCGGACTATGACAGGGAAAAGTTGCAGGAGAGGCTGGCGAAACTGGCGGGCGGGGTGGCTCAGATAAGTGTCGGCGCAGCGACAGAGACTGAGATGAAGGAGCGCAAAGCCAGAATAGAGGATGCACTTCACGCGACCCGCGCAGCGGTTGAAGAGGGGATACTGCCCGGCGGCGGGGTCGCGCTCCTTCGCGCAATATCAGCGCTTGACAAACTGAAACTTGAGGGGGATGAGAACGTCGGAGTTGATATAGTCCGGAGAGCGCTTTCTGCGCCGGCAAAGCAGTTGGTGAAGAACGCTGGCTACGAAGGGGCAGTGGTGGTGAAAAAGATTCTCGCGTCCAAAGATGAAGGGTTCGGCTTTGACGCGGATAAGGGCGAATACGTCAATATGTTTGAAGCAGGCATTATTGACCCGAGGAAAGTTGTGCGGCACGCTCTGATAAACGCTGCAAGCGTCGCTTCTTTGCTTCTGACTACAGAAGCGCTTATTACAGAGATGCCGAAAGAGGAAGAGGAGAAGATGCCGCCTATGCCGCCTGGTGGCGGAATGGGGGGAATGTATTAGAAAAGTAAAAAGTCAAAAGTAAAAAGTAAGAAGCAAGCCCCGCACGCAAGTAGCGGGGGAAGTTAGAAGGCAAAAGGAAAAGGCAAAATCGGGAGGTGGATATGGCTTTGAAACTGAGACCATTGGACGACCACGTTGTGGTGAAACCTTTAGAATCTGTTGAGAAGACGGAAGGCGGGATAGTTCTTCCTGACACAGCGAAAGAGAAGCCGCAGAAAGGCAAAGTGATTGCGGTCGGACCCGGCAGACTGCTCAAAGATGGCAAGCGTCTTACGCCATCGGTCAGCGTCGGAGATACTGTTCTCTTCGGCAAATACTCAGGAACAGAATTGAAGATTGAAGGAGAAGAACTGAATATTATGCGGGAAAGCGATATTTTAGGAAAACTGATAGAGGAGAAACTGGAAAAAGCGAAAAAGTGAAAATCCCGCTGCAAGTAAATTACACAGAGTTTCAGGAATAACCTATTCTAATAAGGAGGCACCTATGCAGGCGAAGCAGTTGTTATACGGTGAGGAGGCGCGCAAGAAACTTCAGCGTGGAGTGAGGCAACTGGCGCTGGCAGTGAAAGTGACTCTCGGACCGACAGGCAGAAACGTCATTATAGAGAAGTCCTACGGCTCTCCAAACATAACCAAGGACGGGGTCACAGTCGCAAAAGAGGTTGAATTAGAAGACCCATTTGAGAATATGGGCGCCAAAATGGTCAACGAGGTGGCGACAAAGACATCCGATATCGCAGGCGACGGCACAACCACAGCCACAATTCTCGCCGAGGCTATACTTGATGAAGGGATAAGGGTGGTCTCCACAGGCGCAAATCCGCAGTCTCTCAGGCGCGGAATAGAGAAGGCTGTCGCTGCCGCTGTGGAAGAGATAGCCAAAATCGCCAAAAAAGTGAAAGATAAGTCAGAGATAGCGCAGGTCGGCACAATTAGCGCAAACTCCAATAAAGAGATTGGTCAACTATTAGCAGACGCTATGGAAAAAGTTGGGAACGACGGGGTCATAACTGTTGAAGAGGCCAAATCCACTGAAACGACCCTGGACGTTGTGGAAGGGATGCAGTTTGACAAAGGCTATATCTCTCCTTACTTCATCACAGACGCGCAGAATATGACCTGTCTTCTTGAAGAGCCTTACATCCTGATACACGAGAAGAAGGTTGCAAACCTGCGTGAACTGCTTCCCATTCTGGAGAAAGTTGCCCAATCTGGCAGGTCGCTACTGATAATTGCCGAGGATGTGGAGGGCGAAGCGCTCGCTGCGCTGGTCATAAACAAACTCCGCGGAGTGCTGAAGGTCTGCGCTGTGAAAGCGCCCGGGTTCGGCGACAGGCGAAAAGCGATGCTTGAGGATATAGCGATTCTCACAGCGGGCAAAATGATAAGCGAAGACCTCGGAATAAAGATGGAAAATATCACTCTCGCGCAATTAGGGCGCGCAAAGAAGGTAACTGTTGAAAAAGACGCGACCACAATAGTTGAAGGCGCTGGCAAATCGGATGACATAAAAGCGAGAATCCAGCAGATAAAGACTCAGATTGAGCAGTCCACATCAAGTTACGATAAGGAGAAACTGAACGAAAGGCTGGCGAAACTTGCAGGCGGAGTCGCGGTCATAAAGGTTGGCGCATCCACAGAGGCTGAGATGAACAACAAGAAAGGGCTGGTTGAGGATGCTCTGCACGCAACGCGCGCCGCTGTTGAGGAAGGAATAGTTCCAGGCGGCGGAGTCATCTGCCTCAAACTGATTCCCGCTGTAGAAGGTGTCAGACAGAAACTGAGAGGCGATGAGAAAATCGGCGCGGAAATAGTTATGAAGGCGCTTGAACTCCCTATGCGCACCATCGCGACAAACTCCGGGGTTGATGACTCTGTGGTTGTCGCGGAAGCGCTTGAAAAAGGCGGAAATATCGGCTTCAACGCCCAGACAGGGAAGTTTGAAGATATGTTCGCAGCCGGGATTGTTGACCCTGCGAAGGTGACTCGCGTCGCGCTCCAGAACGCTGCCTCTGTTGCAGGTCTTATGCTGACAACCGAGACCCTGGTGACAGAGATAAAAGAGAAAGAGAAGGAGATAGAAGGTGTAGTAAGATAGAAAGTATGAAGTGTGAAGGATAAAGTATGAAGTAATAAAGCCGCGAAATGGGTTGTTTAGCCGCCGTCCGCCTCAGGCGGATTAGTCGGCGGGTATTCCGCCCCGCTGTCCGGTGGGCGCGCCTTTTACTCCATACTTCACACTTTATACTTTTTTCTTGCGTTGGCGGTGTATGAGTGGCAAGAGATTATTACGAGATTCTCGGCGTATCCAGAGACGCGTCTGGTGAAGAGATAAGGTCTGCATACCGCAAGGCTGCGCTCAAATATCATCCTGACCGCAATCCCGGGGACGAAGATGCTGAAGAGAAGTTCAAAGAAGCGGCAGCAGCGTATGAGGTTTTGAGCGACCTTGAGAAGCGCCGCAGATACGATATGTTCGGGTATGAAGGGCTGCGTGGAGTTCCGGTTCGCGAGTTTGACACTTTCGCCGACATATTTGAGGCTTTCGGAGACATACTTGGCAGAAGCCCTTTTGAGGATGTTTTCACCGACTTCTTCGGCAAGGGGCGCACAGTCGGAGAGGAAATCCGCAGGCGAGGCGCAAACCTGAAGTGCCAGGTGGAACTCACCCTTGAGGAGGTCGCTGAAGGCGCGGAAAAGACGATAGAACTTACCCGCCCACTCAGATGCCAGACCTGCGGCGGAAGCGGGGCAAAGCGCGGGACATCGCCTTCCCGCTGCCACTCCTGCGCAGGAAGAGGAGAGGTTGAGCAGGTGCACGGTTTCTTCTCTATTCGCACGACCTGTCCGCGCTGCGGAGGCGAAGGCAAAGTTATAGAGTCTCCCTGCCCGGACTGCAGGGGCACAGGAACCATAAAAGGCAAGAGGGAGATAAAGGTCAGGATTCCGCCCGGGGTGGAGGCAGGCTCGCGCCTGAGAATCCAGGGCGAAGGCGAAGATGGAGTTAGAGGCGGACCAACAGGCGATCTCTACTGCTTCATATCAATAAAGAAGCACCCACTTTTTGAGAGAGACGCAGACGACATAATCTGCAACTTGCCTCTCACGTTCACCCAGGCTGCTCTGGGTGCGCATGCGGAGGTCCCGACTCTGAAAGGACTCAAAACGATAAAGATACAGAAAGGAACCCAGCCGGGAGAGGCAATCCGCCTCAAAGGCGAAGGACTTCCAAACCTCGGCGGATACAGACGCGGAGACCTGGTTCTTCGCGTCTTCGTTGAGGTGCCCAGAAAGTTGAGCAAGGAACAGGAGAAACTTCTTGGCCAGTATGCGCAGACCGAAGAGGAGACCGCTTCCTCTTTCCGCAGGGAGTTTTACAGGAAATTGAGGAGTCATTTCAAACTGTAAGAGGGCCAGGAATGGAAAAGAACGAAAACGAGTATCAGCGGTCAGAGCATAAGAAAATAAGACGCAAGTCCCAGGAAAAGGAACCTCAGGAAGAACCAAAGAGCGAAGGGTTAGAAAGCGCTGAAGGTGCGCTATCCGCAGCCGCGCAGGCGGCATCTGCTGCGGAAAAAGTGGAAATCTCAAACGAAGAAATCCCTGAACTGCGAAAGAAGGCAAGCGAATATGATGAACTTCTTGACCAGTGCAAGAGGATAAAGGCTGAATACTCAAACTATCAGAAGCGGATTGAAAAAGAGAAAAAAGAGTGGAGCAAGCGCGCACACAGAGACGTTCTTCTCAAAATTCTTCCTGTGATTGACGACCTCCAGCGCATAAGGAAAGCCTGCGCCGCTCGCCAGGATGCAGAGTCTATCCGCGGGGGCATAGAGATTCTCTGCGCTTCTGCTGAGAAGATTCTAAACAGTCTCGGAGTAAACGTGATAAAATCGGTCGGAGAAAAATTTGACCCGAATCTTCACGAGGCTATTCTCTCCCAGGAGACAGACGAGTTCGCTGATGGCACTGTAATATCTGAGATAGAGCAGGGCTATCTGGTCGGCGATGATATTCTTCTTCGCCCGTCCAGGGTGGTCGTAAGCGTGAAGCCTCAAAAAGATAAGCCCCAAGTATAAAGTGTGAAAATTTTTGTTGAAATAGAACAAGTGCAAGTTATCATTAGGAGTCGCTATGCCAACTTATGAATATGAATGCGAGAAGTGCGGGAAGTTTGAGGCGTTTCAGAATATTACCGCGAAGCCGCTCAGTAAGTGTTCGCGCTGCGGCTCAAAAGTCCACAGACTGATAGGTGCGGGAAGCGCCGTCATATTCAAGGGTCCAGGCTTCTACGAAACCGATTACAAGCACAGGTTAGTCAGAGGGACAGCAGGTTCGGAAAAGGCATCCGTGGACAAGAAAGAGGAGAAGGGCAAGAAGGAGCAGAAGAATTGAACCCCTCCCCTTCAACGGGTTCTGGCAAGTACTTCGTCTGCAGGTACTGCGAGCAGGTAGTAAAGTGCTCAAAGGGGGAAGAGCGTGGTAAGTTTTATCCCTTCTGCTCTGAAAAGTGCAAACTCGCCGACCTCGGTAACTGGCTCCAGGAGAGATACAGAATTCCCGGACCTCCTGCTCGCGTTCCTGCCGATGAAGACCAGAAGAGTAAAAAACAGTGAGTCCTTTTTGAGGTCAATTTGTGTTCTCTTATGAGGGAGGAGCAAATGGGAGACTTTGCTAAAGAAAATAGAGGCATCTTTGAGGGACTGAAGGTCCCGTTCTGCCTCAACGCGATTCTACTGGCGTTTATGGGCTATGTCATCTTCGTCGCAGGGGCAAAGTTTATAGAGTTGGCGACTCGCCAGGATGCCGCTTACTCAAAAATAGTCCTTGACTTGAGAAGCAGGCTCCTGACCAGAGTCCCAATCCTGAAGCAGCCAATAGATGAACTCGTTATCTCTTACGCATTCATCGATTACAAGCAACTGGAAAAAGCCAACCTTGAAGCGGGACAGAAGTACTTTGACTGGGAGCAGACTAAAATTGAAGAGATAGTGCGCGATGAAAATGTCCCAGCCTACAAAGCGAGAGATGTCCTTCGGGAGCGCCTCCACGAATTCTCTCCAGTAGCCTGGTGGATGTATCTGGTGTACGGCTTCTGGTTCCTTGTTGTATGGTCGTTCTTCGCAGGCGCAACAAACAGGGTCGCCGCGTACAGAATCGCAAGAGACGAGTCAATAACTATGCGCGAAGCACTTCTCTTTGCAGGTTGCAACTGGAAAAGCCACTTCCTTGCCATTTTACTTATTGCAATCTTTATCGCAGCCTGCTTCTACCTCTCTGCTCTCGGCGGACTCATCTGTAGAATCCCTTACGCAGGAGAAATCATACTCATACCGGGCTTCCTCCTCGTTCTTCTCGCCGCATTTCTCATCATACTCCTGCTTGCTGGTCTTCTCTTCGGCTTCAACATCATATCCGCTGCAATCAGCGTTGATAAGTCAGACTCCTTTGACGCTATAAGCAGGTCTTACAGTTACGTTCTCGGCAGACCGTGGCACATTTTACTTTTTACACTTCTGCCTATATTGTTCCTCTTCTTCTTCCTTTACTTTTCCAGGTTCTTTTTGCAGGTAGCGCTGGATTCAGTCGCCTACGGTATGGGTGACAAGTTCAAGCCCATAATGACATATATGAATTCAGGAGACTACGCCATACTTTCCGGGCTAGATATAGATGTGACGATTCGCATAAGCGCGGTCGCCCTGCGCATCATATATCTGCTGACACACTTCTTCATAGTTGCAACTGCAATAGCATACTGGCTCAGCGCCAACACAAAGGCTTACTTCCTCCTGCGAAAAGATGTCGACGGCGACGAGGTTGACGAGATGTTCCTGGAAGAGGAAGAGTTACCGCTTGAGGAGAGGGAGGAAGAGATGAAGCCAGAAGCGGAAGCGCCAGAAGGGACGAAGAAAGACCAATGCGCTGAAGAAAAACCTTCTCAGGCAGAGCCAACCCAGGAAACCTCGGAGTAGCCAAGAGCCAAGAATCATAATTAGTTTGCGCCTGTGGTCAGGTTTCATATGATAAGAATCTCTCTCTACATTTTCACAGTGGTGGTGCTCGCTTCAGTGCTTCTTCTGTGCGGAAGTAAAGTAGAGGTATCCGCGCTTATCTGGCGCCTCCACAGCGCAGACCTCGGCGCTTCTTATAAACTTCAGTCGCTTGGAATCCCGGCGCGCAAAGAGGTCCAAAAGTACTGCCACCTTCTCCTTTTCCCTGCGCTTGATGACGGCACACCCGGGGCACTCTCCAGGTTCCACGCACTCGGAGAGACCGGGCGATTAGCACTCAACAACTATTTCGCGAACACTCTATCCGAGATTGGAATTGAGATTCCAGATTCTTCCTCGCCACATTTCGTCCAAACTCTACCCCGGGATGTCAGCCACATCTTCTTCCTGAGCAAAGATGGCGAACTTGAAGTCTCAGGCGAGTCCTTTGAGGCAAACGCGCCATCCGCTCAAAAGGCGGCTCTCTTTGGGGACAGAGAGACGCCGTTTGCGACCCTCCTCGTAGTTCTGGAGAGTCTCGCAAAAGAGAACACGCGCACGGTCTATTTCGCCGCCAGAGCGGGCAATCAGTTCTCTTTCGCCAATGTTGAACTGACCACACCGGCTTCGCTTTATACACCTCTTCCTAACACGCTCATCGCGCTCTCAGACGAAAACTCGTTCTTCAATCACGTAAGAACGCAAGATAAAACCGAGTTCCTTAGAGCAATTGACTACGCGAGAGAAGACTCTCCAAATCCAGACTTCCTCGTCAGATTTGTCGTCGCCGAAAACGTCCACCTGGAAACACTTTTCAATCTGATAACATTCTGTCTGGAAAACAGGACTCGTCCTCTTTTCAAACTTCTCACAGACGAAGACGCGTCCATTCTGGATAAAGAGGCAGAACATCAGGGGCTGAAGCGGTGAATCACCACATTCTGCGTTATCTCGCAATCTCAATAATTATCGCATCCGCAGCGCTTGCATCTGCCCTGGCGCAAGAAAACAAGAATTTTGAAAAGGGATATGTGCTCCTCAAAGAGGGAAAATATAGTGAATCTATAGAGTATTTCAAAAAAGCGCTAAAAGAGCGCGAAGACCCCGCAGTGTATCTCAATCTCGGGAGCGCATACTACGCTCTCAAGCAGTATGAGGAAGCGTCTGCCGCCTACAAAAAAGCACTCGCAATCAAACCCGATTACAAAAAAGCGCAAGTGGGACTTGCCACCTCTCTCCTCGCGCAAGGAAAAGACGAAGAAGCGCTACAAACTTATCTGGAGTGCCTCGCACAAAGCGAAGAAGATTCCCAAATCCACCTCGCAGTCGCCTCAATATATCACTCCCGAAACAACCTGACAGCGGCAAAAAAGGCTGCCGAAAACGCAATCCTCTGCGACCCGAAAAACCTGCAAGCGCAAATCTTCCTCGCATCCCTCTTGATTGAATCGCGCGAATACGAAAGCGCTCTGCGCACCATTGACGATGCACTCCAGGTCTCCCCTCTGAACGAGAAACTTTATCTCCTGCGCAGCGCCTGTCTCATCCAACCAGGAAGGTCTGATGACGCAATAGACTGCCTGGAACTCGCTATCCGCCTTGGTGCACAGGAATATTCCGCTTTCCGCGCACTCTCCGACCTCTACGCAGCAGAGAAAATGTATCGCGAAGCGGCACAAAATCTCAAAAAGGCTCTCAAACTGCGCCAGTGCTCACAGACAGAAGAGCGCAAACTGGCAAACTACTACATTCAAGCAGGGGAATGGACTGACGCGCTCACAGTGATAGAAAAACTAATAAATGAGGACACTGAGTCAGCGGAGAACCACCTCCTCCTAGGCAATCTCCTGTCTGCGCAAAATGATACTGAAGGCGCGTCGGCAGCGTATGAAAAGGCGTCTGACCTGAACACTTCCTCTCCAGATGCCCACATCGCGGCAGGAAATCTTCACCTTGCGCACAAATCTTATGACAAAGCAGGAGAAGAGTTCCGTAAAGCGCTTGCGCGCGCGCCCGATAACACCGAAATTATGCACAGACTCGGCAACGCTCTATATAGCGCTGGCAATTATGATGAGGCGCTCAAAGTTTTTGAAAAAATAATTTCGCTTGACCCGACCGACTCTTCCGCCCGCGCAATCCTTGATAACCTTTCCTCTCGCGCGCGCTAAAAATTTTCCATAAAAATGCGGGAATGTCTTCAGACAATTGCGTATAATATTACAGGTATAAAAAGGAGAAAGTGTTATGAGAGACGCAAAATTCTTTCTCGCGCTCCTCGGGGCTGCGTTTCTTATCTGCGCCTGGGCGTCAGCCGATGTGGTCCACCTCAAAGAGGGAGGACGGCTTGAGGGAAAGATAGTGTCGCAGTCTCAAACAGAACTGAAGATAGCGACAAAGTTCGGAATCCAGACTGTGCCGAAAGAGTCTATCGCCCGCATTGAGCAGACACCAACAATTCTTGAAGAATACGAAGCAAGACGCAAGGAGATAGCGGAAGATGATGCCGAGGGGCATTTTCAACTCGCACTCTGGTGCAGAGAGAACGGGCTCGCGGCAAAATGCGAACTCGGGTTGCGCGATGCGCTCCTTATTGACCCGAACCACGAGGGCGCCCGAATAGAACTGGACTACGTTTTCTACGGCGGAAAGTGGGTCCATACCTCAAGCCTTGAGCAACTCTTCAAAGAGAAAAATCTGGTTGCATATAAGGGGCGCGTAATCACGCGCGAGGAATACTCAAAAAGAATCGTTGAAGAGGCGCCGAAACAGCCGGAAACGCCTTCCCCTGAGCAGACAAAGCCTGGAAAAGTCCCCGAGCAGGAAGACCCCGGCGTTCTGTGGCAGGAAGCGTTCAAAATAACAAGCACCCATTACATCGTCAAATGCAACTGCGCACGAAAAATTGCGGAACGCTACTCAAGGCTTATGGAGCAACTCTACTCAAAATACAGGAGACTCTTCAGCGGAATCCCTCTCAGTTCAAAAGGTCGCAACGAAGTCTGGGTGTTTCGTAATCAGCAAGAGTTTATGACTGAAACAGGGCGCGCACAGGATGTCGGCGGATACTTTGACCCACAAACAAAAATAGTCGCGACATACCGCGGTCCTTACGGAACTATAGGCAACACAGATGGCGTCCTCGCGCGACAGGGATTCTATCAGTATCTCACCCTGATAATGACAGACCCCACAAACGCGCCTGCCTGGCTTGTTGAAGGCTTTGCCTGCGCATTTGAGTCATACCAAATATCGCAGTCAGGCAATATCACGGGCACTCCTGTGCCGCGAGAACTTCTCATCCTGCTGCAACAGTCCTTCACAAAAGGAAACTACATAAAGGTGGCTGACCTGATAAGAAGAGGAATACAGAGATTCTCAAAGGATGAGGAGGCGCACGCCTGGGGGCTGCTCTATTACCTACAGAAGAGCGGCTCAAAAAACACCGAGATTCTTGATGAATACTTCAAATCAGCGCTGGAATACTCCGCAACAGGCAGTATAACCATCCCTCAACCGCCTTCCACCCCGAGACAGCCGGGTCAGTCCGGTCAGCCCAGACAGCAGGGAAGAAGAGTGAGCCTGGCAGAGCGTTTTGAGCAGTTGGTCGGCGATATGAACGCGTTTGAGGCTGCCTGGAGAAAATGGATTCTCAAACTTGAAGTTCCTCCCGCAGGCGAACTCTCTGTAAATACTTTCAAGTCAACCAGGTTCGGCTTTGAAATAACCAAGCCCGCAGACTGGGCGTTTGACACAACAGGAACCCAGGCAGGATTCCAGGTCTGTGTTCTGAAGAAAAATTCAAAAATCTCCGTCCTCGTATTCGCAAACACCTCCTCAGAGGACGCAAAAACAATCGCCGATGTAAGAGCACAACAACTGAACAGAGACTACACAAAGATTGAAAAATCCGAGACCACGATTGGCGCCGAGCCGGCAGTAGAACTGGTCTTCTCCGATGAAGACAGACGCCAGAAATTCGCAGGTGATACAAGCGCGATAAAAAAATATAAATACGTCTTCATCGCCAGCAAGGAGTTCGTGTTTTTGCTGTCCTGCGAAAGTTTCGCCGTAACCTTCGCAGATGATATAAAGACGCTTGACCAGATAGCGGCAACTTTCAAACTCATTACAAAGTAAGACCTCAAACTGGCGATTGTATTTCTCCGCCTGCTTGGAGAAATGAAAGTTGAATCAGAAATTAAGATTGCTCACGCGAAGAATCGCATTACTACTTCTCGCCTGCCTGCTGGGAATTGTCCTGTTATCGTTTGAAGAGGGAGTTCTATATAGGCTCGTTTCCAGCGGGTTTGGTAGGGTCGGTCCCAGCCTGTATAACAGTTTCTTTAGCACCTTCTTGAGCGACTTCAGCGAATATACAGCTTTCTTGAGACCAGGCTTCATCCTTTTCTGCTATTTTGTTACAGGCGCACTAATTGCGCTCCTGACCCGGCACGTGATAGACTCGTTGCTCGCTGCAGGTATTTCTACCTTCTTCTATTCCTGGCTCGGATATACGGAAGTCAGACCGATTTTTTGGAAGGGAATGGAGCCTCTGAAGCAGCCGCCAGTCCGCTTTCTATCAGCGGCATGGTTTGTTATCTCATGGCAGTGGTGGATGGTTTTCGCCGCCACAGTGGCTGGTGTTATGTTCGCATTAGTTGTCCGTTTTCTGCTGAAGCGTCGGCACACGAAAACCGGGATGTCCAGCGCAACATAGTTGCAGTCTCAGATTCTTCCCGGGCGGCGGATCGTTTTGAGTTGAGTTTGCTAAGCGGGTGCGCCTTTGCGTGTCAGTTCCGGCGTGGATGTCCTCAAAGAGCCTGTCAGGTTTGTGAAAGGTGTTGGCGAGGTTCGCGCGCGCGCACTCGCGCGACTCGGAATAAACACTCTGGGAGACCTTCTGCGCCACTTTCCAAGAAGATACGAAGACAGAAGCAAAATCCTTAGAATATGCGACCTGAAAGTGGACGAGACCGCAACTGTCATCGCTACTGTGCGCAGCGTGGTTTCTTCCGGTTTTTTCAGTCGCACTCCATTCGTCAAACTGAAGATTGAAGACGAAACAGGCGCTGCCGAGGCTATCTGGTTCAACCAGCCTTATCTTGCCGAAAAGTTCAGGCGCGGGCAGACTCTGATACTTTCGGGAAAAGTCAAAATATATAAAACACTCCAACTTGTTTCGCCAGCCTACGAAGTCATCTCGGAAACGCTTGACGATAGGTTCAATGCAGAAAAACTTTCAAGCGAGTTCGGCAGAATTCTGCCCATTTACCCGCTTACAGAGGACATCTCCCATAGGCAGTTTCGCTCTATCGTCAGAGAAGCGCTGAAGTGCTGCCGCAAAAGGCTTAGCGAATTTATTCCGCCCAATATCCTGAGCAGGCACAGGCTGCCTTCTCTGGAGTCCTCGTTTGAGTCCGTTCACTTCCCGACAAGTATTGAGGAGAAGGACCACGCCCTGCGAAGATTCAAATACGAAGAACTATTTCTGTTAGAGACTGTGCTGGCGCTGAGAAAGGAGAAACTCTCGCAAGAGAAGTCTTTCGCGCTCTCCGTGAACGAGAAGATTGACTCGCGAATCCGCAGGCTGTTTCCTTTCAAGTTCACGCGCGCTCAGGAGAGAGTTATCTCAGAGATAGTCTCTGACCTTACAAGCGGACGCCCCACCAACAGGCTTCTTCAGGGCGATGTCGGCTCAGGCAAAACAGCGGTCGCGGTTTACGCGCTTCTCGTCGCAGTCGCCAACAAATATCAGGCAGCGTTTATGGCGCCGACAGAGGTTTTGGCGGAACAGCACTACCGCACACTCAAAACCTATCTCTCAAAAAGCCGCGTCAGAATCATCCCTCTCACCTCTTCGTCACAGAAGGTGCGGCAGGTAAGTCTCGCTACGATAGCGCGTGGCGAGGTGGATATAGCGGTCGGCACTCACGCGTTGATTGAGAAAGATGTCGTCTTTAAACGCCTCGGACTGATAGTGGTTGATGAGCAGCACAAGTTCGGCGTGATTCAGCGATTCAGCCTTGTCCGTAAGGGTCTTGTTCCGCACGTTATCGTAATGACCGCTACCCCGATTCCGCGCACTCTCGCTATGACAGTTTTCGGCGACTTAGACACGTCTATCATTGACGAACTTCCGCCGGGAAGAAGACCGGTAAAGACCAGTTTTATCAAGAAGGAGAGCGCTAATAAAGCGGACGATTTCATCCGCACAGAACTGCTTCAGGGGCGGCAAGCGTATTTCGTCTATCCTGTCATAGAAGACTCGCTTGAGAGCGACCTGAAGGGTGCTGTCAGAATGTGCGAGCACCTCAAGCGCCAGGTCTTTCCTGACTTCACAGTTGGTCTGCTCCACGGGCAGATGAAGTCGGAAGAAAAAGAGAAAGTGATGGCAGATTTCAGGTCGGGAAAGATAAAGATACTGGTCTGTACAGTTCTGATAGAGGTCGGTATAGATGTCCCGAACGCAACCATTATGGTTGTTGAGCACTGTGAGCGATTCGGTCTTGCGCAACTTCACCAGTTGCGAGGACGAATCGGGCGCGGAGGCAGGCAGTCATACTGCTTCCTCCTCGGCAGCCCGCGGACAGATGAGGCGAAGGCACGCATAAAAGCGTTTCTTTCTACCACCGACGGATTCAAAATCGCTGAGGAAGATTTGCGAATCCGCGGACCGGGCGAATTCTTCGGCACAAAGCAGAGCGGTCTGCCTGACCTGAAAGTGGCTGATATTATCGCTGACTACGAACTATTGCGTCTCGCGCGCGCGGACGCGTTTGAAACTGTCAGGAAAGACCCGAATATCACCTCGCCGCAAAACTCTAACCTGCGCAGAACTCTGCGAGAGAAGTTTGGAGCGCGCATCCCACTCATTGGAATCGCGTGAGTTATGGGAAGATGCAAACTCTTTTCCGCGGCATCGCATAAATCCCCGTTTCTTACACACTAATTAGTGGAGGATATATCGGGCGCCGCAAGAAGGTTGCTCCGCCTGCGTAGTTGTGATATAATCGCCTTGAGTTTGCGGGTTCCGCGCCGAGCGGATGGATAGGTCCTCAGCGGAGCCGAACCTGGAGCGAGACTGCGATGCGAATTGTGAGCGGGAGTTTGCGCTGCTTCGCTTCTTTTATCGGGAGCCTGCCTCTATCAGAAGCGCTTGGATTGGGCGAGATTTTCGGCTGGTTCGCTTATTATCTATTCCATAGAAGGACCAGAATCGCTCTGGATAATCTGAGAGCCGCGTTCAAAACAGAGCGCTACCCGGGCGAGTTCAAGAGAATAGCCAAGAAGATGTGGCGAAATCTCGGCAGAAACATAATAGAGTTTCTGCATCTGCAAAGATACACACGGCAAAACATAGACCATTACGTCCGCTTTGACGACTTTCACAAGGTTCTGGAACTGAAGAATCAAGGGCGCGGAGTTCTCGTTCTCACCGCGCACCTCGGTAACTGGGACCTTCTCGCGCTCTCCTGCGGACTCAAGGGCGTTACAGTCAATCTCGTCACAAAGCGGCTGCGCAGCAAGTTTCTGGACCAGTTCTGGCAGACCTGGCGCAAAGGTGGAGCGTCTGAAATAGTCAACCCAATCTTCAAGAAAGGCGCTGCAAAGCAGGTTCTTCAGAAACTGCGCGAGGGCGAACTGGTCGCGTTCGTCCTTGACCAGCACGCAAAGCGCAAGGAAGGCGCGGTCCTCGTTGACTTCTTCGGGCGAAAAGCAGCCACTCTCTCCATATTAGCAGTCCTTTCCAGAAAGCACGGGGTTCCTGTCCTGCCTGCGTTCATTGTGCGCACTTCGCGCGCGAGGCACAGGGTTTTTCTTGAAGAACCGCTTTACTTTGAAGAGATGTCAAACCCTGAAGAGAGTATGAGGCATAATACGCAGCGGTATTCTGACATCATAGAGAAGTATGTCCGCGCTTATCCTGAGCAATGGACCTGGATTCACCGCAGATGGAAAGCGGCAAAGGGGACTATCCAGGAGTCAGCAATCAGTAAACAGTAATCAGCAGTGAGTAGTAAATGTAAGTTAGTTAGATTTTTTGCGAAAGATATGCGCCTGATTTTCGTCTGAACTCTTGGAATAAGTTGCTGCGAGGTGCATTGTGACTATGAAGTGCTCAAAAGTTGTCGGACTTCTCGGAAAATATCTGGACAAAGAATTTCCCCGGGTTGAGGCGCTGGAAGTCTATAACCATCTCCTCACCTGCCAGTCGTGCGCGCGCGAGTTCAGGGCTCTCAAGCGCGACAAAGATATTGTGCAGCAAGCGTTCTCCCGCAACCCCTTTGATTCTACACTCTCTGACGCGATTTATCAGAGACTCATCTGGAGCGGTGCTACTGTGCTGCCAAGAAGGCAGCCGCCGATTTTCGTGCGATACGCTCCCGTATGGGCTGCTTGCGCTGCAGTGGTTTTGGTAGCGGTTATTCTCGCTTCGCTCCCACGACCTCCTGTGCCAAGCACAAACTATACCGTAGCAAAAGTGCAGGAAGGTTCAGCCCTCTCTGTTGTGCGTGGCACCACCGCAGAGTCATCAGAACTCGGTGGCGACCGCGAACTGCTCAACGGTGAATCGGTCAAGAACGTTTCAGCCAGTCCCGCATCTTTCATCACCTTGGCGGGTAGCAGAGTAACTTTGAAGCCCGGCACATCTGTGCAACTGGCAGGAAGCGGCGGAACTGTCAAAATAACCCTCCTGTCCGGCGAGGTCTATGCAGAAGTGCTGCACGAACCGCTCAAAATTGTGACAGATGAGGCGGTCGTTGTTGTCAAAGGCACAAAGTTCAGCGTGAAGAGAGAGGGTGAAGCAACAACCGTCACCGTTGCCGAGGGTGAAGTTATCTGCCTGGCGCCGAATAATGTGGTGACTATCACGCAAGGCTTTCAGATTGTAGTGACAGGCGAAGGATTGAGCGGACCTGCATCTGTTGACATCGCATCTGTTGCCGATTGGATTGGAGGTGCTCAGCAACCCACCAAGCCTGCATCCGTGCAGCCTGTTGTCGCTCCAACTCAGCCGGAGCCGGGGTCCAGCGCACCGCCTGTGCCTGAACCACCTGTGGACCAGCCGCACAAAATGCGAAAATAGGTTAGATTCCTTAAGCAACCAGATGTTCAGTGTGCGCGGGTTTCAGCAGACACGCCTGTGGCAACCTTATACGCTTCCTCAAGGAGTTTCTTTATCCCCTCCCCCGTTACTCCAGATATGGGAAAAGCGGGCAGACCAAACTCCTTCTCAATCTTTTTCAGTTGCGCTTTTGTGACAAGGTCAATCTTGTTGAGCGCTATGATTTCCGGCTTTGAGGCCAGGAGTTCGCTGTAAAGACGCATTTCCGCGCGTATTGTCTCGTAAGCCTTTCTCGGACTCGGTCCTGAAAGAGGCGCGCAGTCAATTAGATGAACAATCACCTTCGTCCTCTCAATGTGGCGCAGAAACTCGTCACCGAGCCCGACTCCGCTGTGCGCCCCTTCTATAAGACCCGGCAGGTCTGCGACAACAAGGCGCCTGAACTGGTCAAGTTCTGTAATTCCTAACATAGGAACAAGTGTGGTGAAAGGGTAGGCGGCAATCTTCGGCGTCGCTTTAGAGATTCGCGCAAGAAGCGTTGACTTGCCAGAATTTGGCAGCCCAACCAGCCCGACATCAGCGATAAGTTTCAGTTCAAGATAGAGAACGCGTTCTTCACCCGGCGCTCCTGACTCTCTTGTCCTCGGCACTTGGTTTGTCGCAGTCGCGAACGCTTTATTTCCGCGCCCGCCTTTTCCGCCCGCAGCCGCGACAAGTTTCTGACCACTGTGCAAAAGTTCGCAAAAAAATCTTCGTGAGGCGACGGTCTGCTGACCGAGCGCGTCAACTTCGCTTTCCGCTCTGACCACTTCTTCCCAGACCACTGTGCCGGCAGGCAGCCTGAGTATCAGGTCTCTGCCTTTTTTGCCCGCTCTATCATTTTCCCCTCCGGGTATCCCGCTCTGCGCGAAATAGTGAACTCCTCTTGCGACATCAGAAAGTGTGGCGAGTCTCTCATCCGCGAGAAGTATGACGCTCCCGCCATCCCCGCCATCGCCGCCGTCAGGACCACCGCGGGGAATAAACTTCTCTCTGCGGAAGGAGAGACGCCCATCCCCGCCCTTCCCTCCACGAACAAATATTCTCGCCTCATCTAAAAACATATCTTCCCTACCTGATCGCTACTGTTTGCTATCTACTGTTTTGGCGTGTCCTGCTTGTTCCAGAGCGGACATTCGGCTGGCTGATTACTCCGAATGAGCATCAGACAGTGGTTGCAGTAAATGCATCTTATCACTTCGTCAAACTTTCCAGTTTTCTCTTTGACGGGAAGCGAAGGGTCTGCCAGTATCGCGCGACCAAGTGCTATCAAATCAGCGCGCCTTTCAGCCAGTTGCACCTCCGCGACTTTTGTATTGGGAATCTTGCCGCATCCTATGACAGGTATGTCAACAGAATCTTTTATCGCCTCCGCGAGGTGCATATTGCAGGCATCCGGGAACTCTGCAGTCGGCTCGCAGCGCGCGATACTGTAAGAGTTTTCGCCCTCTTCCCTGCGCGCACCGGCTGAGACGTGGATAAAATCCAGTCCAGCCTCCTGGAGGCTCTTAGCCAGTTCAACCGTATCCTTGAGCGTGTTACCGCCAGCCACAAAATCTTCACCGTTTATTCTGATGCCGATGACGAAAGACTCTTTCACCTTCTCCCTCGCGCGTTTGATTATCTCGGCGACTATTCGTGTGCGCGCGCGCGCGTCGCCGCCGAACTGGTCTTTCCGCTTATTCGCGGCTCTACTAAGGAAATCGGCGAGCGTGTATGAGTGTGCAGCGTGCAGTTCAGCAGCATCAGTGCCGGCATTCTGCGCGTTTACGACACCATTTACAAAATCGCCGATTATTCTCTGAATCTCTTCTTCTGTCAGGTCGGCGGGCTTCTTGCCGCTGAACCTGAGTGCGTCCGCTAACTGAATTGAGACAGCGGCGCCGGCAAAATGAAGCACTTCAACCATACTTGCGAGCGCCTTCACCTGAGCAGTGTCCCAGATTCCAAGCCCGCCCGGGAGTCGGCGATCTGCGTTAACGGAAGTCGCTTCAAGCGTGAGCAGACCAACTCCGCCATTTGCGATTGAGATGTAATGGTTCAATGTGCGCCTGCTCGGAATCCCTGTTTCATCCGCGTAGCGGGTTACCATCGCCGGGAAGACCAGCCTGTTTTTCAGATGCGTCCGGCGTATTTTGAACGGCGCAAACGCGCCTGTGGTGCTCGCGAAGTCTATCTCTAACTTGCGCAGTTTCTCTTCCAGCGAGGAGGGAGGAACTTCCTGTCCCGTTTCCCATCTGGTGACCTTTGACGGCTCAACGCCGAGTCTTGCCGCGAATCTGCTCAGCGGAAGACCGGATTTTCTTACTATCCACTTTACCTGTTCATTAGTTATCACCGTAGGACTCTCCCTGAAACAGAAGTTTCCAGCGCGATGGTAAGAGCGGTCAGCGTCTCTGTCAAGGCATTTGCACAGTTTAGCCGCGCCATTTATGGCGCTTTCTAACCCGCCGACTGAAGTCGGCGGCTAAACTCGCTTTCGGCTTTCGGCTGTCTCTTCAGAATCCTGTAAATTGGCATTTTTAGTAAGTCCAGCCGCTATTACGTATTACGCGATTTTAGCCCCTTCCAATTTACAGGATTTCTATAATATCCCCCTGCCCCAAAAACCGCGCAAAAATCACTTCCCTCGCGCGAAAAAACAGGCTAATATCCTGTAAATCGCGTCCACTACTTACCCCAAAAAAGCCAACTATTGTTGACAATGTGTAACCTCTTAGGCTATACTATCATAGAAACGGCGGTAATTATTCCATTGGCCCCGGAATTGTCCTATACGGGTTCAGAGGGAACCGGATTGAAAAGAGATGACTTATCCTCACCAAGACTCTATAGGTTAGAGCCGGAAGTTTGCCATATTCTTCGTTCCACGCAGCGAGACAGCAAGAATCCACGTTTGTTCGAAGAAGCGCTTGCCAAAGCTTTCCAATTCCTCGGCTTGAACGCGAGACGTGTCGGCGGCTCAAACATGCCGGATGTTGTAGTAAAGGTCAGTGCCGAAACTGGTCTCGCTGAAGCGAAAACCACGGCCAGTGGTTCAATAAGCGAAGCATATGTCAATTTTGCCGCATTGGACCGCTATCGGAAGAAATGGAAAGCAAAGCACTTAATTATAGTAGGTCCGGTGTTTTCGAAAGGTAATCTACCAGAAACAGCGGAGAAGAAGAAAATGTCGTTAGTAACGACGGAGGCAGTTTGCCGGGCTGTTGCGAACCACAGCGTGCTTCCATATAATTGCCGGGAGATATTCAGGATTTTATTTGCAAGCGGAAAACCTGTTGTCACAGCCAAGGACATAACGTATTCGCTAGAAGGAGGAAGAAGGATGGAACGAAGAGGGGAAATCATCCGGCGACTTTTGTCTGAGGAGTGCAAGCCGAGGAAAGGCTCCTTTACAGCAGCGGAGATGTATGAAGGCTGGGCTGAGTGGGCCGGCCTTACTTATAGCAAAGATGAGATAGAAGCGGCGCTCAAGTTTCTTTCCTCACCGCCATTGTCGGTTCTCACTGAGACCGATGGGCGTTACTCGTATACTATCACACCTACAGAGGCGAAAAAGAAGTTCCGAGTCCTTTTTGAAGCCCTTGGTGACATCAGTGCTTCAGAGGAAGAGGTCCCGCCTATCTCCACAGGAACTGGTGCGCGGTCACGACCCACAGGTAAGACACATGTTACCGCAGGCGATTTTGACCACCGCGGCAAAGGAGTCTTCAGGTGGCGCACTAATCCTTCTGTGGAAATTGATGTCCACAAGCAATGCAGGCATGTAGAAGAAGCATTGGCTAAACACGGACTTTGGAACAAATGCATGCTAGCTTTTACTGGAGTCTAAGAAATCGCGCTGGCCTGCTGCGCACCCCAACTGAGCATTGATACCGTATCTTCCCTGTGCAAATTGGCCGAGCGGACTTTCAGACCCCTGTTCTAATCCACTGCGCAAATGGCAATGGGTGATGTCCCACGGTGCAAGTGGGCCAATGCACATCACCTACTTGCGACCCGAGCACACAGGCATTTTCCCCAACCGCACACGATAACACCCGCAAACAGGGCGAAAGTTGTTGACATAAACCGCCTGCCGTGTAAAATCCAAGATTCACTTTTCTGGTGGGAAACCTCAATGAAATTCGCTGTCTCAGGTAAAGGCGGAGTCGGTAAAACAATGCTAACGGCGGGTCTGGCAAGGGTCCTCGCTGAAAGGCAAAAAAGCGTCATCGCTATTGACGCTGACCCAGATACTCATCTCGCAGGCGCAATCGGAGTCCCAAATACAGAAAAGATTGTGCCGCTTGCGCAAATGCGTGAACTGATAAGAGAACGCACAGAAGCGGGTCCGGAAGGTTACGGCGTATTTTTCAAGTTGAATCCTCACGTCTCCGATATTCCTGAGAAGTTTTTCACGAGTCATAAAGGGGTAAAGGTTCTGACGCTGGGCGGGATTCGCAAAGGCGGCGCAGGATGCCACTGCCCGGAAAACGTGTTCTTGAAAACGCTTCTGAATCACCTGATTCTCGCGCGCGACGAGGTCGTCATAGTTGATATGGAAGCGGGAATAGAGC
>Ga0315282_10005449_pt1 | contig 21692 bp, 20 predicted proteins | sample YL17G07_20_MG_FD_203693 | JGI IMG/M metagenome (GOLD analysis project Ga0315282, IMG submission 203693) | Sediment microbial communities from Yellowstone Lake, YNP, Wyoming, USA - YL17G07_20 | ecosystem: Environmental > Aquatic > Freshwater > Lake > Sediment | place: USA: Wyoming | collected... | reverse complement strand
CCGTATACCGCGACGGCCAACAGGTGAAGGCAGCATGAGCAACCAGACACCCCTCACGACTATTTCCACAACATTTGACATGACCTCGCCCCGCTCTCAGCCAGAACCTTCGCCCAAATCCGCGAGCCGTGGAGGCGCAGTCCGACACAACATCTACGGCCAACTTCAGGCCATGAGCGGCAAGCCGTGTCCCATCTTCCGTCTTGTCCGCAACTGCAAACTGCCAACTGGACACTGGAAACTCGCGCCCGTCGGGCGCGCCGCCCCGCCGTCTTGGCTTCCCGGCGCGCATCCGGCCAACCGCCGGCTTGACTGGTATTCAGGGAATAGTAGGATTGAATACTATGAGTGACCCTGACAAGTTGCCCCCTATCGGCAAGGCACCTCACAGCAAGCGTCCCGACGTCGCCCGTCGAGTGGCCGCCATCCGCAGGGCGGCTTTCGCGTTTAGTACCTCGACGGGTACACCTGACTTCGCCAGCGAAGGATCCTACAACTCTGCGAGCGTGGAGGAACTTGCCGCGCGGCTTGCGGATGCCAAGGCCCGCGGAGCGCAGGCAGCCGTTCTACTGGGCGCCGGTGCGTCTGAATCAGCGGGGATACCGTTGGCCAGGATACTCGCCAAGCAGGCGGCCGAGAAGCACCCCCTGCAGGTCAAAGGCTGCAGCCCCGAGGACTACCCATTGGTCATGGGCAAACTGGATGCCGCACAGCGCAACGGTATCCTCGCGCCTTACATCAAGGAGGCGAATATCAACGCGGCGCACCTGTTCCTCGCTGACCTTGTCAGGAATGGTTACATTGACCTGATTCTCACCACGAACTTCGACCCGCTCATCGTACAGGGCCTCGCGTATGCGGACGTCCGCCCGTACATCTACGACGTGGCCAATCTGATGCACTTTGACGCACCGCAGGTCAGGACACCGGCCGTCCTCTATCTGCATGGACAATTCGGCGCTTTCGTCAACGTCCACTCGGAGGCCGAGGCACAGCGTCTTCGGGACCGCGTGCAGCAGATCTATGCCGCATTCCTCGGTAACCACGCGTTCATTGTCGTCGGATACGCCGGTGACGACCGCGACCCGGTGTTCTCTGAGCTATGCAAGAGATACCAGTTCACGTGCAGTCTGTTCTGGGCCTATCACCGCGACGCCGGGCCGAAGCCGCATGTTTTCAAGGGATTGCTTGAGGACAAGACCAAGAGCGCCCACTATGTCCGCGCGCAACCTGCCGACGTGTTCTTCTCCCGCCTTGGGGCGGCGCTCAAGGTCGAAAGCGCGAATCTGAGCCGCAAACCGTTCACCTTCCTGTCCGAAGCCCTCGCCCACGTCGCGCCCCTCAAGGCAGAAGACACAGACGAGGACCTGACGCAGGAAACCAGGCAGTGGGTCGCAGATGCGCGGGAATGCTTCGAAGCCCAGAGACCCTGCGCCCGCTACCAAGCCGAACGCAAGGAGTTCATCAGACAGGACATCGTCAAGCGTGCCCGCGAGGCATGGATGGAGCAACGGTTCGACGCGCTTGACGCGCTGCTTGCCGAAGCCGGGCGCGAACAGGCGACCCAGGCGTACGGCTACCTCGCCCGCGCGCTCGTCCAGCGGGGTACGCAGATCTGCTATGAGGCACGAACGGCACCCCCAAGCGACCGTGCCCAGAAGTTCCGCGACGCCTGCGACAAGTTCCGCAAGGCCGCGGAACTCAAGCCCGACGACCACCAGGCCTTCAACAACTGGGGCACCGCGCTTGACGACCTCGGCCGGCTGCTGCCCAAGGATGAGGCCATAATACCCTTCCGCGACGCCTGCGACAAGTTCCGCCAGGCCGCGGACCTCAAGCCCGACTACCACCAGGCCTTCTACAACTGGGGCAACGCACTCGCTGGCCGCGCCCGGCTGCTGCCCAAGGACGAGGCCATCATAGCCTTCCGCGACGCCTGCGACAAGTTCCGCCAGGCCACGGAACTCAAGCCCGACTTTCACCGGGCCTTCAACAACTGGGGCAGCGCGCTCGGCGGCCTCGCCCGGTTGCTGCCCAAGGACGAGGCCATACCGGTCTTCCGCGACGCCGGCACCAAGAACCAGAAAGCCATTGAACTCAAGCCCGACGACCACGAGGCCTTCTACAACTGGGGCACCACGCTCGGCGACCTCGCCCCCCTGCTGCCCAGAGACGAGGCCATACCGACCTTCCGCGACGCCTGCGACAAGTTCCGCCAGGCCACGGAACTCAAGCCCGACGACCACGAGGCCTTCTACAACTGGGATACCGCGCTCGGGCGGCTGTACCGGCTCGTTGACGAGGCCGAGAAGCCCAAGGTCCTGGCCGAGGTCGAACGCGTGTCGTTACAGGGTAACAAGGCCAAGCCCGGGTTCTACGACTACAACCTCGCCTGCGTTGCCGCGCTCAAAGGCGAGAAGGATCGGGCGTTCGAACTGCTGGACAAGGTGCTGGCCGCCGGCTCGGAGACGGCCGAGCAGGTGGAGGCCGACGAAGATTTCAGCGGCCTGCACGACGACCGGAGGTGGAAACCGCTCATGGGCAAGTACTGGAAGAAACCGGAGCCCCCAACCGAACCACCGCCCGATGCGGCCAAGCCAGCCTGAGCCCTAGGAAATTCCGGGAACACGCCATGCGAGGCCCTGCCTGCCCGACGGGCGGGCGGCTTCCCTGCCATCAGCGCAAGCCGTGAACCGTACGTAGACCGTCTCCGCCCGCTCACCTCGCCTGACGCCCGGCGGTCGAACACCGCTCAGGCTTTACAGACGCTGCTGGGGCTGCTCCGAACCACCTTGTCGAGGTCGAAAGACCGTCCCTCCGCACTCATCCGTTTCGTGTCTTTCGCGCTTTCGTGGCATCCCCGTCGGGTTGCGGGACCGGTGCTTGATTCAGGGTATTGACCGGCTATAATCACGCCGGAGTCAACTGATGTCGAACCGCTGGAAAGACTGGCTGGCCCAGGCCGCAAGGGAGTTGGGCCACGCATAACGGGCACTCATACATTGTCGAGACATCATCGGATTCTGTAAGAGTCTTCTCGCTGAATAGGGACGAGGTCGTCGGGAAGCTGCGACGGCTCGCGGCCGAACTCGTGGCCTCGAACCCGAACGTGACGCGGGTGCTGCTATTCGGCTCATTGGCGACCGACTCCTATTCCCCGCACAGCGACGCCGACCTGCTGGTGGTCCTGGCCGAAGACGGACGCCGGCGGATGGACCGGACAACTGAGTTCATCCTCCACTTCCTTCCTGCCGGCTGCCCGACCGACGTCATTGTCTATACCGAGGCGGAACTCGCACGTGAGAAGGACGAGCCGTTCCTCCGGCGGGTTCTGAGTCAGGCGGTGCTGCTGGCAGACCGGGAGGGACAGCCGAAGACGGCCGAAGTCAGAAGTCAGAAGGAAGAGTGCAGAAGGCAGAAGTCCGGCGACTGATTCCGGAGACCTTTGTGTCTTGGTGTCTTTGTGGTAGAATCCCGGTCAGAAGACCGAGACAACCATGAACGAACAACTCTGGCATTCGACGACGATTATCGGCGTGCGCCGGAACGGCAAGGTGGCGATGGCCTCGGACGGGCAGGTCACGATGGGTGAGACCATCGTCAAGCAGACCGCCAAGAAGGTCCGCAGGCTCCACGACGACAAGGTGCTGGTCGGCTTCGCCGGCGCGACCGCTGACGCCTTCACCCTGTTCGAGCGGTTCGAGCAGAAGCTCGACGAATACTCGGGCAACCTGCCCCGCGCCGTGGTCGAGCTGGCCAAGGACTGGCGCACCGACCGCGTGCTCCGCAAGCTCGAAGCCCTGCTCGGCATCATGGACAGTCAGAATTCGTTCGTGGTGTCCGGCTCCGGCGATGTAATCGAGCCGGATGACGGCATAGTCGCGGTCGGCTCCGGCGGCCCCTACGCGCTCACCGCCGCCCGCCTGCTGCTCAAGCACACGCAGCTTCCGGCCGACAAGATTGCGCGGGAGGCAATCGAGGCCGCGGCCGCTGTCTGCGTCTATACCAACACTGAGATCACGGTAGAGACGATCTAGGGGAAAGTCCGAAGGACGCGCTGTCCGACAGGGGCCCCCGAGGCCAAGTTCGAAGTCCGATTGAAACCCGAAATCCGAATTCCAGGCCCTTTGGGCTCTATTCGTTACTGAGTAAGAAGCTCAAATCACGGAGCCCGAATTCCGTTTGAAACCCGAGATTCGAAGTTCGATTCAAGTCCGAATTGCCGGACATTCGGCCATTCGGGCTTGATTCGTCATTCGGACTTGAGCCATCGGATGGCACCTGCGAGGACGCAGAGCGGAATTCGGACTTTCGCGGCGGCCTACCTGAGGCCCGCCGCGAGCACGTCTTCGATTGAGTAGAGCCCGGGGGCGCGGCCCTTCAGGAATCTGACTGCAGCGACCACGCCGGTGGCGAACGCAGCCCGGCTTTCGGCCTTGTGCGTGAGTTCCAGCCGCTCGCCGGCGCAGCCGAAGACAACGGTGTGCTCTCCGACCACGCCGCCGGTACGGATTGAGCTGACGCCGATTTCATACTTCGGCTTCTCCCCGACCACGCCCTGCCGGCCGTGCACTACCCTGGCCCGGCCCGAGCCCGCCTTCAGGATGTCAACCAGCCTTGCCGCGGTGCCGGACGGCGCGTCCTTCTTCATCCGGTGATGGGTCTCGATGACCTCTGCGTCGTAGTCCGGGCCGAGCCGGCTCTCCGCCTCGGCCACCAGCGTGCACAGCACGCTCACGCCGACCGAGAAGTTGGGCGCATGGACAATCGGGATCTGTTGTGCGCAATCCTCCAGCACGTTTGTCTGGGAGGCGCTCAGTCCCGTCACCCCGGTGATGAATCCTTTGCCGGCCAGCGCCGCGAGCCGGCAGTGGGCCACCATTGCCTCGGCGGTCGAGAAGTCAACGACGTCCGTGGCGTCGGCAATGATCGCACTCAAGTCAGCCCCGACAACGCCGGAGCCGAGCTTCGTGCCGACCGACGGGTGACCCTTGGCCTCGACACCCCCGACAAGCTCCATGTCCGCTTGTTCGGCGACAAGCCGGCAGACTTCACCGCCCATTCTGCCCGCGCAACCGGCAACGATGACTTTCATGGCCTACGTCCCTGCCGGCAGGCCGTAGTCAATCAGCGCCTGGCGTATGGCCTTTCGGCTCGACTCGGACGGCGCGACCAGCGGCAGCCTTGGCTCACCCGCAGCCATGTTAAGCATGTTCATCGCCGCTTTGACCGGCGTCGGGTTGGTCTCGATGAACATCGCTTTTATGAGCGGGAAGAGCTTGCGGTGCATGCCGGCCGCCAACTCGACCTTGCCGGCCAGGTAATACTCTATCATCTTCGACACGTCGAGGGGCGCGATGTTCGAAACGACCGAAATGACGCCCTTGCCGCCGACCGAGAGAATCGGCAGGGTCAGCGAGTCGTCGCCGGACAACACCGTGACGCGGTTGCCGCACCGCTGGATGATCTCGCTCGACTGGTCGAGACTGCCCGAGGCCTCTTTCACGGCCGTGATGTTCTTGCAGTCCTTCGCTATCCGCTCAATCGTGGCGGGCAGGATGTTGACGACGCTGCGCGGCGGGATGTTGTAGACGATAATCGGCAACTCGACCGCCTCGGCAATCGCCCGGAAGTGACGGTACAGGCCCTCCTGCGTCGGCTTGTTGTAGTACGGCGCGACCACGAGCAGCGCGTCCGCGCCGAGTGCCGCAGCCCGCTTCGCCTGCTTGACTGACTTCGCCGTGCTGTTGGTCCCGGCCCCGGCAACTACCTTGACCCGTCCGTGAACTTCAGCGACAACCGCGGCCAGGCTCCGCTCCCACTCGGTTGAGCTCAGGTTCGGAGCTTCGCCGGTCGAGCCGTTTACCAGTAGGCCGCTGACCCGGTTCTTGAGCTGGAACCGAACGTTACTCAGCAGGCCCGCCGTATCGAGCCTCGCCCCTTTGAACGGCGTCACGAGGGCGGTGATGCACCCGGAAAATGACATGGCCACCTCCTTCATGGGCTGCTACTGGGCTGGAGCCGGCGCAGCGGGCTGCGGCTCCGCGGGTTCGATGCCCATGGCCCGGTCGACCTCTTCGCCGTTCAGCGTCTCTCGCTCGAGCAGCGCCTTGGCCAGCGCATCCAGCTTGTCCCGATGGCTCGTGACGATACCGCGAGCCCGGTCCGACTGCTCGTCGACTATCCTGCGTATCTCGCTGTCAATCGTTTGGGCCGTCTGGTCCGAAAAGGTCCGGCGCATGCCCAGTTCCCGGCCGAGGAAGACCTCTTCGCTCGGCGAGCCGAAGGTCAACGGCCCGACCTTGTCGCTCATGCCCCATTCGCAGACCATCTTCCGCGCGAGCGTGGTCGCGTTGTCGATGTCGTTGTGGGCACCGGTCGAAAGGTCGGAGAAGACCATTTGCTCGGCGGCCCGGCCCGCGAGCATTATCGCCAGTTGGTCGAGGCAGTAGGCGCGCGAGTAGATCCGCTTGTCGTCGAGCGGCAGGCGCTGGGTCAGACCCAAGGCCTGGCCGCGCGGGATGATCGTCACCTTGTGCACCGGGTCGCTGCCCGGAATCAGCCGCGACACCAGGGCGTGACCCGCCTCGTGATAGGCAATCCAGCGCTTCTCCGGTTCGCTGATGAGCAGGCTCCTGCGCTCCACGCCCATCAGGACCTTGTCCTTGGAATCCTCGAAGTCCTGCATCGTCACCGCGGCCCGCGCCCGCCTTGCCGCGAGCAGCGCCGCCTCGTTCACCATGTTCGCGAGGTCGGCGCCGGTAAAGCCCGGCGTGCCGCGCGCCAGCACGTTCAGATTGACATCCGGCGCCATCGTAATCTTGCGGACATGGACCTTCAGAATCTCCTCGCGGCCCAACACGTCGGGCCGGTCAACGGTTATCTGCCGGTCGAACCTTCCCGGCCGCAGCAGGGCGTGGTCGAGGATGTCAGGCCGGTTGGTCGCGGCCATGATGATGACGCCGTCCTGGGTTTCAAACCCGTCCATCTCGACCAGCAGCTGGTTCAGGGTCTGCTCGCGTTCGTCATGCCCGCCGCCGAGCCCGGCCCCGCGCTGCCTGCCGACCGCGTCAATCTCATCGATGAACACGATGCACGGCGCGTTCTTCTTGCTCTGCTCGAACAGGTCACGCACCCGGGCCGCGCCCACGCCGACGAACATCTCCACGAAGTCCGAGCCGGAGATGGAAAGGAACGGCACGGCCGCCTCGCCCGCTACCGCCTTGGCGAGGAGTGTCTTGCCGGTTCCGGTCGGGCCGACCAAGAGCACGCCCTTAGGGATTCGGCCCCCGAGCTTCTGGAACTTGTGCGGCGCCTTCAAGAAGGCGATAATCTCCTTCAGCTCTTCCTTGGCCTCCGGCACGCCCGCGACGTCGTTGAACGTAATCTTAGGTCGGTCCGAGGTCATCGGCCTGGCCCGCGACTTGCCGAAAGTGAAGGCCCGGTCCTGGCCCGATGACATGCGCCTCATGAACAGCAGCCAGACGACGAGAATCAACGCCCAGGGCAGGATGTTTATCAGGATGGTGGTCCACTGCGAAGGAGCCCGCGCCACGATCTTCACGTTGGCGGCCCGCAACTGCGTCACCAGTTGGGGATCGTCAGGCATGAAGGTGCGGAAGTCCTTGTACTTGACCGTGCCGCGTGGGGTCACGGCTTCGGCTTCCTGCTTGAGCGAACCACTCAGGTCGTGCTCAACCATTGTGACGGCGTCGACGTTACCCGCCTGCAACTGAGTCGTGAAATCGGAATAGTCGATGGCGACGCGGGTCCCTCGTTTGCCGGTGAAGAAGTTCCACGCCGCCCATGCGGCTAGAAAGACGAGCAGCCAGACGACCAGCGGCCCGATGACCCGATTACGTTGGGTCTTGTCAGGCATCATTATCTAGAATCTCCTTACTGTGCTCAAACTCAATCGTCCCTCGGCGCCGGTGCGCCCGCACGCCGCGGGTCAAAGTCAATTTGCCACCTGTATCGCGATTGCAGAACTGAAGGACCCTTTCCACGGCCTGCGAATCCAGCTCGGGAAGTACCCGTTTCAGAATCCGTCGTTTCAGAATGTTATTATAATCCTTGAACCTAAGTATGTCAATCCGCACCCGACCCTTGTCGAACTCCGCCACGTCGCGCGCCGCCGCTTCTGCCAGCCCGTCCAGAAACTCCCCCTCCTCGGCCAGTAGCTGTGCGGCCCTCCGGGCATTGGCGACTGCGCCTGGGTTCAGCTTGAGGAGCACCGGTACAACCTCTCGCCGGAGTAGGTTCCGCCGATAAATCACATCTAAGTTCGACTCGTCCTCGACCCAGTCGATGCCCCGCGCCCGCAAGTGCTGCTCAAGTTTGTCCCGCTCGATGTCAATCAGCGGCCGTATGAACCTGACCCTAGCCCTTTGTATCTTTGCGTCGTTGTGGTTAGCATCCGAGAGTCTCTGCACCTGAATCCCGGCCAGCCCACGTGGCCCGGCTCCGCGCGCGAGGTTCAGGAGCATCGTCTCAAGGTTGTCGTTGGAAGTGTGGCCCAGCGCAATCACGTCGCACTTCAGGTTCCGCGCCACCCGCTCCAAGTGCCGATAGCGCAACTCGCGTCCCGCCTCTTCGATGCCCAGCCTGTGCCGCTTCGCAAACCCGGCCACGTCGGCATGCGCGACAACCAGTTCGACCCGCCAGTCCCGGCAGAGCTTCCTGACGAATTCCTCGTCCCGCGCCGCTGCGCCGCGCAGACCGTGGTTGAGGTGGAACGCCGCGAGCCTGAGCTTGAGCCGAGGCTGCACCAGCCGCAGCAGGTCAAGCAGGCAGACTGAATCGGCGCCGCCAGAGACCGCAGCCAGGACGCCGGAACCTCCGGCCAGCAGACCGTACTCCTTCACGGTTGCGAAGAACCGGCCCGGAACCGAGAGCTTCCCGGCGCTCATGCCCCAGGGGACTGTCCCCGCATGGGGGCTGTCCCCACAAGCCCGGCCTTCTTGTCAAACCCAGCGAGCACCTTGCCCACAACCTCGGCGGCGAAGTCAACGTCCTTCTCCTTCGCGACCAGCGGCGGCCTGACTGCGACCGTATCAGCAGACAGGGCGTGCAAGAGCAGTCCGAGTTCGCGGCACTTCTGAACAAACCCGATGGCAATGCCTTTGCCCTTGCGGAACACGATGGTCCGCACCAACCCGATGCCCCAGAGCTCCGGCTCCAGCTTCGGACTGGACAGAGTGCTGAACCGCTTCTCAAGATACCCGCCCAGCTTCCGTCCCTGCTCCAGCAGCCCGGTTTCAAGCAGGCGGATTGTCTCAAGCGCCAGTGCGCAGCCGATCGGGTTCCCGGCAGCAGCGCACTTCCAGCGCAGATTTGAACTCCGGGTGACGCACGCGCCGAATGGGAATCCGGCAGCCCAGCCACGCCCCAGGACGTAGAGGTCCGGCCTTACCTCGGACAGCTCGATAGCGAGCACTCGACCGGTTGTACCCGGCCCGATACCCGCCTCATCGTCAATCAGCAGCGCCCCTGCTGCGTCGCACGCCTTCCTCACCTGCTTGATACGCCCATCCAGCGGGTGTGCCACGACCGCGGCGACATCCTTGCCGACTGCGGGTTTCTCATCGGCCGAATGGGACAAATAGGACACACAGGACCTATCGGTCTCGGTGCGCGCCAGTTCAATCGCCCGGGCCAGGGCCTCGCGCCCCGACTCGCACACCAGCACCCGCCGGTTCATGCCGCCCGGAACGAGCTCTGCCAGCTTGTGCATGAGTTCGACCTCGGACTGCCACGCTACGCCATCCGCGCCAGGCGCGGGACATGACGCGAAAACGGGGACTGTCCCGCGCGCCGCGCGCTCCGAGGGACTGTCCCCAGTTTTCGCCCCAGGAGTATAACCAAGCGGCAAGCTCCCCCCATTCGCGAAGTCCAGGTAGCGCCTGCCTTTCCCGTCCACCAGCCACGCCCCCTCGCCCTTCTCCGCAAACACCGGCTCCGGTGCATCAGGCTCCATCGGCCCATAGCGCCGATACCACTGGCGCAGCTCATCGCTCTTCACTGAGAGGGAATCATAGGCTGCAGTGCAGCCAAGTCAAACGCCCGCGCCCGACCGCGCAGGCTATCTTGTAATGACGACCTTGCGGACAGCTTGTGCTTGAGCTTGCGCTTGGGCTTCTCTCACAAAGTACACGCCGGGCGCGAGCCCGCTCACGTCATTCTCTCCTGTATGGAGGTCCGCGACTTTGCGGCCGGTGCAGTCGAGCAAGGCTTCCCAAGCGTCACGGCCCACGAGTGAACCTCTCAACACCGAAGGACCTTGCCCTCCGCGCGGAGCCTTGGTCACAGGGACCTCCACCAAGGCGCCGACCCCAGTGTACTTGATGACCGTCAGGTCGTAGCTGCTGTCTGGTCCCCAAGTCTGCCCGGCGACGAGCACATCCCCGTTGCCGTCCAGTTCGAGACCGACTGCCGCGCCGCCCCTGCCGGGCAGAGAGTAGATAGCCGACCATAGCAGTTCGCCCATGCTCCCGTACTTCAAACTCATAACGTCGTAGTGCAGACCGTCGGCGGTTGCGCCTCCCGTGACGTAGACATTACCTGCTCTATCTAGCGCCAAGTGGGGTGCCCCCGGTTGGATGGACACCTGTAGTAGTGGGTGTAGCATGAAACCGGAGGTAGCATTTGGATATAGAGAAGAAGCCGCGGAAGGCTTACACGCGTGAGTTCAAGATCGAAGCGGTCCGGCTGACGACCGAGGGCGGCGTGTCCGTCGCTCAAGCAGCCCGCGACCTGGAAATCAACGAGAACACCCTGCACAACTGGCGGCGACAGTTTCGCCAGTGGGGCGCTGGTCCCGGTGCCGGCAAGGAAGCTCTCTCCCAGGCCGAAGAGATTCAGCGGTTGCGGAAAGAGTTGGCGAGAGTACGGGAGGAGCGGGACTTCCTAAAAAAAGCGGCCGTCTGGCTGGCAAAGGAAGCGCATTGAAAGCCCGGTTCATCGCGGAGGACAAGAGCCGGCTGCCGGTCAGACGTAAGTGCCACTTGGCCGAGATGCCTCGCAGCACCTTCTATGCTTTCCAGGACCGGCCCGAGAGTCGGCGCGAGCGCCGTGACCGCTACCTGCTGATGTACATCCAAGAGGCCTACGTGAAGAGCCGGCGTACGTATGGCAGCCGGCGAATCTACGCCGAGTTGCACCGGCGCGGTATCCGCTGCAGCGTCAACCGGATAGCGCGGCTGATGAAGCAGCACGGCATCGTCGCGGTGCAGCATCGGAAGTACCGGCCGACGACCGACTCAAGGCATGATTTCCCAGTGGCACCGAATCGCCTGGGCCGCAACTTTGAGGCCGAGCAACGGAATCGGGTCTGGGTGGCTGATATCACCTACATACCGACCGACGAGGGCTGGCTCTATCTGGCGACTGAGTTGGACCTGTTCTCACACCGGATCGTCGGCTGGTCGATGTCGAGCCGGCTGTGTCGGCAACTGGTGCTGGATGCGCTCAACATGGCGGTCGGGCTGCGTCGGCCTGGCACCGGGCTGATTCATCATTCGGACCGTGGCGTACAGTATGCCTGTGGTGACTTCCAGAAGTTACTCAAGCGGCATGGCATGGCTCCGAGCATGAGTCGCAAAGGCGACCCCTACGACAACGCGGTGGCGGAGAGCTTCTTCCGGACCTTGAAGGTGGAGTTAGTCTACCTGCGGCGGTTTCGGACCAGAGATGAAGCCAAAGCCGCGATTGTCGAGTACATCGAGTTGTTCTATAATCGATGGCGGCGACACTCGAGCCTCGACTATCTCAGCCCGGCTGAGTACGAGGAACTAGCAGATGCCGCTTAAGAAAGTGTCCAGCAAATCGGGGACAGTCCAAAGTCTGCACCCCAGGTGTGCACGGCATCTGGAACCCGCCACCGGGCGACCCAGAGTTGGTGTCCGCCGGAATCGTACTTTATGGTGGTGCAGTCGTAGCCGGATGCTGAGTCAGCCCATGCCATCCCAGTCACGTAGACGTTCTGTTCCTCATCAGTGGCCACGGCGTGCGCCTCATCGGACTCGAGCGAAGCAGCTTGGTAGTCGGCAACCCACCGCAAGCTACCCCCAGAGTCGAACTTGACGGTCACGTAGCCAGAGCATGTATCGTTGATGGTAGTTCCGACGCCAGTGAGGTAGGCGTTGCCCCCAGCGTCAATAGTCATGTCCCTCATTTGGTCGCTCCCTGGCCCCTCATAGCGTGCGGTCCACTTCTCGTTTCCGAGCGAGTCGTACTTGACTAGTGCGTAGTCCGGTACCCAGTTCGGCGAGTCACTGGAGCCGCCAGCGTAGACGTTTCCGGCCCGGTCCATCGCGACCCCAAACGCGATGTCCATCATCTGCGCCGGGCCGTTGTAGCGCGCGACCCACTTCTGCGCACCACCAGTGTCGTACATGATGGTGAGAAAGTCATAGCTCAGGTCGATTGTATCGTAGACCCGGCCCGCAACACAAACCCTACCATTGGGACCTGCCGCGACGGCTTCTCCCCAGTCACTCCCGTTGCCAGGGCCGTTGTAGCGGTAGAGCCAGCACTGCTCGCCGTCGTTCCGGTACTTGAGAGTAACGCAGTCTTCGGAACTCATGCCGGTGATGTATACTGCGCCCGCCGAGTCGATGGCAATGGCCTGAGCCGTGCCCGCTCCACTGAGTAGGTCCCGGACCCAGCGCAAGTCCCCGGAAGGACTGTAGCTGACTGTCAGGTAGCCAAACGGCCCGCTGCCACCTGGTTGCGTGGCTCCGGTGCTGTAGACGTTGCCCGCGGCGTCAAGTGCCACGTCTGTGGCATAGTCGTCTGCCGCGCTGGGTCCAGCATAGTGCCTCACCCATCCCGTGTCTGGCTGAGCCGCCACAAGAGCCGGGAGTACCAGCGCCGTCAAGAGTGCGATAGGTTTCACCGTTTCCTCGACACTATCTTAGGCCGGACTTCCCTCTTGTCAAGCCACCGGAACGAAGCCCAAAGGCCAGACTGCGCGTTCCGGTAAGCCTCAGGCAACCCAAGCGTCTGGATCTCCGTCTGTTAGATGCTGGACGGGCAGCAAGAATCGACGCCCTGCGAGTCACCCTGGGAACCGTTCCCGGGACGGTTCCCAAGGTGGTTCCGGAAGGGATGTCGGAACCGGTTCGCCGGGCGATTCTGCCGCCGGTTTGCACTGCGAATCCGACCGGGACTTGGCGGGCCTATCTCAGAAGCACTGGCAGGCTGACTGACAAGCTCACTCCGACCGCTAGTTGCGTGCTGACAGGTAAGACCACTTGCGTCTCGGTTCGCAGAGCGACTCGCAGACGGAATTGGACGGGGACTTGTGAGATGAATCTGACGGGGTCTGTCGGGTCTCCTTCGACGAAGCCTGTAGGTTACCCCGACGCCGTTAGAGGCGTCGCCTGGCTCGTGACGGCCCGAGCACCCTCAGAGCCTCGCCGGCGAGGTAGAAGGAACCAGCAACGACAACAGGCAAGGATGAAGGATGAAGGCTGAGGGATGAAGCCCGCGCCAAGGACAAGGCGGAGCGGACGCTGTCGGCTGTGACGAAGGGAATGTGCAGGTGCGTGAAGACTTGCTTGAGTTCGGCCAGGGGCATCGCACGCGGGTTGTCCGGCTGGACCAGAATTGCCTGTTGCACGAAAGGCGCGAGCGGGGCAACGGTCTCGGCCACAAGCTTGCCGGAGAGAGAACCGTAGACAAGAATGACCTTCTGCAATGGGCGACTGGCGAGTGGCGAGTAGCGAGTGGCGGACCGAAGCACCGGCAAATGGTCGCGGATGACATTCGCGAGCGCGCGACCGGACTCCGGATTGTGGCAGGAGTCGACGATGATGGGCGGTATTCGCCTGACGACCTGGCACCGGGCTGGAATCGATACCGTCCCCATACCACGGGCGACACGCTTGAACTTGATGCGGCGGTCATACATAGAGAGCTCGTTGAGCACCGCGAGCGCAGTCTTGCAGTTTTCAACCTGGTGATATCCGAGCAGCGGGAGGTGAATCGCGCCTGACCCGAACCGGCAGCGCGCATGGACCTTCAGACCATCCGCGACGGATTGGACGGATGGGACCGATATGACCAATGAGGCCTGAACCAGCCGCGCCCGTGACTCGCGCGCCTTGCGCTTGAGCGCCACGAACGCCTCGGGTTCTTGCTCGCCGACAACGACCGGCCTTCCCTTACGCATGATGCCTGCCTTCTCCCCTGCGATCTTGGTCAGCGTGTTACCCAGTACCGTTAGGTGGTCATACCCGATGCGGGTGATGACCGAAACGACAGGGTCGGAGAGGTTGGTGGCGTCGAGCCTGCCGCCCAGCCCGACCTCAATGATGGAGTAGTCGGGCTGCCGCTCGGCAAAGAGCAGGAAGGCCATCGCCGTCGTCAATTCGAAGTAGCTGACAGGAACACGCGACTGCAGATTGCAGATTGCAGATTGCAGATTGGCGGACAAGGATGAGGCGACAAAGGGAGCGAGGCGGGCGACGAGACCAGCGAAGAGACTCCTAGGAATCGGCTTGCCGTCAAGCTGGATTCGCTCGCGGACGTCGAGCACGTGCGGCGAGACGAACATCCCGGTCGAGAGACCGCAGCCGCGCAGGGCAGCGTCGAGCATGTAGCAGACCGAACCTTTGCCCTTGGTGCCGGCGACGAGGATGACGTTCCGCATCCTGCGTTCGGGATTGCCGGCGAGTTCGAGCAGCCGTCGGATGTTGTCGAGCTTGAACTCGTTCCGCGGCCCGGCCAGCTTCTCGTAGTTAACAAGGCCGTCGAGGAACTCGACGGCCTGAGTATAGGTCATATGGGGCCTATAGGACCTATGGGGCTAACGCAGGACTAGCTTGCGTGGCGAGGCGCCGGCGATCGTCACCATGTAGACTCCGCGACGCAGGCCGCGCAGATTGATCCGGTCTGAGCCGCAGACCGATGTCACCAGCGCGCCGCAGGCGTCGAAGACCCTGGCCGAGTATCTGCCCGAAGGGACTATGCTCACGACCCCGTGCGTCGGGTTGGGCAGTAGGCGAATTCCGATGAGCTCAGGAACCAGACTTGGCTGGGCCACCGCTGGACCCTGGCCCTGGAAGAGGTACAGGCTGTCATTCATGCAGCCGAAGTAGACGCGTCCGCCAGTGCCTATGGCCGGCGATGACCAGATGTCATCGCCAACGACATGGCTATCGCGCACGGTCGAATCGGGCCCGATACAGTAGAGGGTACTGCTAGTGCCGTTGGACGTGCCGACGTAGACGTTGCCTTCGGCATCGACCCCCGGCGAGCAGTAGTTCGAGCCGCCGATCGACTTGCGCCAGCGCAGACCTGAGTCGGTATCGATGCAGTACAGCCGAGTTTCGGCCACTACATACAGTGTGGACTCGTTGGCGATTGCCGGGCAGCACTGAATCCTGGCCGCAAGACTGTCCCGCCACTTCAGGGTGCCGTTGGGCAACACCGCATACAGGTAACGGTTTGCGCCGACGTAGATTGTGCCGTCAGGGCCGACTGCGGGAGAGGCAAAGTCCGCGTCGCCGGCCAGGGTGTCGTACCAACGGACACCGCCGTCCGGGTCGAACGACCGCAGGTGCCAAGGCGCAGAACCGCGGGTGGTCGCCACCAGGATGTTTCCATCCAAGTCGACAACCGGGGCCGAATTGACCGAGTTGGCGAGCGGCTGTCCCCATGCCAACGTGCCTCCCGGATTCAGGGCATAGAGCGAGTCCGAATAGCAGGCGAAGTAGATCTTGCCGTCTCGCCCGATGACCGGCGAGTGGCTGATGGAGAGCGAGCTGTTCGAAGGCCATGACCAGAGCACGGTACCGGCGCTGTCGACTTTGACGAGCCTGCGGTCGGTGGTGATGTAAGCGTTGCCCGAATCGTCTAGCGCTGGCGTCGAGAAGTAGATGTTCGACCCGTAAGGCGTGAGGTCTGCTACCCAGACCGTTGTGGTGAGATCCGCGTCGAGGCAGTAGAGCTTGACGTCGCGAGCGCCGACGAGCACGTTACCGTCGCTGCGGACAACCGGTGAACCGGAAATCTGGCCGCCCATGTGGTAAGCTGAGATTCTGGAGAGCGGCGCGCCGACCACGTTCGCCGATAGCCCGGTGTGTTGCGGGTCGCCGTGGAAGCAGGCCCATGGATGGCCTGACCCCAGTGCCACGGCGAGACCTGAGAGCACGACGAATACCTTCCTCACGATTCCTCCTGTTCCTGTCGCCCGCTGCGCAACTCGACTCCGCGCGCGCTGGAGCGAATGAAGCGGACCAGTTCCTCTAGCTGCTCTTGCCCGCGGCCCGGCGCGCTCTGGGGCAGCAGTTCGGTCTCGATTGTAGATAGGGCCTGGGTCAGGTTCAAGCCCGCCCGGTAGATGGTGCGATGGGCACGGCGCAGCAGTGATTGTGCAGACTCTTCGACCCCGGCGCGCCGCAGGCCAACTGAGTTCAGGCCGCGCACGCGGCACGGGTAGCCGGCGGCCAGCATGTACGGCGGAATGTCCTTGCTTACGTATGAATATGCGCCGACCATCGCCAGCGTCCCAACGCGGCAGAACTGGTGGATGCCGGTGAGCCCGCCGATGTTCGCACGGTCGCCGACTTCCACGTGTCCGCCAAGCTGGACGCCGTTGGTTATCACGCACCCGTTCCCGATTTGGCAGTTGTGCGCGATGTGGACGTAAGCCATGACGAAGTTGTCATCACCGATGACGGTCGCGTTGCCTGTCCCACTCGCACGGTGCACCGTGGTATACTCAAAGAACGTGTTGCCGGAACCGATTCGCACCTCGGTATCCTCGCCCTCGTACTTCGTATCCATCGGCGCGCCACCGATTGCCACGCCGACTCCAAACCGGTTTCGTCCGCCGGCCGTGACTCTCCCCTCGAAGTGACAGAACGGGCCGACCTTGCAGTCGGGACCGAACTCAGCGCGGGGGCCGATGAAGGCGGAAGGATGGACGACCGGACCCGAAGGGTTCGAGGGTTCCGGGGTTCTGGGGTTCAAGTAGCGAAACCTGCCCGGCCTTCAGCGTTGAGCGTCAGTCGTAGTACTTCGGTCAGCGCAGCGCGCCGATGACGACCGCCTCGCACGCCAGTTCGTCACCCACTTTGGCAGCGCCGTGAATCTTATACACCGAAGAGCGGCCGCTGACTATGTCGGCGGAGAGTGAAAGACGGTCACCGGGCTTGACCTGGCGACGGAACCGCACGTTTTCCACCCCCGCAAAGAGCGTGTTGCGGCCGCGGCGCTCCTCGCGGACCTTGCAGACCAGGATTATCCCGATCTGGGCAATCGCCTCGACCATGAGGACGCCGGGCAGAACCGGGAAGCCCGGGAAATGCCCGGCGAAGTAGAACTCGTCAGCCTTGATGTCCCGGTATCCCTCAACCAGGTTCGGTTCGAGCTTTGTAACGGCATCAACAAACAGGAATGGTCGACGATGCGGCAGCAACTCTTTGATCTGCTCAGTGGTAAGGACGACATCATTCATCGAGCCTCCAGTTCTTTCTCTAGTTTCAGTGCAAATGCAAGGTTCAGTCGGTGCCCGGGCATATATGCGAACACCGCAGCCTCAAGCGGTCTTCCCAGCAAGGCCAAGTCGCCGAGCAGGTCCAGCGCTTTGTGCCGGCACGGCTCATCCCTGAACCGCCACCGCCTGGCGCAAACGAACCGGCCGGCCCGCTTCAGCCCGAACCGCAAGCCGAGCTTCTGTCTGAGAACAGAGGGTGACGCATCGGTCTGCGCCAGAGTGCGGGCCGGTGCAACACCCTTAACGAACGATGCGGGCGCCAATGCGAACGAGCAGAACTGCGGCCCGAACTCGGGGAACCGCGTCAGGCAGTTGATGGTCAAGCCCTTGGCCGGAACCGCTGCAATGAACCGCGCGCCTTCGCTCACCCTTACCGGTCGCATCAGCCGCGCCGGTTCGGGTCCTTCCTTGTACCGGACGATACCGCTCCTTCTCAGAAGGCGCACGTACGGCTCGGCGCTGCCATCGCCAATCGGCAACTCGGCCCCACTTGTCTCCACTGCCAGGTCGGTCACGCCCAAACCGTAGCACGTTGCGAGCAGGTGTTCGACCATCCGGACTCTGCGGCGACCTCGACCCAAACAGGTGGCGTGGCCGCTTACGCCTGCATTGCCGGCCGTCGCCCGCACATGACCGTTGAACCATATGCCCGCGCCGGGTCCGGCCGGGCTCAATCGCACGCTCGCTTTCCCCCCGCCGATCGAGTCCCGGCCGGTGAAGCTCACCGTTCTCGCAATGGTCGCGCCGTTCATTTCTGTCTGCCGAACCGGTGCCAAAGGTTCGCCCAAAGCCGCTTCATCTCCGAGTGAGGCCGCGCAGGAATCCCGGAATAGTGCGCTCCGGCCGGGACCGAACGGAATACGGCTGACTTTGCATAAATGACCGCGTCATCGCCGATGGTGACGTGGTCGCTCACTCCGACCTGTCCCGCCAGCGAGACCCGGTCGCCGAGCACGGCGCTCCCGGCAATTCCGACCTGCCCGGCAAGGATGCAGTCGCGGCCAATCACCACGTTGTGGCCGATGTGAACGAGACAGTCGATCTTCGTGCCGCGGCCGATGCGCGTTTCCCGCCCGGTCTTGGCCCGCGCGATGGTGCAGTTGGCCCCTATGTCGACGTCATCCTCGATCGTCACGCGACCACCGTGCTCAAGCAGACGGTAGTGGCCGTCCTGCTTCTCGTACCCGAACCCGGCGCAGCCGATCGCACTGCCCGGGCCGATGCGCACCCGCGCTCCGATGGTCGTCCGGCCAGCAATCGTCACGTTCGGCTCCACGACCGAGCCCGGCCCGACCTCGACCTCCGGACCGATGTAGACGAACGGTGCGAGCACAACGTCCGGCGCGAGTTTCGCGCCCGGTTCGACCCGCGCAGGCTCAGGGCTTCGCAACTGCCGCGAGCAGCACGCGTACGACGGTCCCGACCTGTTGCTGCAAGTCCTCGGGTCGGGCCGCGTCGCCTTTCTGGGTCTTGAGCAAGGTACCTAGCCGCACGTCGGCAATCGAGAGTTCGAACTGAATTCGACGGTCCTGCTTGCTCGCATTCCCGAATACCACGTAATCGGCGTCGAGCGCGCGGCCGGCTTCCAGCGCCTTGTCGAGCACCACCTGCTGGTTCGAGAGACCGTATGACTGCAGCTGCTGGTCGACCTTCGCGTTGGCGACCATGTCCACGTTGGGTTGCGCGCCTACCAGCTTGTAGACAAAGTCCCTGATGTCGGATCCGACATGGTCCTGCGACGCGAGGTCGTTGGTGTTGTACACGGGCATGAGAGCGTAGACTTTCTTGCCGGTAACCGATGGCCCGACCGGCGCGAACTCACGGTTCAGGTCATCGATCACCAACTGGGTCAGGTCGAGGCCGGCCTCCGAGTAGACGATGCCGGACTTCGATGCGTCCAATATCAGGGCGAACCCTTCATCCACTGAGAGCTTCGCCACTGCCGAGTCGATCTTCCCGACAATCGGCGCAATCAGCTCCTTGTAGCGCTGGTCGATGAGGCCGCCCTTGCCGTACACCTCCGCAATGTAGCCGTCATAGCGGCGCTTCCGCTGGTCGACCTCGGCGTTCTTCGCGCGCTTTCCTTCTTCCGAGAGAGTAAGCTGCTGGGATTCGTACTCAGACTTTGCCAGCTCGTATTCGTTCTTCAGGGACTCGGCTTTTGCCTCGAAGCTCAGGCGCACCGTATCCATCTCCGTCTTCGCGTCGACCGCGGCCTGGTACTTGGCGATGACCTGGTCGTAGTCAACATAGCCGACTCGGAACTCCTTGGCCGCGAAAAGCGGTCCCGCGGCCGCAAGGCCGAGGATGATTGCCAGCCGGATTGTTCTCACAAGAATCCTCCTGTATTCAGGTTGTCATTGATGGCATTGTCGTCGCTCACCGGAATAGCAGCTTAGAGCGATGACGCACAGTTGTCAACACGGGCCGCCGGTCAGGTCCGCGCCTTCCTGCCCGATACGCAGGTCCCCGAGCGCCCGCGGCTCCAATCGCCCGGCGCACGTCAGTCTCAGTCGCAGATAGTTGTCGGTCAACGCGGTACGAGTCGTCTCGACAATCGCCGCCCGGACTGTCCCCACGAACCGCGCCTGATACTCCTGCCGCCGCCGGTCGGAGAAGGCCCGCAGCTCCGCTACCCGCTCGCGCACGACCTGGGGCTGCACCGGCTGGCCGCCCGTCTGCTCGGTACCGGGCCGGGGCGAAAAGGGAAAGACATGCAGATAACCGACCGGCGTCCCAGCAAGGAACTCCCGGGTCCGCTGAAACGACTCCTCGCTCTCACCCGGAAACCCGACTATTACGTCCGTGCCGATGTTCGCCTCGGGCCTGGCTTCCACGATGCGCCCAACGAGTTTCCCGAACTCGTCCTTCTGGTAGCGCCGGTTCATCCGGACGAGCACGGCGTCGTCACCGGACTGCAACGGTATGTGAAAGTGCGGGCAGACCCGCTTGTCGGCAATCACAGCGACGAGGGAATCATCGAACGTGTCCGGTTCGACCGATGCGAACCGTATGCGCGCATCGCGGCACGATTCGAGCAGCGTCGCCAAGAGACCGGCCAACGTCGTGCCGCCATCACGGTAGGTGCCGAGGTTGAGACCGGTCAGCACCACCTCGTGAAATCCCCCGGCCAGCAGTTGCTCAAATTGCTCGCGCGCCCTGGCTACCGGCACCGAACGCGGCTCACCTCGCAGCCCGGACACGACACAGTAAGAGCAACGCCGGTCACACCCGTCCTGGACCTTGAGTATTGCCCGGCTTCGAACCGGGGCCGGGTCAATGCCCGCAATCTCGGCCTGCTTCCTCGCATTGTTCCAGACCTCGGTGACTCCGGCAATCTGCCCGACCTGCTCCGGCGAACGCTGTGCCAGACAGCCAAGCACCACCACGCGCGGCCTGCTTTCGGCCCGACAAGCACGGCGTATCAACTGAGTGGAACTCCGGTCGGCCTGACCGGTCACGGTGCAGGTATTGACGTAGACCGTGTCGGCTTCACCGAGCGATTCGACAACGGTGACGCCCTGAAGCGCCAAGCGGTGCCTCAGGGCGTCACTCTCAGATTGATTCAGACGGCAGCCGGCAGTCAGTATCGCCGCGGTGGGCTGCTTCACGCTCGGGTCCGACCCGTCGGACAAGTCAGACCGGTCCGACGGTCGGGCTATCCTTCCAGGTCGCGCTCTTCTTCGAACTCGCGGAGATGGTCCTCGAGCGTGAACTTGTCGTTCAAGTCCTCTTCGCGATACCGCTCGCGGCCGCGGTCGCGGTCGCGCTCTGGGCGCTCCTGCATCTCCTCGATTGGCGGCTCGGCCTCGGGATGCAGGGCCCGCTCGCTTAGGGCGATCCGACGGTGCTCAAGGTCAACGCGGATGACCTTCAGCTCCAGCTCCTCGCCGATCTGGTACTTCTCCTTCGCCTTCTTGCCGCCGCGCGCCAGCTGGCTCAGGGGAACGAAACCCTCGATGTCGTAGTTGAGGCTGACCACGACTCCCGGCTTGGGCAGGTCGACGATTCGCGCCTTGACCAAGTCGCCTTCCTTCAGTTCCTTGCTGATGCTGTAGAAGGGGTCTTCCAGGGTCTGCTTCAACCCGAGCGTTATCCTGCGGTTCTCCCGGTCGATGCCGAGGATGATGGTCTCGACCCGCTGGCCCTTCTTCAACTCCTCGCGCGAGTGCTTGATTCGCTTGGTCCA
>Ga0315282_10005448_pt1 | contig 21694 bp, 19 predicted proteins | sample YL17G07_20_MG_FD_203693 | JGI IMG/M metagenome (GOLD analysis project Ga0315282, IMG submission 203693) | Sediment microbial communities from Yellowstone Lake, YNP, Wyoming, USA - YL17G07_20 | ecosystem: Environmental > Aquatic > Freshwater > Lake > Sediment | place: USA: Wyoming | collected... | reverse complement strand
TTCATCTTGCCTGCATACTCGGGCTTGAAGGGCTGAGCCTTCAGGTCGATCACGATGAAGCAGCGGAGGCGCAGGTGGTAGAACAAGAGGTCGAGGTAGTAGTCCTCGCCGGCCACCTCCAGATGGACCTGGTGGCCGACGAAGGCAAAGCCCGCGCCCAGTTCCAGGAGGAACTTGCGGATGTGGTCGAGCAGCCCCCGCTCCAGTTCGCGCTCGGCCGCGTCGGCGCGCAAGGTAAGGAAATCGAAGCTATACGGGTCCTTGACGACCTCGGCGGCGAGGTCGGATTGCGGCGGCGGGAGCGTGGTTGGGAAATTCGTCACGGCCTTGCCCTGGCGGGTGTAGAGGTCCGACTCGATCCAGTGCAGGAGCATGGAGCGCGACCAGCCATTTTGAACGGCCTGCCGGGCGTACCAGAGGCGCTGGCGCGGGTCTTTGAGCTTCTCGACCAGGATGACATTGTGGAACCAGGGGATTTCCGCCACGGCCTGCGGCGGGTTCGTGCCGTCCTTTTCTCGCGCAGCCTGCGCGAGAATCACATCGCGGGAATCTCGCGCGGGTCGCGCGAGAACCGGCCCTGTCCACGCCAGGTAGAAGGCACGCATTCGCCAGATGTTCCCTGATGAAAACCCGGCGACGCCGGGAAACTCCCGTTGAAGGTCGGCCGCCAGGCGATCCACGACCGCCTTGCCCCAACCTTCCTGTCGCTGTCGCTGCACAATGTCCTGGCCGATGCTCCAGTACAGTTGGATCAGCTCCCGATTGACTGACAGGGCGGCCTTGACCTGGGCGGCGCGGATGCGGGCCTTGATCCCATCCAGTAGGCTGGCGTAGCTGAGGGACAGGTCAACAGCGGGCCGCCTCACGACCGGCCGGGCGGGCTGCGCCAGGCCGCTCAAGAAGTCCTGTATCGAGCATTCCGTGCGGCCCTTCTCGTGCGGATAGACGGCCACGGGGTTCTGGTTGCCTTCTTCGTACACAAACAAGGCGGGGACCTGTCTACCCAGAAAGGGCAAGCCGCCGCCTCCGCGGCTGCCGAACGGCTGCCGCACCCGGACATGCCGCCGCACTGCTATGACCATCGCCCTTTCTCGCCATCGTTCCATCTCGGCAGGGGTCATGCTCTTTGTGTCCATCAACTCGGATGTCGTGCCGGCGGCGCGAACCCTATCGAGCAGCTTCTTGGCCGCCTTGAGGTCAAAGTCGCCGAACGGCTTAACGCTGCTGTCGTGCAGGAGAACCAGTTTGGAGATCATCTCTGCTTATCTCCGCCTGTCCACCCGCGAGCCACGAAGCCAAGCCCCGCCAGGTTCCTGCGAATCGCGGCCTCCAAACGGGCCGACTCGGTGAACTGATCGGCCAGTGTAGTCGTAAGCGCCCGCCGCGGGCCCGGACGGCGTCTACTCCTCCGGAAACGCCGGACCCACCAGCACGTCAAAGGCATCGAGCGTCGAACGGTCGCCGCTCGCGATGACCCGCAGCGTATGCTCAACGCGCGGCACGGCGCGGCCGATGAACCGCCGGGCGGCCACCGCCTTCGCCGGCGAGTGGCGGGCCATCCCCAGCCACAGATAGCCTGAGTAGATGTCCACCGCCGCGTCAACCAGCGGCCGCGAGACCAGGTCCAGGTAGTCCGCCTGGCCCTGCTTGACGGACGCGACGGCCGCCTCGAGTTTCGCCCGCAGGGCCTTGAGCTCGCGCGCCGCGTCCTCGAAGCCCGCCGGCACCGGCGCCGCCTCGAGTTCGACGAACCGCTTCTCGGCCGTGCCGCTCGTCACGCCGCGCACGGCCGCCACCACCTGGAGCTGGCTCGTGCCCTCGTAGATCGAAGTGATGCGGGCGTCGCGGTAGAGCTGCTCCAGCGGGTAGTCTTTCATGTAGCCCGACCCGCCGAGGACGCTGATAGCCTCGTAGGCCACGCGGTTACACATTTCGCTCAGGTGATACTTGGCGACGGGCGTAAGGAAAGCGGCCAGGCGCTTGTACCGCTTCTGCTCCTTGTTCATCGCGGTGCGCTTGGCCGCGTCGGTCTCGCGCCCCCCCGCCTCCTCGAGGGCATACTCGTAGTCGGCAGCCAGGGTGGCCTCGTACAGCACCGCCCGGCCGGACTCGATGGCCAGCTTCATCTCGGCCAGGAGGTCCGCCACCGCGGGGAACCGGTCGATGGTGCGGCCGAACTGGACCCGCGCGGCCGCGTAGTTCCGGGCGACGCGCCAGGCCGCCTCGGCGATGCCGAGGCTCTGGGCGGCGATGCCGATCCTCGCCCCGTTCATCAGCGCCATGACATAGGTCACGAGGCCCCGCCGCCGCTCGCCCACGAGCTGCGCCGGGGCGTCGTTGAACTGCATCTCGCACGTCGGCGACCCGTGGATGCCCATCTTGACCTCGGTGCGGCGGATCTTGATCCGCTCGCCCCGCTCCGCCAGGAACAGGCTGAGGCCCAGGCCGCTGGACTCCTGGGCCTCGCTGCGCGCGAGCACCAGCAGGATCTCGCCGCAGCCGTTCGTGATGAAGCGCTTGACGCCGCTCAGGCGCCACTCGCCGCCGGCTTCCTGCCAGGCGCGGAGCTGGATGTTCTGGAGGTCGCTGCCGGCGTCGGGCTCCGTCAGGACCATGGCGCCGGTCACCTCGCCGCGGGCGAACCGCGGCAGGTACGCCGCCTTCTGGTCCTCCGAGGCAAACATGTTGATGGTTTCGGCGATGCCCTGGAGGCCGAAGATGTTCATCAGGCTGGCGTCGGCCCGGCTGACCATCTCGGTGGCGATCGCGTAGACGATGCCGGGGAGGTTGAGGCCGCCGAACCGGCGCGGCAGCGTCGCGCCCATGAGGTCCGCCTGCGCCAGCGCCCGGAGCGACCGGCGGATCCCCTCGGCGTATGTCACGCCCCCCTCTTCGGCCGAGAGGTGCGAGCCTTCGGTGTCGATCCCGGGCGACAGCGGGGCGATGGTCCCGCCGGCGATCTCGCCCACCAGGTCGAGCACACGCCGGTAGTTGTCCATCGCGTCGGCGGCGTCGGCCGGGGCGTAATCGTACTGGCCGGCCTCCGCGAAGTCGCGCTCGCGAAACCGGATGAGCGGCTCCAGGGCCATGTGGTCCAGGTGAAACCGGATGTCGGCGTTGTCGGTATAGAAGTTGGCCACGGTCACGCTCGCTTCTTGATCGCTTCGATCATCATGGGAAGGACGCGGTTCAGGTCGCCCACGATACCGTAGTGGGCCACGCCGAAGATCGGGGCGGCCGGGTCCGAGTTGACGGCCACGATCTTCTGGGCCTCGCTCATCCCCGCGCGGTGCTGGACGGCCCCGCTGATGCCCACCGCGATGTACAGGGCCGGGCGGACCGTCGTCCCCGTCTGGCCCACCTGGTGGTCCTTGTCGATCCAGCCGCTGTCGACGGCCGCGCGGCTGGCGCCGACGGCGGCGCCGAGAACGTTCGCGAGGTCCCAGAGCAGGCGGAAGTTCTCCTTGCTGCCCACCCCCGCCCCGCCGGCGACGATGACGCGGGCCGCCTTCAGGTTGACCTTGCGCGTCGTCCGCTGGTGCTCGAGAATCTTCAGGGCCAGGTCGTCCGGGTGAAGCTTCGGCGTAAACCGCACGACCTCGCCGCGGCGGCTCGCGTCGGCGTCGGGCATCCGCATGACGCCCTCGCGGACGGTGGCCATCTGCGGCCAGCGCTCGGGGTTGACGATGGTGGCGATGATGTTGCCCCCGAACGCCGGGCGGATCTGGTAGAGGAGGTTCTCGTACGTCGTGCCGGTGTGGGCCTCGGTGTGCTCGCCGATCTCAAGGTCCGTGCAGTCGGCGGTCAGGCCCGCCCGCACCGTGGAGGCGACGCGGGGGGCGAGATCGCGGCCGAGCGGCGTGGCGCCGAAGATGACGATCTGCGGCCGGTGCTCCTGGATCAGCCCGGCGATGACCTTGGCGTACGGGTTGGTCTGGTAGTGGGCCAGCAGGGCGTGCTCGCCGGCGATGACGCGGTCGGCGCCGTGCTGAATCAGGCGCTGGGCGTTGGCCTCGACCCGCCCTCCGAGGAGCACGGCCGCCAGCTTCACGCCCAGCCGGTCGGCGAGCTCACGGCCCTTCGACAAGAGTTCCAGGCCGACGTCGTGCAACTCGCCGTCGTTCTGCTCGGCGACCACCCACACGTCGCCTTGGCGGTTCGGTTCGATCATCTGTGCATGAGTCTCCTGTTAATCACAACACTCCATGTGCCAACGGCGGGACCTGGGACCAGGGACCAGGAGAGAAACAGCGAATATCCAGCACTCAACATCAAACACCCCGTGTCCAGGGAACGACGAAAGACGACGGCAGCGCCTGCCGTGCCTTTACTTCGGCGTTGGGTGTTGCATGTTGGATGTTGGCTCTTCGCCGTTGCCTTTGCCCCTGCCGTTGCCTTACTGGTCCCTGGTCCCCGGTCCCCGGTCCCGCCTTTATCACCCTATGGTGTGATCTTCGATGAGTTCGCGAACCATGGCCGTGACGGCCTCCGGGGTTGGGTCGATCTTCTTGAAGCCGCTCCCCTTGAGGACCACGGACTGGATGCGCTTGACCTTGGTCGGGCTGCCGTCGCGGCCGCACCAGGCCAGGTCGGCGGCGATGTCGTCGAGCGTCCACTGCTTCAGGAGGAGGTTCCTGGCCGCCAGCGTCGCCGCCCGCCTCTCGACTTCGGCGGCACGGGCCTCGGGCGTGGCGTCGGGCCCGCCCGCCGGCGAGGCAGGCATGGCGGCGCCGACCTCCATCTGGATCTCGGCGCGCGAGCGGGCTTTCTTGACCGCCATGAGGCGCTTGGCCGACGCCGGCCGCGGCGCGGGCCCCTGGTCGGTCACCGTGAGGAGGCAAGGAAGCGCCGTCTCGACCCGCTCCCAGCCGGCCCCGGTGTTGCGATGGGCGCGAAGGCGGCCGCCGGACACGTCTTCCACCGCATCGACATAGGTAATCTGCGGCCAACCGAGCTTCTCGGCCGTCTGCGGCGGCACCTGGGCGGTATCGCCGTCGATCGCCTGCCGCCCGCACAGGACGATGTCGACGGGCGCCGCGGCGGCCACCTTGCGGACGGCGCACGCGAGGATGTAGCTGGTGGCCAGGGTGTCGCTGGCGGCGGCGCGGCGGTCGGTGAGGAGGACCGCGTCGTCGGCCCCGCGCTCCAGGCTCTGGCGCAGGACTTCGCAGGCCTGGGGCGGCCCCATCGTGAGGACGGTCACGCGGCCGCCGTAGCGCTCGCGCAGTTCCAGCGCCACTTCGAGCGCGTGCAGGTCCTCCGGGTTGAAGATCGCGGGCAGGGCACTGCGGTTGACCGTCCCGTCGTCGCGCATCGCCTCGCCGGTGATCCGTTTCGTGTCGGGCACCTGCTTGACCAGAACGACAAGGTTGTACGCCATCTCTTGCGATTCTCCCCGTCTCGTAGACACGCCAGGCAGGCCATTGGAAGCGGATACCATACGTTCGGCCCGCACGGGGGTCAAGCAAAAAGGGGGGCAGTTGGTCCTTGCTTTGGAGCGCCGGGGGCGGTATAGTTTCCGGTCTTCGGTTTGGGCCAAGCGAACGGAGAGAGCGATGTACGCCATCATTGAAGACAGCGGCGCGCAGTTCCGCGTTGAGAACGGGCAGACGCTTCAGATCGATTGTCGGCCGGCCGAGCCCGGCAGCACCGTCACGTTCGACCGCGTGCTCCTGGTGGCCGACGAGAAGGGCGTGCGGATCGGCAAGCCTGTGGTCGAGGGCGCCAAGGTGACGGCCGAGGTCCTCGGCAAGTCCAAGGGGCCGAAGCTCGAGATCGTGAAGCTTCGCCGACGCAAGAGTTCCCGCCGCCACACCGGGCACCGCCAGGGCTACCTGATGGTCCGCGTGACGGCCATCGAGGCGTAGGGGCTGAGGGGGGGCGCCCCCGGTAGTCGCTTGCATGCTCGGCCGTACGGTGTATAATGTTGATGGTGTTGACGTTCGCATGAACGCGACCCGCACAAGGAGCGCGACGATGCGCCAGCGACCCTCCGTATGCCTCGTGATTCTCGGCCTGTGCCTCCTTCTGGTTTGGTCGGCGCCCCTGCTGGGCGCGCCGGCCGCCAAAGCGCCCGCCGCCCCCGACACCCCGAAAGGCGACGCCCCCAGGGCCAAGGCCGAAGAGGGAACCGGCGACAAGCTCGACAAGCAGCTTGCCGGCCTCTCCGACCGCCTGACGGAACTCATGAACGAAGACATGAACCTCGCGATGAGCCTCATGGGCATGCAGCAGAAGGCCAACGAGCTGGTCGAGAGCCCCGATAAGGCCACCGAGGAGCTCAGCAAGGGCAACGCCACCTCCAAGCTGCGGGAATACAAGCAGGTCCTCCTCCAGAGCGCCCAGAAGCTTCAGGCCCTCGACGCCAAGTATGCCTTGCTCCAGAAGACCCTGAAGACGCTGGAACGCGACCGCGAGCACGCGACAACCGAGCAGCAGGCCCGCCTCGACGAACTCTCGACCCGCCTCCAGGCCAAGCACCGGGCGAACATCGAGAAGATCGCCGTGTATTATGAGAAGGCCGCCGAGCCCAAGCTCGCCCTCCAGATCTTCAGCGAGGTGTACCAGTCGACGCCCGAGAAGCAGCGCAACCGCGCCCTCAAGGAGAGGGTCGGCACCCTGAGCGAGAAGGCCGGCAACTACAAAGATGCGATCGCCCTGTTCAAGGGCATCCTCGACGCCCTGCCCGAGAAGGACCGGTATCGCGACCGGGCCCTGGGCGAGAAGCTCGGCGGCCTGTACGAGAAGGTCGGCGACCTCAAGGCGGCCCTGGCCCTCTACCAGGCGTTCCTGAACGCCATGCCCGCCGACAAGCGGGACACCGACGGCAAGACGTTCCGGGACCGGATCGCCAACATCGAGAAGAAGGGCGGCAAGACCGCCCCCTCGAGGGATCCGAACCACCAGAAGAGATATTGATCTCATCATCCGAGACCACCGCCTCTCGATTGCGGATTTCGGATTGCGGATTGTGGATTGAACGGCAGAAGGGAAAACAGCCGAGACGCGTCCGTTTCGCGGGCAGGCGAAGTCGAAGACTCGTCTCGGGCGAGGCGTCCGCGTGGCGACAGGAAGGATGCGGGGGACGATGCCCCGGCCCGCTTGCCAGAAGCTGTTTCAGAACCGGCGATAGCGCGGTGGGCAGTCTTGCCCACCGCGCGTACGCACCGCATTCTCGCGGCGGGCAAGACTGCCCGCCGCGCCATGCAGCGCTGATGGGCGCTTGTGAAACAGCTTCTTAGCGCCGGGCGGCGGGCTGTTCCACCGCGGAGGGCCCGCCCGGGCATCCTGCCAGGACTTCCAGGACCTCCTCGATCGACGTGATCCCCGCCCGGACCTTGTTGATGCCATCGACCCAAAGCGAGGGGTGACCGGCGGCGCGGATCGCGGCGCGGAGCGTGTCGCGGTCGGCCCCGGCCTGCACGAGGGGGACGAGGTCGGGCGTCATCGTCACGAGCTCAAAGAGGCCGATCTGCCCCGAGTACCCGGTGCGTCCGCAACTGACGCACCCCCTGCCCTTGACGTACTGCTCGATGGGGCCGAAGGCCTCGGCCAGGCGCCGGCGCAGGCCCGCCGGCGGTTCCCCCGCGCCCCGGCAGTGGAGGCAAACGGTGCGGACGACGCGCTGGGCCAGAACGCCGCGCAGGGCCATCGCCACCGCCTCGGGGCGGCGCGTCGCCGCGGCGACCGTCGCGATGGCGTCGGCCGCATCGGCCGCCCCCACCTGGGCGAGGACCAGCCGGCCGTCGAGGGCCGCTTGCACGGCCCGCTCGGCCACGGGCTCGCCCAGGACCCCGTCGAGCGCCAGGACGTCGGGCTGCTGGAGCAGGATCCGGCCCAGGATCGAGGCGGCGTCCGCGGCGCCGCACGTCGCCGGCGAGAACTGGTTGACGCCCGGAAGATTGAAATTGATACATGATTCAAACGTACATATATTCAGGCGCACGGGGTCGACGGCGTTCAGCGTGCTGTAGAGCGTGGTGGTGGCGCCGGACTCGCGCGGACCGGCAATGAGGATCAGGCCGCGCAGGTCGGCCAGCAGCCCGCGGTAGGCCGTCAGGAGCTCGAAATCGCACCCCAGCTTCTCCAGCGGCTTCTGGGCGGCGTCGTCGCGGACGATCCGCACGACGGTGCGCAGGCCGAAGGCGCTCGGCAGCGACGCCACGTGGAGCTGGACGGCGCGGCCCTGCACGAGGAGGCGGGCGCTGCGGCGCACGTCGGGCGCCGCCGCACCCGACAGGCCCAGGATCCCTTCGAAGGCGCCGGCCAGGCCCGCCGCCAGCCGGACCGGCGGGCGCATGGCCACGTGCAGCCGGCCGTCGATGCGGAACCGGATGCGAAGCACCTTCTCGTCGGGCTCGAGGTGGATGGCGCTGGCGCGCGCCGCCACGGCCTCGCGCACCAGGAGCGAAGCGACCTTCTCGGGCGGCCACGTGCCGTAGACCGAGTCGTAATCGTCCGAGAGCAGGAGCTGGGCCGAGGCGGGCGCGTCGGCCGCCGGTTCCTCGGCCAGGGACGGCGCGGCGGGATCGCCCGCGCGCGTCTCGTCGAGCATCTGGTAGATGTTCTCGGGCGTGGCCGCGACGATCTGGACGCTCAGGCCCGACGCGTGGGCGATCTCGTCGCCGAGGAAGAGGTTCGACGGCTCGGACGACGCCACCGTGAGCACGTCGCGCACGCGAAACAGGGGCAGCACGCCGTGCGCCTGGATGAAGGCTTCCGGCAGGGCCGAGCGCACGGCGGCGTCGACGAGCTGCGGGGCGAGGCGGACGAACGGCACGCCGCACGCCTCGGCGACCGCCGAGAGCACCTGCTCCGGTAGGGCGTAGCCGAGGTCCACCAGGATTTCGCCCAGGAGCCGCGCCTGCTGGCCGCGGCTCTGAACGTCGAGCGCGCTGGCGAGCTGCTCGGCCGTGAGGATGCCGCGGCCGACCAGAAGGTCGCCCAGCCGGGGCCGCTGTTTCGTGGCGGTGGTCATGGCTCGGTCCTAGTGAAAACTCTTGACGGCCTCCTGAACGTTCTCGAAAACCTCGAACTTCTTGTCGAAGCGGACCATCTCGAAGATGCGCCGGGCGTGGCCCTTCAGGCCTGCCATCTTGATGACTCCATGCGCGGCCTCGACCTGCTCCTGGAACCACAGGAGGTCCTCGAGGCCCTGGCTGTCGAAGAACCCGACCCCCGACAGGTCGAGGACAAACCACCGGCCGCCGGAGCGGATCTGCTCGGCGGCCACGTGGCGGAAGGCCTCGTCTTCGGTCCGCGTGAGCGCCGGTTCCGTCGAGAGCACCGTCATACTGCCATAGGCGTCGGCCGTGGTCGGCATGTGAAATCCCGTTTCTCCCTCGCCCCCCGGGGGGCGCCGTGCCTTCGCGCCGTGGCGAGAGCACGGTTGTCGTGCTTCGGAAACGCCTGCTTCCGCAGCGGCGCGAGGGCCCGCCTGCCGGCCAGCAGGCCCGGCACCCGTCAATTCGCGCGTAGCGGAGCAGCCGCGCTCAGCCCGCTTGTGGCAGACGAATCGGCGAACTGCCGCACCAGTTGCCCGAAATCCAGCGCCAGGAGCGCTGCCGCCGCCTGCGGATCGAACTGCGTGCCCACGCCCTGCACGATCTCCCGCCTGACGTCGTCCCACGGCATCATCGGGCGGTACGGGCGGTTGCTGTTCATGGCGTCGAAGGCGTCGGCCAGGGCGATGATGCGCGAGAGCAGGGGAATGGCGTCGCCCTTCAGGCCGGCTGGGTAGCCGCTGCCGTCCAGGTGCTCGTGGTGATGAAGGACGGCCTTGCGGATGGATTCGAGCTGGCGGATGCCGGCGAGGATCTGACCGCCGATCTCGGGGTGCAGGCTCATGATCCGGCGCTCTTCGGGCAGGAGGAGGCCCGGCTTCCGCAGAATCGCCTCCGGGGTCCCGATCTTGCCGATGTCGTGCAGCAGGCCGGCCATGTAGGCTTCGCGCGACTGCTCGTCGGTGAAGCCCAGGGCGCGGGCCACCTCGCGGCACGTGATGGCCACGCGCGTGCTGTGTCCGCACGTGTACGGGTCCTTCGCGTCGACGCTGGACACCAGCGACCGCACCAGGTCCAGCATCAGTTGCTGCAACTCGACGTACAGCCGCCGGTTGTCGATGAAGACGGCGATGTTGGCCGCGCCGGAGCGCATGAGCTTGGCGTCGGGGCTTCCGAACGCGCCGTCAACGGGGTTGAACGCGGCGATCGCCCCGCAGTCCCTCCCTCCGACCGACAGCGGAACCATGACCAGCCGCTCCAGGGCAATGGAGAAGAGGCCGATCGCGGGATCGTCGCGAACGTGGTTATTGATGAGGACCGGCCGCTCCGGTTCGAGGCCCGCGAGGACGCGTTCGACGAGGGCCGGCACGTCGGAGACAAGAAGCGGCAGCCGGCCGGCCACCACGGTCAGCGGCTCGACGTCGGGCGTGGCGGGCAGCCAGGCGGCCACGGCTTCCGCCCCGATCGTTTCGCGGAGCTCCGCGCAGACGTGCTCGAGGAACTCCGCCACGGGGCGGTTGACGCGAAGCGCGTCGGCGAGATCGTGCAGAAAGCTGATTTCTTCGTAGCACTGGGTGAGCGCCTCGGTGGTCGCGTCGTGGTCCGCGGTGGCGGCGGCTTCGGCCATCCGCGCCCGGACAAGGTCGGCCGCGGCCGCGAGGAGGCGCCGCCCCATGCCCTCGGCCTCCGGCGTGCATGCCGGCACACGCGCCAGCGCCACGAGTGCCAGCCGCGAACGCTGGTAGATCGGCCACGCCAGGCGGACCTCGCCGGGACCCGGTTCAAAGCATTCTGCGTTGGCGCGGACCGCCTCGAGCACCAGGGCCGGCGCCGCCGCCGCGGCGCCGCCTTCCTCGGCAGCGCGCGTGCCGTCGGGGAGGTAGAAGGCCACTTCCACGCCGGTGCGCTCGAGGATCGCCGAGGCCAGACCCGAAGGGAGCCGCAGCGCGGGGGCCGCCCCACAGGTTGTCGGGCATTGCGACATCCGTTGCTCCTGGCCCAGCCTTCGTGTCTTGCGAGGCGGGCTCAAACGGCATGCGGCGGACTACGTGGCGACGCCAATCCCCAGCGCCTCGCGGACGTTCGCCAGGAGCTCGCTCGGGCTGAACGGCTTGGTCATCACACGAAGGATCGGCAGATGCCTCAGGGACGCGCCGTCGATCTCAAACCCCTTGGCGGTAAGGAGGATGGTCGGGATCGGCTCGTCGAGCTCGGCCGTGAGGCGTTCGCAGAGGGCCAGCCCGCTCATGCCGGGCATCTGGAGGTCGGTAATGATGAAGTCCGGCCGCTCGGCCAACGCCCGCTCATAGGCCTCCTGGCCGTCGGTGGCCAGGATGGTCTGGAGGCCGGCGTTCTGGAGTTTCCTGGCCACCACGTTGGCGATGGCCACCTCGTCATCGGCAATCAGAACCCTGCATCGCATGATGATCCTCCGCGCCTTGGGGGCTATCGAACGGCCGGCAGATAGAGCCGGAAGATCGATCCTTTCCCGACGTCGCTTTCGACGGCGACCCGCCCGCCGTGGACCACCTCGACCACGTGCTTGACGAGCGCCAGGCCCAGCCCGCTGCCCTTGGCCTCTTTGGCCGAGTGGCGCGAGCGGTAGAACTTCTCGAACACCCGGCCGGCGTCCTCCGGGGGAATGCCGTAGCCGGTATCGGCCACGTCGACCACGACGGAGGTGTCATCCAGGTAGGTGGATATTCTGATCTGTCCGCCTTCCGGCGTGTACTTGACGGCGTTGGAGACGACGTTCAGCACGGCCTGGTACAGCATGTCGCGGTCGCCGTGGACGCGGAAAAAGACCGGCGCCAGGTCGGCCTCCAGGCGGATGTTCTTCTGGACGGCCTGGGGCGTCATGACGTCGGCCACGTCGCGCAGGATCTCGGTGACGGCCAGGTCCGTCTTGTTGACGGGCACGAGGCCGGACTCCAGGCGGCTGAGGTTCAGGATGCTCTCGATCAGGCGGTTCATGCGGTCCGTCTCGGTGCCGATGACGTGGAGGTACTCGCGCTGCTCGGCCTCGCCGTGGACCTCGCCGTCGACGAGCATTTCGGTGTAGGCCCGGATGCTGGCCAGCGGCGCCTTCAGCTCGTGCGACACGATAGACACGAAATCGCTCTTCATGCGGGCGATCTCCTTCTCCTTCGTCACGTCGTGCAGCACGGCCACGACGCCGCTGATCCGGTCGCGCCGCTTGCCCTCGACCACCGTGTTGAGGATGACGCGCCAGCTCCGGGCCTCCTCGCCGGCGCCCTGGATCCACTCGACGGTCCGGTGCGGCGTGAACAGCCCCGTCTCGCGCATGTCGCTCACGAGCGCCAGGAATCCCTTGTCGGTGATGGCCTCCTCGATGGGCCGGCGGGCGGCCGGGTCGAACTTGAAGCCGAACGTGCCCTCGGCCGCCGCGTTGGCGAGCACCAGGTCGCCGAAAGCGTCGGTGACCACGACGCTGTCGCTGATGGCCCGGATGACGGCCTCGATGTGCCGCTTCTCGGCATCGAGCACCTTCATCTGGATCTGCCGCTCCTTGGCATCGAGGTGCGACTGCTCGACCTCCTCTTTGACGAAAGACAAGTAGCGGTTAATGGCATGGCCGAGACGCCCGAGGGCGTCGGACTCGGCCTCGCTGATGGCCAGGCCAAGCGTCCCGCGGCGGACCATGGCTTCCAGGTGATCGATGACGCCGTCGATCCGCTCCTTGGGCACCCGGGCGATGAGGAAGCCGCCAATGATGCCGAGCACCGCCAGGGCCAGGCCCGCACCGAGGGTCATCGCCTTGACCGACGCCGGCTGGCCCCCATCGCGCAGGGGTTCCAGGAGGAGGTGGAGATCGACTCCCACTCCCAGGAACAGCAGGACGACCGCTGCCGCGCGACGCATTTCAATCACAGCCAACAACCTCCCCACTTCGGTTGGGCGCGGCGGGTCCCCTGACCCGCCGCGCGCCGATGCCGGATGCTCACGACGATCAGCGGCACTCCGCGCGGCGGCTCAGGTCGAAGACTCGCCGTGGCGAGAGAGCCGCCGCGCACGGTGGCTTGCCCGCCGCGACAGGCGAGCGGCGGCCGTGCCAAGCGTATCCACTCAAGTCCCGCTCGCGGCCTTCTCGGCCTTCGCGAGGAGCCGCTCGAGCGTGGGGCGCCCTTCGCACGCCGGGTTCTCGAGCGCCAGTCTCAGGTGCGCCAGCGCCTCGGCCGGTCGCCCGGTCGCAACGAGGACGTACCCCATGAGCGCGTGAGTCTCGGAATCCTGCGGCTGGATCGTCATCGCCGACTCGAGCCACTGGCAAGCCGATGTCAGCCGATTCTCGAGAATGTCGCACTTGGCCAGGCCCACGAGCGGCCCGATCGTCTTGGGCGCCAGGTGCCGGCGGGCCTCGTAGAGAGGCCGGGCCTCCGGCACACGGCCGAGCGCCAAGAGGCCGTCGGCCCACATCTGCCGGACCCACCCCGACACGAACTCCGGTTCCGAGTGGGCCAGCTCGCCCAGGAGCGGCTCGGCCTCGGTGTAGGCGCCGGAGCGGAACAGCGCGGCCGCCAGGCGCTCTTTCAGCGTCGGCAGGTCGGACTTGAGGCGCATCGCGGTGCGGTAGCTTCCGGCCGCCTGGTCGTGCCGCTTGAGCATGGCCTGCACGTCGCCCAGCGCGGCGTAGAGCTCGGCGCGGCCGGGCATGCGATTGGCGGCCTCGTGGAGGTCCTTGGCCGCTTCCTCGGCCCTGTCCTGGGCCACCAGCAGCTCGGCCTCGGCCAGGACATACTTGGCCTCCGCAGGATTCAGCCACACGGCCTCGCAGAAGTCGTCTGTGGCCCGGTCGGCGTAGCCGAGCGCCTGCTCGATGGTCCCGAGAACGTACCAGGCCTCGGCGGATTTGGGGTCTATGGTCGTCGCACCGTCGGCCAGTTCGCGGGCCTTGTCGAGGTCGCCCTTCTGGGCCGCCAGACGTGCGGCCAGAACGTAAGCGGGGGCGTAGGTGGCGCCGGAGTTGATGAGTTCGTCGATGTGCTGGTGGGCGCGGCCGAACTCGCCGCGCTGGTAACAGCCCTCGGCCAGCTTCGTGGCCATCTCGGCCCGCGCCTGGTCCCATCGGTGGCGGGCGTCGGCGCGGTTCTTGTCGCTGTGCAACATGCCGCACCCAGCCAGGAGAAAAACGCAGACGACGGCCGCCGCCAGCGCCATTCGCCTAATTCGCATGGGTGGCCTCCTTCGGCGCAGCGGCAGACGTCTGACCGGCCGGCGGCTTGGCCTCAGGCGGCGGAGGCGGCACGCCCGGCCTGGGGGCCTCCTTCTTCGCCTCATCCATGTCCTTCAGGCGGTCCCTGAGGGAGTCCCAGATCGTCCAGTTGGGCGGCTCGTAGCTCTCGCCGTTCTTCTCGGAGAGGACCTCGTCTTTCAGCCGCAGGCCCTTGATGTTGTTCGGCGACGCGCCGAGCGACAGCGAGACGTTCCAGAGGGCGCTGTCCAGGTCCTTGCGCGACTTGGTCTTCTGGTAGCGCTGCCAGGCCTCGTTGGCCGCCTGCATGTAGTTGCTCGTAATGCGCTCGCGCGTGAAGAACGTAAAGCCTTCGCGCAGGCCCAGGCACAGGCGCGTGCCCTGCGCCAGCATGTCCTCGCCGAGGGCGTTGGCCGCGTCCTCGTCTTCAATAATGTGCGGCGTCAGGAGGATGATGATCTCGTTGCGGTTGGTCTTGTCGGCCTTGTTGCGGAACAGCCACCCGACGCCGGGGAGGTTGCCCAGGCCGGGCACCTGCGACCGGCCGACCGACGCCGACTCGCCGAACAAGCCGCCGATGACGATCGTATGCCCGTCCTTGACCATGATGTTGCACGTCACCTCGGTCGTGGTTTCGGACGGCAGGCCCGTCGCCGGGTCGACGAGGCCCGTGGAGACCTTCGGGTGGACTTCCATGCGGATGTACCCGTCGTCGCTGATGAACGGCCGGAAGATCAGCTGCGTGCCGCTGTCGAGGAACTCGATGGTCTGGACCGTGGTCGTCTCGGTGGTCGTGGTGGTCTTGTAGCCGAGGCGTTGGCCCACGATGACCTCGGCCCGCTGCTTGTTGAGGGCCAGGACCTTCGGGTTGCTCAGGGTCGTGGCGTCCTTGACCGATTCGAGGGCGCTAATGAAGAACGCCACGTTGTTGGTGATGACGCCGATGCTGAGGCCGTCGCCCGGCTGGGCGAAGCCCGAGGTCCCGACGCTGCCCCACTTGCTGTTGGTCGCGGGCGTGGTGACCGGGACCGCGGCGCCGGCGGGCAGTGTCGGATTGACGATGGGGGTCGCCACCCGCGAGAGGTCGCGGAAGTCGATGCCCGCCAGGGTGTTGAAGTCGATGCCCAGGCTGGTCGTGTCGTCGAGCTCGACCTTGAGGATCGTGGCCTCGACCAGGACCTGCCGCGGCCGGCAGTCCATCTTCTTGAGGATGGCCCGCACCTGTTCCAGGTGCTCCGGATAGTCGCGGATGACCAGCGTGTCCTGGAGCCCGAAGCTGTTGCTGCCCGTGTCGCCCGACGCGCCGGTCGGAATGCCCTTGCCGGGCAGCGAGCTGACGGCCACCGTCGCCTTGACCGAAAGGGCCGGCACGACGATCTTCTGAGCTTCCTCGGCCGGCAGGTAGCTCAGCGGGAAGACCTCGGTGGTCAGGCGCGACTCCTCGCTGTCGATGGCGGCCATTTCCTCGGGCGTATGAACGTAGATGGAGTTGCCCTGCCGTATCCACTTCAGGCCGCTGGAGCGGCAGAGTGCGTCGAGGACCTGGTCGACCGAGACCTTGTACAGGTCGAGCGTCACGCGCCCCTTGGCCCCCTTGCCGGCGATCATGTTGAGTTGGTACTCGCGCGACAGGAGCTCGAGGACGTTGACAACGTCCTCATTCTTGACGTGGAGCTCGATCTTGCCTTCGGCGTCGCGCGAGGTGGTCGCCGTCCCGGCGGGCGCCCCGCCCGCGTCGGCGTTGGGCGGCTTCGGCGCCTCGACGGGCGGCGGAGGCGCTTTGGCCGGCGGCGGCGTCTTCGCCGGTGCGGCCGGCGCGGCCGCCTTCCCGCTGTCCGCCGCCTTTGCCGCCGCGAGCTTCTGTTCGCCATAGGCGGCGCCGGCCCCCAGAACGAGGTACCCGGCCGCCAGGGCGCCCGCCAAAAGCCAGACGCGCCACCGGCTGCGTTCGAGACGTATCTCCCTCTCCATAGCGACGCTCCTTTAGAAACTATCTCAGAACTGTGGCACGCCCGCCCCCGGGCGTGCAGATTGGCCACAGAGCACAGCCGAGGGCGGCTGTGCCACAGTTCTGAGATAGTGTCTTAGTCCATTCGCAGCAGGCACGTCAGGCCGCCCTGCTGCAACGTGACGTGGCCTTCCCGGATCTCCACAACCTCCAGGCCGGCCACAGCGTCCCCCTCACGGTAGCTTGCCCCATTGATCACGGCCCAGCGCTCGCCCTCCGGGGTGATCAGGATGATCTCGAGCTTCAACCCCTTCACGACCGCCAGCACTTGCGGCGGCGGCACGGGCACGGCTTGGTCATCGACGGCGGCATGCCCAGCGCGTCGTTCGCTGGGCATGCTGCTCCACTCACCAGAGACATGCCCACGCAACGGCGGCCCGCCAACAGGCGGGCAGACTGTGGGCACGCCACCCTCGCCGGGAAGTCCTTGCACACCCGCCGCCGCGCCGGCTGCCGGCGGCGCGGGCGGCAATGCGGACGCCGGGCGCGCCCCCTCGAACAGGTTGCGGCGCAGCGGCTTCGGCGTCGGCGGCACGTACGCCGGCACGAGCTTCAGAACCTCGGCTGAAGCCGCCCGCACCCTCGCCGCGTCTACGGTGGAGGTCAGAGTCATCACGTCCCAGTTGGGCGCGCGGCCGGTCCACGGCTGAACGAGGGCCACCGCCCAGGCGCTCAGCCCGGTCACGAGAAGCGCCGCTGTCAAGAGGGTCTTGATCCAGCGTCCACGGCACGTGGCCCACCGACCCCGCTGTCGTCCAGCCAACCAGGCCATAAGGGTCGCCGCGGCGACTCGCCACCGCGGCACCGTGCCGGTCGTCGGCTCCGTTGCGTTCATCCGCGTGCCGCCTCCGTTTGCTGCCCGTCGGCGCCGGCCGTCGTGCGGGGCGCGACGTCGCCGTCCGCGGGCAGGTAGTACACCAGGATCTCCGTCTCGGCGACCACCTGGCCGGGGCCGGATCCCGCGGCGATGTGCGCACGGCTGACGCGGTTCAAACGCTCCAGGCCCTCGATCCGCGCCAGGCACCGGTAAACGGCCTCCAGGGGGCCGGCCAATCGCAACGTGACGGGGACGGCCGGCGGGGCCGCCGACGCCCTCGCCGTCTCGCCCCGCTGAATCTCATGGGTCACGCCGGGCTCCGTCGCGACGCACTCGGCAACCATCCGGAGGAAGTCGGCCACGCGCGGCTCCGTGGGCAGGCGGCGCTCACACAGGTCCTTGGCCATCCGCAGGCTGGGAATCCGTGCCGAGACATAGACGCCCTCGCGGCTGGTGACGACCTTCTGGTTCACCAGGCCGCGCTCCTGCGCCACCGCCACGCCCAGCGCCGTCAGCTCGCACTGCTTGGGCCAGAGAACGAACAGGACGAAACTGCCGACCATGACCGCCCCCACCAGGAGGATCAGCAGTTGCTGCCGATCCACCGCCCACCGTTTGCGTTGACTCGCGCCCGCCGCCACGTTTACCGCTCCTTGGCCGGGACCGCCGACACCCGGTCGACTTCGAGCACGAAGGACCGCCGCTCAGCGTCTTCCCGGCTGTAAGGCTTGGATTCCACAAGCACCGGCCGCTCAAACTTCTTCGAGTGCTCCAGGGCGGAGAGCATCTGGGTCACGGTGGTCTCCGTCGCCGCGGCGCCGCGCAGGCACAGCACCGGCCCCTTGCCCGCCCCGGTCCCAGCATAGCCCATGGTCATGTCTTCCAGCACGACGCTGTCCGGCAGGACGGCTGCCAGATCGACAAGCACGTCCGTGAAGTTCGTCTGGGCCCGGAGGGTCTGAACGAGAGACAGCCGGCGGTCGTACGCCTTCGCCTCGGCCCGGAGCAGCCGGACCTTGCTGACGTCGCCTTCGACAGCCGCCCCGGCGTTTTGCAGCGCCAGGAGCTCGGCTTGCGCCTCGCGGACCCATGCGCCCATCTGGAGGCTCCACAGCACCATCGCCAGCCCCAGGGCCAGGAGCAGCCAGGAGCGGATGAAGCCGATGCGCCGCCGAAAGTGCGCCCGGATGTAGTCTTCCGGCAAGAACTCGAGTTCCCGCACGTAATGCTCCTCCGCCTTTCAGGCGGCATACCCCGCCGTAAACTGCGCCTCCAAGTAGAACCCTTTCAGGCTCAGGCCGAAGGCCGTCGCCCATTCCGCGCGGATGCCGCGCCGGTCCAGCGCGCGGCCCAGGTGGTCCGCCCGGACGCCGCGAAACGGGTCGCCGATCCGGGGTTCCATGCCCAGCCGCTGGGCCAGTGCCGCCGGGACGCTCGGATCGTGGGCCTCGCCCCCGACAAACGTGAGGCTCTCGATGCGAGGGCCGCGGAAGGTCACACCGTAGTAACGCAGGCACAGGCCGATCTCGTCCGCCAGGTCCTCCACGTGCGGACGCATGGCATCGGCGACCGCACGCGTGACCCGGGCGGAATCCTCGGCCTCGGCCTGCTCGGTCCGCCGCGGCGACCCCAGGCGCCGCCGCAGCGCTTCGGCCTCCGCCGGCACCAGTTCCAGGCACTCCGCCACCGCGCGGTTGAACACCGCACCGCCGATCGGAATCGTCTTGACGAAAACCAGGTCGCGCCCGCGAGAGATCACCACCGTCGTCTGGGCGCCGATGTCGGCGTACACGTTCACGACGCCCTCGTCCTCGCGGCGGCCCAGGTACCGTTCGAAACCGCGAAACACGGCGGCCGCCTGGGCGTCGAGGCTCACCAGATCGAGGCCCGCCTCGGCGGCCATCTGGATCTGGCCGTCCACCTCGGCGCGAGGCACGGCAAGCAGGATGATCTCATCCAGGAGCTGGTCGCCCTGGCGGACCTCGCCGGCCCGCATGTACTGGATCACCGCCGTGGCCGTGTCGAAAGGAAACTTGTTTTGGGCCTCCCAGTTGACCGCTGTCGTCAACTCCTCGTTGAGCATCTTCGGCATGCGAATGTTGCGGATCGCCGGGGTGCCGGAGGGCAGGGCCATCACCGCCTCGCGTCCGCGGAACCGGCCTTCTTTCCTGGCCCGGCGCACTTCCTCCACGATGAACTCGCGGCGGCGCTTCGGATCGCCCTTGACCTCCAGCGGGAGCACGAACTTGGCGGCCGCCACGGCGCGAAGGTCGCGCTCGCTGCCCCCGAGTTGCAGCATCCGCACCGTCGTCGTCCCGATGTCCAAACCGATGGGCAGTTGCCTCACCGCCAACTCCCTCACAACCGCCGGATTAGCCGGCGACACGCGTCACGGTGACCGTGCCCGTCAGCGCCGCCACCTCGATCTGCATCTGCGTGGCGCCGGCACGCAGTGTCACGATTCCGCCGGCCGACGGATCGCCCTGCGCATTGAACGTCACGTACGCCACCCCGCCGAACGACGCGCTCACGACCGTTACGCTGGACATGCCGTTCAGCGAGGCCAGGTTCACCTCGAAGGGCTTCTTGGCCACCACCGGATGCGCCACGGCCACGGCCGAGGCGTAAGCGCCCCCCGCGTAATTGGCCACCACCTTGTAGGACTGGCGGTCCGGGCTGAAGACGAGCGAGTATGGCTGCTGCGTCGTCACGGCCAGGCTCCGCGCCACTTCAAGGTCCGACTTCACGGTCCTCGCGGCGCCGATCGCCTGGCTGTCCGCACCCGACCCGATACTCGGGACCACCACCGCGGCGATGATGGCCAGAATCACGATCACCACCAGGATCTCCAGGAGGGAGAATCCGAACGGCATCCCCGGATGTTGCACGGTTTTCATTTCTCGGTTTCCTTAGCCTCTTCCGCGGCGCGCGGCTTCTGCCCGGCCTTCGCCTCAATCGTCTGGATCACGAAAGCTCCTTCGCGCAGGCCCCGCTCCAGATCAGCCACCCGCCGGTTCAGCGTCTGCATCTCTTCGACAAGCTGGAGCCGCTGCCTGCCCGAGTCCGGCACGCCGCCCTCGTCGCGTGCGGCGGCGTTGAGGCGGACTTGGGCCTGGACCTTGGACTCGATGGCATCGGACTTGAACCACAGGGCGGCAGCAATGACCGCCAACATGACCGAAACCAGGATCAGTCCGTGCGCGATTGTTTGAAGGTGTTTCGATTCCATTGGCCATGTCCTCCAGTCTGCCCAAATTCACAGCCCCAAACGGGAAGAGAACGCAGAGATAGCAGGTCTGGATGCATGCAGTTTATCGGCATGCCGTGGCATCATGCTTAAACGATTCGCTGGGACTCTATCGTGTCGGAAGGGCCAGTCATGGGCCTCAGGACGTTCGTGCGCGGCGGGCCTCTGACCCTCCGCGCTGCGGCGCCATCCGTGCCGCAAAGAGCAGGATCGCGCGGCGGATCAGGTCGAAGACTCGCCGTGGCGAGAGACCTGCCGCGCTGCAACTGTTGGGGACCGGCCATGAACATACTCGGGGGCAGCGGACGCTCCAAGCGTCTCTGCCCCCGAGCCCAGGCCTTCTCGCCCCTACACGAAAAGGCTGGCGGTCACCGCTGCGCACCCACAGCGTTTCTACAGCGTGTTGAGCTTCGTACCGTCGGTCTTGGCCCAGGAATCCTTCAGGTCGGCGCGGAACTCGCCTGTTGCCATGTTGAACCACCACCCGCCATCCGCCGACGGCGCCGAGAACGTCGTGCTGGCGCCGTTGACGACCGTCACCGTGGCGACGCCGCTGATGGGGTTCACCGGCACGCTCTGAAGGTACGGACCGAACGGGTAAGAGGAACTCGGCGTTGCCGAAACCGCGCCGCTGACATCGGTGTACTGCGTCATTTGTTTGCCGAAGAGCGTCGCATCGCTGGCTGAGCCGGCATACGTTTCGTTGTGCTGCGTCTTGTACAGAAGCAACTGGCTACGGATGGTCTGGAGGTTCGTTACGAGGTTGCTGACCCGGGCCTCGGCGGACGCCGACGTGAACTGCGGAATGACGATCGCGGCCAGGATGCCCAAGATGATCACGACGATCAGGATTTCCACCAGCGTGAAGCCCTTTTTCGCCCTGCTTCTCATCGCTATTCTCCTTGCACCATTGTGGCCCCGTGTGGGCCCGGTCGGATTCCTTGTCCTGCGGCTGACGCGTCCGGCCCTTGATGACGCCCCTGGGACAACCGGCCCAGGTGCTCCCCGGTATCGTTCACACACAGAGTGGTTTTCACCCCCTTCAGATGGGTGAGCGACCAAGGGGCGGCACGAAAGGCCGGACACCTCTCATGCGGCTGCCACCTCTACGTCTATTAGCCAAATGTTAAGGAGCGTATGGGCCTGAACCCCAACGTCTGGGTGTGAGATCATTATCGTCCAGAGAACCACCCAACTTAACATCTTTCTCTATTTATCGCAGCTCCCCCATACTGCCGCTCCGGGTCAAGAGAAACACGGTCTTGCGGACCGTGGTCAGTCCACTTCGCCATTAGAGAGTACGGATGCATAGCATTGTGTCAAGCGCCGAGGAGACCGCCAATGCAGCCGTGCCGTCTGCCGAGCTTAAGCGCTTGAGATAAAAGAACTTACAAGAGAGAGGGCCATG
>Ga0315282_10005447_pt1 | contig 21694 bp, 18 predicted proteins | sample YL17G07_20_MG_FD_203693 | JGI IMG/M metagenome (GOLD analysis project Ga0315282, IMG submission 203693) | Sediment microbial communities from Yellowstone Lake, YNP, Wyoming, USA - YL17G07_20 | ecosystem: Environmental > Aquatic > Freshwater > Lake > Sediment | place: USA: Wyoming | collected... | reverse complement strand
ATCGAACGTGATTTTTCAAGGATACAACGTGATGTATTGGACAACAGCTGCTTTTCCTGTCCAAAGGAGGCTATGGATATGATTTCTGCGTATATCGAAAAAGAGCTTAATTCAAATTGAAAGCGTAGTTAAAAAATAAAAAAAAAGAGGGGGAGATGCGTTTACGCATCTATTGGCAATGGAGAGGCCCATTCTGGGCTGTAGATGACTAAGCTTGGGTCACCGTAGATAACCTGTATGGAATCAACCTGCATGCTCGCAGGACCATACATAGAGGTTGGGTCGCCTGTCGTGAAGTCTCGATAGTGCAGCCAGACTTGGTGTGAAAACGCAACACCAATCGATACTCCATTGATCATGGTATCTATGAAGAAATTATCATCTGCTAAGTCCGCCTCTGGGCATAACCCGGTGTTCGCGTTCCCATACCAACAGACTGCACCATGATCTAAATAGACCAAGATTCCATCCCCATCTCCTGTTGTACAGGACATATAGAATATCGCGTTACTGCGGAGGTTCTGCATCTGTTGATCAACCCATTTGTACTGGACGATATCATACAGCTCATGAAGAGATGTATGGGGGTTGAACCAGGTCCATCCCCCATCCCGAGGCGTCTTCCAGGCATCATACATGTATCCACGCCAGCCATCCCACCAAATCTGATCAGGATAATTCGAATAATTTGACTGTTTATACATTGCTGAAACGCCGCTTCCACCAGTTCCATGGCCGGAGTAATACATCGCGCTTGCACCATCGTTCAGTCGTTGAAGGTGCGCGTTCCAGAACGAATGTCCCTCATAGGTTCGAAGGTGAGAACTAAAGGCATCCTTCACTACCCTGGAGGAGTATGCTGGGTAGCTTTTATGGTTGTTGAGCGTGAAGGGAGTACCATCAGGGAAGTTCATGAGCTGGGTCGTGGTGATGTTTCGACCAGGGTTCGCAAAGATCAATGCTGGGTAGAGGATGTTTCGAACGACAAGATCACTTGAATAGGCAGGAGTGAGTCCCGGGATATCACCCGCGTAGGAGTTGTTTCCCATTAACACGGAATGTAACTCAAAGGGGATATCGGCTCGTGGAGCAACAGTAACGTATCCTTCCTGACCATCTCGATCAAGCCCCAGGCTGTCAATATAGTTATGGAAATCGGTAAACATTTCTTCGTTCCAGTATCGTTTTGCATCAAGACCGTAGGGTGGAAGTGTAACGTTTGCACCAAGGAAGAATCTAACCAATGTAAGATACACTTTGAGTTTATTTTGTTCAACAAGTGCTGAAGCCTTTGGCATATGTCCATTAGCACGAGACCCGTGGTAGTAATCCCCGTCCCAGCGTTGCCATGATTGGATTCGTTCTGCTACTGCAGCTGGATCCCCATCAGGGGCTTCTTCAACACGGATTACAGGTGAGCCATGGTATGCCGCAAGCATCGCTGCAGGGGCAAAGAAACCATCGCCGGTCTTCAAAGAGGTTACCGTAACGTAGTTCTCAGAGGTAGGATAACTCTTTATTTCATCAACGATGTTCTGCATGGTCTTTAGATCCTTTTGAATCGTTGGAAGGCTTGCTCGTACATCTTTGCCAATTTCGTTGCGTTCAACGAAGATGACATTATTGACACCAAGGGCGGTAAACGCACTCGCGGTTGCCGCAGGAACACTGGTTTTCGTGACATAGAGCAACGGGAAATGATTCAATGATGCAATTACTGCAGCGTTCGCAGCGGAAATCGCTGCATCAGCTCGATCGGGGTTTACGGTTCTCACCGTTGTGGTAAGGGTGTATTTTACGTTCGACCCGTTTGCATTCCGAGGTACGACAATTGCGGTCCATGTTCCCTTCTCAGGGTGAAGGACTTCCGCGGAAAATTCCGTATGGGGAGCTGGGTTCCAGCATCTCCAGGGGTTCACGGGTGGGTTATCCAGTCCATTCCAGACATGGATCGGGTTCACCGGTCCGTTCCATGCAGGTATAATTGGTGATCTCAGGTTACCTTGTGGGTCAATCAGAAAAACGAGAAGATCGGATGGTTGATTCGTGGTGAGTACCGCGTTGATGACCGCATCATTCGAGGAGACCTTAAAGCGGTATCGGTCACCAGCATATTTGGTAATTTTAAAGTGCCAGTTAGCGGACTTTTTATCAGTGCCAGCAGCCCAGATACCCATCTTGTTTACGGGATGATAGATATCGTATTTCGTTCCGTCGGCATCATAGGGGCTTGGCCAGTCGTCATATTGCTGGGTCATAAATAATGGAATAATCGCGTCAAACGTTGGTGTCGCACCACCAGTTCCGTACATAGTAACGTTTACCGCACACCATTTGGGACCAATGAACATGGGGTATGCATAGGACCCACCGATTTTCTGTATTTTTGAACTGTCACCAGGGACTTCCTGGACGCTGACTTCTCGTTTTAAGGTTACAGTTCTTTTCAGCACCGTTTTGGTTGTATCATTAAAGGAGCTACCGTCAACCGCAACAACCGCGGTTTGAGACGAGGTCCAGCCATGAGTGGCGATATCAGCAGCTGCCTGGATCGGATCTGTTGGGACGGTGTATTGAACAGGTGTTTTACCATAGGTCGCTAAATACGTATTCCAGTCGTCAACGAGGTACTGGGTGGTATCATCGACGGTCCCGAATGAAGTGGAGTCATCGTAATAGGCAGTCGGCGTTGAGTCCCCTGTGTAGATGATGGGGGCGAGGTAGCGTTTCCCGTTATCGAGATAGTTACAGGCTGGTATTGCCGCAAGATACGCGAAATCATCTTTGTTGCTGTTTGGGTCATTTGCAATCTTGAATGTTTTCGCTATAGGTGTGATTAGTGGCTCTGGGATCGGCGCTGGTGGCGCAGGCGCGCTTGTCTCAATTACTAATGTGAGGTTATAGGCACCGGAACCGTATGAATAGTACGACCAGTTCGTTGGGTGAGGGCAATCAACCCAACCAGGGAAGATGTCAACACGTGCGCTCCAAATACCACCAACAATGGCCGGGTATTGGATATCATCATCGTAGTATTTGTTCCCTTCGTATACGAGTTTTCCGCTTGGGTCATATAATTGAATATCGAAATCAGTAAGATACGAAAGATCCTTCATTTTCAATATGAGGTGAATTCCTTTACCTGCGTCTACCTGGAATCTGTAAAAATCATATGGGTCGTTCATGTCGAGGTATCCATAGTATGTTCCAGGGAAGATGAGCAGTGCAGTCGCGAGGGTATTGCCCGCATCATTCCCCGAGTTTGCATCATTTTGTCCATTTATGGTCACCGTGAAACTGTACCGGCCCTGGCCAGTGCCACTTACGAAGAATATTCTCATGTAGTATTTTCCGGTATATGTTGCAGTGAAGGTGATGGACTCTGGGGTACTCCCAGGGTTCATTGATGATGCAAGTACGTTTCCGGATCCATTTGATAACGAAAGATCAAAATTAAAGCCATTTGGCGGGGTCATGGTGATGACAATCTGTTGACCCTGTGAGACTGTAAAATAGAACCAATCTTGGAGATCGCTAGAGTTAGTCAGTTTACCTTCCCGACCTCGTCCTGGTGTTTCGTCGATAAGTTCACCAGGATAGAGCGCCGATGCACTTGCAAGTGCGTTACCCGCATCTTTTTTATAGCCACCATCATCGTTGTCAGCTGTCCCTATAGATGCAGGGTTATCTACTCGTAATAAGTAACTCCTGTCTAAGATAAACGGTCCGTTATCTTCCGGTGAAAAGTAATTGTTTTGTGGAGTTTGTTTTAGTACTCCTGTGTTCTCAGCGATCGTACCCATAGGCACTATTAATGCTGTTCCTATGAATAAGAGGGCTATGACAACTGCTTCTATTCGAGATTTTTTAGAATCTTTTCCAGAACTCATATTTTACCCCCTATTTGTAGTTATAATTGTATATCTGGCTATTATAAATAAGTTTCGATGTATTATAAAGAAGAGGGAATGGTTTCCTTCATGTGCATAATCTCCTTAACAATGAGGATATTCTTTGAGAATCTCAGGAGTATCGTCCTCTATCGATTAAGTTTATAAGTAATTATTTTATCCGAACCATGATGGTGGATGCGGCTTCGTTTTTAAACTTGTTAGGTGGGTATGTTGTTGTTGTACTTCTCCCGTTACTCGCATTCTATATTGGGTATTTGATTGTCACGAAGGCATTTCATCAGATGGGATTTTCATCATGGGAAGCAATCGTCATTGTGTTCGTCTCGTTTTTATTAGGCTCGGGAATTGCTGACGGATTTGCCGGTATTCGTTTCTCCAATATCAGGCTGTTCACGTACCACGATTATTGGCTTGTGGGGATCAACGTCGGTGGCGCGCTCATCCCTTTTATACTCAGTGTCTATCTTTCAATAAAAAATAAATTACAACCGGTGCGTGTGTTTTCTGGCATCATTCTCATTGCTGTTGTGACCTATTTCGTTACGTATCCTGATCCTGAAAAAGGGATTGTCTCTAAATTTCCTCTATGGCTCGTTCCAGTCGTATGCGCGAGTCTGTTCTCCGTTATTTTCTATTGGAGGGAGAAGAAAAAAGCGGCACCACTCGCGTACACTATAGGGACGCTGGGGGTGCTCATCGGGGCAGATATGTTTCATTTGTTTGGTCTCCTCGAAAATGAACTCCATGCGCCTGGGAACGCGGTCATTGGCGGGGCAAATGTCTTTGATATGGTGTTCATCACAGGACTGCTCGCCGTGTTTCTCGATAGTCTCTTCATGTATCAGCACAAAAGAAAGAAGGAAACAAGAGAACAATGAGGTTCCCCTCTTATGAACGGGTACTACTGCTCCTTTTTTTCCTCATGGTGTTCATGGTGAACCTCATGGCCGTGCTTGATACCCCAGGCCGCCCACATGGCGCCAAGGATGCCTCCCATAATTAAAAACGATACAATAAAAATCGCGATATTCTGATAGACATTATAGGGCTCAGCGAGGTACCAGAACCAATACACAAGGAACATAAAGACTGCAAGCACGAGAATCCCGGAGGCCCATGCCCGCCAGCGGAAGCCTTTTACTCGCCACATTTCTTTTTCAGCGGTAGTACGGAACCGTAACCCCCAGATCGCCCAGGGGAGACCTAAGATCCCAACAAGTATCAAAATCGATAGTAGAAAAATTGCGACATTCTTCTCCCATGCATAATTTTTCGCGTAGAAAAATAACCAGATAATAAGAAACACAAGCCAACCGACACCGACAAGAATCGAAAGCGAGACTCTCCAACCTAATCCCTTCATTTCCATTTTCTTATCACTTGCTTCTTCACTCATACGAACGCTCCTCTCTGTGGCTACGTAAATCTGCTTCAGCTATATAAACATAACAACACAGCACAATCATTGGTGTAATTGCTTAGAAGTATTATCTTTCGAAATACTTAATAAACACCTAATATTTTACCTGACTGTTTTTATATCGAATAAGAGGCACACAATGGACGAGGAACAACTCGACGAGATGATTCGAAAAAAAGACCAGCTGCAAGAAAAGGCGAATCAATTGAGACGACAGCGAGATGAACTGCATGACCAGTCTAAAAAGATGGCAAAGGAACGCGACGAACTTAACGCGAAGGTTCGACAGATTAGAAACCAAGTCAGTGAACATAAAAAGAAACGTGATGAATATAACGAACGCGTCAAGCATGCAAAAGAGCAACGCAACGAATTTTCAAAACGTCATCTCGAGCTAAAAAAAATCGTTAAAGAGTTGGAACGGGAACGCACAACCTCTTCAGGTGTCAACATTAACGAGTTGAAACAACATCTTAGAAAACTAGAAAATGAACAGATGACGCAACCGATGTCTTCACAGAAAGAAAAAAAATTAATTGAAACCATTAAAGAAATCCATTTAAAAATCAAGGATGCCGAAGAATCATTGAATAAAGATCCGAAGCTGAAAAAAGCTATCGAGGAAGAAAAACTCTTTAAACAAAAGGCAGAAAAACAGCATGACCTTGTTGAAAAAATGGCGACAAAGGCTCAGGAAGAGCATCAATGTATGATTGAGCAGTTAACACAACTTGATAAACTCATGAAACGAATCACGGAAATCCAGGAAAACATCGTTATCACAAAAATCGAAGCTGACAAGGTCCACAAGGATTTCATTGATCATGTGAACCAAATCCACGAACTGGAGAAAACCATTGCAAGCACCGAGAAAAAGAAAGAGAAAAAGAAGAAAATGGAAGACGTCTCTGCCGCACAGAAAGAGGCTGATGAGGTCTTTGAACGGTTCAAGCGAGGCGAAAAACTCAGTACCGAGGATCTCATGATTCTCCAAAAAGCAGGATTATTGTAAACAAACGGGTTCCTATGGAGGGATTACGCGATGCCTTGTGAATTATGTGGGAGAGAGTGCAAAGGCTGCAAAGAGGCGACCATCGACGGTGCAAAGATGTATGTCTGCCCAGATTGCATTAAATATGCGGAAGGCGGCGTACAACAAGAAGAGCCAGTAAGCCGCAGTAGCCGAAGCCCTACGCAAGTCTCTCGACTCCCGGCCTATCGACCCCGACAAGGCCCACCGAAAGATATTTACAAGGACATGGTAAAAGAGCTGGTGACAAACTGGAACCATCTCATTGAAGCAGCACGAAAAAAGAAGGGGATGACACGGGAACAACTCGGATTTAAAATCGGTGAGCGAACTGTAACGATCGCGAAAATCGAAAATGGGGATCTTCGCCCGTCCGATCAGATGATTGCAAAATTGGAAAAGGAACTCGGGATTTCACTCCTTGAGGAAGTAAAAGAGGCACCAACCACGCAGCAGACGCGTACTCCGACGAAATTCACCCTTGGGGATTTTATCAAGACTGATAAGTAAGATTCATGAATCAAACTGATTTCCCACGTGCGCTTCACGCGTTGAAAAACGGTGAAATTATTATTTATCCGACGGACACCTTATACGCGCTTGGTGCAGACATCTACAACGAGGCAGCGGTGAAGAAGGTCTTTGAAATCAAGCGCCGTCCCTTCTCACTCCCACTTCCGGTCGCGGTTGCCTCCAAAAAAGATATTGAAACCATCGCATATATTGATAAGGCGGCACAAAAAATCATCCACCGGTTTCTTCCAGGAACACTCACCGTTATTTTAAAGAAGAAACCGTCAGTGCCCGCGATCATCACGAGTGGGTCGGAGACCATCGCGGTGAGGATCCCACGGCATAAGATTGCACTACGGCTCCTAAAAGAATATGGACCGCTCACCGTGACAAGCGCAAACATCCATAACGAAAAAACACCAAGTGTTATAAAAGATATTTTGATGCAGTTACAGACAACTATCCCGGTCTTTTTCGATGCCGGACCACTGGATGAAACCCCGTCCACAATCATTGATCTTACCACGCCCTCGCCACGGGTAGTCCGTAGCGGTACGATCACAGAAAAGGAACTGTTGGATGCGATCACTCATGGATAACGCGATTTATGAGAAATACAAACATGCAGGGAAAATAGCGGCGGACGCGAGAGATTACGGTGTTTCTCTGCTCAAACCTGGGGTACGGCTAGTCGATGTGGCGACCGACATCGAAACCAAAATCAAGGAAAACGGCGCTGGGCTGGCATTTCCCGTGAACATTGCGTTGAACACCGCTGCCGCACACTACAGCCCACGACACGATGATTCCCTCGTATTTAAAAAAGGAGACGTAGCGAAACTTGATGTCGGCGCTCATGTCGATGGGTACATTGCTGATACAGCAATCACCGTTGAAATCGGCACCCATACCTATGATACGATGATAAAAGCCTCTAGCGGGGCCTTGGAAAAAGTAATTGAGGTTCTCAAAGCGGGAATCCTCCTGTCTGAAATAGGAGCCGTGGTGCAGGAGACGATCACCGCGTGTGGCTACAAGCCAATCGATAATCTCATGGGTCATGGCCTTGATCGATTCGAACTCCACTCAGGGTTATCAGTCCCGAACGTGAGATCGCTTGGAAATAAAATGAAGCCAAAAGATGGTGACGTGTTAGCAATCGAGCCATTTGCCACGAACGGCGCGGGACATGTGATTTCCGGGGGCGGCAGCAACATCTACCTGTGCAACCGGTCATTGAAAGCAAAATTGATCAGGGACAGTAAAATAAAATTCATGTTCGAAAGGATGGCCGCACAATTTACAACACTACCGTTTGCAGAGCGCTGGTACCATGACCTTTTCCCAAACAGCAATGATCTTGCGCTAAAGAAACTGTCATTTTTAGGGTTAATAAAACATTACCCGCAGCTTTTTGAAGCAAAAGGTGGTATCGTCACACAAAAAGAACACACGGTGATCGTGAAAGAAAATGGATGCGAGGTGACCACATGAAAACAGCGAAAAATAACGAGAAGAACGACGTGAAAATCATTCAACTTGAGGAGCTCAACTGGAAACAAATCGAGTCGTTAGATAAAGAAAAAACGCTTTTTTTTATCCCCATGAGTCCCCTGGAAGAGCATGGCCCGCACCTGCCTATCGGGACAGATCTTCTGACCGCGCGGGATGCAGCTAAAGAGGCGATGAAGCTTGTGAAAAAGAAAAAACCGGAACTGACGATGGTTCTATTCCCTGCGATTCCCTTGGGATATGCGAAGATGACGTCAGGGTTCCCTGGGACGGTGTCAACGCAAGTAAAAACCATCAAATCGATTGTCAATGATGTCTGTTGCTCACTTGCACAATTCGGATTCAAATACTATGTGGTGTGTACTTTCCATATGGATCTTGGTCATTTGAAAGGGGTCTATAGTGGGATGAAGAAGGCGATGAGCGCGTATCCCGGGATTCGCATTACTGAGCCCTGGGGGCCGTACTTCTTCAATAAAGAGGCTGAGAAACGGGAGCCGAAAGTCGGATTCGATACGAAAAAAGAGGTACACGGATGTTTCCGAGAGACATCCCTTATGAATTATCAATACCCGTATCTGGTGGACCCTTCGTACAAGAATTTACAAAGCATCTATCGTGATTTGTATTCACCCCGGCTCCTTGGAAAAACATTAAAGGAGATCGGAATCATGGACGGGTACGTGGGAAGTCCCGCGCGCGCTGATAGCGACTACGGGCGATGGTACTTCCAGCAGATCGTTGAGACTCTCGCCCAGGCGGCGCTTGATCTTGTGGAAGGGAAAACCCCGCCCGAGCTTCCGAAAAAAACGCAGCGGCTTATGCGTTCCATGTTTTGGGTATAAATCAAGGGTTAGGTGGGAATCCGGTGGTCTCCTGCGCCGTAGTACACAAGTTTTGAGTGAAACACCCGGTTGTAGATGCCACCGAATCGGATAAGTGTGCAGACTTGCTGGACGGTACATCCACTCGCTAGCAAGCGGAACGCGTTCACCGATGTTCTACTATTGGTCCAGAACATGGTATTCTTCGTCCACCCCATGTACGTACTCGCACCCGCATCAAGAAATGCCTGTGCCATTGACGCATCGTATGTCGCGTAACATGTCGCCATGTAAATAAGAGAATTTGTGAAGCCTCCTGGTGAATAGTAATACTCGATGAACGCAGGGGTGAAGGTGACAAAACCACGATCGCCTACCATGCCTTTGACGATCAATTGATGTTGATATTCAAATTCGTAGATCTGTTCCGTGTCATTCGTCCATGGCTCACCGGTCGCAATAACCACCGCGTCAGCTTGTTGATCGCCATTCAAATCGAAATACCCCGCATGGGTGTCCATGTAGACAATGTCCGCGGTGAGGTTATGTCGGAGATATGAAAGGTCCACTGCTTCGTTCGCGAGGTACTCAAGTCGATAGTCGTGTCGTAGTAAGGTGGCGATTATTCGGTTGCATTGCTGATGACCGTAGAGGTATTCGAAGGGGTTCAGGATGACGGCTGTATTATTGCTCGCCTCAGCACCACGATGATGGAAAATGAGAGAGGGGGTATCTGGCATCTGTTCTTTTTCATCGGCGAATGCATCCATGATGACGGTATATGACCCGTCGATGAATTTCACGGTCATGGTTGTTCCTATGAGGCTTGCGAACGCAACCAGGGGATGCTCATTATACCAGTTTTTCAACTCTAGAAGAAGAGAGGAATGATTTGTTATTCCTTGCTTACTGTTTTCTATAGTGTTAAGACCTTGTCTGATGATGGTGTCCGATGGGATGTGAACCGAGGTTGGGTGTTCTGAGGACGGGCAAATGACCTGCCCCTGAATGGCTAGTTCACTTGAGAGAAAAACCAGAATCAGAAATACCACAAACACTTGTTTTCTTGTACGAATCATCATTCATCCGTACCATTACGATTGGCACGAACTCTATATAAATATATCGTATGAAAAATATAAGAAAGCGTAAATCACGAAGCTTTCTATTTTTTCAAAATCTCATTGAGGAGGTAAAACTCTGTTGCGTAAATCTGTCGTTGCTGCTCGGTCGGCTCCGTGAATGTTCCGCCCATGGCTGCATCGCTAAAACTGTACGAGTCGACGACCACAACAAGCTTCCCTCGAGCCCCCGTTGTTGTGTTCGGGAATTCAATCATGCTTGCATAGGTATCATTATTTCCACGGTTGAAAAGTGGTTGCCCACCTGTTACCGAGAGGTACGGGGTGATGATTGACCCAAGCGATGCATTCTCATTAAGAGCGGTTTCATTTCGATAGACCTTTTGGTCAACGGTGTTGGTTGTGATCCACATCCCGAAAGTACCGATGAATTCATTCGCGGTTGATTTCGCATTGGTGATACTGTCCATGAACAATACCCTGCCGCCGTTTTCAAGGTAGGTCGACAGCATTTTCATGTTAGATTCTGTGAAGGGTCGCGTCGGGTTGATTATGACTACGATATCCCCGGTTTTAATCGCATCGGCGAGGGTTTTCTGTAGTGAGGGGACACATCCGACCCGCTGCGTCCAGACGTAAAACGTGCCATAGTTATTGCTGTCGCTTCCTAGGGTGACGCTTGGTTTGACAGTGACATTGTTCGATGAATGCTGTTGATCGAAACAGACTTGGATGTAGTCTGTCTGCGCATGCGGCAGTGGATAGTTAATCGTATTGAGATAAGAAAATGAGGGGGCTGCAGCGGAGAAGGCGAGCAGGGCTGCGAATAGGCTCATCCAGATGATCGTGATTTTCTTTGCTTTCCTTGAAAGAAACAGGAGGATACCGAAGGAGAGGACCGCAACGCCAAGAAAGAGGATAGGAAGAGACGAATACGCGTTAGTTCGATTCAGGTACTCCATCGCGCCAAGTGTAAACGACGGGTATCCATCAGTGAACATGGAGAAGCTGGAAAACACGGTGCTGTCGGTGAATGCGACAACCCTTCCTTTCCCGTGTCTCATCGCGGCAGCTTGAAGGAGGAACCCGAACGCGGAGTCTGGTGACCCGACTGATTCTCTGAAGAAATTCTCGGTTGCGTATGTCCCGGGTTCACTGGTGACGCGGTTACCGATGATGATGTTTTCCATGGTTGCTGATGCAACCAGCGAGGTTGGTTCCACGGTGCATGAGGTCATGAACTCAAACCGGGTGACGTGCTGGAGTACCGGGTGGGTGAACAGGCGATTCGGCTGGTAAACGGAAAGATCCCCTGTTCCAAGCTCATAGGTTGCGTCGGTGTTGAACCGGATGCCGAATTGCTCGGAGACCTGATTAAGGAACGTATTCATGCCAAACACATTCGTGTGATCACCGATGAGGTACAGGCCGCCGCCGTTTTCAACGAAATGGTCGATCGCTTGGACTTCCTGGTCCGTGTAACTTTCCGTGGGACATTTCAGGATAAGGATATCATATTGGTTGAGTAGATTGTCTGTTAATGAATCGTTGACGTTCCGTGTTACGCCGTAATACTGGCTAAGCCATGTGGCCCATGAGTAATAATTGTAGGTGGAAAGGAGTCCGAACCATTCGGTATCAAGCGGTTTGGTTGTATTTTCCCAGTCGCTATGGTACTCGCCGATTAACACCCGACCGTTTTTTGGTGTTCCCGGGTCTTGGAAGGTGAACACGCCAACGGTGGAGAAGACCATGAGAAACACCAGGGCCATGGCTGCGAGATGTTTTTTTGTGAACGCAAGCGAGGACAACCAGGTGAGTCGATCGTCGGTGTTTTGGAATGGGAGCAACTTCATGAGGAGCAGCGAGAACGGCAGGAAACCGAGTATCATGTACCAGGGGTTCCAAAATATGGAAAGATCGGTGGTGATCAAGTACCCGTAAATATAGGTGGTGTACCGCAGGAGACTATAGCCGATGCTTGCAAGAAGAAAAATGAGGATTGGTCGCAGTAATTTTCGTTTTTGGTGAAAGAATCCAAAAAGGAGGAGCGCCCCGATGAAGAGATTCAGCCAGAGCCCAAACCCGAGTTTCTCAAGGGTTGTAGTGAACGGGTAGGTCTGCTGGGTGATCTGAACAAATACGATTCCGTTGTTCACCGACGTGTGAAGACCCAGGATGGTTCCGACCCATGAGATAAGCGGTGAGAGCAGGTCGATGCGATGCCCGTGAGCGATGAACATTGTGTACAAGGGAACGACCGCGGTTTGTATGAGAAGGATGAGGCCTGCAAGCATGAGGCCAGCGCTCACCATGTACGTTTTTTGCACTCGATTTGCAAGGGGAACAAGTAGAAGTCCCCCCGTGAGAACAATGACCCCGATGTTGTAAGGATAGGGAAGGATAAGAAGGATAATGAAGAGCGGAATGAGAAGGAGCAGATATTTTTTATCGAAATGTAATGGTGGAGCGTTCCATAGCGCTGTGATAGTACAAAGAATCCCAAGGATGAGGAAGGTGCTGCCCCAGAGGAGATTCGGGGCTATAAACTCCGGGATGAAAAAAAGCCAGCTTGCTGAGAGGAACATCAGCCCGAGCCAGAGGAGTCGTCTCATGGGGCTTCCTCCTGAGTGTCCAACGCAGTAAGAAGATATTTGAGGAAGAGGATGTTTCCTGGCCAGTAATCATAGATTGACTCAATGTTTTTGTCGAGGAGGAACTGGCTGTCGCTGATGAGGACGAGACCGCCGCGTCCTTGTTTTACTAGGATAACAAGATCGAAGATGGTGTCCCCCCAGGTGAAGTTGTAGTAAGAGGTCACCTGGGTTTTTTCATAGTGTATCGGCCAAGCGTCGACGAATCGTGGCTCGTTTTGATACATGGTCGTATTTCCCTCTACATAAGGGACAGGGCCAAGAGGTGTTGGTGCCACGTCAACGGTGAGTTCCTTGAGGAGTGGAAGCGCAGCTTCCTTCTCTTCGTAACCGGTGGCAAGGATAATGAACCCGCCGTGTTCCATGTACTGCCTTAGGATCGTGATTTCTGCTGGGGTGAATGCCTGTGTCGGTGCTATAAAGAACAAAAGTTTACTTGCGGAGATCTGTCCAGGGGAGAACCCTCTGAGGAAGAGCGGGAGATAAGAATTCCGCTGGAGGTTGACGACAAGACCGCTGACCGATGAGTCGGTAAACGGCTCAAGGCTGAAACGCTCAGTGTGTGAGGTATCGATCAATACAAGGTTTCTCGTAAGTATTTTTTCTGGGGCAAAGACAGGATTGATGGTCGCCGTGAGAAGTAAGGCAACGCACAGAGCAATAGGGAACACCGTAAAAGGAAGGGGTGTCCGCTTCATGAAAACGAGTGCAAGTGTTGCTCCAAAGAGGAGTACGAGTGAAACACCGAGTTGCATTGTTCGAATAGTCGCGGTTTTCGTGCTGGTTAACCAGGTGAATATCCGCTGAATAAATGGAAATGATAGGGGGAGTGCTGAGTTTTGGAATGAGCTGGTATCACCAAAGACAAGGACTTTTCCGTCTCCGTAATACGAGCCGGCAGCAAGGATGAGGTCCCCGAGTTGCTCTCCTTTATTGTAGATATAGTCACCGAGATATGCCATTTCTGCTGCAGAATGATTTCCTGTGTCAGAGAGCGCGTACTTTCCGATGATCACGGGAAAACTGGTCGCAGTGATGTTGAGCGATCCGCCGACGCTGATCTGTAATTGATCAAGGCTTGTGAGAGGTGTCGTTATTTCATTGGTGGGGAGTTCATAGCAGGTGAGCCATTTGAATGTATCGTCAAGTGGGAGTGCGGCGTCAAAGCGAAAGCTGATGTCGACCGGGGTGAGTAACTCATTTAACGGCGTTTGTATGCCACCGACATTGGTATGGTCCCCAAGGACAAGGAGTGATCCACCGCCTCTCACAAAACCCCAGATCACAGTTTGTTCATCGGGGGTGAACGAAGTGTTCAGGTTCGTGACCACAAAGACGGTTGTGTCGCGGAGAAGCTCCCTTGTAATGTGATCTGATTCGATGACGGTGACGTAGTCGGTGAGATTCAGGGTTCCAGTGATGTTCTTCTCAACTGGTTGTGTCGCATTGAGAAACGCAGTAGTGTTGTCGACGATAATCTCTATAGTGTACCCTGAGGCGTTAAGATACACGGGTAAAAGCCCGAACATGCCGACCGCATCCCGCCCGTATTTTCCGTACTGTGGGACATCCCAGGTTCCCAGCATGTGTTGTGCGTAGAACACGATTTTTTGATTTCCTGTAGAACGGTTTTCGGGGAGTACAGTACTGGTGAGTAGCGTTGCCGAGAGAAAGATAAACAGTACCGCCCAAAGTGTCCCGTTTTTAAGGAGGTGTGTTGCTTTGTATGTCGATAATGGAAGGGCAGGGGCCGGTTCTTTGTAACGATATCGCGATAAATAGAGATAGGTGGGGATGAGACAGACCATAAAGAGGAGCGGGTGGAAATTGATGGTGTCGGTTTTTGTTGTAAAGGAAACAACGCTAAGGACTGCCAAATAGACGAGCCAGGTGAGTAGGACGCCGCCGATACTCCCGAGGAATCGGAGAGTTTCTTTCTTGTGATGTTGAGGGCTGACGATGTAGCTACTGCTAAGAAATAGTAGGATGATGGTGATGATCCATAGGCCGCTTGTTGAGGGCCCAAGCAGCAACGGGGTTCCTGTGAGAAGGCCGATGGCGTGGGAGATAAAAAGCGAGGTCTGTTGGAATCCGTCCCAGAGGAACGGGATGGTTTGAACGAGAAGAAAGAAGAGCGCGTAGCCAAATGATGCGACCGTGAGAAGTGGGAGTTCTTGTCGGGTTCGTTGAATGCTGGTTCTGATCATGGTGATGCCGGCAAGGAGGAGTGGTATGCTTGAGAGCCAGAGTATCTGTGTTGAGGTGAAAAGAAGGATTAGATATGCACTGATGAGAAGGATACTTCCTATAAGGACTGGGATGCGTGCAGGGTTTTTCTTTTGAAATGCCTGAGCCGTGCGTGTGAGGGGGAGGTTCAGGAGGGTGATTCCGAGGAGGAGGAAGACGGCGAGGAGGCGCAGGAACAGGGGGTCAAAGATCCCAAAGTTGTTGGAAAGGATGTTTAACGCAAGGAGGAGACAGAAGACATTGGTGGCAGAGAATACGGTTGTTGAGAGAAATCCCCTGGAGATGTCATTTCCTTTCATATGACACAAGAGGAGAACAGGTGTTTTCATATAATCTTAATGGTACGACCTTTCGGTTGGACGGAAGGGGGATTGGGTTTTGTTTTTTAGCGGTTTGTCATTCTGCCAGGGTAACTTTATATACAATCTCTGCCAACAGATATCATGATAAGCAGTAGCAATACATCTTGTCCGAAAGAGGTGAATGGAGAGATGAAAAATCAACAAGAAAAAGATGAAATCATCGAATTCTGCCTGAAGCATGACCTCATAAAAAAAACAAACTACGGCGTCATCATCAAGAAAGAATTCTTCGAACTATTAGACATCTATAACGAATAGAGGTGACACCATGGCACTTTCAGCACAACAAAAAGAACTAATCCTCAAATTCTTGGCCTCATCTGCAAAGCAAAACAATCTCGTCAAAGAAGTGATGGAAAAAGAGTAACGAACTCTCTCATTATTCCATATTTACTTCTTTCTCATTCAGCAATTATTTTATGGAGAAAACTCATTCATTTTCATCCTTGATTTTTGAATAAAAGAAAAGTATAAAATACGACTAATGTTATTGTTTATATACAATAGGATGGGAGAAAAATGAAACGACCCGAAAATATTTACGTGTCACTCCAACTCGATAAAGATCAAATCTCAGGAGATTTGTTATTAAACATCCAGTTTGATAAAAACGCACCGAACTTTTCCACAGATAAAGGAATCATCAGCTGGTGCCCCACAATAGAAGAACTGGATTTTGTGAGTGAGGCGTTTGAAGCAATCGCAAAGGGAAAACGCCATAAACAAGAACGGCAGGGAACCACCGGGCAGGGCCAACCAGAGCAACACGATGAATGGGAACATCCAACCGACGGGAAAGAAGTCCTAGACCGCGTCCTCGACCGGAAAGACCGTGCCTTCATAAAATAAATCCGGGTTTACAATCGTTCTAGTAATGCACCGATCATGAGCGGAAGCAAGACGGTCGCGTCACCCTCAATCGTGATGTTTTCCGCGCGCTCCTTAACCTTTCCCCAGGAAATCGCCTCCCGGGTCTGCGCCCCGGAAAGACTCCCGTCGTATTCCACCGCGGTGGTGATGTAAACAACATAGTCAAGCCCGCCATGGAACTGGTTCCACCAAATCACGTGATGCTTGGAGATTCCGCCACCGATCACTAGCGCACCGGTTTTTTTCGCCTCGAACACGATATCGGATAAATCCTGTTCATCTCGGAATAAATCAATCGTGAGATTCCGATGCTCCTGATAGTACATCCAGAGCTGTGAGCCGAACGCGCCGTCAGTGATACCAGGGACGTACACAGGGATCCTGTTTTTCCATGCCCAGTACACAATGGAGTCTTTGCCGTTTTTCTCTTTCTCGAGCCGTCTCCCGAACTCCCAGATCAGGTCTTTTGTGGACCATCTCTGTTTTATCGCAAAGATCTCCTTAAGAATTGGTTGCATTCGCTCTTCGAGGATGGTCCCATAGCATTCGATTGGGATGAAAACATTCCCAAGGCGATTGATCCCTTTTTTATGGAGCTCTCGGTCATCCGCCATAAACGAGCCATGGTAATAGTCCTTCCAGACACGCGCAAGATCATGATCCAGGGTACCCGCGGTCGTGATCACCACATCGAATAATTTTCGTTTCAACAACTCTTTTATGATACCACGCGTCCCTGTCGAGATGATGCAGGCGGGAAATGAGAGGAACTTCACGCAGTCTTTTTCCTTCATCATTTGTTCGAGAATATCGACGCCCAAAGCGACCTTCTTTGCGGAAAATCCACCTGAGTTGTACAGTTCCTTGACAAGTTGGTTTGTATTCATGCCTTTTTTCAGCTGGATGTCTTCGACCGGTTGTTTCTTCATTGCTGCACCTTAATACACTTTGATTGCTCCATAGCCGACGCAGGAACTGTCCGGGTGAACCTCATACGATGAGCCGTATTTTAAGAGTTCTGCCTTCGTCGCCCCGAGTTTTTTCACCGCGGTAAGCATCGCCGCGACCGGACCGTACCCGCACATCGTGATATCATGGTCCTCCACGGTGCGAATAAGACCTGCGGGGTCCATCGCAAGGATCTTTTCTATCGCCAGATGATCCTGCCGTTCCGCGTACTTGTCCACCCGCATCCCCTCGGGAGGCATGCTACGGTAATTGAACCCAGCGTGTGAGAAATCACTGCTGGCAATTATCGTGACGGTCTGTTTCGATTTCTGTACCGCGGCGGCAAGAATCGAACCAACCTCCGAAGCGGTCTCACTGTCCTGCATCATCATACAAATCGGGACAAAATCAAACGACGTGCCATGAGCACAGTACTGTAAAAATGGGAGTTGAACTTCGATGCTGTGTTCATAGGCATGCGCTCTTTCATCCTGATCAATGATGCCGGTGTGAATCGTCTTCCCAAGTGAAGCATTAATAGGAACGGTCCCGAGTGGCGTCTTCCAGGCACCCTCGGTCATGACCGATACGCCGGAGCCCATCCCGGTATGGTTCGGCCCAAGAATAATGAACGCCTCTGCGAACCCGTGCGCGGCAAGTACGCAGTACGAATGCGATGCGATCGCCCCTGAGTAGATATACCCTGCATGAGGGACCACGAGTCCCTTGATCCGCGGGCTTTTTTGGGTAATTTTCGGGAGTGCCCCACACCCTCTCCTATCGAGGAAACATTCTTCAATTTGTTTCCGTAGACTTTTCTCGGTTCCAGGGTAAAACTGGCCTGCGACCACCGCATTTCGTATATGAGCGACCATAGTGACAACCTCAGTGCGACATGGGAAGGAAACACATTAAGCTTATGCACAAAAAATATAAATATTGTTGATGAATACGGGAGTTAAAACCAGAAGGGAACATCATGGAGACCGTTTGCCATATTGAAATCCTGAAAGACGGGAGAGATTTTGTCGCCCGAGCGCATCTTGCGAATGGCTCTGTGAAGGAATACCGTCATCAGATTTTCGAGGACGTTTTAACTGAGATGGTGATTGATCTCCAGGAAGAGCTCAGCGAATAATTTCTCATTGCATTCCTTTTAGGATGAAAAGAAGAGAAACCTGGAGTTATAAGGTTTTTTTAAGCTCTCATACCGCTCAGAAGGAGAATAATCACGATGAAAATCATGGACCCATACAGGATGTAGCTGAGCCATTTCCTTCGCTTTATCATCGACGCATACCGCTGTTTGCATTCATCAGAACACATGGCTTCTTCTCCGACAATAGCCTTGCCGCAGATCTGACAGTGGGTGTGTTGAGGTATTTTTTCAGTCATAGTTTTCAACGCAGCAATACAACACCTCCTGAAATAGTTTTTCATTCCTGATAGGGGGTAATAAAAAACAGTGAACGAACAACCGGTTTTTCCTCTAGTTCCGTTCACATCTCGTGATAGTTATAACTCAACCAGCGGTAATTCGCCGTTGTAATCGTCTTGCATTATGGGGAAATTACCCATGGGATGGTTGGTAAAGAGTTTTAGCACCATCTGGATAGTGAGATACATATCAATAACCACGAGGGACGCAAGGAAAAACGATCTAACGTCATATTTAATCACGAACGCAAAATAGCTATACATCCATGATCCTATCCAGAGGAAGGATGATTGAACGTAGACGAGCGTCCGTGCAACGTTGAATGCCTCCTCCGCTGAAATGACACCGTCTCTATTTCTATCAGTGATGCTTCCATGCGTGCAGGCAAACGCAATCCCAGCAACAAGAGGAAACCCCGTGAGATAATTGGCTCGTTCGAGCAGATCTGGTTCAGTGGACATGAGAACCACGCGGTTGTTCCCATTGACATCCGTTGATCTTGGCGTTTTGATCTCTTCACTAAAATCACTTGTGAATGATGCTATTTTCGAAAGATCAAACTGGGTGCCCATCGTACGATTGGTGGTATTTCTATCGACCATTCCACCGCTTAGGCAGCAATCAAAAATGAGACACATTCCCTTGCAGGTGATATTTGAAAAATAGGAACCGAGTTCATCATCGGTAATAACGTTTTGTTTCGAATCATTCTCATCGGTATAGATGTCGTACGGGCAGATCGCTTCATCAAAAGTATCAGTTGGGTCTCTCCTACTTTCATCTCCATCTTTATCGGGAACTTCTGTTCCATGGCCGCTCCATGAGAAAAGGAAGAAGTCGTTCGGCCCTACGATTTCTGCCATTTGTACAAGGGCAGCAGTGATGTTTTGTTTTGTGGCATGGTCATTCAAAAGAAGGATGATGTGACTTTCATTCCAATTTTTTGATTGTACGAGTTCATTGTAGAAAACCGAGAGTTTCGAATCTGAAAATGGGGGAAATGGTTTACGAGGTAAGTTATATTTTGGATTTTTATAATGCGAACATGCGACGATGACCGCATAGTATTGTGAGCTTGATGAAGGTGTAGTGTGTGGTTGATTCTCAATAACTATGCTGCCTGTGAGACCCTCGTTTTCTTTGGGCAGGTCTCTAGAAAGAACGGAAGGCATCAGGTTACTACCCATGAAAAGGGTGAAAATAACGATCGTTTGCATGAGAAGAATTTTGCTCATAGTTCTCCCGCTGTGAAAAAATATATTACACCTATATTATATAGTTTTAACCATGAGAATATATATCTTATGCTATATTTTGTTGTTCTTTTATCGTAATGAACAGGGTAAGAACGAAATCGAGATTGTGAATCGATTATCAGGAAATGAACAATAACTGGAGAAGCGGTGCCGTCCATTTTCGTCTATCGATCGATACTCCTTGAGCAGGTAATTCTTATTTTCTGTATCGAATAATAACCCTGTAATATTATAAAAACAGTGATATTTTTGTACGTCCATATAACGATAATCACACCCAGGCTGCATTATTAAATATTGATTCGTTATATCGACATGACATACTATGTATTTCTACGAAGAAAGAAAAAATATTATCAACGAATCGATGAAAAGGATCATAAAAAGTTATCGGGGGGGAAATTCTGTGAAACAGGACGCTCTCTCCGTCCTTAAAAACCGATTGCACCGGAAGGATTACCAGAAAATCATACGACTTGACAACCCAGCAATTAATATGTTTATCGCAAGCACCATTGAGCGATGCAACCCAGAGAAAATCTTCGTGGCGACCGATGCCCAAGAAGACATCCGCTACACACGAGAGGCAGCATTGAGAAACCATGAAGAAAAAAAACTTGCCATGGAAGGGCATACAATTCATTTTGATGGATACCTCGATCAAGCCAGGGATAAAGTCCACACCAAATTTCTCCTGCCTTCAGGTACCACCCTGGGGTCTGAACTGAATACCATGGATCGTGACGAAGGACTCAAAGAAATAAGGGAGATCATGACCGACATCATGGCTGGTCATGAGCTCTTCATCAAATTCTATTGTCTGGGACCAACGAACTCACTGTTTTCTATCCCCTGCGTCCAGCTCACCGACTCCGCGTACGTCGCCCATAGCGAGGACCTCCTCTACCGGCAGGGGTATCAGGAGTTCATCAGACAAGGAAGGGCAGCACGGTTCTTCAAATTCGTGCACTCCCAAGGAGAACTCGAAGAAGCTGGATTGGGCTTACTCGCAAGCAAAAACATCGAAAAAAGACGGGTGTACATTGATTTGGAAGAAGAAATCATCTATAGTATGAACACCCAGTACGGCGGCAACAGCCTCGGCCTGAAGAAACTCGCGATGCGCCTCGCTATCAACCGCTCTTCACAAGAAGGCTGGCTCGTCGAACACATGCTTCTCATGGGTGTTCACGGGCCAAAAGGACGTATTAGTTATTTAACCGGTGCGTTCCCGTCGATGTGCGGCAAAACCTCCACCGCGATGATGGACGGAGAAACGATCATTGGCGATGACATCGCGTACCTCCGGTGTATCGAAGGCACCGTACGGGCAATCAACGTCGAATCAGGGATCTTCGGCATCATCGAAGGCATCAATGACACCAACGATCCACTCCAATGGGAGGCGCTGACCCGTCCTGCGGAACTCATCTTCTCAAACGTGCTGGTGACCGAGGACAACGATGTGTATTGGAACGGGAAACCAGGGATACCCCTTAAATCTGGCGTCAACTTTTCAGAGAACTGGTTCAAAGGCAAAGTGGATAGCAACGGAAAAGACATCCCTCCATCACATAAGAACGCTAGGTTCACGTTTCGCCTTGACATTCTCCCGAATGTCGAC
>Ga0315282_10005446_pt1 | contig 21696 bp, 21 predicted proteins | sample YL17G07_20_MG_FD_203693 | JGI IMG/M metagenome (GOLD analysis project Ga0315282, IMG submission 203693) | Sediment microbial communities from Yellowstone Lake, YNP, Wyoming, USA - YL17G07_20 | ecosystem: Environmental > Aquatic > Freshwater > Lake > Sediment | place: USA: Wyoming | collected... | reverse complement strand
TAACCAAGAACTCCTCCACGATGACCCGGCGCAGGATGCGCCGTCATAAGGAAACCCCGCCCCTCGGGGCGGGGTAATTCATTCTCTGCGGGCGCAGCCCGCGGGGTGCAGCATCTCCACGTGCACGATTCCGTCGGTCTCCATATACGGCGCGCCGACCGCGTGGAATCCCACGTGCTCGTAGAATCCCTGCAACCTGTGCTGCGCGGTGATGCGGATCGGGTGACCGGGATGGAGCTCTGCGCACTTCCGGATGCCCTCAAGCATGAGCGCCTTGCCGGTGCCGGTGTTCCTCACGGACATATGCGTCACAACGCGGCCGATGGACGGTTCATCGAACTTCTCCCCCGGCGGCAGGATGCGCAGGTACGCCACAAGCGCCCCTCCCTCATTGCGGCCGAATAGATGCATCGATGCCTTGTCGTGCCCGTCGAGCTCGCGATACACGCACGTCTGCTCCATAATAAAAACATCCTGCCGCAGCATGAGCGCTTCATAGAGCTCGTCAGTCGTAAGTCTGTCGAAAGGTATCCACTGCCATGTGATCATGTCCCCACCCGCCTTGCGCCGCTAACGTGCTGTCCTGTGTGGCACTGGTGGCTTGTCCACCAGTGATAAATGTCCTGATCCGCCTCTGGCGGATCACCTGTCAGGCGCGTCTCGTGCGCCTGCATCTTGCCTCACTCACGAAAACCCATACCCCTTGACCCCCGCATACGCCAGAATCACGCCCACGAGGATCGTGAAGATCGTCGCCATCACGCAGCATACGATTGTCGTAGCGATCGAAACGAGAAATGCCGCCCTCAATCGCGCCCCTCGCGGCGACTGCACCATGTATGCCCCTGCAAACAGCATCACAAACGCCACCGCCGCCACTGTGCCCACCATCGGCCAGTTCGCATACGCACCTGTCGCGACCGGCAGCAGATGGACTATGAGCGGCGGCCCCAGCGTTGCGAGGCACGCTCCCGCGATGATCACAGCGGCGCCAATGGCCTTGAGCATGGAAAGATAGTCCGAAGTCTGAAGTCCGAAGGAAAGCCCACGGATTACAAGTGCCACAGATTACATAGGGGAGGGGAGTTGTGCAAGAAGCGGGCAAAAGGGTTAGGCTTGCCCAATGCTTGTGCGCACACGGCGCCCGATACTTGTTGTAGGGGCAGGCCCCCGTGCCTCCCCTTGCTGCGATGCCGAAGAGGGCTTCCCCGTTTGCCATCCGAAAGCAGCCGGGGACCGCCTACGCCTTGACGATTATTCTGTCCCGCCGCTGTCGCCCCTGCTGTAGAACGGTTTGAGCCCCACGCTGAGATTCTGTTCATTCTCTTCGCTGAGGAACAGCACCCGCACGGGGCCGCGCAGCCCATGAGGCGCGCACGCTTCGCTGATCTTCAGGATCAGAGACTGGTCTTCGCCTTCCGTGGAGCCGAGCGCGACCATCACCCCTTCATCCGTCTGCCCCTCCACGCGAAGCAGTGCGAGATAACCCCTCTGCACGGCGGGGTACGCCCTGAGGATAGTAGCGATCTCCCTCTGCAGCGCATCCTGAAGAGGCCCGCCCTTCGTATCAACGGTTGCCGTGAACTTCGTCTGAACCAGCGGCACCTTCACCGTCTTGACTCGCGGCGTTTCCTTCTTGCGCCAGAAACCGAACATAAGTAGCCTCCTCGCGCATTGCGGCGACCTGCAGGAAGAACCAGGCCAAGACATGCGCAGATTACGCGAGTGTGGCGGATTATGCAAGAGGAAAAACTGACGACGCAAGACCGCCAGGGATCTGTAGCGGCGACGCATGCGTCGTCTGCGGAGAGCATCAAGAGACCGGGCAGACCAACGCTACTCCAATGGCTGCTCGCGACAGGAATGGGCAACGCCGACTTGCCGCCTCACTCACCCATGGCCTTCATAACCTCGGACAGAGACGCGCACTCAACGGCACTCAGCCCAAGCCCGGCAATCATCGCCCTTGCCCTCGCAAGGTTATCACCGTCATACGCCCGGTTCCACCTGAGAAGTCCCCACAGGGATGCGAGCGTCTCGTTGCCCTTCGCCGGCGCAAGCCCCATCTTTCGCGCGGCAAAGCGTCTCACGATGCGCCACTGCCTCAGCCACACCGGCGTCGCGAGGATGATTATGACGTCCGCCGCGCGGAAACTTGGGGTCAGCCACGTGTGATAGACCCCCTCAACTATCCACGCATCGCGGTTGATGAACTCCTTAAGCGCCCGGTCCCGCGTCTCATCATCCGCGCGCCTGTTATACTCTCCCGACGCGTTATCCCAGAATATCGTATCGAGATCGAGAACCTCTATCCCGTACGCGTCAGCGAGCTTGCGAGCAACATGGCTCTTGCCGCTGCCCGAGCCACCAAGGATGTGAACTCTCCTGCAATTCATGGGGCGCTTTCGACATGCCAGCAGAGAAGTAGTTCATAATCTGCGCAATCTGCGTAATCTGTGGACAACCGATTCATTCTTGCTTCGGCCTTCAGCCTTCAGTCTTCGGCCCGCAGTTCTTCAGCCTTCGGCCTTCAGTCTTCAGCCTTGGCCCCCGGCCGCTCACATCCTCGGGTGCCCCGCATCGTACTCCTTGACCTTCTTCAATATCTCCGGCCTTGACTCATCCATCATCTCTTTCCACCCGCCTTCATACGACGCCGTGCGGTCTTCCCACGCGCGCGTCTCGATGCCGCGGAGGAAGCGCTGCTTGACTTCTTCGAGCTTGGCGCCGTAGATGTGGAACGAGTCGGACGAGTCGGCGTAGCGGCCGAGGTGAAGGTCGAGCTTGGGGTTCAAGGCCACGACGCGGTCGCGCATCATCCGCATGAGGCGGATGAACGCGAATGAATTCATGAATGCCGCGTCGTACGCGTCGCGGCTGCGGAAGTGAACGTTCATATTGAGCCAGAGGCGCCCGTCAGCGCCGGGAAGAATCCGAAACCACATCCGCTGCAGACAGGGGGGCGACGACCAGCCGGGGTCCTGCCACGGCTTCCACAGGACGATCTGGTTGGAGCGCTTGAACGTCTCCTTGGGGTTGTCGAGCCCCGCGAGCTTGCGCGCGACGATCTCGAACTGGTTGACAGGCTTGGCGATCCCCGGCACGTCGAACGCGAATATCCGCGCGTGGTACGTGTACTCCCACCGCTCGTCGTTGGGGTCCGTCACGTCCCGCTGCCAGTGGTCCTTGATCCCCTCGCAGACCTCCATCGAATACTCTTCGAGGTCCGCGGGCCCGCCGGGGAAGCACTTGTGAATCATCGGCTCGGCGAGGGGATTGCGTATGACGTACGTCAGCGAGGCTTCGATACTTGGAGGGTCGCCGGGCTTATCGTACGACGTGTGGACCCTGCACCCCTCCCTGAAGAGCTTCGTAACCGCGTTCTCCCACGCCTCTGCGAGCCCCTCGCCCTCTGCATACAGAACCGGAACGCTCGTGTTGTCGCCCACGGTACCCCCTCCAGATGGATGATTTGCGGATTGACAATTGATGCGGACATTGTACCCCGTCAGCGCTCCTTCACAACTGGAAAGCGCCGCGCCTTGAGGATGCAGGCGCGGCGATGCCGCGTAATAGTCGGAACCCTTGTAGCTGCAATATGTTCTAAAAATGCAGGCGGGTTGTGTCAGCATGTGCGACCCCATGAGAGTAGCGCTTCCCGCCGGCGCGCGCGGGGCCATTTGAAAGGAGTGTGTGATGGCTTCCTGCCATGAAGTCAAACGGGGAGACAAGTTCATGTGCGGCAGTTGCGGCTTCGAGGTTCAGGTCACGAAGCCCTGCACGAACAGCCAGGGGGAAATGCAAACGTGCGGCTGCACGGACCTCGAGATGTCCTGTTGCGGCCAGCCTATGGAACAAAGGAGCGGCACCATGATTAGAAGAGGCGCGAAGAGCAGTACGCGGAGCAAGACAAGAACGAGATCGAGAACTGTGACGGCCAGCCGTACCTCCGGCGGGCGCACTCGCTCGCGTACGAGAACGCGGGCCAAGAGCCTTAGCCGCACCGCCAGCGGCAGCACGCGGACCACGGCGAAAAGCGGCAGCCGCAGTTCGAGTGCCGGCGCGGGGAGCAGGACAAAGAGCCTCAGCCGCAGCAGCACTCGCAAGCGCGCGGGTACTGGCAAGAGCCGGACCGCCTCCACCACCAGAAGCAGGACCAAGAGCAAGAGCCCGATCAGCAGTTGGTGGTAACACGGCGCGCGGTATCGCAACCGCACCATCCAGAACGGAAACGCCGAAATCGCGAGGGGCGGTTCTCGGGCCTCACGGCCCAACCGCCCCTGGCGTTTCTTCTGTTGATGCCCTGCCTTCGGCCTTCAGCCTTCAGCCTTCAGCCTGTTTCTCTTCAGACCGATTTTCTCGCCGGTATCAAACACAGCATCGACACCGGCTCCTTTCCCGTGTTCTTGAACTGATGTTTCTCTCCGCCCGGGATGAATACCGCGTCGCCCGGCTTGAACGCCTCCTCGCGGTCGCCGCCTATGATTGCGCCCGCCCCGGAGAGTATGAACGCCTCGTGCTCCCACGCGTGTTCGTGAAGCGGCGTGAATCCGCCGGCCGCGATTTCAAACTGGCGCATAATGAATGTCGGCGCGCCATCCTTCTCCGTGATTACCCAGCGGATCTTCGCGCCCTTTGCCCCCTGGGCGACGTCTTCCTGTGCTACGTCAGAGTAGTGCACGTGCTTCATCGAGTTCTCCTTGACGAAGGTACAAAGACCGATGGCACAAGTTCGAAAGAAGACAAAGACAGCAGTCCCGAGACCGGCCTGCCACGCGGCGTCTCGGCGACGTATGGTGACCGAAAGCACGATGGATTATATCAGCATGCGCGGCTACGCGCACCTGTATGCTGTGTAAGGACTGCTCCTATAGAGCGAGTACGTTCGCCGAGCCGGCGATCCCCAACTCGGCTGTGATGAGCTCCACGGTCGCGTCATAGACGGCCCGCTGCCCGTCCGAGATCGCGCGCGACCGGGCGCGCTCGTAGGGTTGGCGGATGGCCGTGGCAATATTGATCTTCGCGATGCCGTGGCGCACGCCCGCGAGGACGCTCTCCTTGCGGATGCCGGTTCCGCCGTGGAGGACGAGAGGGACACCCGCCGCCTGGCGGATCTGCTCGAGGTGGTCGATATTGAGACGGGCCTCGGTCTTCTTGCTGTCTTTCTTCGCCTTGGAGATGGCGCCGTGGAGGTTGCCGACGGCGACGGAGAGCCAGTCGACGCCGGTCTCGCGCACGAATCGCGCCGCCTCGCCGGCGTCGGTGAAGCCTCTCCCGTTCGCGAAGAGCTCTTCATACGACGGCATCGGTCCCTCTTCGTGGCCCATGACGGCCCCAAGCTCCGCCTCAACTGCGGCGCCCGTGGCGGCGGCAAGCGCCACGACCTCGCGCGTCGCCGCGATATTGTCCGCGAGCGGCAGGCGCGAGCCGTCGACCATCACCGACTCGTAGCCAACGGCCAGGGCCCGGCGTATGTCGGAGAGATAATCCACGCGCAGGCCGTCCTCGTCGATGACCGGAACATGGTCGAGATGGAGCCGCGTGAAGCGGTTGTCCCTGACCCTCTCATATTCCTCGCGCACCGCCTCGAGGCTGCCCGACTCGAACTTCACCCACTCCAGGCGCGCGACGGTGATGAGGCCCATGCAGCCCGTATCAGATAGCGCCCGCACCACCGGCTCCATCATTGGAAGGTACGGGATATTGAATGCCGGTATGACGGTCCCCGCGCGAAGCGCGCGAAGCATGAGCTCGCGGGTGTTGACGTGTGTGGCGTCGGACATGGGGTTCCTTTGCCTGTAGCGGCTATCCCTTCTTCTTCTGCGCAAGCGCCCATTCCCGCCCCGGGCGCTCGACGCGGAAAGTCTCGATGTTTCGGCAGTCCGGGTCCGCGACAGTGACGTACGCCGTGCGGCCGTCCGCGCCGCCGAAGGCGATATTCGTGCAGTTCTTGCCGCGAAGCGCGACCTCCAGAAGCACCTTGCCCTTGGGCGACACCTTGGCGATTACTCCCTTGCTCCAGCGCGTTATGTAGAGGTTCCCGTCGACGTCGCAGCGCATCCCGTCGAGGCCAAAATCGCCGAAATGGATAAGCAGGCGCTTGTTCGACGGCCATGCGTCCTGTGAAAGATCATACGCCCAGACGTTAAGTTGTGCGGACTCGTTGACATAGAGCGTTCGCTCGTCGGGGCTTACTTCGATGCCGTTTGTCGTGCCCATGCCGGATTCGATGAGCGTGACTTTCCGATCTGTGCCGACGCGCCACATATTGCCGGTCGATGCCTTCCAGTTGGGATCGCTCGCGAAGACGACGTCGCGGGCGGTGATCGCGATGTCGTTGGGCTGGTTCATGCGCGGCTCGTGCGCGTATACGCTCACCGCGCGCGTCGGCATGTCCACCGCAAGCACGTTGTGCCCCGTGTAGTCGGCGACGAGCATTACTCCTTGGCTCGTGAAGCGTATCCCGTTCCCCGTGCTCCCCTCGGGGAGCTCCACGAACACGCTCTCCTCGCCCTCCGGCGTGACCCTCCCAATTGTATGCTGTTGCGCGAAATTCACGGCATAGAGGTTCCCGGCAGCATCGACCGCCGGGCCCTCTATCCCTTCAGTCCAGCCGAGGGGAGGGGTAAAGATGCGCGAGACGTAAAGCTCTTCTGCCATGTGTCCTCCAGTCAGGTGAAAGCATATCCCGAAGGGCCGGACGATTCAACAGCTTCCGCCGAATTGCCAGTGTCTTTTCCATCCTTGCCAGAATCTGGCGCAGCTTATGTTCTTGTAGGGGCGGGGCTCCGTACCCGCCCTGGCTGGGGGGCCAAACTCACTTCGTTTGCGCACCAGTGCGTTGGCCGCCGATTGCTCCTGATTCTACGTAATAGCACGTAGACATGAGAACTGAAAGACCCTGCGCAAATTGCTGGATTTTCGCGGCCGTCGTGGTATCTTTACGCCCATACGATTGTCCCAAAACCGCTCAAAGAGGAGGGGATCCGGATGGCTGCGTACTTTCCGAGGGTGAAGAACCAGATCCAATACGAAGGCCCGAACTCGCGCAATCCCCTCGCGTTCTGCTGGTACAACGCCAAGCGCAAAGTCGCGGGCAAGACGATGGAAGAGCATCTCAAGTTCGCTGTCGCGTACTGGCACACGATGAAGGGGACCGGCGCAGACCCCTTCGGCGGGTCTGACGTCTACAACCGCCCCTGGAATCGCGGCGGCAGTCCCATGGAGGTCGCGGAGAATACACAAGACGCGATGTTCGAATTTCTAACGAAGCTCGGTGTGCGGTACTATTGCTTCCATGATCGCGACATGTCGCCGGAAGGCAAGTCGATTGCCGAGACGAACGCTAATCTTGCGAAGCTCGTGAAGCGCGCGAAGCGCCTCCAGCGCCAGACGGGCGTCAAGCTCCTCTGGGGCACGGCCAACCTCTTTTCTCACCCGGCGTACACGCACGGCGCGGCGACCAACCCCGACCCTCACGTCTTCGCCTGCGCGGCAAGCCAGGTCCGCCGCGCGATAGACGCGACCATCGAGCTTGGCGGCACGGGCTACGTCTTCTGGGGCGGGCGCGAGGGGTATTCGACGATTCTCAACACGAACATGAAGCAGGAGCGCGAGCAGCTCGCGGCGATGCTTCACATGGCGGTGAAATACGCGCGCAGGGCGGGATTCAGAGGGATGTTCTTCATCGAGCCCAAGCCCAAGGAGCCGTCCACGCACCAGTACGATTACGACGCGGCGACGACTCTCGGCTTCCTTCGCGAGTTCGGTCTCCTGAAAGACTTCAGCCTGAACGTCGAGGCCAATCACGCGACCCTCGCCGGGCATACTTTCGAGCACGAGCTTACGACCGCATCCATCGCCGGCAAACTCGGCTCTCTCGACATCAACCGCGGCGACCCCAACCTCGGCTGGGACACCGACCAGTTTCCGACAGACCTCTACAGCGCAACGATGGCGATGCTCGTCATCCTCAATCAAAGGGGCTTGAGGTACGGCGGCCTCAACTTCGACGCCAAGGTCCGCCGCGGCTCCTTCGACGTCATGGACCTCTTCCACGCCCACATCGGCGGCATGGACACCTTTGCCCGCGGCCTTCTCGTCGCGGACAAAATGATCCGTGACGGCGCCCTCTCCAAGCCTCTCGAAGCCCGCTACGCCGGCTACAAAACGCCAATCGGCAAGGCGATCCTCTCCGGCAAGACCTCGCTCCCCGAGCTCGAAGCCTGGGCGGTTGCACACCGCGAGCCCAAGCGTGTAAGCGGCAGGCAGGAAGCGCTGGAGAATATCGTGAACGATTACCTGTACAACAAGAAGCTGTAAGATGTGGGTAGTTCATGCGGCGGCTGAATCCGCTATAGGTGTGCTCCGTGAAGGCAACTGAGTCAACGATGGAAGGAACTGTGGGACAGCCCATGACGGTGACATTGAGCTCGGACCATCGTATAATCGATTAGGCGGCTGTGATGAAGCTCCTTGGCAGGTGTTCGTGCGGCATGGGCATTGAAGGGGAATCAGATTAGGGAGGTCAACGCCATCCCGAAAGGAGGGCAGCTCTATGATGCGGGAAGAAGATGCCAGTATCAGTGGAAAGAAAAAGGCGTCCAAAGCCGTGCAAGGGCTCGGGACGCCCGCCCAAAAAGGGCTGAAACCAACCCAAGAGAAGGATAACCGAATGTTACGAGGAAAGCAAGCAACTTTAGGAGTCCGCCCGGCAATGCGGAGGTCGGCTGTTCCGGAATACCTGATTTGCGTAACGATCGGGAGAATCGGCGGGAAGGGACCGAAACCGGGCCTCCGCCGATCACGGGGGCGAAGGAGATGCCAAGGGCACGCGAAGGCGGCCTGAAACCAATCTGAGTTGACAGCTATCGAGGGCGTGGAGCATTAGGACTGCTACCTATGCATTACGGGTCTGCTTGGGATGCCCCTATAGCGGCGCACCGCCTTTCATTTGGCGACGGCACTCTTCCGCTGGATCACGCTGTCTATGTAATTGGACTCGGCTAAGGTGAGCCACACACGCGATCTGGGAGGAGGTTTTCATGTCCGATAAGAACCGCCAGATCACCCTCGCCGCTCGCCCCAAGGGGATGCCGAAAGAGTCCGACCTCAAAATGATCGAGACGGATCGGCCCGCCCCCGGCGATGGTGACTTTCTCGTCCGCATCAACTACCTCTCCGTGGACCCCTACATGCGGCCGCTCATGGCGGGAGGGGCGCACGGCGAGCGGCTCAAGCTCGGATCGGTGATGCCGGGCGGCGCGGCGGGGCGTGTCATCCAGTCGCGGAACAATCGGTTCAAGGAAGGCGACGTCGTCGTTGGCGACTTCGGCTGGCAGGAGTACGCGATCTCAAACGGCAACGACGTGGAGTGCTTCGATACGAGTCTCGCTCCAATGACGACCGCTCTCGGCGTCCTCGGTATGACCGGGATGACCGCTTACTTGGGACTCCTGGAGATAGGCAGGCCCAAGGACGGTGAAACCGTCTTCGTCACCGCCGCGGCAGGCGCGGTCGGCTCTACCGTGGCGCAGATCGCGAAGATCCACGGCTGCCGCGTCGTAGGCTGCGCTGGGTCCGATGAGAAAGTGGCATACCTTCTCGGCGACTTGCGGCTCGACGCCGCGTTCAACTACAAGACCACGTCCGACGTCCCCATGAAGCTCAAAGAGACGTGTCCCTTTGGTATCGACGTTTTCTTCGATAACGTCGGCGGACCCGTCTCCGACGCCGTGTTTGCGCAGATTAACACCGCCGCGCGCATCGTCGTCTGCGGCCAGATAGACCTCTACAACGCTACCGAATCTCCCAAGGGGCCGCGCCTCCTGCTGACGCTTCTCGCCAGGCGCGCGCGCGCCGAGGGGTTCCAGGTGTTTCAATTTGCCGACCGGTTCCCCGAAGCGCGAAGCAAGATGATCGAGTGGCTTCGCGACGGCAAGCTCACCCACAGAGAGACAATCTACGACGGCCTTGAGAGCGCGCCAAAGGCCTTCATAGGTCTCTTCACCGGCGCAAACATCGGAAAGACACTTGTTAGGATCGTAGAAGAGTAGGGGCGCAGTGCTGCGCCCCATATCTTGTGCTTCTTCTCTCCCGCTCACCGCCGAAGGTTGTGCCCCTTTTTGGGAAAATATTCTTTCTGAAAAAAAGTTCTAACTGCTGCTCCCACTGGCTGTTACGTTCTGCATCGACCCCGAGACCCCTCGTCGTAAGTCCTTATTTCACACCTTCAAAGGTTGTGCCCGCCATTAGTTATAGAGGGGCTGTGTTTTCGCCCGGAAGACGGATAGAAGCGCATGGCACGGGTTGGACTCCGACTACTGGTGTTCCCCCCTGACCAAAATGCCGGGTCTTGAGAAGAAAAGGGCGTTTTCGGGGCATTTTGGTCAGGGGAGAACACCAGTCCTTTTGTCCTACCCCTCCCATGTATCGGGGCAACGTTTTTCGTTTTGCCTTCCGACTTCGGACTGGTTCTCTCGCTCTTTGACAACTGAAGACTTTGGGCAACCGGCGATGCGCCGGGCAGGCTGAGACTCTGCCCTGAGTTCGGCTCTCTGACGGGCGGGCGTTACTTGGCGATTCGGATTACCTTGCCCGGCCCCTCAGCGAATGCTTCAAAGATTCTTGTCACCTGCCACGCGTGCTCTAAGGTCCCCCGCGTGAGCGGCCGATCGTCGAGGATCGCGCGGGCAAACTCATTTACTTCGTCGTAGTACCCGAGCAGGAAGAGCCCCTTATTGTACAACTGTCCGAGCGAGAACTCCGGCTCCCAGTATGCAGACGTCTCGCCGAGTGCGCCGGTGAAGAAGTCGGGCTGGCTGCCGTAGCTCTCGCCGGCGGGGCAGGGAGGGGTGCGGTGATAATAGAGGCGCACGTTGTTGTCGGTGACGATGTGCCGGCCGCTATCCGAGACGACCATCGTGCGCTCCATGCCGCCGTTTACCGATTGCCCCCTGGTGAACGCGATTGACGCGATGACGCCCGATGCGAACCCGAACGTCGCAACGCCCGCGCCGTTCGTCCCGCGCTCATAGTAAAGTGTTGCTGGCATCCCGAAGAGATAGACCATTAGCGACGCCGGGTGGCACAGATGATCGAGGAATGAGCACACGACGCCCACCGGCTCGTGGGTGCCGAGGTATCGTCGGAATTCGTCCGCCGTGGGAATCGCCTGCGGATACTGGATCAGCGCGAGAACCGGCTTCCCGAAATCCGGCTCGGACATGAGCTCCCTGACCTTGCGGTTGATCGGGAAGAACATCTTCTTCAAGGCCACCATGACCTTGCGATTGGCCTTAGTTGCGGCTGCGGAAATCGCGTCAATCTCGGCGCACGTCGCCGCGGGAGGCTTTTCCATCCACACGTGGCGGCCGGCCTTGATGCAATCGATCGCGATAGCAGGGTAGAGAGGCCTCGCCTCGCGGTCGTAGCCGGTGACGATGAACACCGCGTCGAGCGTTTCCTTCGCGAGCATCTCGCGATAGTCGCTGTAGGCCGCCTTGGCGCCAAACTTGTCCGCGAACGCGCGGGCCTTCTCGATGACGAGGTCGCACGTCGCGACGAGCTTCACCGGCGCGAACTGGAACGTCGGATACACATTTCTGAACGCATGCGATCCGCAGCCGATAAAGCCCACGCGGATCTCAGGCTTGTCCTCCAGCCTTCCGAGAAAGTCTATTCGCATCCGATCCCCTTAGTTTCTGCTATTCCTTGACGAAGTCCCGCGTCCCTGAAGAGTACACAACAATCATATCCGCCTCTACCGATCCAACGCTCGCGGCATTGTGAAACGCTCCCGCCGGCACAGTGAGCGTATCGCCCGCCGTGAGACGCACCGTCTCGCCTCCTATGGTGTGGTCAAGCTCGCCGGCGAGAAGATAAAGCACCTCTTCGCAGGCGTTGTGTGCATGGCGCGGGTTGCTCCGGCCGCGCTTGATGACCACGCGTCCCACGGTAACGCCGTCAGCGTTGCCGATCTCTCTACTGGCAAGCCACGTGAGGCTTCCCCACGGCTCATCGATGCGCCTGCCGTGCGAGACGGGCTCCTTGGGCCTGCCGCTCTCGGCTGCGGGGCAGATGACCGCCCCGCGAGCCTCCGGCTCGGTATCCCTCGCACCCGATGAAAACGCCACAATCACATCCGCATCGGCCGGACCGGCGTTCTTAAGACTGTGAAATACGTGAAGCGGAACGACGAGCATGTCGCCGGCAGAGAGATGCACACTTGCGCTGTCGAGCGAGTGGTCTAACTCGCCTGATAGCATGTAGACCGCTTCCTCGCAGCCGCGGTGAGTGTGGCGGCCGGTTACCTGTCCGCCCTTCAGCACGACCCTGCCTATAGTGACGCCCTCGGCGTTGCCCAAGGCCTGGCTTGCTATCCATGTCAGGCTGCCCCAGGACTCGTCTTTGCGCCCGGCGGCGGCATCCTTTGCTGTGCGAAGCTTCCACTGCATTCGAGCATCCTTTCAGTAAACGCCGTACTTTCTCGCCGCTTCATATATCGCGACGACGTTTTCGGTAGGGGAGTTATCCTGAAGCGCATGCGTCGGCGCAAGGCAGTAGCCGCCGCCCGGCATCATAACCGTAAGCGTATCGCGCACGCTTTTCACGACGTCGTCAACCGTCCCGTACGCGACCGGCCCCGCGGTCGATATGCATCCGTGGAACGCGAGCCTGTCGCCGAAACGCTGCTTCAAGTACGCCGGGGCCATGTCCTTTGCCTCCGGCTGCAGCGTGTCCACGGCGGCGATGCCCATCGAGATGAAGTCGTCATACGCCCAACTCGACGAGCCGCAGGAGTGGATCATCGCGGGTATCCCGAATGACTTCGCGAGGTCGACGAACAGCTGATGCCGCGGTCGGATATGCTTGCGGAAGAGCTCCAGTGAGATGAGCGGCCCGATCTGCGTTCCGAGGTCCTCGCCCATCCAGAGGAAATCGATTGCGCCTTTGGCCGCTTCAAGCGTCCGGCGCGTGACTTCGAGGTTCACTTCGACGCGCCGGTCCATGAGCCTAAGCCCCGCGGGATCATCCGTTACGAGGTCGATAAGGACCTGCTCCATGCCTCGGAGCATTCCGGAACCGTTAATGAGATCGGGGAGGCCGGGGCCGCCGGTGTAAACCGCGTACTTTCCGTAGCGCTTGCACTCCGCGGCGACGCTCTCATAGTCGAAATCGTCCGGCGACGGCATCGGCCACGCCTCGATCTCTTCGAGGCCGGCCTGAGAGAGCGGGAAGTCGCAGAAGTCCCAATACCCGCCCGTATCGTGCCCGATCCACCTGCGGTGTATGCCCCACAAGGGATCCACCGCGCGCCCCTCGATCTCCTTATGCAGCCTCGGTCCCTTGTACCTCGCGCCCACGCCTCGGAAATCCACTCCGAGCGCGACAAGGAGCGCCTCGTCGTCATCCGGCTTCAGGCCGAAATGCTTCTTGAGCCGGCTGTCTATGCCGGCATTTGCATCGTAGTCCACCGGAACCCTGTCCGGCTGGCGTCTCGCCAGCGCCGTCAGGACGCGCTCCTTTGAAGTCGTAACCTTCTTCATGTGCCGCAGTCTCCGCGCAATAGCGTGAAACGTCCTGTCAGTATGCGAAAGGTAACAAGACGAGGCACATGCGGCAAGCGAAAACCGCCATGCTTCGGCATTGCCTGCCGGCGTGCTATCGGTTACACTTCATTTCGGCCCGGTAACACTGTGGAGGAGCGTGTATGCACAAAGTCGCGATTTACGGCCTCGAGGGGCACGAGGACAGCATTCTTGAAGCGGTAGCGGAGAGGGACGACGCCGAGCTTGTTGCCATAGCATCCAATAACAAGGCTGCCCTCGCGACGCTCAAGAACTACCCCGCAGTGACCTCCGAGACCAACATCTATCCCGACTGGCCGGACATGCTCGAATCCGAAGAGATCGACGTCCTCGCCGTCTGCAGCGAGAGCGACAAACACGTCGAACCTATAGTCGCCGCGGCGGAACGCGGGATCCACGTCATCACCGAGAAGCCTATTGCGGTCGACCGCCAGGGCCTCGACAGGATCAAGCAGGCGATCTGCGAGAGCGGCATAGCCTTTTCCGCGCTATTTGACATGCGGGGCGGCGCGCCATATGTGACAATGCGAAAGGCGGTGCGCCAAGGCGCGATCGGAAAGCCGATCCTCATCTTCGCCCAGAAGTCCTACCGCCTCGGCGAACGGCCCGAGTGGATGAAGTCGCGCGACTCATTCGGCGGGACGATCCCCTACATCGGTTGCCATATGCTCGACCTCGCCATGTGGATTACCGGGCTCGACGTGAAACGCGTCTCTGCGTTTCACGGCAACGCGGGGCACCCGCAAGTCCGCGAGATGGAGGACCACGCCGTGGCGGCGTTCGATATGACCGGTGGCGCGGCGATGGCGCTGACGCTCGACTACCTGCGTCCCGCGGCAGCGCCCACCCATGGGGACGCGAGGCTTCGAATCGCCGGAACCGAAGGCGTGATCGAAGTGAAGGACCTGGAGTCGCGCGTCGAGCTCATTACCACCGGCGAGGCGCCTCGAGATGTGCCTCTCGAACGCGGCGGCAGCATATTCATCGACTTCCTCGATTCGCTCGACGGCAAAAAGGAGCACGTCATAAAGCCCGAGGAGGTCTTCCGCGTAACCGAGATACTGCTTGCCGCTCTCGATGCCGCCGACACGGGAGAGATGATCGAAGTGGAGCAAGGCCTCTCGGGGGGCTAATCCGGCGCCTGGCTCGTCTCCTGCAGCGCAAGCGCAATAATGACATACCCCGACAGCCGCGTTGCGGCGTCATCGGCAAGCACCGCTTGCAGCTTATCGCGGCTGCAGTGGTTCGCAAGCGCGTTGGTCAGCCACGGCGCCACTGCGGTGAAATCGTCGTCACTGAGGGTCATCGCGAACGCTGCCGGATCATCTGCGGACGACAAGCGCACCCTGAGCGCCGTCTTGATAAGCGCCTTTCGCAGCGTGTCGCGACTGTCAGATGCGGCTGAGGTACTGTCCACATTCGCTGCGACGCCGGTGCTATCCACATTGAGACGGTTGATGGCTGCCTGGAGTTTCTCAAGCGAGTCGGGGCCCGCCGTGGCCGATATGGCCGGTATGGCCTCCTTCGGCAGCTCCCAACCCGCGAGGACGCGATCGAGGAGCACGTTTGCCACGCGGGTATTGCCGGACCTCGTCAGCGCAGGCCACACGCCCTTGCGCACGGTCGCCAGGTGCTGCGCGTCCGCGCCGGGCGCGGTGTCCGTGGAGTTGACCACAACGGACGCTACCGTGTCTGTGGAGTTGGCCAGACCGGATGGCGCCTTGTCGGTGGACTCTGCCATGCCGGGCGGCGCCGTGTCCGTCGATTCGGCCACGCCAAGAGACGCCTTGTCCGAGGATTCGATAAGACCGGACGGAGCCGTGTCCGTGGACTCGACCAAACCGGACGGTATCGTGTCTGTGGATTCGACAAAGCCAAGAAGCGCCGTGATGTCCTTCTCCTCCCCCTGTGCAAAGACCCTCCCGAAGCACCACGGCTCGATCATCTCAAAATGCTCCATGAATTGCGCCGGGAGATCGCCCACCGGAGCGCCCCCTTTTGACAACTCCGACAGCCAGAACTGGGCGTCCTCCCTTCCGTCGTCCCCCTCTTTCGGCGCATCTGTGGCGAACGCGATCTTCTTAAGCCTGTCAATGAGCGCCGGGTCCTTGTTGACGAGGTACAGATACCCGCATCCGCGCGCGCTGATCTGAGGCGAGGGATCGGAGGCGAGCAGAGTGGCCGAGTCAATACTGTTGGGAAAATACCAACTATAAGCCCTCGAGTACGATGCCCGAGTAGTGTTGTTCATCCTGCCGAAGTTGGCCGAGAAGAGCTTCGTCCACTCGTCGGGCCAATTGCGCCACAGGAACGTGCGGGCGTCCCATGCGCTCCTGGAGGCCATGTCCTCGCCAAAGGCCAGTTCCCTGACGGTCGCGAGCCGCTCGGCGTCGCTCTTGCCTTGGAGGCTCTCCAGGAAACGGACGCTATCACGCACGTTCGGATAGCGATATCCTTCGAGCGTAAAGCCGAGAACGGCGGAAACTAACGGAATCCTGTATTGCCACGTCGGGTTATCTTTGAGGGAGCGGAACGCCTCGATCCTGTGAAGGATCGGCAGATCCGCGTCGGTGCCCGCTCTTGCGATGCGTGTGGCGTACCAGTCAAGGGCGTGTTCGTCGGCGTAGCTCAATAGCGGCATCATCGTGTCCACCGCGGCGGCGAGGGCCGGCTGGACGTCTTGAGGCGATACGGAGTAGCGGAACTCGTCGCTTGCCGCTATGCCCTGGACGTATCGGATTATGCAGGCCTTCCTGAGGACGTCCCATGCCCTCGCATGCGTGATGTCCACCGACATGGGCCTGAAGCGCCTGCCCCACGTGCAGTTAAACGTGCTCGGCAGGAGCATCCACTTATTCACCGGCTCGCAGTCCACAACCACGTTTTCCTTCGCGGTCGCCATCTGCAGGTACGTCACTGTCGCCCATATGCGCGCAGCCGTCTCGCGATCTATGTACGCCACCTTGGAGACTTCGCTGCCGGCGTGACCGTTCGACGAGTCCTCCACAACGGAGAAGAGCAGGTAGGGGCGCTCGGCGATGTTGTTGAGGAACAGATAGCTTGCGTGCCTCGGCGACACGAAACCAAGGGTAATCCTGCTTCTGTAAGGCATTCGCAGCCTTCGCTTTGGGATATTGACAATGTGCTTGTCGACGGCTGCGGCGCCCGCCTCCTGCTTGAGTATGGCTATGGCGTCCTCGTAACCACGCTCGTGAACCTGGAGCCGCGTCGCTATGATGCGAGGGGCCACATAAACGCCGGCTATTGCAGCCGCAATAACGCCGGCAGCGATCAACGCCAGACGGACGCGGCCCCGGTGCGCCTTCTGCGGGGCGGGGTATACCGCATTTTTCGTCTCTGTTTCGGTCACCATGCCCAAAATGATACTCGGAACTCCTCCCGTTGCCAACTGTTTCGAATGCCGTGGCTCCGGCCGGTGCCCCACCGATTGTTTCCCGGGGCTGGCCGGATAAACTTGGCTGTGTTCGCGGTCAACCGTTGGAATCGACCATGAATAGCATATTTCTATGGATGCGCGTCATGAGGGCGCCGTTTTTCACCGCTTCCGCGATGTCGGCGGTGGTAGCGAGCGCCGCTGCGTGGCATTTCGGCGCCCCTCGCGACTGGCCCGCTTTCGTCGCAACGCTCATCGGAGTGGTCGCGCTCCAGGCCGCGGGTAACCTTTCAAACGACTACTACGACCACCTTTCCGGCGACGATGAGGCCAACCGCTGGTTCGGCCCCTTCTCCGGCGGCAGCCGCGCGATCCAGGACATGGGTGTCGCGCCGAAGCGAGTTCTCGCTGCCGCGATTATCGCCTTTGCCGTGGCTGCCGTTTGCGCCGCATACTGTTGGGCAACTCGTGGCGGCTGGCAGATACCAGCCCTGGCCCTTGCAGGCGCAGGCGCGGCGTTCCTCTACACTGCGCCGCCGACAAGACTCGCGTACATCGGCGCGGGCGAGGCGGCCATATTCGCTGCGTTCGGCCCGTTTCTCATGATGGGAGCGTATTTCGTTCAGGCGCGCCATATCGATGCCGCGGCCTTCTGGTGCGGCGTGCCGGTCGGCCTCCTGGTGGCGCTCATCCTCATCGTGAACGAGTTTCCCGACTACGAGGCCGATTCCTCTGTCGGAAAAAAACACCTCATCGTCCGCCTGGGATTGAAACGCTCGATCCTGCTCTGCGCGGCAATCTACGCCGCCGCTTATGGCTCGATAGTTTTTCTCGTAGCGCGCGGCCTTGCGCCGCGCGAAGCATATGCAGCCTTTGTCACACTGCCAGTCGCGGCCTTCGTGATCGTCTGGCTCGCTCGCAACGACCGTTCGCCGCTCAAGCTCCGCATATCAAGCGGCGTCCACATTCTCTTGCACTTTCTCTTCAGCGCCGCCCTCGCCGCCGCGTATCTCTTCAGCGCGCGATAGGACATGTGGAATCACCTGGGAATGCACGCAACTTCTGAAGTGCGTCGTAGGGGCGCACGGCGGTGCGCCCCGCTTTCGAATGCCAAGAGTCGCTCAGAACTTCGTGGCTACAGCGTTATCTCCATCCGATCCCGCGCCGCCATCACCTTCACGCCGTTGCCAAGCGCTGCAAGCTGCTTTCTGGCCGCCTTCACGTCTTCGTAGAACCATTCCCCGAAATGCATCACGACGATCCTGCGCGTGAACTTGCTGAATAACGCCACAAGATCCGGCACGCCGTTGTGGCCGTAGAGTATCCCCGTCCTCGCGTCGCGCCTGACTACGCCGCCCTTCCTGATGAACGACCCCTCCGTGATCACGAGGTCAAGCCCCTCCAGGACCGGCCAATGCTCCTTGTTTATCCAGATGACGTCGCCGGTGTATAGAAGACGCTTTCGCGTCGAGCCTTCCCCCGCTTCGACGAGGTACGCACTCGACTTGATGTACTTGCCGTGGTGTGTAGGTATGGGCGTGACGGTCAGACCGGCCACGCGCACGGTTGCGCTGACGACGATAATGTCCGGCATCCGTTCGGACGGCTCAGGGGCGTACACCGGCGGGCCAACCATGACTATCTGCCGCCTACCGTAGCCCCTTACGAAATAGGCATGGTCCGGATGCAGGTGAGTTATGAAGATCGCCCGGGGCCCAAGCGCGAGAAACTCCTCCTCGCCCAGGTCGAACATGACCTTGCCGTTTACGAGCACCCCGGAGTGCCGCGAATGCCATGGCGCCGTGCTCTCAATCTCGCCCCTCGTGCCGAGGATCCTTACCCTCATCATTGAGAACCTATCTCAAAACCCCATCCTGGCTTCGGCCGGCTGCGAAGCCGCCGTGCTGCGTTACTCCTCCTCCACAATGCTCTGCGCTGCATTGCGTCGTCGTCGCGCCTTGCCCGCCGGCTTCTCGCTCGCCCTCGGGCCGACAGAGCGGGTTTTGAGATAGATTCTAACCCGATATCCGCCCGACCATAGAGAGTGGTTCCACCGGTTCTATCTTCAAGAGCCTCTCGGCGAGGTCCTCAAGCCTGTCCAGCAGCCTCAAACCGCTCAGCCACCTCTGCGGCATGGCATGCTCGCCGTAGTGCGCCCCCGCGATCGCCCCCGCCACGGCTCCGGTTGTGTTGGTGTAGCCGCCGAGATTGACCGCCGTCACGAGGGCTTCCTCAAAGTTCTCTGTCGTCAGAACAGACCAGACCGCTGCATGCAGCACCGCCATGAGATCGTCATCCGGGGCCGTGCGGGGCCTCCTGCCGTCCGCTATCTCGCCAACAAACGCATCCATGCGGCCCTCCATGCCGCGCACGCGCGTTGCCGCCGATGCGAACGCTTCCTCCAACGTGTCGCCTGCGACAAGGTGGGCGATTGCAGCATTCTCGAAAGCCGACGCGAGCCCCGCGACCTCGTCCCAGTGCGTTATCCTCGCTTCCGCCTTCGATGCTGTTTCGAGCGCGTCCATGTTGCGCTGATACAGGAGCGCAAGCGGCGCGCACCGCATCAGCGCTCCCGCGCTGACACTGACGTCACGAAAGCGCGCATGGACGAGCTCAGAAGTCTCCGGGGGCAGCGCCCCACGCCTCACTTCCCTCATCGCCTCGGAGACCGTCGTGTCCGCCCCCTGCGGCCTTTCGTCAAACCACGCAAGATACCTCAGCGCGACGTCCGCCGTATTGAGCCGACCAAGCTCTACAAGGCTCTGTGCGAGCGCCATCGCCATGCCGCCCGGTTCGCTCACCTCTCCGGCCGGCAGCCTGAACGGCCCTCCGCCGACTATCTCCGTGTGCAACGCGCCCATCCGCGCCATCTCGGCCGACGTCGTGAATTGAAGCGTCACGCCAAGAGCGTCGCCGACTCCAAGGCCTACAAGGCACCCGCGGCCTCTGTCGAGGACGTCCGGCGCTACCGATATCTCTGTCGCTTGCGTCATTGGCACGCTCCGCGCCTACTCAGGCCCGATCGTCATCTTGAGGATCTTGTCGTCCCTCGGTCTCGGCTCGCCCCTGCCGCTCGCTCACAAGCGCCCGTCCGTCCGGCAGAAATACAAGCGACCACGGAACGCGCAGATCCTCGACCCACGGCGTAACCGTCACCCCAGGCGGCTTCGGCAGAAACACGTCCTTCGCCGCCTGCGGCTCTTGGCCGATGGCGTGCCCCGGCCGTGCGCCGCTTTGAGCCGCGAAGATGGAAGCCGCAAGCAGCGCTAAGGCAAGCACTGACCCTGGGCCGAGATGCGTTGTCCAAGCCATGCGCATTGCCGTTCCTCCTTCGCTCCATGATCTCAGACAATCAGCTCTGGCGCCCCGTTGCGGGAAAGACAAGCGCATTTCACGGAACAAAGCTGTGGCATATGCGTAGTAACACTTGGAGCAGGTCGCCTCAAGGGTCATCGCGGAAAGGGGGATGCGATGTACAGCGATCTGAAATCGAAGATCGGTGGCAACGCCTCAAGACGACTGTCAACACTCGCGGTTGCCGCTGCAGCGCTTCTCTGCTTCCAGTCTCAGGCTCATGCGTGTATATGCAGCCAGTTGCTTCTCCCTACGTTTGGCTCGCTTTTCATCGTCAATATCTTCTTCGGGGCCGTCGAAGGTACTGTGGCCGCGATCGCTTTCCAAGCTCGCTTCGGTCGGGCCATTGGGATTATGATTCTGGCGAACCTCTTCTCAGTCTTTGCAGCCTATCCATTTCTCGGCCCGATCACGACTTCCATAGGCTCCGTCATCTTTCATGGCCCGAGAATCTTCTATCTCACGGGCCTCTGGTGGACGGCAGTACTCGTTGCCTTTCCGCTTACCATCCTGTTCGAGATGCCGTTCTGCTACTGGGTCTTCAAAGGCTTCGAGCGACGTCTCTCGCGCGCTGCTCTCTTCAACTTGGCCAGCCAGATTGTCACCTATGGCGTGCTTGCGCTCTTCTTCTACCGGCCGCCTTATGTCATGGACAGCCTTGCGGAAGCGGTTCTCTATGGTCCGCCTCCGACGGCAAACGTTGGCGCAACGCTGTACTACCTTGATAACAGCGAAGGCTCGCTATGGCGTATGAAGCTTGGCGAGTACAAGCCGGCGCTGGTCCGAAGGGCCGAACTGCCGAACCTCTCGACATGCCTGATTCCACAGCTTGATTCAACTTCCAGTGTCTGGCGGCTCGCCCCCTGCAACCCCGATATTTCTGCCGACCCCGCCGCGCCTCTTTGTGATATCGGTCCCCTCGACGAAGCGGCACGCTCGCTCTGCGCCAGGTGGTGGGGCGACGGGCTTGAGTTACACAGATCCTCCGGCGGATGTACGATAATCGACCTGCGCGAAGACGCTGGAACGCGACACAGGTTCACAATCAGAGCAGGCTGGGGCTTCCACGTCAGTGAGGGCCTCCTGGAGGGGCGTTGGTTCCACTACCAGACGCCGTTCAATGTTTACACGTGGCACTGCGTGACGGTCCTTCCCAATGGCGAGATAATCGTCGAAGTTGACGGCCAGATTCTTCTCCTAAGCATGAGGTCGGCCCAGTTCTGGTATATCACCGAGGGTCACGCGCCTTTTGTGGTTCCTGATCAGAGCACCCTGCCGCCCGATGTGCGTGCTGCTGATTCCATCTCGTTGACACCCACTCGCTCCGCCTTATGATACGGCTTGTGTTGAGGTTGTTTC
>Ga0315282_10005445_pt1 | contig 21697 bp, 24 predicted proteins | sample YL17G07_20_MG_FD_203693 | JGI IMG/M metagenome (GOLD analysis project Ga0315282, IMG submission 203693) | Sediment microbial communities from Yellowstone Lake, YNP, Wyoming, USA - YL17G07_20 | ecosystem: Environmental > Aquatic > Freshwater > Lake > Sediment | place: USA: Wyoming | collected... | reverse complement strand
TTCTGCGCCCGAGTTCCGTTGATCTACGATTCTTAACTACACCTAATGTTGTGAAAACGTCGGCCTTGTTCAACATGTGGTATGCTGCGAGGGGGGAGGGTGACCAACCATTAAGTCAGGTCCAGAGAATTCTTTACGCAACCTCCTTTGATGGTGTTCATTGGGACAAGTATACTGGAGTTCCAAGGGTCGCCTTAGAGCCAAATTCAACAGTCGACGCGTGGGACTCAGGGAGCGTATATTCACCCACGGTCTACTTTGATGGGACGAATTACGGCATGTGGTATTCCGCTCTGAACCAGACTTACCTTGAGCCTAGAATAGGATTTGCAACTTCGAAGGACGGCACTTCATGGACGAGGTTTTCTGGTAACCCCGTTCTTAATCCTGGACCGTCAGGCAGCTGGGATTCAGTTGGAGTGGAGAATCCGAGCATCATCATAGGAAAGCTTGGTTTCATGCTGTTTTATGACGGAATAGGGGAAACGATCGCAGGAAGCATCGGGTTCGCTCAACCTCCGATGGGATTCACAATTCCCGAATTCACGCCGTCCACGTTGGGTTTGATCGTTGGAGTCACATTGCTTGTGATAATATCACTGGTCAGACACAATAACAGAAAGATTAGCCCCTTTGAGTTTTTCGTAAGAACCGCAAGGCTACTAGGATAGTAACCTAAGATGGAGTACCGAGAGTTAGGGAAATCGGGAATCAAGGTTTCCGCTGTTGGGTTGGGGACTTGGCAGTGGGGGACCCGCGAGTGGGGGTGGGGTGGTTCGTATGGCAAGAAGGATGTACTCACGGCCTTCGAGACGGCTATGGAACTTGGAATTAATCTGATCGACACCGCGGAGCTTTACGGCCGCGGCAGGTCTGAGAAGCTGATCGGCGAAGCTCTTCGAGGGCACAAAGAGGATGTTGTGATCGCCACGAAAGTCTCGCCCTGGAATCTGAGTTATGGACGGGTTCTGAAAGCCGCGGAGCGCAGCTTACGTCGACTTGGGGTTGACGTCATCGATCTGTATCAGGCGCATTTCCCTAACCCGATCGTCCCAATAGGCAACACGATGAGGGCAATGAGAAAGCTCGTTCATGATGGGAAGGTTCGGTGTGTTGGCGTGAGCAATTTCAATCTTAGAAGAGTTAGTGCAGCGCAGAACGCACTGGCACCGATAGAATTGACCTCGAACCAAGTTAGATACAACTTGCTAGATAGACGCGTGGAGAAGGATCTTCTCTCTCATGCTGCGAGCGAGAGGATCACCATCATCGCATACAGCCCACTTGCGCAGGGTCTTCTTACCGGCAAGTTTTCCCCCAATTCTGAACCCACTAATTTCGTTCAGAAGACGAACACCAGGTTCTCCTCTCGAAATCTTGCCCAACTCAGCGAGGTTAATCGCGCTATTGAAGAGATAGCGACCGCTCGCGGGAAGACCTCTTCTCAAGTTGTACTGAACTGGTTGATTATGCGAGAAAACGTGGTCGCAATCCCCGGAATCAAGACGCCTCAACACGTGACTGACGATGCGGGCGCCGTAGATTGGCGAATGAGAACTGATGAGATCGAGAAGTTGGAGAGAGCAACGGCAAATGCAAAATTCGATCGACTAAGCGCTGTCCCCAATCTCATTAGAGCCTTGGCTCGCCATTAGCCGGTTGTCTTGAGCCGACAAAGCCAGCTGGAAGCTTTAAGCGAAAGTTGCCATATGTAGAGTCTGTTTCAAGGGCGCGTTCGATTGGCGGCCACGCTTCGGCTCGGGTATTGGGCAGCTCAAGAGCAGTATGATCCTCAGAGATTACTGCAATATGCTGTACGCGCCGAAGTCGTCGGCTTCGACATGATTGTCACAAGCGACCACTTCCATCCTTGGGGCGACACAGGCGGACAAGCGGGATTTTCATGGATCTGGCTAGCCTCCGCAGCTGAGAAAACAAGGAAAGTTGAGGTGGGGACTGCCGTTACAACGCCTATGTTTCGTTATCATCCAGCTTTAGTAGCTCAGGCCTTCGCAACCCTCGACAACCTCTACCCGGGACGAATCTTCGTAACTCTAGGAACAGGGCACGCAATGAACGAGATCCCTCTAGGATTCAAGTGGCCGGGTTTTGAGGAGAAGATCGGACGCTTGCAAGAGGCTCTTGAAGTAATCCAGAAACTGTGGAAGGGTGACTTCGTAACCTACGAGGGCAAATACTTCCAACTCAATCGAGCAAAATTGTACACGAAGCCTAAGACCAGTATCCCAGTCTACCTCGCTACTTCGAATGAACGCGTCGCTCGTATTGCGGGACAGTTCTGCGACGGAATTCTAACTAATCCAAGAGGCTTGGAGCGTTTCAGAAAGATCGTAAGCGCGATGGAAAAGGCAGCGACAAAAGTCGGGCGGGATCCGTCGAAGATGAGTAAGAGCATGGAATTCAAAGTTGCATACGATATTGACTACAACCGCGCATTGAAATCCGCCATGTTCTGGGCCACCACAGCCATACCACGAGAAAAGCGAGAACACGTCTGGGATCCTCGCGAACTCGAAGCACTCGTAGGTCCCGAGGAGGAGAAGAAGATTAAGGAATCTTGGCTGATAACAACAGACTCAGATGACATCATCAAAAGGCTCGGCGAGTTTCTAAAGATGGGTTTCGACAGGGTGTACATTCACAGCGCTAGCCCGATTGAAGAAAGATTTCTCAACCTGCTGGGACGCGAAATACTGCCCTGGATGCGAGAGTATTATGAAAGCCTCTTCCGACCCGTTCGTACAGTGGCCGTGGAATAGAGACCACTGAGCGACCCGTCTGATGACTTCAAGACTTGGGGAATACGGAATGCAACGAGAGTATCCGCATCAACCTCGCGTGGCAGTGGGCGTTGTGGTCGTGAAGAACTCAAGCGTCTTGCTTGTAAAACGAGGACGGGAGCCCAGCAAGGGACTGTGGTCCGTTCCTGGAGGCTTAATTGAATTAGGGGAGACCCTCGAGGATGCCGCTCAGAGAGAGGTTAGAGAGGAGACTGGAATAAATGTCCGAATCGAGAAACTTCTGGGCGTGGCGAACAACATCGTCCGCGACGACGAAGGTAAGACACGTTTTCACTATGTTCTCATAGACTACCTGGCACATCCGCTCACAACCTCAGTGAAAGCGCAGTCAGATGCCTCCGAGACAAAATGGGTAGACTTCAAAGATCTCTCAAGTTATTCCGTCACAAAAGGTGCAAGGAAACTCATACGAAAGATAAGCACGATGAAATCAAATTAGAATTGAGTAATGAAAGAATACCTCCGGTAAGTTAGCGCTGACGTGACTTAGGCCGGGTAGAAGATCTTAAGCTAGATCCTTTTCCATGGTTCGGACGTAATCGTCCCATTCCTTTTCGATTTGATGTTGGAAGTATGGTTTCGCTAGAGGTGCAATGATCTGTTTCCAACCATTGACTTTAATGTCGAAGCGGTTGTTTAGACTTGTCCCTTCGGGAACCTCGGTTAGTCTGTACTCATTGTGGGCGACTCCGAGGGTGAATATTGAATTGGCTTCATACCAGTCGGGTGGATGCAACTTGACCGTGATTTTGGCGTCGAAGGGCATCATGAGTACTCCGCTTTCCTCCAATCTGACAATGTCTGCTGAACGTTCGATAACCTGCCGCTGTCTCAGACGGACGCTGGAGATCTGCGGGTCTAAGGATTGATAATTCGTCAGCCATTCGAACACCTTGGACCTAGGAGCGCCTCGAACCAGTTTTGAAAATTCAATCAGCATAACGGACTCATCTCACGTTGACTATTTCGTGTGATTTGTACTAAACCTTCGTTCTTGTTGGATCGGCTTATTCCTGAGGTTCCACGGCCGTTTCCTTAAGCTCTAGAAGGACCGCGATCGACTCAAATCTGGGTACCGATTCGCGCGCAGCTCTTCTCAGATTGGGTGAGCCGATTGGAAAATGACATTCAGGAAACCTTGAAGGTAACGTAAGACAAGAAATCAAGGGAAAAAGACATAGGGGGACGGCAAGAGTCCTTGCCGTTCAGAGGACAAGCTTATGCTTGGTATTCCTCAGATACTCTCTCAGCCCTGCTTGATTCATCGCCAATTCGCATCTTGACCTTACGTTTCTTCGCCACCAACTCAGTTCACCTCCAAACTTCTAAGGGCGTCAGCTATGCCTCCAATAGCATAAAAAGTCAGTTGGAGACAAAAGGAAAAGTGGAGAAAGTTCTACCATTCTACTCAGTCTAGCAATCGAGTTCAGTGCAATAGCGTGCCTAACATACTGAGCACACATGAAAAACAGGGTCGAAGGCGTTCTTTACGGGTTTGATCCCAGAAGCTCCCTGACTTTCTGCATTGCCTGTTGCCCCTTCCAAGTGTGATCGGCAACAGAGATTCTACCGTCTCTTTCAGCATCTTCAAACATTCGGCTACTACGCTGCACCACTACGCTTCGAAGAATCTCAAGATCGCCTTTCACGCTTACATCTGGATTAGGAGCGGAGACTCGCTTCAGCTGGATACTGCCGCCGGGCAGAAATTCCAGACAGCATTGTTGAGAGTCCGCCGTTATGTTCACGTGAAGTGGCATGATACTATCATAAAGGAACCTCTTGCCGAGATTGAAAGAGTCTGAAAGCTCTTGTGTGATCCTGCTCTCCGCTTGGGCACGTAATGGTTCAAGGATGGATGCGAGATCTTGCGCGTTCATGTCACGCTCCACTTGTGTACGTGAGCCAATATATCCTCGTGGGACCTAGCAATCTCCACTTTGCGGGCTTTGGTCATGTCAACAAACTTCAATTCGCTCCACGCTTCATGAGACGGAGCTTCATCTCTTTCACTCGAGAAAACGAATTCGAGATCCCAATGGTTCTTGGAACCAGAAACCTCGGAGAACATGAGAGGTCCAGTTACTGTTTGATCAGTCAGGCCAAGTTGCTCCTTGAGAACTCTTTCAGCCGCTTCCTTTGGTTCCTCCCCCAAGACGAGATGGGACGAGGGCAGCATCCACCCTTTGCTATGCCTCTCCACTCGCTCCGGATCCAGCGCCCCAATATGATCCCAAGGCGCGTCCCTGTTCAACCGACCCATGAGAACATAATTCGGGTCTCCTCTCCTTGAGATGACGAGGAAGACTGACAGGCAAAGTCCACCCTCTGGAATCTCAACCCATACGCGGCGGCGCGATTCCCCTTTGAAACTGAGCAAATCTCCTCTCTGTGACCATGCAATCGACTGGGAATGGCGGTTGAATCTAAACCATTCCTCAGTTCCGCAAATCGTTTGTCATGAGGTTACGGAGTGATGCCACCTGAGTATGTACTCTGGCAATCTGAGTCCGCGTTCCGCTACTTTCTCGACTAGGTATATTGGGAGTGGGCTTAGGGCGAAAGCGGATTTCACGTAGAAACTATTCGGCCTTCCTTCCAGTCCATCGCCCTTTATTGTGAACGACAGGTCGGAGGCTGCGCCGATGGTGCTGTCTGGATTTCCAACAACTGAAGCCACCACTGCGCCCATCCGTTTGAAGTTCTTACACCAACCGGCAACAATCTCAGTCTCACCACTATGTGAGATGACCACAAGAACATCGCCGGCACGCGGTGCAGGAGTGTTCGATTCACCAGCCACGTAGATCTGATCGCCCATCGCCCGTTTTACATGGCCAATTCGCACAGCCGTCATACGGGCGACCTCTCTGCCGCTTCCCAATCCAACGAAGAAGCATGAATGTCTCTGCTCCAGCGCGTCAACGAGTGACTTGAAGAAGTCTGAAGTGACCATCTGATCCACGAGGGACCCGATTTCGGTGAAGAGTTCCTTGGATCTCGCGATGACCCGTTCTGCTTGCGCCTCCTCATACAGTGCCTCTGCGATCGCCTGAAACAAGACCCCTGTTCCCAAGATGAAGAGGTCTTCCATTATTCCCGTTGTGCGAAATTCCCGAGACTCTGAAGGCTCCTCGTCAGGCTCGCGTCCCTTGAGTAGGAGAACATTTCCATACCGCGTCCCAAGTTTGCCGATTGGTGAATCGCGATCTGAGGTTACAACATCGACCTGGAAATCTCGCGGATTACTCTCTTGAGCAATACACATGGCTAACTGTTGAGCGTCAAGTAGTGGCATCAGTGATTTTCCGCTACCCGAGTTTATCAGCAAACAGACCTGTCCAAAACGCTGCCTCAGAATCGGCGCAGCCTCGATCACGTTTCGACCAGGAAACCCAATATCTCCACGATCCAGCACGAGTTTTCCGCCGCGCATCTTAGCCATTTCACTGCAGGCGATGCTGAGTGCGCCTTTTGAGCGGCCTTCACCGGATGGGAGGATAACACCGGCACCTTTGATATCGTGGTAGAGCGCTTCGATTTCGCTACGTTTGGCCTTTTCCAGATTTTGGAAAATGCGGTTTACGAAGGTCATGCTGCTGATATCAGATGGCATTTTCTCTTCACAGCCCGCGCTGGGCTTTCAATTCACCCATGACAGGTGCCACAAATAAGTGGTTTCGCCTGTTGCGCAGACGAACAACGACGTTCATCGACCAAAATGAGACGCGCCAAGCATGGTCATACAAAGAATATGTATCCGGGGCGCCTTGGTATCGCTACGACTATTCGTAAGTTGCTAGGTGCTGCCTGCTGTGATCACGGGAAGGCAGGTCGTCTTGCGGGGGCTCGAGCGCGATGACCTCAAACTCATGCACAAATGGTTGAACGACGAAGAGGTCATGGAATGGGCGCGCTCACAGCCAGACAACATTTCCTCCATGGAGTCCATTGAGAAAGAGTTCGAGCAGGACCTGAAGGGCGAGAATCCTCATCGGCGCACACTCATCATCGTCGAGAAGAAGACGGGGAAATCGGTTGGTTGGGCGCTGATTCGATCGTGGCGCCTGTACAGCACAACACGCGACATTGGCTTAGTGATTGCCGAGAAAAGGTTCAGAGGAAAAGGTCTCGGGACGGAGGCTACGAGACTCCTCGTTGACTTAGCGTTCGATCAACAAAACATGCACAAGGTCGAACTCTTTACACGACCCGACAACAAGGCCGCGTTGAAGGCAGTTGCGAACTGTGGCTTCAAGCTCGAAGGCAGACTCCGGGAGACAGTCTACTTCAACGGCAAATACCACGACGGACTAGTTTTCGGACTTCTCAGAAGCGAATACAGAAGGAGAAAGACGTGAGCTGCCAGTTTCACTCCCAATTCTTAAACACCACCGTTGCAGTTTGCTCTGCCAAAATCCTTGCGTAGGCAACTATCACAAGCATGTGGTTTCCTTGTGCGCGGGCCAAAATCACCCCTTAAAGTGCTCCATTGCAATTTCCTGATGGAAAGAGGCAGCTGTTCGTGTACGAAGGGGTGCCACTTCGCCTCCTTCTTTATTTTCAGATTTCGATTAAAGGTGGCTGCAGAATGTTCTGCAAAATCGCTGTGTAGGAATACACTTGCTCCACTGAGTCGAATTCTTGAACTGCACTTCTTTTCAGGGGCGGGAACTATGGCGTTCTCTTAAGTAGCATCATAGAAACTCCCCGCTTGAGGTTCATCTGACCGTGAAAGCCCAGCAGTGGGTTTCAGAGCAGACAACCTCGACTATACTCGCTTGGCAACCACAACTGAAAAAGATCATAGAATCATCCTCATCGACCAGGAAGATTGCACTAGTTGGAATGGGCCACCCGCTCCGAAGCGACGACTACGCGGGCAGCTACATTGTGAAGAAAACAATCACACGCGCAAAGAGCAGACGCTCGGATAGAATTCTACTGTTCGATGGCGAAGACAACGTAGAGAATTTGATCACAAGAATCGCTCAACTTGAACCTGGACATGTGATCTTCATCGATGCTTGCGAGATGAAAGAGGAGCCGGGCGAAACGAAGTTAATTTCCGTGACTCAGACAAGCTATCCTTTCTTTACCACGCATGGTGTCCCCCTCAAGCTACTCGCTGAACAACTCTTGCCCAAAAGCAACGTTTGGATTCTGGCCATTCAACCCAAGAGCACCGATTTCGGTGAGCGGCTTTCAAAGGAAATTCGTCCGTTAGTCGACTCCATTTCGGATTTCCTCGTGAAGCTTCTGAAGGAGAAGAGTGAGAGAGTTGATAGTTAGTTTAGATCTCATCGTCGTGCTCTGGTCAGTTATTCTGTTCGTTTTGGCGTTCTACTTTGCAGTCGGAAGACTCGGCAAAGTCAGTATAGGGAAGGGCACAAAGTTCGACGCTTTCTCAGGTGGAGAGGAACTGCCACCCGAGCGCGGCAAGTATCATTCCGAGCTGTTCGTGTATGCGGCGCTGTTCGTGGCTTTCGAGGTAGTTGGACTATTGCTGGCGAGTTCGATTGCAGCGAGAGGATTGCTATGGCCACTCCTATTCACTCTGGCTGGCGGTTTCTCGTTGTTCGTTTTGATGGTCTGGTTCGTTGGAACTGGAGGTGCAGCGCTTGCTTGAGAAACTGGCGACGTGGGCGAGAAAGCGATCCCCTTGGGTTTTCCATATCAACGCATCCTCCTGCAACGGTTGCGACATTGAACTCGTCGCAAGCCTCACACCCCTCTATGACATCGAGCGATTCGGGGCAGTTCTGGTTCCGAGTCCTAGGCATGCGGATGTTCTCATCGTAACGGGCACAGTGAACGCGCAGACAAAGGATCGATTGAGACGAGTCTACGAGCAAATACCCGAACCCAAGCATGTCATCGCTCTCGGAGCCTGCGCGGCCGCAGGTGGCGTTTTCAAAGGTTGCTACAATGTAGGCCAGGGAGTTCAGGACGTAATCCCGGTGGACATGTTCATTCCAGGCTGCCCACCAAGACCTGAGGCAATAATGTACGGAGTACTGAAGCTCTTGGGGGAAGTGAAATGAGCGAAGTTCTGATGCAACAAATCGAGAAACTCGCCGTGGACGCTAAAACGAAGACTACACAGCTTCACAAAGGCGAAACAATGATTGAGATCGAACAAGGTCAACTAAAGAACTTCATCACACGTCTTGTGAATCAAATTAAGATTCGCCACCTCTTAACCATCACAGGCCTAGATCTCGGTCAGAACATTGGAATTATCTATCACTTTTGCCGCGACAGAGACACCATTCACCTGAAGACATTCGTGCCCAAGACCAAGCCTACTACTGTTTCGATCGTGGACATCATCCCCGGAGCGATTCTGTACGAGATGGAAGTTCATGACATGCTCGGGGTTATGTTCGTGGGCAATCCCTGGATGGACAAGAAACTACTACTGCCTGATAACTGGCCTGACGACCTCCCGCCACCACTGCTCAAGAATGTTAAGCCGGCCGATATTCGAAAACGATTGGGGTTGGAAGTTGAGAAGAAATGACTGAAGACAAACCACCTAGAAAAGAAGAATCAGCAGGCCTGATGAAATACTCAGCGGAGAACCTCGTGCCCTTCGGACCAATACATCCAGCCTTGAAAGAACCTGAATACTTCAAATTGGTTCTTGAAGGCGAGAAGATCGTCGAAGTCATTCCAAGAATCGGCTACGTCCACCGAGGACTAGAGAAGGCTGCTGAGTCACGGCCATGGGTTCAGAACATGTACATGTTCGAGAGAACCTGCGGAATCTGTAGCTTCGTACACAGCCTGACATACGGACAAGCGGTTGAAGGCCTGACAATATACGAGATCCCGCGCCGAGCAAAGTTCATCCGAACAATCATCGCGGAACTCGAACGAATCCACAGCCACCTACTCTGGGTGGGCTTGATGGGACACTGGGCGGGTTTCGAAACGCTCTTCATGTGGGTCTGGCGCGACCGCGAAGTCGTCCTCGACCTTGTTGAAGCAATTTCAGGCAACCGCGTTCACAAGTCAATGAATGCCTTCTGCGGCGTAAGACGCGACATGCCTGAGGGCATGGAAGATCGCATCGTCGAGAGAATGAAGTTCCTCGTAGACCGAGCCAACTACTACAAGCAAATCGTCGATACTGAAGAAACGATGCTAGAGAGAACCGAAGACATAGGGAGAGTAACCGCGGACACTGCCGAGAAGTTGTGCGCTGTCGGTCCCATGGCTCGCTACGTCGGACTGAGGTGCGATATCCGGCTCAACGATCCATACGCAGCATATGACGAGGTCCCATTCGACATTGTAACCAGCAAAGAAGGCGACGTACATGCACTGCTGAAGCTGCGACTTGACGAGATAATCGTCGCGGCAAACATGGTCAGTTACGCCGTGAAGCATCTACCCGACGGCCCGATCAGAATCAAGATACCTCCAGTGATTCCGGCGGGTGAGCACTCTTCGCACAGCGAAGCTCCTAGAGGAGAAATCTTCTACTACGTAAAGTCATCAGGCGGTCGAACGCCAGACCGAGTCAAGTCGCGACAGCCCACCATGGCAAATCTACCAACAGCTCTTGAGATCCTCAAGGGACAAACGATTGCAGATGTTCCAGTCGTGCTCACTGCAATCGACCCATGCTTCGGTTGTATGGACCGCATGTCGTTCCTCGACATCGAGTCGAACCGACAGTGGACATGGTCTGGGGAGCAACTGAGGCAGTACGGGCTCAACTACTACTTCCCGGAGAGGATGAAGAAGCCTTGATGATCGAAATTCTACAGGCCGTGATCTTCCCAGGCGTACTCTTCACTATCGGCTTGGGATTCCTTTTCGACTGGCTCGACAGAAAAACCGCCGCAAGAATGCAAGGCAGAATCGGACCGAAAATCACGGGCCCATCAGGGATACTTCAACCATTAGCCGACTTCCTGAAACTCCTATTCAAGGAAGAAATAATTCCTTCTCATGCGGACAGAGTGATCTTTCTGTTCGCCCCAGTGCTCTATTTCCTTGCGCCGTTACTGTCGATGCTTTTCATTCCGATAATTGGACTGACGCCACTCGCGGGTTTCGAATTCGACCTCCTCGCTATCCTGTTCCTTCTAGCCTACGCAGCATTCGTTGTGGCGATCCTGAGCTACTCCTCTGCGAGCAGTTTCACGACTATTGCAACCGGAAGATTGGTCCTTCAATATGTGAGCTATGAGATCCCCTTTGTTCTCGCAATCGTCACAGCGGCACTCTATTCCAAGAGCCTCTCTGTAGAAGGCATCGTGGCGTCCCAGAGTAGGCTTTGGAATATTTTCGTGATTCCCTTCGCCTTCGCCGTCTACATAATCGCCCTCATGGCTGAACTTGAGAAGCCACCCTTCGACATTCCAAGTGCCAAGACCGAAATTGTGGCAGGTTGGCTTACTGAATTCTCGGGCCGCGCCTTATCGTTCCTAAAACTGACGAAGGAAGTTAGCTACGTCTTCGGTTCCGCATTGGCGGTATCACTCTTTCTCGGTGGAGGCTTGGGTCCTGAAATTGCTGTCGTACCACCTCCGGTTCTGTATTTCGTCTACTTCATGGTGAAACTCCTGCTGGTCGGTTTCCTGATTTTCGTCCTGAAGACCGCGCTAGCTCGTATCAAGATTGGACAGGCGACTGAGTTGTTCTGGAAAATCCTGACCCCAGTTAGCCTGGCGCAGATTGCATTTGTTCTGGTTCTGATTCAAGGAGGAGTTCTAGTTGCCACGTAGGAGAGCAGGCGCAGCTATACCTGAAATGTTCCGGACGATGCTCGAGAAGCCCAGCACGCGAGCCTATCCATATCAAAAGGTAGAGCTGCCAGCGCGGTTCCGAGGGAAACTGGACATCGATCCAGAAAGATGTACCGGCTGCCAAGTGTGTGCGATGGTCTGCCCAGCCGGGGTCATCACTATGATTGACATTGGCACCCGGAAGGTTGGCGAAAGAGAGCTGCCAGTAAAACGTCCAGTCTTCGAGTTGGCTACGTGCATTTTCTGCGGTGAATGCGTCGACAACTGCGCCTTCAAGGCGTTAGAGATGACGAAGCAGTTCGAGCTGGCGACACCCCACAAGGAGGACTTGACCATGAGGAAGGCGCTTGCAAAGTGAGCTACGAGATAACTCTCGTTCTTGGCATAATGTTGGTCGGTGTCACATTTGTGGCTCTGCTAGTTCGCAAACTAGTCTGGTCGCTGATCCTGCTCTTCTACTCGAGCATAGTCTTCGGAGCGTTACTCATAACATACGGTGCAGCCTTCGCGGGTCTGTTTCACATCATAACCTTCGCTGGAGCCGTTTCGGTCCTATTCATGGTCATCCTGATGATAGTTGGCGCCGAGGCATGGGAATATCCAGACAAACTCGGAAAAGACAATCTGGTAGGAATGATACTCGCGATTCTAGCCGCAATCCCTCTCGTTCTACTCGTTTCCAACTTCGAACCCTTCCCAAGCAGAATGAGCGAGCAAGTGCAACTGTCTGGTCTCTCAGCTCAACCTGATGGAGCTCTTGGATTTCTGTGGCTCTTACGCTCATGGGATCTGCTCCTCGTCGTGATTTTGGTCGCCGCAGCAATGCTTGGAGTCATGAACCTGTTCTCTCGTGAGGGAGGCGTAGAGAAGTGAACGAACAACAATTACTCCAAGTCTTCGCGGCGCTTCTCTTTTTATCTGGATTTGGCGCGATAGCGACCACGAAGAACCTTGTGAAGATGATTATGGGTTTTCAGGTAATGATCTGGGGCGTCAACCTAGCCCTGTTTGCTGGAGGCCTCGTTAACGGTCACATCACGTTTTTCTCAACATCGTTAGTGGTGGTTTCGATCTCCGTAGGAGCGAGCGTTGAGGCCCTAGCTCTCTCACTCGCCATCCTCGCCTTTCGAAGGTACGGAACACTGAACCCCTGGGAAATTAGGAGGCTAGCGCATTGACCGGACTCTACGCAGAATGGCTAGTTTGGGCTCTACCCTTCATCGCAATACCCCTCGTGCTTTTACTGTCTCGCTCGCCGAAGGTTCGCGACTGGTTCGCTGCATCTATCGCAGGTATCACATTCCTGCTCGCAGTGAGCTTACTGCTCGATGTCGAGACAGGTCATACTATTACCTCTTCAGTTTCATGGCTGCCTGCATACGGCTTCACAGTAACCGTACATGTAGACGGCCTCGCAGCCTTCCTGGCTGTGGTAGTGAACTCGCTCGGATTCTTGATCGTAGTCTACTCACAGGGCTACATGGGACACGAGAAAGGCCTCCCCAGGTACTACTCGCTCGTCCTGCTCTTCATCGGCGCAATGACTGGACTAGTGCTTGCGGGAAACTTTCTCCAGCTCTACATTTTCTGGGAGATCGTCGGCATCTGCTCAGCGTTTCTCATCGCCTTCTGGTACGATAAACCCGAGGCGATTCGCGCTGGCCTCAAGGCTTTCCTGGTCACTAGAGTTGGCGACGCGGCGCTCTTGATCGGGTTCGTTTGGCTCTACGTGACTACGGGGACGATTGACTTCCAGAAACTGAGCACTCTCGCCACGCAGGGCGCGATTCCGCTGTCATTGCTCACGATGACTGGGATCCTGATTTTGGTTGGTGCGATGGGTAAGTCGGCGCAAGTTCCCTTGCACGTTTGGTTACCCGACGCTATGGAAGGCCCAACCACCGTTAGCGCCTTGATCCACGCGGCGACAATGGTCAACGCAGGCGTGTACTTGGTCGCAAGGACCTACCCGATCTTCTCGTTCAGCCAAACTTGGTTGAGCGCAGTGGGATGGGTCGGCATAATCTCAGCTCTTCTGGCGGCGAGCATAGCTACCGTCACGATGGACATCAAACGAGTCTTAGCCTATTCGACGATAAGCCAGTTGGGATTCATGTTCGCGGCCCTTGGAACCGGCACGCCAGGCGGTTGGTTCGCGTCCCAATTCCACCTCATGAGCCAGGGTTTCTTCAAGGCTCTGGGATTCTTGGCGGCAGGATCGATTATTCACATGCTTGGAACACGGGACATGGCTGAGATGGGTGGACTGCGGAAACGCATGCCGCTGACTTTCATTGCTTTCCTCTTCTCAACCTTAGCTCTGGCAGGTGTCCCACCTTTCGTAGGATTCTGGAGCAAGGACCTAATCATCACCGAACTCTCCTTGGCGAATCTCAACATCCAAGCCGTGCTTGTTCTGGTTGTGTCGATGCTTACATCGTTCTACATGTTCCGCGCGCTCTTCAAGGTCTTCTTCGGGCCCGAAAGCAAGATGGCTCAAGACAAAGACCTGCGCGAAGCTCCGAAAATAATGACCATCCCCCTCATGATTCTAAGTGCGTGCGTGCTTGTTCTAGGTTTCACTGAAGAATGGGCAGCTGGGCTGCTTGGCTTAGAGCAGGCGCTTGTCTTCGAGCTGCCAATCATTGGCGCCTCGATCCTTGCAATCTTAGTCGGACTTGCGCCTTCGTACTTCGCATTCTACCAAGGAAAACCCAACCCACAAACATTCCTTCAGGAACACCCTAGTCTCGGTTCCCTGCGAAAAGTTATGCTTGCGGGCTACGAATTCGATGCACTATACCTAGCCGTCTTCGTAAGACCGTTCTCGCGCATATCGAACGCTGTTCGAAGCATTCAGACTGGGATTCTGGCGAAGAACCTGTGGCCAATGCTCGCAGTTCTACTGCTTCTAGCGATCTGGATGGTAATGAATCTATGACATACGAGTGGACAATGCTTCTGGCAACTTTCTTCCCCGGATTTGTTGGTGCCTTTGCCATCCTCATACTCGATCTGATGGTCAAGAATAGGACGACCTATCGCTCCGCCGTAAGCGGTATTGTGGCGCTGATCACGTTCGCTTTCGTTGCATACAGCAATTGGCAACAAGCTGCACTGGTGTTGACCACAGGTAAGCCCATTGTGATCCCACTTGAACCAAGTCTTCTAGCTACTACTTTCACGATAACACAGCTTGGAGTCTACATTTCGTCAATTGCCTTGCTGTTGTCGATCCTGATCAGCCTCTACTCGATTGCTTATCTCTCGAAGGAAGGTTCTTCGGCAATCTTCCAATCACTCATAATCCTGCTCTACCTGAGCATATACGCCGTAACTGCCGCAGGTGATCTGCTAACCTTTTTCATCGGATGGGAGGGCATGAGTGTAGCCGCGTATGGGCTGGTTGCGTTCTACAAGCACAGCTGGGAAGCCATCGAAGCGACGGTGAAGTATCTGTTGATGAGCGGGATCGGAAGCCTCACCGCACTCTATGGCATCGCACTGGTTTACGGGCTTACTGGGACGCTGAACATTGAAGCATTCATCAAGGCTTTCGCAACGTTCACCCCAATTGGGGTTCTGGCTGTGGTTCTGATTTTCATGGGATTCGGCGTGGAGGCAGCCATAGCCCCGTTGCACATGTGGCTGCCCGACGCTCATCCCGCCGCACCGAGCCCTATGAGCGCTCTCCTCTCGGGAATCATCATCGAAGTTGGAAGCTTCGCATTCATTCGCCTACTAGGCGGAATACTGACGCTCCCATCGTACGCTCTCCTAGCTCAGCCGATTCTGGCTGTGGCTGCGGTTGCGACAATGTTCATTGGCAACCTCTCAGCCCTCCATCAGGACGACTTGAAACGCCTTCTCGCCTACTCTAGTATCGCACAAGTCGGCTACATTCTCCTCGGAATCGCAACGTTGACACCAAATGGTTTCTCAGCGAGTGTCTTTCATATTTGGAACCACGCCCTCCTCAAGGCGACCTTATTCCTTCTCGCAGGAGTTGTCACATTCATGATTGGAACAAGAAGCCTGACCGAAATGGCAGGGTTGGGTAGAAAGAGCCCAATCCTGGCCGCATTGTTCGCACTCAGCGCGCTCGCGATGACCGGTGTCCCACCCTTCGGACTGTTCTGGAGCGAATTTCTAATCGTTCTCTCCAACTTGGCGGTAAAATCGCCAGTGTTGAACGCGGCGGTGGTGTTGATGCTTGTTAACCTGCTGATCTCGATAGCATACTACTTCCGGGTGATTCGCGTGGTCGCATTTGCGAAACCCAGTGCTACTTTGAATGGTAATGGGTCGATTAGGATTCCACTCACGCTCATCATTCCGTGCGTCATACTCGTCGCGTTAAGTTTGATTACGGGCCTCTACCCTAACTTGCTCTATCAACCCGCTGTGGATGCGATCAAGAGTATCCTTGGACAGTCATCATGCGCATGTGGTGGATAAAAATGAGTCAAAGAGGAAGAGAACGAATAATACAGGACATTGGAACCGTCGACCAAGCCATCAAAGCCGAAAAAGATGTGGAAACAGGCTATCATGGCGTAATCGAAGAGAACCTAGCCTACTGGCTGGCCGTCGAAGAAGACATCATCGATAGTTACACGAAGCTCGCCAAACAAACTGACAGCAAGAAAATCAAAGCCACACTGAGCAAGATAACTGAAGATTCAAGGAATCACGTACGAATCCTCACATCCATAAGAAAGAGCTTCACCAAAATCATGAATGACGAACAGCGCCACGCAAAGATGCTGGAAGAACTGCGAGGGGAATTCCACAAATAGGCATTCTGCTTCTGGTCAGGTTTCAATTGCGCTTGCAAAGCAACTTCATAGGTAGATTGAACGCTGCAGATTCCTCACGCTCGGAAGCGTTTCTTCCCGCAATTGTCGCTTGCTCACAATAACTGGTGTTGAAACTTGAGTTTGAGGAGCGGTATTGGTGGTATATGTCTTCGGTAATCTCCGAAGGCAAGCCCCAGAACCGGAATCACTTAATGTACTTTGAGAGTAACCCGAGTATTCCACCCAGAACGACGACTACTCCACCGAACCCTCCACCAATGAGACCAACAATTATGAGGATTACTGCCCACGTGGTCTGAGTGGCACGTTTGGATCCTATGATGGCTATGATTCCTAGGACAATGTGAAGAATTCCGAAACCTATGCCCATGAAACCTAGCAAAGGTGACATGAAAAACATCGACATGAACGCCATCCCGATAAAACCAGCAATGCCCAAAATGATCATGACCAATCCTCCAATCAGCGTGACAATGTATGCCAAGCGTCCAATGTTCGCCATGGATCACACCAGATCGAACGGGTAACGGGACCCATTGTTCTTAAGATTTTGGAGTAGCGATCTCAACGCTTACTGGAGTTTTCTTCTCGTACTCCAAACAGCTAGAACTATTCCTATGATCGCTAGTATGACGCCCACGATGGCCAAGGTTGTCGCCATTGCGACCTGCCCAGAGAGCTGTGAACCGAAGTTTGTCAAATCAGAGCTTGTTCCATAGTCGGGGAGTACGATTACTTCACCAACCATCCCTGCAACGTTCCGGTTTGGTTTCGAGAGAATGAGCCTCAATCGAATTCAAGCTCTGATACCATCACATAATGACCGATCCATGAGACTCGTTCAGAGATTAGGGTTCAAGAAGGAAGGTGTACTGCGAGATCGGTCCTATTTCCAAGGAAGATACATTGACGACGTTTGTTTCTCTCTATTGCGGAGAGAATGGAGTAGCGGATGATCGGCTCGCACATTTGCGTGCTAGAAAAACGTTCTCATCGCAAGCCCGATTGGCATTGAACTAGTCAACTGCCCCAGCATCAGTCAAATACTTCGAGAACCCAGCCCACAAAATGGAACAGTTGCGTCAGACCTTGATTGCTCCCGTTAAAGGGAGCCTCACAGAGAAAAGTGGGAGTTGAGATCACGCGTAAACTTCGCATAATCGTAGCATTCGCCCTAATCGCCATTGGTCGGCAGCTGGTTTGAATATTGAATTCCAGACGGAGTTGAACCAGAATCATGTCTTTGAAGCGCAGGCGATTTGCTCCTTTTGTTTTCACTGTCTTGATGTTGACTGCATTTTCGTTTCCTCTGTGTGTGTTTGCGCTAACCGTCAAGGCTGCTGTGCTGTATGATTCTGGTGATCCGACTCCTGCGGAGCAGCTGGTATTGGAGTACGTTAACCGGGCTCGCTCTGATCCTGTCGCTGAGGGTCAGCGTTTGGGCATTGACATCCATGAGGGCCTGCCGGATTCGAGTCTTGTGGGTCCTCGGCCACCGTTGGCCATGAATAAGATCCTGCTTGGCATTGCTCAGGCCCACACCCAGGACATGTACAATCTGAACTATTTCTCCCACAATGACCCGAACGGCGACACCCCGTTCGACCGCATGACACACGCAGGCTACGATTACGTGATGGCGGGTGAGAACATGGCTGGGGGTCTAGGTACAACTGCCGCGAAGTTAGAGGATTTGATTATGGTTGGTGCGGGCACACCGGGGCGTGGTCACCGCGTGAATCTTCTTGACCTGTTTAACCCCTACCCTTGCGGCAACCCTCCGTGCGTCTACTCCGAAGTCGGAATCGGATACTATGGGGCAGCATCTCCAAATGGTCTCGGTCTGAATAGTCTCCTCACGGAGGATTTTGGAGCCGCGGCCAGCGGCCCTTTTCTCTTGGGCGTGGTTTACAATGATCGGAACAACAACTTCTACGACATCGGTGAGGGCATAGCTGGGGTAACGATCACACCCAGCAGCGGCGGTTACTACGCTGTCTCATCATCATCCGGCGGCTACGCTATCCCGATTGGCATGTCTGGAACGATCACGGTCACGGCTTCGGGTCCAGGATTTGACCCAATCACCAAAACGGTCACGCTAAATGGCGCGAACGTCAAACTAGACTTCACTGCCTCGGCGCAAACAAGTAGTACCACTTCAACCTCGGCACAGACAAGCATTACTTCAACCGTTATCACAACAAGTTCAACGGTTGTCACGACAAGTTCAACTCAGACAACGACCTCCGTTGTTAGCCGTCCATCTATCGCGCTCAATCTTATTTCCGCCTCGGCCGGGTCGACCGTTGATGTGACCGGTTCCGATTTCTCCTCAAGTGATACAACTTGCTCACTGTCCGGAAACGCAGTAGGTACGTCCAATTGTTCGATTTCCGGCGGAACGCTAACTGCCTCATTTGTGGTTGCAAACGTAGTGGTTGGTACTTACAGTGTTGCAGCTACTGGGAGTCCAGCTGGTGATTCTGCTTCGACCATCTTCACAGTCAGCGCTTCCACAAGTCAAACAACGACTTCAACAAACACTAGTACCACTCTCACATCAACTCAGACAACCCAGATCATCACTACTACATCATACACGACTAGTTCTTCGAGCTCGCAAGAAACGACTACAACGAACACTCAGACAAGTACTACGAATACTCCACTAACAGTGCCAGACTTCTCTCTTTCAGCCTCTTCCAACGCAATCAATCTAACCCAATCCTCAACCCGAGACTTGATAGTATCTGTTCAATCAATCGGGTCCTTCGATCAACAGGTCCACCTCGAGGGAACAGGCCTACCGATGGGTGTGGAAATTTCCTTTTCTCCGGACCCAGTGAGTCCCTCCGAAGGTGGAACGATAAGCTCAACGGCCACTTTGATTGTGACCCGTTCTGTTCCAACAGGAATCTACCCGTTCACGATAGTGGCCACAAGCGGCTCGGTTTCGAAACAGATTCCGCTATCACTTCGCGTCTCCGGGTGTCTTATAGCCACGGCAACTTTCGGCTCCGAATTGGCTCCTGAAGTCCAATTCCTACGAGATTTCCGAGATTACAAGATTCTGCAAACATTCGCCGGCACAAGTTTCATGGTTGCCTTCAACACCTGGTACTACTCATTTAGCCCCGACGTGGCTCAATACGAGTTCATCCACCCCATTATGCGTAGTGCAGCGAAATTCATACTATATCCACTGATTTGGATACTGAAGTTCGGATCGGCTGTCTTCGATCTTGCGTCATTTAACCAAGAGGGGGCTGTGGTTGTATCAGGCTTGAGTGTGAGCGCACTTCTCGGCGCCATCTACTTGGCTGGGCCGCTGGCAATCTTGCGACTAAGACTGCCAACCAAAACACGCCGCGTTGCTCGGAGGCTTGAGAAAGCGGTTTTCTTCGTTCTTGTTGGTTCGCTCTTCACCCTAATATTGTCAGAGTTGTTGAGATCTGAGATGCTGATGATGACCGTTGCGTCCATTGCGGTCTTAACGACAGTGATGGCTTCAGCACTTTCGACGTCGCGTACTTTAACCGAGTTACATAAGCCAACGAAATAGAACGAGACTTCCCAATGCCACGACCCAAGTCTTTCAAGTGGCTTGTCTGCTTCTTCTTAGGCCATAAGGAAGTCAAGGTCACGTTGACGTTAGGCAAGATCGTTCGCGAGAAGGTTGAAGCAATTAGGTGCGAACGGTGCAACCGAATCTTTGTTCCAATTCCCCAACTCGATAATGATGTAAACCCCAAAAAGCTTGGAATGTAGCTGTATGCGTTTACTTCGCTCTGTTGAGTTCTGTCATTAGTCTGAGCATGTCCATTTCGTGCCAATGTTCCTTGATTTTGCCCTCTTGAAGATAGTAGATGTCTATGCCACTTGTCTCAATTCTTGTGCCAGTTGGGGCATACCGAGGAAGTCGCCAGTGTGCATTCCGCTGAGTGACCACCTGGCTACAACCTTGTTCCCTTCCGCAACAATATCCTCTAAACGATATTCTGCATCGGAGAACGCGGTGAAGAAAAGCTGAATGTGACGCCGAACACCCTCGATGCCGACACTCTGATCTGGAGTTTGACTGTGCTCAACATAACTCTCTGACACAAAATCACCAAGAACTGAAAGGTCTCTTTCCTTCAGGACCTTCTCAAAAAACGCTCAATGATTGTCTTGTTATCGTCAGCTCTCATGTTACAAATTGCTCCTTCCTAAGGCTTCCATCGATTGGCGCAGCAATATATAGTAGACAGAGTGAGACCAAAACATAAGAGAACTTCGCATCCTTATTGTCATTCCATGTCAGGCTCTAAGGATGACAGGGAGCTCTGCGTGCTCAGCATCCTTCGCAAAGAAGACCCTGCTTCAACAAAACGAATCATCGAACTCGCCTCAACGCCAGAATTCGAGAAATTGTGCCGCGATTGTAAAAGCGGAGTTGAAGTATACGAGACAGCGATGAAATTGCATCGGGCTGGTCTCATAACTCGAAAGCCTGGACCTAACGGTTTCATGTGGGGTTTAGTTGAAGCTTGAGTCCGTAGGCACGTTTCTCCGTTTCGCCGCTCGATAACATAATAAAATGCGTGATGCATTTCCAATACGGGAGAGCGACATGGCCAAAAAACCGAAGAGACGAAAATCCCGTCCCGCTAGATCGAAGAAGTTCGAACCTGTACCAAAGGAGTTCCGCACTGTTACCCCCTATCTAGCCATCAAAGGGGTAGCGCAGGCGATAGAATGGTACAAGAAAGTCTTCGGCGCTAAGGAGTTCGAGTCAGAGCGGCAGGCAACGTCTGAAGGGCAATTGATTCATGCCCGAATCAAGATTGGTGACTCAATCATCATGATGTCCGACATTTTCACAGGCAACGGAGTCAAAGACCCGCTAGAGCCCGGACGCTCACCGGTAACCCTACACGTCTACTCGAAAGACGTTGACGTGATGTGGAAGCGCGCCATTGAAGCAGGAGCGAAAGTGGACATGCCACTCGACAACATGTTCTGGGGCGAACGATACGGCCAGCTCACCGACCCATTCGGACACTCCTGGTCACTGTCGATGCGGATACAAATGTCGGCTCAAGAAAAGGGAACAGAAGCGCCAAGAAGCCATGAAAATGTTCGAACAGGGCCAACACCCGTAAATCCACCTAGTCCGCATGCCCCTCTTAGGGAGAGAGCCGTAATACATCCCGGCGCTCAATCTGCTAGGTTTCACATGTGAATCTGAATACTCAACCGACTTTCCTCTTCATTTGGAACGCTCCTTGAAGTGATAGCATGAAGTTCT
>Ga0315282_10005444_pt1 | contig 21699 bp, 15 predicted proteins | sample YL17G07_20_MG_FD_203693 | JGI IMG/M metagenome (GOLD analysis project Ga0315282, IMG submission 203693) | Sediment microbial communities from Yellowstone Lake, YNP, Wyoming, USA - YL17G07_20 | ecosystem: Environmental > Aquatic > Freshwater > Lake > Sediment | place: USA: Wyoming | collected... | reverse complement strand
CTGAACTTTAGAACTTTTCCCCATGTCTTCTTGCCGGCATATCCACCCCCGCTTAGGCCGCCTTTCGGAGTGCGCGAATTTCGCGCGGTTTGCGGGCAGTAAGCAAACTGAAGGAAATTCCAAAGGCCCCGGCCAGCGCGCGCCGCACGCGCGTGACGCTGGGCGGCCCCACCGGATGCCACCATGGTTCGGCGGCCAGGGTCTCCGCGCCCTTCAACGTCAGCGACAACACCCGAAGCAGGCTGTACGAGAGCAGACAAAGCGTGGCGTGGCGCCTCAGCGCCCGATGCGAGCGCTGCCGGCAGTCGCCGAACCCGCCATGCGTCTTGATCTCGTCGAACACGTCCTCGATCTTGAACCGCGCCCCGTACACTTCCAAAAGCCGCACCGGATCCGTCCGAGGATCGGTCGAGAAGAATACGTTCATCTTTTTGCCGCTGCGCTGCGGAAAAATCACCACGAGGATCGGAGAATTGCCGAGCGTGCGGCTGGGAATCACCACGCCCACCCACGCCTGGATCGAAACGATCTTTCCGTAAATGTGAACCTTGAGCTGGCGGCGTTGCGACCGGCGGTTCCAGAGTTGGCGCGGCGAAACCTTCCTGCCGCGCACGGCGGGACGCCCGCGCTGGCCCGGTTTTCGCGGCGCGGGCAATTCGTACAGCGCCGCGTTCGAGCGCAGGCGGCTGAACAGCACGCCCCCTCCTTCGCGCCCCGCAAGAGCCGCCGCCAACTTCGCCTTCGCGTACAGATTGTCCACCACCACGATCAGCCGCTGGAGAAACCGCAGCCGTTCGATGAGCCACACGGCCAGTTCGATCTTCGTTTTGAACGGCCACTGACGCGAACACACCCACTTGGGCACGAACAAGAGCGCCCCGAGAGGAAAGCAAAACCACTGGCCGCGCGAGCGCTCCCACAAAAGCGCCAGCACCACCCAGCAATGCCCCCACACCCGCCGGCGCGAGGCGCCCGGATTCTTGTCGGTCGGATCGGGGTAACATCCCAATCCGAAAAAATGCCGGCCCCATTTCTTGACCAGCGTGTCGTCTATCGCCGCGACCACCTCGGCGGGGAACGGAAGCAGGCGCAGAATCAGCGCGAGGAGCGTGTTGCAGACCTCGCGGCAGGACCAGCGCCCGCGGTTCATGAACACGTAAGGCGTCGTCCAGTGTTTGACCGCGTGCCACTTGGTCTGGCGCAACGTCTCCGTCACGCAGTGGGGCGCGCCCCACATCATGGCGTGCGCCACGACGAAGTGCAGAAAATGTTGAAAGCCGGGGTTCGTAAAACAGTTGACAAACTCCCCGGCCAGAGCGAGAAAAAGATCGGGAGCGGACATGAGCGGGATCTCTTGGCATGGGAATTGGATGTTTCATACTCAAGAGTCTCGCTTGTCCGCTCTCGTTTTTCAACCGCCAAAAAGGGCGCGAAAAGTTCTAAAGTTCAGGATTTCTAGGAGAAGAACAATCATCGCTCCACCGACTCAAAGTCGGCGGGGGCGCAAGAACCAGAAAGACGGTTACTGGAGCAGAATCACGGCTCCACCGACGTAAAGTCGGTGGGGGCCGGAGTTCCTTTCCCTGCAAGAAAGTTAGATACGCCCGGCGGGGATTGCGGGCGGGGGTTCTTCTTTGGGGGGAAAAGGGCGCGGACGCGAAAAAAGCTTGACATGGAATCAGGAGCGGTTAAGAATTAGATAATGAAGTGATATGTCCTTCATACTGTTCCAATCTGTCTCAAGTTCTCAGGGTTCGCGGACGATCAGGAGAAGAAAGAAGCATTCCCCAAAAAAGGCAGAGAGAAGCTCTCGCGCGGAGGAGTGTGGCATGGAACCGAACCGCTGTGAGGAAATGATGTCGGCGGTTTTCCAGAACTGGCTGGACCTGATCCTGCTGGTGGATGCCGATGATGGCCGGATTCTGAGCGCGAACCGGGCGGCCGCCCGCATACTTGGGTACAGGCCGGAGGAGTTGGTGGGGAAGGAGTTCACCGCCCTATTCCCGAAGCCAGACAAGAGGGAAGGGAGGTCCTGGCATGACCGGGTCCGGACGAGCGACGCGGTGTTTGAGTACCAGGAGTTTGCGCACGCCGACGGTTCGCTTTGCCCGTTGGACGTGATGGCGGTTCTCCTGGATCTCTTTGGGAGGAAGACGATTCTCGTCAACCTGCGGGATGCCAGCGAGCGGGCCCGGGTTGAGGAGGCGCTCCGGCGCAGCGAGGAGCGTTACCGGCAATTGACCGAGTGCTTGACCGACTATGTTTACCGGGTGCGCGTCGAGAGGAACTGCCCCATCGAGACCTATCACAGTGAGGCCTGCGTAAGCGTGACCGGTTACGCGCCCGAGGAGTTTCGCAGCGATCCCTATCTTTGGATCAACATGGTTCATGAGGACGACAGGGATATCGTCCGGCGCCAGGCGGGGGGTATCCTGTCGGGGCGGGACGTGGCTGGCGTTATTCACCGGATCGTGAAGAAGAATGGCGAGATCCGGTGGGTGTCGAACACTCCGGTTCCGTGCTATGACGGCGAGGGCAATCTTCTGTCCTACGACGGTTTGGTCAAGGATATCACCGACCGGGTGCTTGCCGAGAAGGAGCAAAGGCGCCTGGTGGCGGTGATTGAGCAAACCGACCAGGGAGTCATGATCACCGACGCGAGAGGCGTGGTTCAATACGTGAATTCCGCCTTTGAGGGCATGACGGGCTATCGCCGGGAGGAAGTGATCGGCCGGAAACCCTCCATTCTGTCCAGTGGCTACCACACCAGGGAATTCTACCGGGACCTCTGGGCGACGATTTCGCGGGGAGACACCTGGAGCGGCCAGATCATCTGCAAAAAGAAGAACGGCAGTATCCACCACGTCCAAACGACCATTTCGCCGATGCGGGACGAGAAGGGCCGCATCACCAATTATGTTTCGGTTCGCAGGGACATCACGCAGGATCTTCTGCTCCAGGACCAACTCCGCCAGGCCCAGAAAATGGAGGCAATAGGCACGCTGGCCGGGGGAATCGCGCACGATTTCAACAACATTCTTGCCGCGGTTCTGGGATACTCCGAACTGCTGCTGGACGAGATACCCCGTGAGGGATCCGCGCCCGGGCATCTCAAGCAGGTCATCAAGGCCGCCAACCGGGCAAAGGATCTTGTGCACCAGATTCTCACGTTCAGCCGCAAAGTCACCCAGGAACTCAGACCCGTCCAGGTTCATACCGTGGTCCAGGAAGCCCTCAAGCTCCTTCGGGCCTCGCTTCCCTCCACGATCGAGGTCAGCGAGGATCTGGATCCGGACAGCGGCCAGGTGCTAGGAGACGCCAGCCAGGTACACCAGGTCATCATGAACCTGTGCACGAACGCCTACCACGCCATGCGCGAAAAGGGCGGGGTCTTGAGTATTCTCCTGCGCCGCGCGAACCTCGAAGGAGAGGAGCACCAGAATCCCGGCGGTTTGCCCAAGGGCGGGTATGTTCGCCTCACGGTGCGTGACACGGGACACGGGATGAGCAAGGATACGCTGGAACGGGCTTTCATGCCCTTCTTCACCACGAAGGCCGTGGGGGAAGGAACGGGTCTGGGGCTGTCGGTTGTGCAGGGGGTTGTCATCGGGCTCGGGGGCGCGATCACGGTGGAGAGCGAGGAGGGCAAGGGGACCAGTTTCGACGTGTACCTTCCCGTTCTCGAAATGGGTCTGATGGAGGAAGCGCCAGGCGCCAAGGCCCTGGCAAGGGGAAACGGCGAACGGATTCTCTTTGTGGACGACGAAGCGATACTCTCGAGCCTGTGGTTTCGAAGGCTGTCTTCGCTGGGATACGAAGTGGTGGTCAAGTGTGACGCCCCCGAAGCGCTTGCGGAATTCGGGGCCGCGCCGAAGCGCTTTGATCTGGTTATCACCGACCAAACCATGCCTCACATCACAGGGCTGGAGCTGGCTACGCGGATTCTTCGCATTTGTCCCGATGTACCCATCATTCTCATGACCGGCTACAGCGACACTGTGAGTCCGGAGATGGTGAGAGAGAAGGGCGTGAGGGAGTTGGTGATGAAACCGATCATGGCGGCGGATTTCAGCCAGATTATCCGCAGAGTTCTCGACTCGACGCGGTCGTCTGAGAAAGCCACACCCAGACTTGACAGAGCCTCTCCTTCCGTTTAGTATGAGAAGAGGGTCGGCTGAAAGGGAGGAACGGGGCATGGAATTCTCCACGTTGCGCATCCAGGACGTTCTTGTGGTCCAGGTACCGGAGGATGCGTTGAATGCCGCCAATTCCAGCCAGTTCAAGCGCATGATGAAGCCTCTTCTCGAAGAGAACAGGAAAGTGCTTTTCGACATGGGCGCTATTCAGTTCCTCGATAGCGCGGGCTGTGGCGCACTGCTGTCTTGTCTGCGTCACGTGAATGGCAATGGGGGCCAGCTGCGCCTGTGTTCCGTTCAAAAGCCTGTGCAGACCCTTTTCAAACTGGTTCGAATTGACCGGATCATTGCCATGCACGGTTCGCGGGAAGAGGCCTTGGAGGCTTTCGGATGATTCTCGCGGGCTCGCGGGAACATGAAGACATGATTTTCAACAGCCATCTGGCGCGCGCGTTCGGAGGAGAAACCAAAACATGAAAAAAGCCTTCAAGCCCGTTTACGCCATGCTGGCGCTGTTCCTGCTCGTCGCGGGAGTATGGAGGCCGGGAACGGCGGGCGGGGCCCCGGAGAGCGAGGTGGTCCGCGGCAACACGGAGTTCGCTCTGGATCTCTACCGCCGCCTCGCGGCGGAGGACGGCAATCTGGCCTTTGCTCCCTATGGGGTTTCCTCCGCGCTCGCAATGGTGTGCGCCGGCGCTCGTGGAGAGACAGAAGCGGCGATGCTGAATACGCTTCATCTGAAGGCCGTGGGCCGGCTGAATACAGACGCCGCTTTTTCTTCCCTCAATCGTTCTCTGCCCTCCTCCCGGAATCGGAACACGTGCGAAGTTCATCTGGCCAACGCCGTGTGGCTCGAGAAACGCTTCCAGATTGTTCAGGAGTTCACGGAGGTCGCGCGTCTGTGCTACGGCGCCCAGGCCGCCACGCTGGATTTCGCGCGGGAGCCGGCGAAATCCCGCAACACCATCAACGCGTGGGTGGCCGGAAAGACCCAGGGCAGGATTCCCGAACTTCTGGAGCCGGGCATTCTGGACGGGTCCACGCGGATCGTTCTCACCAACGCCCTTTACTTCAAAGGCGCCTGGGCATCTCCATTTCCCCAGGACCAGACACGGCCCGCTCCCTTCACCATTCTATCCGGTAAGAAGAAGCCCGTGCAGATGATGACCCAGACCGGCGTTTTCCCCTATATGGAAGACGATCTCCTTCAGGCTGTGGCGCTGCCCTATGCGGGCGGGGGTTACGCGATGGTGCTCCTTCTGCCCAAGGCGAAGAAGGGTTTCCCGCGGATGGAAAAGAGCCTTGACCGGGACCTCCTCGCCACCACCTTGCAGAGTCTTCAGCCGCGGCCCGCGGAGCTCTACATTCCCCGCTTCCGGGTCACGAAGGCCGCGGATCTGAGCAATTCCCTGGCATACATGGGGATGAACGACGCTTTCACACCCGCGGCGGATTTCTCGGGTATGACACTTTCGAGGGACATCTTCCTGTCAGCCGTTATACATCAGACTTATGTGGACGTGAATGAGGCGGGCACAGAAGCGGCGTCGGCAACGGCAGCCGTTCTGAACCTCAAGTCTCTTCCGGAGAGCGGGAAGAAGGCCGTTTTCCGGGCGGACCATCCCTTCCTTTTCCTGATCCGCGACGAGCGCACCGAAACCATTCTTTTTCTGGGACGCCTGACCACACCCTGAGTCTTTCCCAGCCATCCCCGGGCGAGAGTCGGCACGTCTTATGCTCCACAGTGCGAGGAGGATAGGGAATCGTGCAGGGAAGAAGTACCGTTTCCCGGCACGCCACGGAAATCCCCGCAGGGACGAAAGACCCTGATAAACCAATGCGATGAAAGGAATAGAACATGAATCGCGCACTCAAACTTACGTGGATAGCCTGCCTGCTGGCGTTTCTCGCGGTGGGACAACTTGTCGCACCCCGAATCGTCTCCGCGTCAGAAGACGGCAGTCTTCTCAAAGCTCTCGACAAGGAGGTCGCGACCATTGTGGGAAAGGCGCGGCCGGCGGTGGTTCGTGTCAATATCACCAAGATGGTCAAGCAAAGCCTCGTGGACCCCTTCGAGGGCTTCGACGAGTTCTTTGCTCCTGGTTTCCGCAACCGCCTTGCTCCCCGCCTCCGCCCGAGGGAGTTCCCGATCCGCGGGGTGGGCAGCGGGTTCATCATTGATTCGAGCGGCGTGATCCTCACCAATGCCCACAATGTCTCCGGCAGCGATGAGCTGATGGTGGTAATGGATGACGGCAAGGAATACAAGGCCACTGTGGTGGGCAGCGATCCCGACACGGAAGTGGCCGTGATTAGGATAGACGCCAAGAATCTCACCCCTCTGGAGATAGGAGATTCGGATGCGGTGAAAGCGGGACACCTCGTGATCGCGATAGGCAGCCCCCAGGGGCTGAGCCAGAGCGTGAGCCTCGGGATCGTCAGCGCCGTGGCGCGGTCGGAACTGGGTATCACGACATTCGACAATTTCATCCAGACCGATGCGGCCATCAACAGCGGCAACAGCGGCGGCCCGCTGCTCGATTCCTCCGGCCGGGTGGTCGGGATCAACACGGCCATCGTGAGCACTAGCGGCGGTTCGGAAGGCTTGGGTCTGGCCATTCCCATCAACCAAGCGATGCAGATCGCGGACAAGATCCGGAAGGGCGGGAAAGTGACGCGCGGCTATATGGGAATCCTGATGCAACCGTTGGAGCCGGACATGGCGGAGTACTTCGGGGCCAAGGGCAAGACCGGCGCTATTGTGGCGCAGGTGATGGAAGGCAGCCCGGCGGATGGAAAACTGCAGAAGGACGATTTGATCGTCGCCGTCAATGACAAGCCCGTCAAGGACTCCAGGGAAATAATGAACCGCGTATCCGGCATGAATCCGGGTGAAACGCTCCGCCTGAGCGTTTTGCGGTCAGGCCAGGAAAAGGAAGTGAGGATCAAGCTGGACACGCGGCCGGACAAAGACAAGTTGGTGTCGGGTCGAACTGAAGGCGAACCGTCCGGGAAGGAAGAGTTTCAGGACCTCGAAGGCTTCAAGGTCGAAACCCTGACTCCCGAAAAGGCCAAGTCGCTGGGGTTGGACGAAGCCAAGGGATTGGTGGTGACGGAGGTGGACCCGAAGAGCGAGGCCTACAAGCGCGGCTTACGGTCCAACAGGGTGATAGAGCAGGTCAACCAGCAGGACGTGGACAGTCTGAGCAGCTTGAAAGCGGCGCTGAAGGCCGGTCAAGACAAGCCGTCCGTGCTTCTTCGCGTCAAGACGTCCGACGGCACCGCGTTGATTCTGATCCCCAAGAAGGCCAAGTAAACCGGGACTCACGCGAGTCCAATAAACAGACGGGGACCGGGGCGGTTTCTTGCCGCCGGTCCCCGTTTCTCAAGTCCTCATCGCCGGGTGGGGCGCCAGGCGGCAGGCTTCTCAGGAAGCCTGCCGTTCCGTTTGGCTGGGCTGGCCCGCCTTGCGCACCTCGATGGCGGCGCACCAATGCCAGCGTTCGAGGAACGGCCACCATTGGGTGAGTTTCGCGTCCATGCGCTGCCAGAAGGGAAGGCTGCGCTGAAACCGCCGCAGACTGCGGTAGCCGTATTGCCAGAAGAAGCTGCCCGCGCTGAGCAGGTAGAAGGGTTTCCAGAAGAAGAGATCGAAAGGCTCCCTCAACTCCTTGAAGCACTGTTCATCGAAGTAACGCGTGATCTTCCTCCAGATAGCCGGTCCGCAGAGACGGCGGTAAACGCGGATGATCGGATTGCGCCGCATGGGTTCAATGAACGCTCCTCTTCCGCCGGGTTTCAGGATTCGGTGGATGTCCCTGGCGGCCCGCGGGATCTCCGTGTGGATCAGCACGGACTTGGTGAAGGCAAGGTCCGCCGTGTTGTCCCGCAAAGGGATCGCCTCGGCCTGACCCACCACAAACAGGATCCGGTCGCCCAGACCGGCTCGCGCAGCCAGTGTCCTCAAGGCTTTCATTCGCTCGAGCGCGATATCCACCACCAGCACGCGCGCTCCCTCCCGCGCCCAGATCAGGGCGTGCATGCCGATGCCGCCGCCCAGTTCCACCATTCGCATTCCCTGGATGTTGCCCAGGCGCTCCCGGAGCCATTCAAACTCCGGCGTGCGCGCAAACGCGAAAGACTCCTCGAGAAACGCATGGGTGGCGCCTCCTGGCCGGGACAGATTGTCCGTGTCCAGATTCCGATTCCAGTATTCCTTCGAGATCATAGCGTCCGGTTCGCCTCCTCATGCGCTCCTTGCAGGCCGGGATTCCGTCCGGCGTAAAGTAAGGGCGGGCGTCCCGCCTGTACCGTTTAATGGTTTCAGCCCGGTTCAGCGCGGCTTCCCGACATGCTCCAGCCTTGCCTTTGTCCCCTCCTTTGCTGAAGCGGGTCGAGAAGCCCGGCTGAAGCCGGCTTTGTTCTTGAGAGAGTATTCCCCCTTTCCCACCGGCTGAAGCCGGGGGCAAAGAGGAGCCGTCTGAAGACGGCTGAGAATGGGCGCAAGGCTTGCATAGTATTCATATTCCAGTGGTTAGAGTGTGCAAATCCCTAAACGGTAGTGGCGTCCCGCCTGCGGTTTCAGACTGCATGCAGATTCGCAGGCGGGACGCCCGCGCTACCTTTTTCGCAGGCGGGACGCCCGCGCTACCTTTTTCGCAGGCGGGACGCCCGCGCTACCTTTTTCGCAGGCGGGACGCCCGCGCTACTTTATCCGACCCCCGATTCCGTCCGGAACACGTGGATGGCTCGTGGTGAGGCTTCAGTGAGAGCGGAACCGTCAAAACCGCCATAAGCGGCCACAAGGCTGAGCCCGGCGCGGCCGGCCATGGCCAGAACTTCGTCGTTCTCATAGAGGCGGACGCTTTCCCGCAGGCAGTGTTCGCGCCCGCCAACCTTGAACTCCATCCGCTTCTCCACGCGGCGGCGGTCGGGGTCCAGCCAGCGGGTTTCCCGGACGCGGGTCCCGCGGGCCGTCACCCGCTCCGTTTCCGGCTGGAGGTTTTGGCGCAGCCAGGGGGGATTGATATGGTCCAGCACGAGATACCCGCTGGGGCGCTTCAGGACGCGGGCGGCCTCGTGGAACACGGACTCGTTCTGCTCGTCGTCTTCAAAGTACCCGAAGCTCGTAAAGAGATTCAAGACGAGATGGAAGGTTCCGTCCCGAAAGGGCAGCAAGCGCATGTCACCTCGGACCAGGGGTAACGTCATGTTTTCGCGGGCGGCGCTTTCGGCGGCGTTCCTGAGAAGATCCGGCGAAAGGTCCATGCCAACAGTTCGTAGTGCGGGCTTCAGCCCGTTCCCTGAAGAGACGCGGAGCAACTCGATGCTGTGGCGGCCCTCGCCGCAACACAGATCCAGCGCCAGCGCTCCGGGGGGAACGGGGGTGACCGATTTCCGAGTAAGAAACGCGATGGCCTGTTGCGCGTCGCGGCGGTCCCGGTGGCCGTAGATGTCGGCGTAATGGGGTCCGAAGGCGGTTTCGTACCAGGGTGCTTTCATCTCTGGTTTTCCGGGAAGCGGAGGAGGCCTCGCAGGGGGCGGGACGCCGCATCCCTTCTTTAGGCTGCGGACTTCACCTCAACGATCTTCACCATGCACAGTTTACAGTCTTTCGCAATGGACCGGAAGAAAAAGATACCGGCTGAAGCCTCATCCCGGCCAGTCTCTTTTTTTGGGGCGCATCTTGACTCCGCCACCAAACCGTGGGGACGGACAAAGTAGGGCGGGCGTCTCGCCTGCCAATCAATCTCTGGCCCGCGGGTTTGGGGAGCATGGAGTTGGCCTCGTGAACGCGGCGTTTGAAAGTGGCAGGCGAGACGCCCGCCCTACTTTATTGGCCGCACACATTGGTAGAACCGTCACGAGGCGCCCGTAGCGGAGTCAAGCTCGCGCCCCTTTTTTTGCCGGAGTGGGGATTTCCTTTGAAACAACGCCCCCAAAACCCGATAATACAGCCAAAACGCGGTTTGGGAAGGATTCGGCCATCACAGAAGGAGACCATCCATGAAACCCAGAGAATTGTTTGCGTTCCCCGAATTGCCCAAGGTTTCGCACAAACGTCTGACCTGCCTGGGCGTGTTTGCCGTGCTGTCGGTGCTACTGTTGGTTGCCGGCGTCGCCGCCGGGGCCACTCTGGAGGAGCTCCAGGCGGCTGTCCAGCAGTCCCCCCAGGATGCGGGCGCCAGATACGCCTTGGGCAACCACTATTATGACCAACGGGATTTCTCGAATGCGGAACAGCAGTACTCCCACGCTGTTTCTCTCGACAGGAACCACGTCCGCTCCCACTTCAAGCTGGGGAACATCTACTTCCACACCGGCAGGCTTTCCAAGGCGGAGGAGACCTTCAAGACAATCATTGCCATCGAGGACAAGTACGCCGCGCCTCACCTGAATCTTGGCACCATCTATGAACAGCAACGCAAGTTCTCGCCCGCTCTCGAGGAATACGAGAAGGCCAAAGCCCTGTCTCCCGATAACCCCGGCGGGCTTTTCGGCATGGGCGACGTGTACTACCAGACGGAGGAGTGGGAGAAAGCCATTGCCTGTTACGAAGGCGGCCTGAAACTGATGGCGGTCTCGCCAGCGGACGAGGAGGATCGGCAAGACCGCGAGATCACCGAGAAGTTCCTGAAAACAGCCCGCGAGATACAGGCCAATGGCGGGGTGGTCCCGGCCGGCCAGATATACCAGAGCCTTGCCGTGCCGTCCGGAACACGGGAGGCCACGTTCGTCTCGACGGCGGCTCCGGGCGGCGTTGTTCTCCGCAAGATTCTGTTCGCCACCAACAAGTACTCCTATGAGAGTCTGGACGCCGCAAGCCGCCGCCAACTCGAGGAGCTTGTCAAGGCGCTCAAGAGGATCGAGCGGGAAGGAGGCTTGGCCCTCCTGATTGAAGGCCACACCGACGTCACCGGCAATGCCAGGTACAACGAGCAGCTCTCGCTCAGACGGGCTGAAACCGTTCGGGATTGCATCGTCAAGTCGGGGATTTCCGCCTCCCGCATCCGGGTCAAGGGCTTTGGCTCAAACCGGCCCGCCTTCGCCGACAAGGACGAAAACGCTAATCGCCTGAACCGGCGGGTGGTCGTGAAGCGCTTGCCGAGCGCGCCGCCGTCGGCGTCCGCCGCCTCTTCCTCGGGCGCAACGACCGCCACCGCGCAGGCAGAGCCAACCACGCCCAAGGCGCCGGACCTGAGCATCCGGGTGTTCTACGAGGACTCGCAGGGGAAGGCACGCGAACTCGCGAAGGGCGCCAAACTCCCCTTCGGAACCAAATACCGCGTCGAATTCCGGCCCGGCTTGAAGGGGGAATGCTACGCGTATGTTCTGCGGGAACGAGGGAAAGGGGCGATCGAGTGCATCTTTCCGGCTCCCGTCGTGGGAATGGCCGGGGTTGGCGCGGGCGGGAATCCTATTCCGGCGCAGGAGTGGACCCGCCTTCCCGCGAAGAACGATTTCTACTCGGTGGCGGGCGCGGACAAGTCCCTCGTGATCCGCTTCTACGCGTCCGGCAAACCGATTGACAGCCTGGAAGACCTTTTGGCGGAAGGCACCGAAGTGGCCACGATCCGTACAAGAGGAATCCTGGCTATGCCGGAACCGGACCGGCCCGCGGCGGTCCGACCCCCGGTGACGGCACCGGTGGGGGAGAAGCCCGCGGCAACGGAGCCGCCGAAGCCGACGGGGCGCATCGTTTCGGCGGCCGTTTTGGGATCGTTGCCCAAGCCTTCTGACGAGATCGAAATCCGGGTGGAGTAAGAGAACCGGAAAAGAGCCGCGAAAAGCGCGAGTTTTCAAAGCTGCGACATGGTCTCGCCTGGCTTTGGCGCGACGGACCGTCTGCAACATCTACTCCTGCGCAAGGCGCTCCAACAGTATGCCGGGGCTAAGAACCGTCCGGTTCGAAGACGCAGACTTGGCCCAGTTCGGCGTTGCGTCTCAGTTCGCTGATGACCGCAGCCGCGGTGGAAGAATCCGCCAGCCAGCCCACAGTTCCGACTTATGTCAGGCTAACCCCTGACGACACCATCGAACCGGACAATTCCAACTTGCCTCTGTTGCAAGAGGGTGGTATATTCTCTATGTAGATGTATGGAAATACACGAAACTTCTACACAAAGAATAGCAGACCTCAGAAACCCGAGAACCACAAGGTACCTCACTTGACACCACCAGATAAGATTCTTCTCTCGATTCTTTCCCGCTCCGCACACTCGGGGCTGATCTCCGTCCCGGCGGCAGGAGAAGTGCTCGGTTTGTCGTCACACGACGCCGCGCTCAAACTTGCGTCGCTAGCCCGCCGAGGCTGGCTGCGTCGGGTGAGGCGAGGTCTCTACCTCATCCTGCCTCTGGAGACCGATCCCAGACGACCGGTCATCAGCGAGGACTCTTGGGTCTTGGCCCGCGAGGTTTTTGCTCCATGTTACATCGGCGGGTGGAGTGCGGCCGAGCATTGGGGGCTTACGGAGCAGCTTTTCCGGGAAACACTGGTAATCACCGCCGTGCCGATTCGGCAGCGGTCGGTTTCTCTCCTTGGTCATGCCTTCCGGCTCTTTCAGGTCAAACCCGGGCAGGCAGTGGCGGATGCCTCAGCCTGGCGCGGTTCGGAGCGGGTTCCCGTTTCAAGCGCGGAACAGACCCTGGTTGATTGCTTTCAGAATCCCTGGCTCTGCGGTGGAGTTCGCCACCTGGCTGAAGTCATGAGAGAGTATGGCGCCAGTGAGCAGCGAAACATGGACCGGCTTCGGCAGACGGTTCGACGGAGAGGCAAGGGCGTTGTATGGAAAAGGCTTGGCTTTCTTGCTGAGGTTCTCTGGCCCGGCGAGGAGAAGATGATTGAGGAGGCCTCAGACAATCTTTCGACCGGCGCCATCCGCCTGGATCCAAAGGTGCGCGCGAAAGGGAGATTAGTCCGCCGATGGGGCTTGTGGGTAAACGTGGATGTTGGCGGGAAAGCGGAAGACTCATGATCGGCAAACAGGATATCCTCGACCGGGCCGCGGAGTGGCAACTCCGTCCCGGTGTCGTGGAAAAGGACTATGTCCTCGGCTGGCTCTTGGCCGTGATCGGAGCGCTTCCCGCGACGGAGTCCAGGTGGGTTTTCAAGGGCGGCACCTGTATCAAGAAGTGCTACTTTGAAACCTATCGCTTCTCGGAGGATCTCGATTTCACCTTGCTTACCGAAGCCGCTTACACGGTAGAAGGTTTGCGAGAAATCGCAACTGAAATTACCTTGAGAACGCAGAAAGAAAGCGGGATCGAGTTCCCGGTCGAACTGGTCCAGGTCCGGTCGCAGCAAAACAAGCAGGGTTTCCCAACGTTTCAGGTTCGGCTATCATACCGGGGACCCCTGGGCGGTCCGCGCGACCTGCCCCGGGTGCTCTTCGACCTTACCCGGTACGAACCGGTGCAGGAAGCACCGGTTCGGCGGCCGATTCTGCATGCTTACCCGGATGAGTTGCCTGAAGGGGCCAGCGTTTCCACCTACACCTTCGATGAACTACTTGCGGAGAAGACCCGCGCCCTGTACGAACGAACGCGTCCCCGCGACCTGTACGACGTGGTGTATCTTCTGGACAACCAGCCGGAGGCTTTTCATCTTTTCCAGACTCGGACTCTCTTCAGGATGAAGTGCTCCGTCAAGGGTCTTGAAACGCCATCCGCCGATCAACTGCTGCAAGTGATTCTGAACGAGGCCGAGCTTCACTCGGAGTGGCATAACATGCTCGGACACCAGCTGCCGGCGTTGCCCGATCTGGATCAAATGCTGAGTAGGCTGCCGGCTCTTCTCAAGTGGATCGATCAGCCTGAGGCCGTCCTTCCTGCGACTCAGCTTGCCCCGGTCGTCTACCCGCCTGCGGAAGCCGCTTTCGCGCCCGCTGGAATCCAGTATCGGGGCGACGCCTTGCCGTCCGAGGCGATCCGCTTTGCCGGGACTAACCATCTTCTTGTCGAGTTCGACTACCACGACAAACACCGCCGGGCCGAACCGTACTCTTTGCGCCGACCCGCAACCGGAAATCTCCTTCTCTATGCTTGGGAAGTGGATTCTAAGCACATCAAGGCATTCAAGTTGGCGGAAATCCGGAATCTCCGGACAACCAATACGTCCTTTTCGCCACGCTATCGAATTGAACTGAGCGGCTATGGTACGATCCCACCACCGGCAACACACCGGTTACCCGGTTTTCCGCGCTCATCTCTCCTCGGTTTTTCAGACGGTTCAAAACGACGACCAACGAGTCGCTACGGCCCGACCTACGTGTTTCGTTGTCCCTACTGCCAGAAGGAATTTCATCACTCCAACAACGACCCCGCACTACGGAAGCACAAGACCCAGGACGGTTACCGAGACTGTCAGGGACGGCGGGGCTACTTCGTGCGCACCGAGCACCGCTGACCGTGTCGCATTGGTGAGCAATCGTTTCGCTCGAAACGGTTGTCGCCGCTACACAGGGCGGGGTCACAGGGCGGCAGAGCCGCTCCGCTTCCAGTCACGTCCGTTGAAGGCGTTAACGGACTTTCAGAGCTGCGTGAGGGTTTCCCCTGTCTTCGGGGCGGACCGCACCATCTCGTAGCGGTTGAAGGCATTGAGGAACGCCTTGGCGCTTGCGAGAATCACGTCAGTGCTGGTTCCCGAACCCTTCACGCTGCTTTCGCCGATTCGCATGCGAACGTTGACGCGGCCCAGCGCATCCCCGCCGCCCGTCACCGCCTCGATCTGGTATTCCTCGAGCACGGGCTCCATCCCCGCGACGCTTGAGACCGCATTGAAGATCGCGTCCACCGGGCCGTCTCCGTGCGCGGACTTGAGCACGACCTCCTGCCCCTTGCGCACTTTCAGCGTTGCGGTCGGGATGGTGGAGGTGCCGCTTGTGATGTGGCAGTATTCGAGCTGGTAGATTTCGGGGACGCGGGACAGCCCTTCCTGAACGATGGCGAAAAGGTCGTCGTCGTAGATCTCCTTCTTGAGGTCGCAGACGTTCTTGAAGCGTTCGAAGGCCTTGTTGATCTCCTCGTCGGTGAGGTCGGCGAATCCGAGCTCCGCCAGCTTGGAGCGGAAGGCGTTGCGTCCGCTGTGTTTGCCCATCACCAGGTTGTCGCCGGTCCAGCCGACCGTTTCCGCCGTCATGATCTCGTAGGTGGAGCGTTCCTTGAGGATTCCGTCCTGGTGGATGCCGGCCTCATGGGCGAAGGCATTGGCGCCCACGACGGCCTTGTTGCGCTGGACCTGCATCCCGGTGATGCGACTGACCAAGCGAGAGGTGCGGTAGATTTCCTCGGTCTTGATACCGGTTTCGACGCCGTAGTAGTCCTTTCGCACCACCAGGTTCATGATGACTTCTTCGAGCGAGGCGTTGCCGGCGCGTTCGCCCAGGCCGTTGATGGTGCACTCGACCTGCCGGGCCCCCTGCTTGATCGCGGCCAGGGAGTTCGCCACCGACATCCCGAGGTCGTTGTGGCAATGCACGGAGATCACGCACTTGTCTATGCCCCTCACGTTCTGCTTGAGGTAGGCGATGCAGTTGCCGAACTGCTCCGGCGTACAGTAGCCCACCGTGTCGGGGATATTGAGGGTGGTGGCGCCGGCTTCGATCACGGCTTCGAGCACCTCGCGCATGTAGCCCCAATCGGTGCGGCCCGCGTCTTCGGGGGAGAACTCGACGTCGGGGGTGAAGGTGCGGGCGAGTTTCACCGCGTCCGCCGCGATCTGGATGACCTTCTCTTTGGACATCCGAAGCTTCTTCTGGACGTGGATGTCGCTGGTGGCGATGAAGGTGTGGATGCGGCCGCGTTTGGCCGGCTTGATCGCCTCGCCGCAGCGGACGATATCCTTCTCCAGCGTGCGCGCCAGGCCGCAGATCACCGGTCCCTGGATCTCGGAGGCGATGGCGCGCACCGACTCGAAATCGCCGGGCGAGGAGATGGGGAAACCGGCCTCGATCACGTCCACGCCAAGGCGGACCAGCTGCCTGGCCACTTCGATCTTCTCGTGGACGTTCATGCTGCATCCGGGGGATTGCTCCCCATCGCGCAGAGTGGTATCGAAAACAATGACTCGGTTGCTCATGGGTGTTTCTCTCTTTCCTTGTATGACGGAAACCTTGTTATGCAACCCTTTCAGGGTTGGGTCTAGTTGTTTCTGCCGTGTTCCCAGGGTGGCTTCGCGACCCTGGGCTTTGCTGTGGAACGCCTTTGGCGTTCCAAAGAATCAGTCTATCGGTTTTTCTAAGAGTGGTCAACACTCTAAAAAGGAGAGGAAGGGAAGCGCGCCGCGAAGGGCGGAAGCGCTATCCCATCAAGGCCGGGGGTGAAGCAGGGTGAAGAAGAGTGAAGAAGAGTGAAGCAGAGTGAAGAAGAGTAAAGCAGAGCGAAACAGAGTGAAGCAGAGTGAAGAAGAGTGAAGCAGAGCGAAACAGAGTGAAGAAGAGTGAAGAAGAGTAAAGCAGAGCGAAACAGAGTGAAGCAGAGTGAAGAAGAGTGAAGCAGAGCGAAACAGAGTGAAGCGGAGTGCCGCCGTGGCAGGTGGCCACGGCGATGCGCGCCCTCCATCACGCCAAACAGGACAAACAAGGCGCCGTAAACTCCGGTGCGATGCAATCAGAGCGTGTGGGATTAAATCGCATAAGTGGCATAACTCCGGCTGGAAAGGGAAACACCCCTGTAGCGGGTGTTCACTTCGTATCGTACATGTGGCGGAAGGAGAACGGTTTTGCCGTCCGTTGTGGCTGAAGAATCTCCTCCTCCACTACCTGCTGGGTGATCTTGCCATTGGGGTCGTAAGTGCTCGTGATTTTCTTGCGATATGTGGTAGCCGTACATCCGGCGAGCATCACGCACGCGCCGAGCACGATGAGAAAGGCCACTGCAGAAAGTCTCATGAGTAGATTCCCCCCGCATTAAGGGTGGTGCCGAAGAGAGGACTTGAACCTCCACGGGGTTGCCCCCACATGGTCCTGAACCATGCGCGTCTGCCATTCCGCCACTTCGGCACTGCCAGGGAACCGGTTTTGGCGCCGGCTCCCGAAGAGAGGATTCAGGATTCCCCTCTCCTCCTGCCGTTCAGGAGTGTCTTCCCCCGGCGGCGGACACTAACGATACAATCCCTCTTTTTGGAACGCAACAGGAAATTTCGGGATTCTCGCAATCCGTCGGAACCGGTTCCTTCCGCTTTGCGACCGATTTTCCTTTGACTCATGAATCCGCCCGGGATACACTGACCCTGGGTGTGATGGAGGGACACGCATCCCGGCGGTGTCTGAGGGTTTTCTTTCTCTTTTCGGTGCGGGAAGAAGGGCAATGGTTGTGTGTCCTTCGGTTGAAATAGCCTATAGCGCGCAACTCTTCAGCCTCGAAGGGCAACGGTGGACTTTGCCCGGAAGCGTGCCTTCTTACTGCGCCGCCGCCGCCAGAACCAAGGCGGGCAGCGAAGTTTGCGACCGGGGATGCGGTTTTCCGCCGGGTGGGCCGCCCGCTGGTGTGCCCTTCCAGACCTTTACGTGTCCGTTTGGGGTGTCAAACGCGATGCTGCTGGTCCAGCGTGACAAAGAGTCCTCCGATGTTTCGGGCAGCGCCACCGGCCCCGCGGGATGGCTGGTGGGCGGGCGTGTTTTCGCCAGCTATGCGCAGTTCAGCGGCTTTGTGGACCGGGCCGTCGCGGCGGGGGCGCAGGCCGCGGAGATCCTGGAGGGGTGCGAGCGGATCCGTTTCCAGGATGCGGGCAAGCTGCGGCCCCTCTTCGAGGAAATGGCAGAGCGCGCTCGCAGCCTGATTCCGGAACCGGCTGACCTTCCGAAAGCCGCTGACCTTCCCGAGCCCGCTGACCTTCCGAAAGCCGCTGACCTTCCGGAGCCGGCTGACCTTCCGAAAGCCGCTGGCCTTCCCGAGCCGGCTGACCTTCCGAAACCGGCTGACCTTCCGGAGCCGGCCTCTGTTGCGCCGCCGGATTCCTCGATCGAATCCACTCTCACCCCCAAGGTTTCTTCCCCGATGCAGGACTCCGGAAGCAGCGTGGGGCCTGACACGGTCCAGGGGATGGGAGTGCCGCCTTTTCAGGCAATGGAGGAGCGCTTTGCGAAGGAGGTGGCAAGGTGCAAGCGATACGACCATCCGATGGCCATGGCCTTGCTGCGCGTCAACACCTCGGCATGGCTTCCGGAGAATACGGATCAGAAGGAGAAGATCCGGGAGTTGATCGCCAGGGGCGTGGCGCGGATTCTGAGGTCGGTGATCCGGAGTTTTGACCTGATTACCTCTTGTTGGCCGGGGCGGCAGCGGGACGAACTCTCCGATACGCTGGTCTTTTTGTTTCCAGAGACGAGCCGGGAGCGTACGGACCGCGCTCTGCGGCGTTTGCTCATCCTGGCCCAGGACAGGTTTCTTTCCAGGATTCCCGGACAGCGTGGTCCCGCCGGTTCCCTTTTCTTTGAAGGCGTGTTTGCGGAGTACCCCACGGATGGACGCACGTTGGAGAGTCTGATGGCGGCGATGGAACACGATCTTCTTGCGGAACCGCCGGTGGAGGACCCCGGTCCGTTCCCCGAAGGTCAAAGACTGGCCGCCCCGGACAGATCTTCGGATGATGAAGACGAGGTTTTCACGCCTGAGGACCTGGCCTCGGGATTTCAGGGAGGGGAGGAGATTCCGTCGTGACTTCCCCAGGCCCATATCTGCGCGCCGGCGACCGCCGCACGGGGTGCCAGGATCTCCATTCGCCCGTGTGGACGCGGCTGCTTGCCCTTTGCGCCCGCGAAGGCAAAGGTCCCGCCGAAATCCTGCTTCACGGTCCCATGGGTGTGGGCAAAACGGTTCTTCTGCGCCGTTTCTACTGGGAACTCTTCAACCAGCAGGACGCCGAGACGCCGCTGTTTCCCTCGATCCCGCCCGTTCCGTTCCGCCCCGCTGTTTGGGCGCGCCGTTTCCTGATGGAGGCCGCGTGGCAATGGGTCGCCTTTGACCGGCGGGACGAGGAGATGGCGCGGTCCGTCCTGCGCTCTTTGCCCGAACTCATTGACCTTTGTTATGATGCGCGGCTGAATCCCCTCGCCGAAGCCCTGGGCCGGCTTTCCCGGTTCGATGATCTCTCGGCCGAGGGAACGTATCCGATTGAATGGGCTTTCGAGGCCCTGGTGGGGGCCGCCGAGCGCCTCGAGCGCCGCGTGACTATCCTGCTGGATGGCGCCGAACACGCGAGCTGGATCGAACGCGGCTTCGAGCACCATCTCACGCGTGTGGTTCCCGCGATCGAGGACAATGGCCGGGTCCGCCGCATCTGGACCTCGCGGCGCGCCGGCCCGACGGATCACCCCTTCCTGCCGCCGCTCCCCGCGGCGGCTGAGCACTGGGAGGTTGCGCCGCTCACTTCCGCGGCGGCGATGGGTTTTCTTGCGCAGCGCGGGCGCGAGGCCGGTCTGGACTACGTTCCAGAGGTTCTCGAGGACCATCTTGCGCTGTGGGGCGGCATTCCGCGTTACCTATCGAACTTCGTGCGGCAGGCCGGTGAGACTCCGCGTTCCCTGACGGCGCCGGATCATTTCATCCAGTGCTACATTGCGGACGTTCTCGAAGGCCCGACCGCGCGCGATCTCCAGGACGCCCTTCACCTCGCGGAGATGGGGTCTTCTTACGACCCGGCTTTGCTTGCCCGGACGGCTCACACGCGCCTGCAGTGGGAAGAGCGCGGCGGCGCGGGCGCCGGGCCGCTCGGCGAGGATGAGGAAAGGTTGTTGCGGCGGCTGGCGAGGGCCGACCTGGCGGTGTATGAACAGGGCCGCTGGATGCCTTCGGCCGTGCCGGCACTGGCGGACTTTCTTCATCTGTTCATTGCGCGTCATCACCGCGGAGAGAACCTCGTGCGCAGCGAGATCGCGCTCAAGCGCAAACGCCTTGTCGAAGCGCCGCGGCGCATCAGCGTGAAGGACCGTGAGCGCAAGACGCGGCATCTCGCGATGCTCATGCACACTTTCCGGTTGCAGGAAGTGCCCGCCGCGCTCTTCCAGGCGCACTTGTCCGGTCCCGGCGCTTCGGTCTCCGCCCCCGAATCCAAGGCGTTGCGCGAAGCCGCGGGGACCCAGGCCGCCTCGCTGGCCCAGGCTATGGGCCGCCGCGAGGAAACCATCCGCGTGCCCTATTGCATCGGCGCTTTCGCGCAAACCGCCGAAATCCCGCCGCGCCGCGGAGAACCTCCTCCCATGCCCGTGGTCACCGCATGGTGTTTTGACGGGCCGAAATGCTACCGGAGCGAGGAAATCCTGTGGATCGCCCACCTCTGCGACGCTGGGGTCATCACGACGGAGGAAGTGGACGAGATAGAGCGTGTGAACCGGCGGATCGCCCGGGAGTTCAACGTCAAACAGGTGACCGGGTGGGTTATCAGCGACGGCCGCTTTTCTCCCGACGCCCTGGAGCGGATGCGGAGTCTGCGCTTTCACGCTTCCAGCTGGGAATCCTGCGAGATTCTCGGGGAGATGCTCATGGAGGGCTTCCGCTCTCGACAGGAGGCTGGCGCGGTCCGTGGGGAGGAAATCCCCTCGTGGAAGTCCGAAGCGCGGATCGTGAGCGCCGGACCGGACACGGTTGCGGAGAAGACCGTCGAGTTGATGTTGTCTCCGCAGGCCGACATGGAGCTCGTGGCCGCCGGCGCCCTTGAGCAACTGGCCGCTGCCTGCGGTTTTAGCGACCAGGCTGTCTCCCAGATGAAAATGGCGGTGCTGGAGGCCTGCTTGAACGCCGTGGAGCGCAGCCGCAACCCGGAAAAGATGGTCCGGCTGCGGTATGAGGCCACCCCGGCGAGGTTCGTGATCGTGGTGGAAAACGAAGGCGTGGTGTTCGATCCCCAGATGGTGGAAGAACCCGCCTTGGAGAGGAAAATCGGAGAGCCGTACAAGCGCGGATGGGGACTGCTCCTGATGCGCAAGTTCATGGACAAGGTGGTGTTTGAACCCTTTGAATTTGGCACGCGGTTGCGGATGGAGAAGCGCAATCCGGCGGCAGCCTCCCGTGCCGAGGCCCCGGCCGCCGGGAAGGCCTAGACCAAGATGGAAGCGGGAAGCATCGTGGACATAGTGGAACGGGACAATCACGCCGTGCTCTATCCGCGCGGCTACTTGAACGGTCCCTTGGGCGAGAAGATTGACTCGATGTGCGCCGATCTTATCCACAAGGGCAAGAACAGGATCCTCATCAACTTCAGCCAGACCGAAACCATGAACACCATGGGCGTGGCGAGCCTTGTCTCGATCCTGGAGAAAGTGGCCCGCCGCAAGGGCGAGATCTGCTTCAGCAACGTTCTTTCCACCAACCGGCAGATTCTCGACGTGCTGGACATTTCCCGCGCCGTTCTCATTTTTGAGAGCGAAGAAGACGCCTCTCGCCATTTCCAGGCAACCATGTGAAGTTTTCGCCCAGGGCCGCCAGAAGAGGGGCTATCATCCAGCACATGTATTGCGGGAAGTGAACGGTGTTCATGGCCGCAAACGCGAACTGCGCCAGGAAGATGCCGGTGAAGGGCCCGACTCGGCGGCGCCACGCGGCCAGGTAGACCAGCCCGATCAGCGCG
>Ga0315282_10005443_pt1 | contig 21700 bp, 21 predicted proteins | sample YL17G07_20_MG_FD_203693 | JGI IMG/M metagenome (GOLD analysis project Ga0315282, IMG submission 203693) | Sediment microbial communities from Yellowstone Lake, YNP, Wyoming, USA - YL17G07_20 | ecosystem: Environmental > Aquatic > Freshwater > Lake > Sediment | place: USA: Wyoming | collected... | reverse complement strand
GCTTTCCGGGAACGCTGAGCCTGAAGCCGGAAACGATGGCCGAGGTCCTCTTTGAAACTGCCCAGATGCTCATCAAGTACGGTTTCCGCAGGTTTCTCTTTTTTAATTATCACGGCGGGAACACAATCGTCCAGGAAATGGTCATTCACAGGATCAACCATGAAACCGAGGCGACCGCTGTGGCCATCGGAGTCGGCAGCTCCATTCAGCAGGGTGAGGAGGCCGGCGAATTCTTCGATTGGCATGCCGGCATCGAGGAGACGTCGATCATGCTCTATCTCGAGCCCGGCCTGGTCAAGATGGAGAGAGCCCAGAAGCCGACGATAAAGTTTACCCCTCAAATGGAAGAGCTCAGGGAGCTGGCCAAGAAAAACCCCGAACTGCTGACCGTCTGGAATTCTCTGCTTGCCGTCCCCGAAGAGACCAAGAAAGGGGGATCGAGCAAAGATCTCTCGACGAACGGCATCTGGTCTTTGAGCGATCCCAAAACGGCGACCGCGGCCAAGGGCGAGAAGGTCCTTCAAGACATGGTGAATCGGGCCGTGAAATTTATCGAAGCCTGGAAACAAGCAAAGAAATAGTCTATCTCGTCGTCTAGTCGTCTCGTCTATTTCGTTAAAGACAAGACATTGCAGTTGCCTATTGTTTTTTTCTTTTTATATTCTTGGCGAGATGACGAGATAGACGTGATTGACGAGATAGACCATATTTTCTTTTTGTGCTAACATAAGCGGCTCATTTAGGTTTTCAGGGAGGCATAATTGGAAGACAAGGATCTCATGAAGCTCATCAGAGAGGCGATCAAATTGGAGATCAACGGCCGTAAATTTTTTAACCACGCGGCCGAAGTGACCCACAACGAACTCGGCAAGAAGATGTTTCGGAAACTCTCCGCGGATGAAGTCCAGCACCTGGAGACATTCAGTCAGATTTTTACCCAGATGACGGGTTCGGACGAATGGAAAAAGCAGGTCAAGCTGGATGATGTCGATAAAGAGTCGGACGTGATCGAAAATCTCGCCGCCAGGATGAAGAAGGCCGCCGGCAAGGGCGAGCTCGAAGCGCTGCGGATCGGCATGGAGCTCGAACAGAAGGCGGTTGATTTTTTCAGGGCCTCCGGCGATAAAGCCGAGGATCCGAAGGTCCGGGATATTTTTGATAAGATCTGTGAGGAGGAGCATTTCCACTACGACCTCCTGCAGGCTCAGCTGGACTCCCTGACTCAGGATGGGATCTGGTATGATGTGGCCGAATTCCAGATGGATGGGAAATACTAAATAACCGTCTATCTCGTCTATCTTGTCATCCCGTCTGTCTCGCAAAGAAACCGTTTCTAGTGGAGCCTTGAACAAACGAGATCGTACCAAATGGACTTGAGACTGAAGAGGGAAACAATTCTTGGCCTGACTGCGCTTCTTGTCTTAGGCTTTCAGACGGGCTGCGGGACGAAGGGCCGCGAAAAAGACCTGAGCGCGCGGGCGAAAGAAATCCAACTGCGCATTTTGACCATCGACAGCCATTGCGATACTCCGAGCAACCTGCTTCGCAAGGGCTGGGACATCGGAGTCCGCCACGATGTCATTCATGGCCAACGCGAGAGTGGGAAGGTTGACCTGCCCCGGATGGTCGAGGGAGGGTTGGACGGGGAGTTTTTCGCGGTCTTTGTCGGCCAGGAAGAGAGGACACCGGAAGGCTACGCCCGCGCCAAAACCCAGGCGCAGACGGTCCTGGACGCGATCCATAGGATGTGCGAGACCCAGGCCGGCCGGATCGCTCTCGCCCTCAGTCCCGAGGATGCCTACCGGATAAAAAAAGAAGGGAAACGGATAGCTTTTATCGGAATGGAAAACGGGTATCCCATCGGCCAAGACCTGACCCTCCTCAAAGCTTTCTATGACCAGGGAGTTCGTTACCTGACCCTTTGTCACTCCGGTGATAATGATATCTGCGATTCCTCGACCGACCGGGACGATCCTCAGGACCACGGTCTGAGCGAGTTCGGCCGGAAGGCCGTCCGGGAATGCAATCGGCTGGGTCTGATGGTCGATGTCTCTCACGCTTCGGACAAATCATTTTTTGACGTCCTGGCCATGACCCAGGCTCCGGTCATTGCTTCCCACTCCTGCTGCCGGGCGCTCGACGACAACCCGAGGAATCTCACGGACGAGATGCTCAAGGCGTTGGCCCGGAACGGTGGAGTCATGCAGATGTGTTTCCTCTCGAGCTATGTGAAAAAACCCAAGCCGAACCCCGAACGGGACAAAGCCTTGGCTGCCCTCGAAGCCAAATACGGCAGGTTCCGGGACATAAAAGATGAAGCCGTCCGCGAAAAAATCTGGCAGGAATATGAGTCCATCCGGAGCAAATTTCCCCAAGACAAAGCCACCCTCAGAGACCTGGTCGATCACATCGACCACGTCGTCAAAATCGTGGGAATCGACTATGTCGGCATAGGCACGGATTTTGACGGAGGGGGAGGCGTCATTGGCTGCAATGACGTGAGCGAAATGCACCATGTCACCGAAGAGCTCCTTAGGCGCGGCTACTCCGAGCCGGAGATCGAAAAAATCTGGAGTGGAAACCTGATGCGAGTCTTCGGCAAGGTCATCGAGGTTTCGAAAAAAACAACCGCCGGGCTGTAAATTAAGTTTACAAAGATAGACCTCCTCCACCCAATTTCCAGTTCCTCGGGCGCTTCCTCATATGGGTTTGCTGCTTTTCTTTTATTGGCATGATCCTTGCTTTAGATTGCCCTGGTTAGCCACCATCTTCCCGAAATTGAAGATAGAAATTCCCGACGGGGCCTGCTTCGGTTCACCCGCGCCGTCCGGCCTGCCATCGGCAGTTTCGGGCATCTTTCGCCCGGTTGAAATAGGAGTTGGAACGTGATAAAGAAAGATGTTGTCTCTTTGACCGGAAGGCAAAGAATGCCCAAGTTGCGAGCGAGATATGCTGCGAGGTTTGTGTCGATTGGCTTGGTGGTCTTCCTTTTCGTTTCGGCCTCCTTCCAAACCGGAGGCGCCAAGATTCCCCGTCGCGGCGGGACATTCCGGATCAGGGATTTCGGAGGCCCCTTTGTCGTTGAGTCCGATCCGGCCACGGGGATAAATGCCTTTGTCACCGAGCAGCTCTATGACGGACTCGTCAGACTCGATAAAAATCTCAATGTCGTCCCCGATCTGGCCGACTATTGGGTGATCTCGGAGGAGGGGAAGCTCTGCACATTCTATCTCCGGAAGGGGGCGAAGTTTCACCACGGCCGCGAGGTCACGGCCGAGGACGTCAAATTCTCCCTCGAACGGCTGGTCCGGAAGACCTCCCATTCACCATATTCACAATTTTTCATTGCAAAAGTCGTCGGCGCCCAGGAATTCCACGAGGGAAGGGCGAAGGAAATAACCGGATTCAGGGTCGTTGACAAACACGCCTTTGAGATCCAATGGAACGGACCCTATGTCTCAGGCCTCTATCTGATGAGCATGAGCTTCTGCAAGATCCTTCCTCGCGAGCTCATCGAGAGCCACGGCCGGTCCTTTTTTCAAAAGCCCGTCGGAACGGGGCCCTTCAGATTTGCCTATTGGCTGAGGAGCCCCAGAGGGGACATCGTCGGAATCCGTCTGGAGAAGAACACGGAGTATTTTGGCAAACCTGCCTATCTTGATGCCGTTGAGTTTAGCCCCTACTTCACGGTTGACAACTTTATCGAAGGTGACGTGGAGGCCATCCCTTTTCTCTCAGATCGCTTGACCCGGATAAGTTGCCGAGTTCTGTCCGCCAGTTCTTTTGACTTGTTCTTCCTGGGTTTGAGCTGTCATCGCCCGCCTCTCGACAGAACCGATGTCCGCCGGGCCTTGGCCTTGGGAATCGACAGAAGCAAACTGGCCGGGGTGAGCTCCACCTTCGACTCGAACTCTCGGCCGATGAATAACTTTATTCCGGCCAAGTTGCCGGGCTTCTACCCGCTGGACGACGGCCTCGGCCAGGACCCCCTGAAGGCCCGGCATCTTCTCGATGAATTGGGATTCTCCCCTGAAAGGCCGTTCCCATCCCTCGTCTTCTATGCCCTTCTCCCCAGGGCCGGACTCCAACTGAGGATTTTTCAGGAGCTCAAGGAGCAGCTCGCCAGGTTGGGGATTCCACTGAAACTGGAGTATTATAAAGCCGCGGATGAGCTCAGGAGGTCGAAGGGTGCCTTTCTGGTTTTGACAGGCTGGACGATGGACTTCCCGGACCCCGAAAACATCATCCGTCCGCTTTTCTATTCGAAGTCTGACCTCAACGTGTTCGGTTATTCCAGTGAGCTGACGGATGACCTCCTTGCCAAGGCTGAGGTCGAACAGAGCTGGATGAAGAGGATAGAGCTTTTCCTCCGGATCGAGCAGAAACTGGGCGAAGAGCTGCCCGCCATTCCGCTGTTCTCCATTGAAAGGCGGGTGGCTGTTCAGCCCTATGTCAGGGGCTTGAACCTTCCCCCGCTGGGTCTATCTTATCTTGAGGCCAAGGACATCTGGTTGGATAAATAAGAGCAGAAAATGAGTCTGAGAATTTCGCTCCGGACGAGATTCACATTCTCTGCGGCCATTCTCCTCACGTTCTTGGTCAGCCTGATCATTTTTGTCATCCAGAAGAGAGAGGTGGCCACGATCATCAGCGAATCCAGGAATCAGGGCGTCCTCATCGCCAAGAATATCGCCTACGTAAACCTTCAGCCCCTGCTCTTCTGGGACTAGGAGGAACTCAAGAGAAGGATCGACAAGCAGGTTGACCGGAAGCTGCTCTACGTCATCTTTTACAGCCGCGAGGGCAAGCCATTTGTGGCCAATGATCTTATCCGGGAGCACCAGGAGATCTACTGCTGCAGCCGCTTGAAGGGAGACGTCCGCCGGGAGGAGTTTTATTTTGAATCAAAGATCCTCCATGATTCCGGCCGAAGCGTCAAAATTCTGGAGATCGAGATCCCCATATTTGTTTCTGGGTCTCCGGTCAAATGGGGTTCGATCAAGATCGGCCAATCTTTGGAGGACTTGGAAGTGAAAATCCGGAACACCCGGTTGATTCTGCTTCTTATAGGCTCAGGAGGGCTCCTGCTGGGGATTGCCGGCGCGAGCCTCCTGGTCACAAGGATCACCACACCCTTGAAGAAGCTCGTCGACGGGACGGTCAAAATCTCTAAAGGAGATTTTTCTCACCGGATCGAAATCAGCTCTCAGGATGAGATCGGCAATTTGGCCAGGAGTTTCAACGGGATGACCGGGGATCTCCTCCGGACCAAAGAACGAATGGAGGCGGCCAACCGGAGACTCATCCAGGCGGAGAAGTTCGCTTCCATCGGCCGGCTGTCGGCGACGATCGCCCACGAGATACGGAATCCCCTGACATCCGTTAAGCTCAATATCCAGAAGGTGGGCCAGGATGAGCGCCTGGACGGGCTGGAGAGGGAACACCTCTGGATCGCCCAGGAGGGGATCGGTCACATCGAAAAATTCATCAGGGAGCTGCTGAATTTTACCCGCGCGTCCGAGTTCATGCTGGACCGGTTCTCGATCGAGCAGATCGCCGATGAGTCCCTCAAGATGATGAAGGATTGCTTTCAGGAAAAGAACATCAGCCTGGAGAAGGAATACGAGGAGAAGCTTCCCCAGGTCCTGGTGGACGGAGACAAGCTCCGGCAGGTCTTCCTGAATATCCTACGCAATGCTTCCGAAGCGGTCGAAGACGGGGGAAAGGTCAGCCTGTCCATCTCCCTCGTCGAAGTGGAGAAGAGAAAAAAGGTCAGAATCATGATTTCTGATGATGGGCCCGGCATCTCCGAGAAAGACTGGGAGAATGTTTTCGAGCCGTTCTTCACGACAAAGTCATCCGGGATCGGCCTGGGATTAGCCAATGCCCGTAAGATTGTCGAGGGGCATAACGGTTCGATCAAGGTGGTTGAAAAAGAAGGCCCCGGGAGCTGCTTTGTCGTCCTGCTTCCTTGCGAGGAGGGAACATGAAGTCGATACTGATCATCGATGATGATCCGCTGATCACCAAGACCCTATCCACCCATCTGGCGCGGCAGGGCTTCGAGATCCGGAGGGCGGGACGGGCAAGGAGCTTGTGGCCAAGGCCATTCACTACAACAGCCCCTACCGGGAGGAGCCTTTCATCGTCATCAACTGTTCGGCCATCACCGACACCCTGCTCGAGAGTGAGCTCTTCGGACACGTCAAGGGGGCCTTCACGGACGCCGTGTTTGAAACGAAGGGGAAATTCGAGATCGCCGGCAATGGGACACTCTTTTTGGACGAGATAGGGGACGTCTCGGCCAGCTTGCAGTCCAAGCTTCTCCGGGTGATCGAGACCCGCGATTTCATGAAGGTGGGCGGAGAAAAGGTTTTGAAGACTGAAGCCCGGATCATCGCGGCGACCAATCATAACCTGGACCTTCTCATCGAGCAGGGGCGGTTCCGCGAGGACCTTTACTACCGGCGGAAAGTCGTCGAGATCGTCCTGCCTCCCCTCCGCGAGCGGAAGGAGGACATCCCCGACCTGGTCGTTTACCTCCTGGAGAAGATCAACCGAGAACTCCGAAAAAATGTCCGCAAGGTCCCGGCTGAGGTCATGAGGTTTTTGACCGACCTCCCCTGGAAGGGGAACGTGAGGGAGCTTGAGAACGCACTCACCCGGGCGGTCATTCTGGCCAAGGGCGATGTCGTCCTGAGAGAAAACCTGCCCCCGGAATCGTCCGACAAAAAAAAACTGGCCCGGGAGCTCGGGCCGCTCAAGGATATCGAAAAGGACTACATTCAACACGTTCTCATCGCCACGAAGGGGAGTAAAACGAAGGCGAGCCAGATCCTGCAAATCAGCCGGCTGACGCTCGACAAAAAAATCAAAGAGTATGACCTCGAGGTTTGATTTTTCGGTTCGAGAAACGAACTTGGGGAACTTCGCGACCCGCCCCATCGTTTAATAAAGAGGGGAGGATACTACGAAAATCCTAAGAACTCTTGCTCTTTCCGGTTTTCTGGCTTGTCCGTATCTGGCCCTGCAGGCTCAGGAAGTGGACAAGCTCATATTCCCCGACCCGAAAGAAGGGATCTGCCTCGTACGCTCGTCTCCCGGCAAGGCGGGATTTCCTCTCGGGATCAGGCTCTCGCCTTCTGACCCGTTCGCCCGCAAAGTCCTCGCGGAACTAGGCCTGCCCTATCATCGCTCGGTCATCAAATTGAATCAGTGCAGCCGGAATTTCTCCAATAACAAAGTCGGGCCAAACGTTCTCTATCTTTCCGAGAACCAGGGGGGATTTCCCCGCCACGGACTGGCGATCTTGGAAGGGAAGGAGGTCCGCGAGTTTCCGAACCTCAACTACGTCGACCTGGTGCTGGATGAGAAGAGCCTGGCCGACGGCGAACTCAGCATCTATTCTCATGAGCTCGGTCATGTGATGATGATGAACATCTGGGAAAGCTTCCCGGAGAGGGAGTCCGTCAAACAGCACGTGAGCATGGGCGTCACCGACTATTCCCTGGCTTTCTCCGAGGGATGGGGGGAACACTTTCAACGGCTGGCCTACGAGGGAATTCCCGCCTACCAAAAAAATTTCCAGGACGGGTTCGGTTACAAGAGATACGCCCGCAGCCTCTGGCATTCCTCGATCGATGAAGAACTGCGTATCGACGGCGTCGTTCAGAATACCTATGTCTGGCAGAAGGTCATGCCCCTCGAGGATCTCTCTTCTTTCGGTCCCGAACAACTGGTCCTGCTGGAGCACACCTCGCCTGTTTTCAATAGAACTCGATTGAAGAACGGCCAGCAGATGTTGTCTTGCGAGGGAGTCCTGGCGACACTCTTTTATCGGCTTGACTCCAACCCCGTTCTCAGGAACAACTATGTCGAATCCACATTTTATGAGCGGTTTCTTTTATCTCCCATCCCCCCAGGCTTAAAGCCGCAGGACATTTTTAGTCCTTTCGAGAACGTGTTCTTGAAAAATTTCTGGGTCTGGAGCCAGATCAAGGATAAAGTCGGCGCAGGGAAGGTTCTCTTCCTGGAATTTCTCAAGGAGTGGAGTCGGGCCTTCCCCCAAGACCGGGAAGAGATTTGGAACGTGTTCATCTCGACCACAGTTGGAAAGACTCTGTCCGATGAGCCCGGCCGGCTTTACGAACAGGCCGCCCTGTATGGAATGATCGGCGACTATCAGAGGTTTTTGCCGGCCTCGGGCAACTTTAAAAAGTCTCTCGCTGAGTGGACGGCGAAGGATCTCTCGGGAGCCGTAGAGGCAGACGCTAACCTCGGCCCGGAGATTTGGATCGAAAATAAAGATTTTCAGATCCGCACGACCCTCTGGAGTGAAGAAGAAAAAAAACCCTTGAGGATAAACCTTAACACCTGTTCCAGGTACGACCTGATGACTTTTCCTGGAATCGACCCGGACAGGGCCCGAAAGATCATTGAAACCAGAGAAAAGATGGGGTTTTTTCGCTCCCTGGATGAGGCCAAGAAAAGCGGGTTTGATCCGGGTCACGGCCTGTAAACTCTTTTCCCCGGGTGTAAATTTTCTTGGGTCTTCCTGCAGCACAAATGTGCCCTGGGGGCATGTTTTAACCTGAGAATCGAGCCTCCGGCCGAATGGCATAAAACCTGCTGGTAATCTCCTCGGACAGGGGTTTGAGTGCCATGTCAGGGAAAAAAATTGTCATCGTTGACGATGACGAGACGATTCGCAAGACTTTCTTCCTGCTCCTGAACAAGAAATACCGCGTTTATCTGGCCGGCAGGGCGAAGGAGGCCCTGGACCGCTTCGGCAGCGCTGAGGTCGATCTGATCATCGTGGACTTCAAGCTTCCGGACCTGAACGGGCTCGAACTTGTCTCCAGGTTCAGAAAAAAAGGGTATGAAGGAGAGGTGATTCTTATCTCCGCCTTCCCCGACCTGATCGAGTTGAAAGAGTTGGATCGTCTGAGGATAGGCTCTTTTTTCACCAAGCCTCTTGATCTCAATGCTTTTAACCGGTCGATCAGCCGTCTTATGGATTCCAGGGCGAGTCTCGAAAAACAAGCCTGAAACCAAGATCCATCTGCGTCCGGCATGAGATCCATCCGTCCCGCGTCCAAAATTGCCGATAGTCACTTATCGCGAGTTCGGGCCGCACGCCCTCAGTGCGCCGGGAAAAAAATAGTGTAAAATGGGCACGGGTATGGTGCTTCAAGTGAGAAAACATAACTCTGCCGTGCTCTCTTTTGATGATCTTAGGAGGAGATGAATTTGAAGAGAAAAGAATTCATCAAGAAAGCGATGGGTTTGGGGTTAGGCTCAGGAAGTATGCTTCTTTTGGGGGGGACGAAGGCCATGTCTAAATCCGTAGCTCAAAAGTCAGGCTCGGAATCCAAAGTCAAAAGTCAAAAATTTAAAGAGGCTTGGGTCACGACCCTGATGAAAAATCTGGATGGGCGATTTGACGAAAAGACTCGGGCCGGACTGATGGAGGCCTGCGGCCGCGACTGCGCCCGCCGGGGGTCGATCAAAATGGCCGAGTCTTGCGAAGGCAATGTCGGGAAGCTCATCAAATCTCTGGCCAAGATCCTGGGCAAAGAGAATTGCTCGATCAAAGACAACGTAATCCACCTCGGTTACGACAAGTGCTATTGCGAGCTCGTCGCCGACGGCCCCGAGAGGTTGTCGGACACTTATTGCAACTGCTCAAAGGGCTGGGTCCTGGAGATGTTCGAGACCGCCGCCCGAAAGCCGGTGAAGGTGGAGGTCCTGCAGACGATCAAGCGCGGGGCGACTTCCTGCCGCTTCCTGGTCCGAGTCTAAAACTCAACCAAAGGATTGCACTTTACAACTTTAGGAATTGGAGTTATGTTCTATCTGTGACACCAGATCAGGCTCTGGGGTTAGAATGTTCAGGAAACCGCTGACAGTCGGCATCCTTGTTCTTTGGGCCGCCTTTGCAGGCGACCTCCAAGCGCAGAGCTCCAAAATCGAATTCGATTTATTCGGGCTGGGCGCTTTCCCTCTTCAGGAAGTCCAGAATTATTCCTACCATTTTGATGTTTACCAGAGAAGCTGGGATTCTCATCAGGAAGTCTATTTTAAAAATCATTCTCTTCGGCTGGGTTTTGGAGCCGGGATAACGTACTGGATTAACGACAGTTTCGGACTCCGCGTTCAGGCGGTCAGCTGGAAAAAGCAGCAGGTCGCCTCGGACAATGATGTGTTTGTGACGTATTCTTACCTTCCCTGGTACCCGTATTTTTCCGACCAGCCGGTTGAGGTTGCTTACAATTTAAAGAGCAATGTCCAGCCGGAACTTACCTACAGGGTTTCAGCCTTTTCTCTCAGTGGTGTTTTGAGGAAGAAGATAGGCCCTTTCGTCCTGGAGTCCTTTGGGGGATTGACCGCCTATCAAGTCGGGGGAGAGCTTCAAGACCTCTACCTGAAGCGGACGATACCAATGAGCCACATGACCTTTTTCTCGCACGAGGTCGTTTTTTCCAGCAGGTTCGATTTCATGAGTTTGGGCGGAAATTTGGGGCTTGATTTGGCGGTTCCCATGGGAGGTCATTTCGAAGGGTTTCTCGGCCTGAAATATTTCTTCGGCGGATCCGGAGAACCGGAGATGTTTGTCCAATCGATGAATCCTCTCGACGGCGAGCTCCTGTCGTTAGTGATACCGGGAATTGATGATATTAAGGACCATGTCCGATACGGTGCTCTGAAGCTCAGTCCTTCTTCTCTTTCCCTGGGCCTCGGGCTGAGGTATAGGCCGCCCTCTTTAGGCTTTCCCCCGGGGGAAAGGGGCAAATTCAGGTTTATGCTTGGTCTCGGGGCCTCCAAGATGAACCCAGAGATGATTTATGAGAGGACGATGTTGGTCACCGATGATGGTTCGAATCAGCTCAGCCAAAACGTTGACCTCTTCAATAAGAAACTCATCATCTCTTATGGAGGTGGGGTCGGCTATGATTTTTCGCCTCACTGGGCTTTTGAGCTCCTCTATCAGCATCAACCGGAAGGCCTGGATGCTGACGCAGGCCCCGTTATCCTCATGGAAGACGATGTCCCGAAAACAATCGCAAAATACCAGAGGCCTCAGGGCTGGGTCAGGCTTGATGAATTGGCCTTCTCCCTGGTCCGGTCTTTTCCGATTCCCGGGGCAAGGGTCCTCGTCTCAGCCGGAATGAATCTGGCCAGGCTTTCCTTGTCCCTGGAAGATCTTTATTTTTTATACTGGTACGGGCCCTGGTCGAACGATTTTGTTTCTTTCAGCGGCCTCTACACGACGACCGGGAGCAGCTGGCTTCTGGGGGCCCGAGCAGCCCTGGGCATTCAATTCCCTATCGCCGGTCTTTTGGAGGGCAGGCTGATGGGAAGCTATAACCTTTATCGGGAAGCGAGTATCCCTCTGGTCGTGAAAGATTATGAGCTTGACAGAGATGTGTATGGTCCCGGAGATACAACCGCGCTCACTCCGGAGCAATTGAAGCAAGCGCCAACCGAGCTCTTGATAAACCCCTCAAGGTTGAGGCTGGCCTTTGATCTGGTCATCAGATTCTAATATAACCGCGACCTCATTTGCGTCTGAAATAGAGACTGCTTCTGATGCTCACAGCCTCCAAAGATAAGAGGCCTTGAAGAAGAAACCGCGCTTTGTTTCCATGAAGCGGTCAGCGTTGACGTAGTCTCCATCCTGCCATTCGCTTTTCTCGTAAAGTGAGCCATAGCCGAGGTGGATCACTGTTCCCGGGATGTAAGTGAAAGAGGCGAGGAAATCGGTCATCAGCCGCTTCCAGAAGGATCATTTTATACAGAATGAGGGCTGGCCGCAACGGCGAAGAAGCTGAGTTAGAAGTCTCTTTGGTCGTAAAAACGGATGGAAAGTCTGATCGACAAGAAAACGATGGCCAGGTTGAGCGCGACGGCGCCCAGCAAAAACAGAGGCGGGCCCAAAAGATCTTTGACTTGAGCGAGTGAACGAAGCGTCAACAAGCCTCCCGTATGGATCCAGGAGGAGAGGAGGGCTGTGATTCCGATCGTCGTGATCAATATTCCTAAGAGGATGACCGTGAGCAAAAACGCCCCCTTGGCCAGACCATACCGAAAATACAAAGGGTAAAAGAGGCAGATCAAGAACGCGTCCAAGGTCACAAAACCTGAAAGCCCCTCGAGAGTCGAAAGAGGATGCGCGTTGATTCCAGGAGCATTGATCCTGAATAAAGAGTTTAATAAATGATTGTAGCCAAAGACGAGGAGCCCGCCGAAAAGAACGAGGAAGCCGGACAGAAGATACCGGGAGCGGACGATGGTCGACCGCCTGAGGGGCAAACTACAGAAAAAAATCTCGGTCCGGTAACGATCTTCAACGACGAGAATCAGGGTCACCAATCCCAGGATCAAGGCAACTCCGACAGCCATGAAGGCCACATCCTGCTTGATGGAGATCACGCCGTAGAGGAAATAAACGACGAGAGCCAGAAGCCAGAACCACCGGCAGGCGATGAAGTCTTTCCGACACAGCCTAAGCATCTTTGCCCCTCCGCGTCATGTAGAACATGATGTCGTCGAGCGAGGCTTTTTCGACGACCACCTTCTGGCCGAAACGACGTTTTGCCTCGGACACGTTCGAGCAGAGGGCCTCAAAGCCGAATTCCCGCTCCCGGAATCCCTTGAAGGAAGCCTTGTTTTCCTCGTTCAAGAGTTCTTTTGGACCCTTGACAACGCCCCACTGCTCGAGGATCTCGTCTTTGGCCGAGGAGAAGACGATCCGGCCCTGATCGATGAAGGTGATGAAATCGGCGATCCTTTCCAGGTCGGAGGTGATGTGGGTGGAGAAGAGAACAGATTTTCTTTCGTCCTGGATCAGTCCCGAGAGTCTCTCCAGGAGCTCCCGCCCGAAAACCGGGTCCAGGCCCGAGGTGGGCTCGTCCATGATGAGCAGGTCGGCGTCGTGGGAGAGGGCGAGAGCCAGGGCGAACTTCATCTTCATCCCGTGGGACAATTTTTTGAAGACTTTATCGAGCGGCAGGCGAAATTATTCGCACAGCGCTGAAAAGAGCTTCTCGTCCCATTTTCTGTAGAACAAAGCTACAGCCGATTTGATATCCCTGAGACTGACATCGTCGTAAAAATAGGGGATCTCGTAGACAAAGCCTATTCGGGACTTGATCTCGGCCTCGTGCTTCAAGTGGTCTTTTCCGAAGACGTTGATTTCGCCCCCGTCTTTGCGGATGAGGTTCATGATCAATTTGATGATCGTGGTTTTTCCCGCTCCGTTGGGTCCGACGAGCCCCATGATGTAGCCCCGGGGGAGAAAGAAAGAGACCCCGTTGAGCGCGAAGCCTTTGTATTTTTTTCTGAGGTCTTTGATTTCGATGGCGCTGTCCATCATTCGTCCTCCTTGTACAAGAGCAAAAGCATGGCTTTGAGCTGGTCAAGGCCGATCCCGAGCATCTTCGCTTCGGAAACGGCCTCCGCGAGCTTTTCCTCGACGATCTTCATTTTCTTTTCCTGCAAGAGCTCCTTATTCTGGGTGGCGATAAAGGTCCCCTTGCCGGAGACGGTGTTGATAAAGCCTTCCCGCTCGAGCTCGTCATAGGCTCGCTTGGTGGTGATGACAGAGATCTGGAGTTCCTTGGCCAGTTTTCGAATGGAGGGAAGTCCTTCGCCCTCGGTGAGCTCGCCTGAAATGATTTGAGCCTTGATCTGTTTCGTAATCTGCTCGTAGATCGGGTCCGGCGATGAGTTAGCGACGATGATTCTCACGCCAACACCTCGAGGAAAAATAAGAGGGCGAACAGGCTGATTATTAAGATCTTGATCAAAGTTTTCATCCTGGTCTCCTTAACTTCCCGAAAGCGGTTTTAATAATGTACTTTCTGTTCATAGTGTTTATAACGTATATATACAATATATGAGTAATTTTGTGTTTGTCGAGCAAAATTTGCACATCTTTCCAAAATTCTGTAAAAAAATCTTGACAAGCATAATACCTTGTATTACATTGTATATAGATAAGCAATGGAGAACAAAATCACCCAACTCAGGAAAGGAATTCTGGAGCTGGCCATTCTAGGCAGCCTGCATCAGGAGAGTCGTTACGGATATTCCCTGATCAGGTCCATATCGGGCGAGAGTGAACTCGATATCACGGAAGGGACGATCTATCCCATCCTCAGCCGACTGTCGAAAGAAGAGCTCGTTAAGGCCGAATGGGTGGAATCCAGTCAAGGTCCTCCGCGCAAGTATTATTCGCTCACGCCCAAGGGAGAAAAAGCTTTTGCAATCTTGATGGCTGAATTTAATAAGCTTGCCTCTGCGGTCGCTCATGCCTACGTAAAACCAGAGAAAAGCGCTCCAGAAGAAGAAAGGAAAATCCTGGAGGTGAAGAGGGAGGTCAAAGATGGTGAATGATTTCAGTGAGCCCATCGCCAAAATTGTTGAAAACTACTTGAACAGATTGAAGCACCATTTGAAGGGTTTGCCCGAGGCTGATCAACAAGAACTCGTCAAGGAAATTCACTCCCATATCTACGAGTCTTTCCGCGACGATCCGACCGAAAATGAGGTCGAACGCATCTTGAAGGTCCTGGATAAATTGGGGGAGCCCGCGGATGTCGTCTCCTCGAGGATGTCTCCGGCCATTGTGAAAATGGGAAAAAAGAAGAGACTCCCGCTCTACATTCTGGCCGGCACCGCGATCGCCCTCTTTGGAGTGCCCCTCGGTCTGGGCGGGATCAGTATCCTCCTCGCGCTTTTTATCACAATTCTTGCTCTCCTCGCGACCTATTACCTGGTCGCCGGAAGCCTGCTTGTCGGTGGCTGGATCGGCATGATCGCGAGCATCCTGACCCTCGTAAACCCCCATTTTCTTGATAACCTGGGACCCCATGTCCAGTTACTATTTCTCAACGCGAATAGCCTGGACCCGACCCTCAATGCGATCCTCTCGCTCATTATATCGGCCATTCTCTCGGTTGTGGGCATCGTGCTGCTCTGGCTGGGGAAGTATATGATGAGAGGGGTCAGGTTCCTTTTCAACCTGACCCTTGAAAAGATCAAAGGATTCCGGAAAGGACGACGGACCCAGGTCCAGTACGCTGGGAAAGTGGGTTGAGGCCCGTCAGCCGCCGGAATGTTTTGTCGAGGGCTAACTTTTTCCTCCCAGTCTCGTACTCGGATATAATCATGGACAAATCGAAAGGAGGTTTTGCATGAATCGAAACCTGGCGAATTCCCCGATAAACCTTGGGAAAAGATCCTTTCTCGGACTAGTCTTGGCACTTGCTTTTTTGAGCGCGTTTTCCGGCGCCCAGGAAGCGGCCAAGATCTCGAAGTTCGGAGAATACAAGGGTTATTCTGAAACGATCTACGATTCCTGGATCCGAAGCTCCCGTTACCTTACGATGAGGGATGGGGTCAGGTTGGCAATTGACATCGTCCGGCCGGCCAAGAACGGCCAGGTCGAGACAAAGCCCCTCCCCGTTTTCTGGACGCACGAGCGCTATCGCCGGGCTTTTGTCCATGAAGGCAAAGTGATCAGCGAAGCGGCCTCAGAGCTTCTTCAACCGCTGATCAAGAGGGGATATGTCTCGGCGGCCGTTGACGTCCGCGGAAGCGGCGCTTCGTTCGGGACATATCGGGGCCTCTTTACCAAAGAAGAGACGCAAGATGCCTATGAGATCACGGAGTGGCTTGCTTCACAGCCCTGGTGTGACGGGAAAGTCGGGATGTGGGGTGGATCATATCTGGGGATCACCCAGCTCATGGCCGCGAGCACAAAGCCTCCCCACCTGAAAGCCATCTTTCCCATCGTGGCCCTGTTCGATCTTTATGGTGTCGTCTATCACGGCGGGATTTTTCTTGATGATTTTACCAGGACCTGGACCGAACTCACCGTCAAGCTGGACACGGAACTCGCCGCGGCTCCGGTCGACGAGGACAAAGATGGATCCATGCTCAAGGCTGCGATCGAGGAGCACAAATCAAGCCGGCCCACGTCTGCCGTTGTGAGCCCCCTCCAGTTTCGAGATTCCAGGGATCCTGGAACCGGAGCCTATCCGTACAGGGAGTGGCAGCCGGCTGGTTTTATCAAAGAAATCAATGAATCGGGTGTGCCCATGTATCTGTGGTGCGGCTGGTTTGATTCGTTTTTAAAAGATGGTTTTCTGATGGCCGCGAACTTCATGGCGCCCAAAAAAATCGTGACCGGCGCCTGGTCTCATAGTCCCCGGGATAAGAAAATTGCTGAAGAAGAATTCACCCGCGCCGCCGTCGAGCAGGTCCGCTGGTTTGATTATTGGCTCAAGGGAATCGACAACGGAATCATGAAGGAGCCTCCGATCCGGTATCAGATCATGAAGGCTGCCAACGGGAGCGAATGGAAGACGGCGGCTCGCTGGCCGATTCCCGAAGAAAAAGACACAAGGTATTATTTTCGGGAAGGACCGTCGGGAAGTGTCAAATCAGCAAATGACGGATTGTTGGGAGTCGCCCCCACTAAGGGCGCTGCCGGCCAAGACGAGTACAAAGTCGATTACACGACAACCACCGGTCAAACCACCCGCTGGGACAATGCCGTCGGCGGAGGCTTCGGCTACCCCGACATGACTCCGAATGATCAAAAAGGCCTGACCTACACGACCCCACCCCTCGCGCATTCCATCGAACTCACCGGGCACCCGGTCGCGCATCTTTGGGTGAGCACGACGGCCAAAGACGGAGACTTCTTTGTCTATTTGGAAGAGGTCGATGCCCAGCGAGTCTCTCATTATCTCACCGAGGGTGAGCTCAGAGCCTCCCACCGGGCTCTCCATAAGCCTCCCTATAACAACCTCGGATTGCCCTACCACCGGAGCTTCGCCCAAGATGTAAAGGAGCTCGTCCCCGGCAAGCCGGTCGAGCTTGTCTTTGACCTCCTGCCGACGTCCAACATGTTCGAGGCCGGCCACCGGATCCGGATCACTGTTACCTGCGCAGACAAAGACAATGCAGCAACGCCCCAGCTCTCTCGTCTTCCCACGATCACAATATTACGGGACTCTGCTCACGCCTCTTATGTCGTGCTTCCAGTTGTCGAGGCTCAGGCAGAAGCGGGAACGAAGACAAAATAGCGGCCTATTTCTTTTTCGACCGGTCTAAGATCCAGTCACCTATCACAGTCAGGGCAGACGGAGCTATGGTCTCTTCGATTTTTATGTATTCAGCGGGAGATCCGGTCTGGGCTGTTTGGAAGAGATGATTGAGACCGGGAAGTTCTTTGATCGTATAATGCTTGTTGCCGCCTGCTTTCAGAGCGCCTTCGATGGCTTTCAAGTTTTCCTTTGGCGGGACCTGAAGGTCTTTTTCTCCGTTAAGGACGAGAACCGGGCATCTTACTTTCGTCAGAGCCGTCTTGGGATCATAGGTCAGGAAAAAGCGGAACCAGGGTGTGAGGAGTCTCTTGAGTTGAGCCTCCTGAGCTTCGGGAGTAGCTGCCTTTTTTTCCTCTTCCGTCATCCCTTGAACCACATCTTTCATGAGCTGCCGGATCTTCGTTTCAGCCGCAGCCGGATCTTTTTCTTGTTTCATCACCGAAAAAATGCTCTCTTGGATTTTGTTGCTCCGGGCGATCTCCACGTCGCTGGCTCCTCCGGCCTTGGCGATTAGCGCTCCCTGGAGATAAAGAATTTCTTCTCCGGTAAGCCCGGTACCCGCCATCATTACAATGAAAGCAATCTCCTGAGGAGCCAGAGACGCGGCCAGCGGGGCGATGATCCCGCCTTCACTGTGTCCGATCAGCCCGATTTCTGTGGGATCGACCTCCTTCCGGCTCTTCAGATAGGCGACGCCCGAAAGAACGTCACCGGCGAAATCCAGACTCGTCGATTCCGACTCGACTCCGGTCGAGCCGCCCACGCCGCGGTCATCCACCCGGAGGACAGCGATTCCCCGGCGCGTTAAATAATCCGCCAGCACAAGAAAAGGCTTGTGACCGAAAACGGTCTCGTTTCTGTCTTCCGGGCCGGAGCCGGTGATTAGAATTACTGCCGGATGAGGGCCCGGCGAGGTTGGCAGCGTCAGTGTCCCGGCGAGCTTAATCTCCGCCTTTTTGTTCTCATAGGAAACTTCTTCCTCAAGATAAGGATAGGGCTTTTTTGGCTCCTGAGGGCGCTTGAGATCTTCCACTTTCTCCGTCCGCTTCAAAATCAGCGGAAAGGTTGTTCCCCCCTGCTTCCACTCCCCCTCGATCTCATTCCAATCGGGCTTGACATTCCCTTCAAAGACTGCGCCCGCGACCTTTGACTCAATGGTCAGGTGCCCATTCTTAAGTATGGCCGAGCTTGTGGGTATATCCTTAGCTCCCTGATCAGGGCTGTCCATGACCGCATTCAGCCTGCCGTCGGTTTTTTTTGAAATCCGGAAGACGATTCTCAGCTCGACTCCGGACACTTTGAGTGCACCCAGCCAGGTTCCTTCGATGGTGTTTGTCGGCTTTTCCTGACCGAATCCTTCAGAAATCCAGATAAACATCAGCAAAATGATCAAAAATGAAAGACCTTTTTTCTTCATTTAGACCTCCTGAATTTGTCCTAAAGGTTTTCTAGCATAACACGAACCGGGGCAATAGGGCTAGAAAATCAATCACTAAGAATCTAATTTTCGCTGGCCACATTAGACCTGTGACGAAATTTGCGTTTGTGCCGCAACAGCGCTGTGCCTTATCGTGTTTGATAGACTATTTTTGTTGACTCGAGGCAAAGTGGCTATCTCTCCTTGCAAGCGCATCTTTTGGTGACCCCATCCAGACGAAGCCGTGGGATCCGGCGTGCCCAAAATGCGTTGACAGCCGTCGATTTTTATTGTCATATAGACGGCTGGTATCTTTGGCATGTATCATTCGAAAGTCAATATTTGATGCCCGGCGAGTTCAAAGGAGCTAAAAAAATGGGACGAAGCCGATTGGGTAAGGGACAAAGGAACAGGGCACAACGCATCATAACAAGAGCATGGCTCGGCGGGGTCATGGTCGCGCTTGCCCTGGTCCTCTCAACAGGGGCACAGAATGACAAGCAGGTAGAGACCCAGAAGAAAGAGGTTTTTCCGCGGCCCACGGGTCCGTACGCGGTCGGAACACACGAGTATCTCTGGATCGACCAGAAGCGCGAGGAACCGTTTACGAAAGACCCTTCTGATCGCAGACACCTCCTGGCGCGCGTCTGGTACCCCGCCGAAGCGGTGCCGGGGAAGGAGACGGCGTTATACGTTTTGGACGTGAATGAGTATCCCGAAAAGAGCATATACAGACAGGGGCAAAACATCAAAACGAACTCCGTGACTGATGCGCCGCTTGCCAAAAGCAAGGGTCCATTCCCCGTGCTCGTATACCAACCCGGAGGTGGCACGGCGCGCTTCATCGCGACTTTCCAGGCCGAGCAACTCGCGAGCCGCGGATACGTGATCGTGGGCGCCGACCACCCAGGCTTCAGCGAGACAGTCCTTTTTCCTGACGGCTATCGCTTCCGGGCCGATACGATGCTTGCTCCCAAGGAGACGGGTCATTTCCGTGATGACGTGCTTAACAATTGGGGCTGGCTCGAAAGAGATGTCTTCCCGACCTGGACGGCCGATGCGTCTTACACCCTGGACAAGATTGCCGAGCTCGACAAAACTCCGGGCCAGCTGTTCTACAAACGACTCGACCTCACCCGGATCGGCATGATGGGCTGGTCATTCGGTGGAGCGACCTGCGTCCAGATGAGCAAGGACGACCGGCGAGTGAAAGCCATTGTCGATCAGGATGGACAGCTCTTTGGCGATGTCTGGGAGAAGGGCACGTCTCGACCTTTGATGTTGATGCACCACGGCAATGAAGACAAGGCGCCCAAACCCGAGGACAACTCCGTCATGAAAGAGCTGATTGGGATGACCGAAGCGCACGACCGCTCTCTGCTGGAACACTCGATTAGTGATTGGTACGATGTCACAATCGCCAAGACGCAGCACGGGCATTTCTCAGACTTCCTGCTCTTTTTTCCGAAGAATCCCGCCGAGCTCGATGCCCACCGGGCCCACGAGATCATCACAGCCTACACCCTGGCGTTCTTCGATAAGTACTTGCGGGGCCAAAAAGGCGATCTCCTCAAGGCTCCCTCCACCGAGTATCCAGAGGTCACGTTCAGGAAGAAAAAATGAAGGGCGGATAACACGGGATCGGAGAGTCTTTGTGCGAAGGGCGTGACCTTTGCACCTGCGGAGATTGCACACCTCAGGGTGCGGCCCAAGATAGGTTATTTAAGATTCCGAGGATCAGCTCGATTTCATCAAGTCTTCTGCGCTTAGAAGCCCCTTTTTCGGGGTGAAAAGCGCGTTTTAAGCACCTTGAAAAGCTTCAATCTGTTTCTAGTCAACAGATAATAAATCAGATAGTTCGGTCCGACCCCTGTTTATCAACACCTCAACCCCTGTTTATCAAAAACAAACGCTGAATGACCATAACAAAGGAAGCTCGGTCGAGGGGTACTATGAAGGCGATTGTCGGTCAGTGAGAAAATTTCGTGCTTTGTGGCGTCTAATTAAAAGGGAGATGCTTATAAAAAAGAAACTGCAAACGGCCGAAATTGATTAGCCGGTTGCGGCAAAATAAACTCTAAGGCAGTTGCGTCCAAAAGATTCATGTGTGCGCAACGCAATGTGAGATATCTCCTCAAATGAAGAATAACAGAATCTTGGTCGTGGACAACGAAATAGTTACTCTAACTATGTTGAAATCGACTATGTCCAAAGCCGGTTATGAGGTCATTGCAGCCGCCAGCGGAACAGAGGCCGTGAATTTGGCCAAAGAGCATCTTCCTTTTGTTATTATTCTTGATATCATGATGCCCGGCATGGACGGCGGTGACGTCGCAGATATCTTGAAAAGTGATCGGAAAACGAGAGAAATACCAATCATCTTCCTGTCTTCTCTTATATCGCCAAGAGAAGAGAGATTCAGTACCCAAAAAGGAGGCATTTCTCTGATGGGAAAGCCATACAACGCGGATAGACTGCTCAATGAAGTTCGAAAGCATTTTTATGGCGGGAATCCTCCTCCATCCGTTTGAGGAATGAACTGCAACAACTTCAAAGAAGAATGTGAAGTGAGGGAAGTTGGAGACTCCCGGAGGCATTCGGAGGAACCGCGCACAATAGATTAAGAAGGAGGGAGTGAAACGTCTAAAACCAAGAACGAAATAATCGCAAAGATATTAGCGTTTATCCTTAAAAATGGGGAGGGGGGTTCTTCTATTGGCTGGTATGTGGGCATTAGCGAAGATGCCAGGAAAAGGCTTTTCTCCGAGCATAATGTCAATGAGGCCGGTGATCAGTGGATATTTGACATTGCCAACACCCATGATGAGGCCAGAGAAATCGAAGATTATTTTATAGACGCTCTTGGAACAGACGGCGGCGAAGGCCGCGGAGATCAATCAGCAGAAATGGTTTATGCATATAAAAAGAACCCATGTACCAAGCCATGATATTTGGAGTTGAATAACCTGGAATGGGCAACCCGATCTTAAAAAAAGAACGTCAGCTATGGGCCTATCATCTGAGTCTGGTTAGCAGATAATAAATCAGATAGTCCGGTCCGACCCCGATTTATCACGAATTGACAGGATTATTTCCTCAGCGATGCCTTCGAGAAGATATACTCCGGGATCGCGGCGTCAAATTCGATCGACTGGATGATGATCTC